>ULOG01023555.1_pt1 | contig 11259 bp, 5 predicted proteins | sample 1952401 | NCBI WGS metagenome assembly ULOG01 (sample SAMEA4835598, study PRJEB28245) | human gut metagenome | biome: gut microbiome; material: fecal sample | place: Denmark | collected 2008
ATGATGAAATAAATCTTTGCGAAGCGCAGTGCCAAAGCCCAGCGACGCTTTCGCGGCAAAATACTGTGCAGTCAAAGCGCAAACCAGCCCCAGAACTCCAAGGAGTATCAGCAGCCCTCCGCAGCGGTAGATATATGGTTTGTCCGAATGCTTGATTCCCACATCGATAATGTCAGACATAACCAGCGGAACAATAAGCTCAAAGCACACCTCAATAAGCTTGAACAATGGTCCTATAATACTTTCTTTTTTATAGTTTTTAAGATAGCGGAATAATTTCAGCATATTTATACCCACGCCGCTTGGTGAATTACCAGCGGCGCGGGCTTTCACCTGCCTTTATAAGTTGTGCTTATTTATCCTTGCGGTTCTTTTTTAATACTGTAAGAAGCATTGCGCCAATTGCAGCCAGGCTGCCCATTGCAGCAGATGTCGCCCCGGTATTGGGATTGTCTGTTGCCTTGTTCGGCGAATTCTGATTTGAGCCGCTCTGTGTTGAATTTACAACAGATAAACTGTTAGGCTCGCCGGAATCGTCAGACTTTCCGGAATCGGTTGTATCATCGGAGTCCGTGGTGTTATCGGAATCGGTTGTATCGTCAGAATCATTAGGTTCACTTGAAACTGTCGGATCATCTGAATCTGCCGTATCCTGAGAATCGATCGGTTTATTCGGTTCACCCGGTTCTTCGCCGTTTGTTCCGTTTGTAACCGTAAGATTTGAAAGAACAATATTTCCGTTATAAGTGCAGTCTCCTCCGTTGCCGAATTTTATCTGTAAACCTCCAAAGCCGTTATAATCCTTCTTCGTTGTGATTGTAACATGAACCGTATTGGTTGTCTCATCAAATTCCGAATACTCAATATTCAGCGTATCAAGGTCAACCCAGTCAAAATCAGCAGCCGTGAAAATCTTGCCGTTATACGCATTTTCAACAGTAACATCATATTCTATTTTAGCTCCTGCGTAAACAGTGCCGCTGTAGGAAGCGTTATACTGATAATAAGGCCAGTTGTTGGGATCAGCAAGGTTGGCGTATATCACATGCTCCGAACTGTCCTCAAAAATATAATCGCTGATAGAAAAATTAATGGTATAACTTTCGGAATTTGTACCGTCTTTGGATTTTGAATCAACGGTTACAGACGCTTTGCCGTCCTTTAATATAACGTTCAAACAGCCATCTATGAAATCTCCGTCCTTTGATGAAATAATGGCTCCGCTGTCTGAACCTGTGGCGTAAAGCTTGATAACTCCGTTCTTATCCGTTCCGTATGGAAGCTTGACGTTGAACTCGGTAACCTCAGTCTTGCCGCTTGCAAAGCCATCGACTGTAGTTCTTCCCGGATTGCTTTCGGTAATATATGACAGACCCGAAAGCGTAGCGTCAGAATCTGAGGTCTTATTTATAAACGGCTTGAGCTGCTCTGCAATAATTGCATAACCCTTGGCATTAGGATGTATCGCATCCACTACAAGATCAGGATTGACGTGGTTCTCGCCAGGGTGTGTACAACCTTCGGGAATATCCTCTCCTGTGTAGAGGAACGGAGTATATGTGTCTACATAATATGCAAAATCGTATTCGTTGCAAAGCTCTTCGATCGCCGCGTCAACCATCTGAATACGGTTTGCTTTACCCTCGTAGTTTGCAGGCGTTGACGGCATGATACTGAAGATATAAACCTCTATATCCTTTCCGCTGTTTTTCACCTTGTCAAGCATGATTTTATAATTGCCTTTGATACGCTCAACGACCGCCTCGTCTGTAGGTTCAAGACCCAGATCATTTGTGCCGCACTGCATAATGATTTTCTTGAAATCCCATCTGAGCACCTCGTCGAAACGAGTTGCAACCTGATCGGTAGTTTGTCCGCCTATACCGTAGGTTACGCAGTCTGTACGGTCAAGAACTGCATTCCAGTCGCCAAGCGGCTTATAGTAAGGCTCGCCCTCGAGAACCTTAGCATTGACCATTGGGTTTTGGGTAATGCTGGCGCCGATTACAGCGATTCCGTCCTTTTCGGTGTTTTCGTATTTTGACCACGGCACCGTGAGAACGTCCTCAACATAATCAACGTAATCACCCGTACCCTCAAACAGATAAAGCCTTGCGCTTCCGGCCTGAACTTCGATACCTTCGTCGGTATCCGGATCCGCCGCCATAATTCTGATCTGGTCGAAATATCTGAAGTCCGATCCGAATTTTTTAACAATGTCCGCTACGGTGAATTTACTATAGTAACCCGTTGCGGTTTTTCCATGTTCTGAGGCAGGAACTTTTACATAAGTTGAATTAACATCGGAATAGCTGCTTGCAACGAGATAAAGCGCATTTTCATTTTCACCCTTGTATTCGACGTAAAATTCGCCGTCCTCGCGAAGCCTTGTCGTGTCAAAGGTTCCGCCGACATGCCTGGTATAAATCCATGTAAGACGTCCTGTGGTAGCGCTCGAGCTGACCGAGCAGTCGATCTGAGTTCCCAATTCGCCGTATGAAATGGTCTTTCCATACCACGAAACATTATTTATTACTACATCTCCATAATCTGCGGCGGTATATTTTATACGGAGAGCTTTGAGATATGTAAAGTTCTCGTCGCCCCATGCGGCAACGCAATCTTCATAGGAATATTCCGCCCAATATCCATTTTCGGCATCTCCGCCTGTTCTCGTCGGAGCAATGTCAACAGGCTTGTAATCGCTGCTCCATGTGTTGAAATTAAACTTCGGTACATCACTGCCGCCTGTATATTCAACTCTGAAATATCCACCGGGTGTAAGCTTGTCGGCGTCAAATTTTCCGGAATAAGGAATTGTGTTTGTAAGCTGCAAAGCTTTTGTGGAGGAATCAATCGTGCCGTCCGTATCTCTTATCACGGTTGTAACCAGCTTTTCATCATCCGCAAAAACTCTTGCAGGCTTTGTTACCGCCGTTCCCGTAACCGGATTCTTCGCAGTAACAACGCAGTAGATCCATCCGCCTATATCGCTTATTTCGGGTGTATACGATTTGTCTGTTGCTCCTTCGATTTTCACTCCGTTGACAGTTGAGTTTTCCGAATTCTTATACCACTGATATTCAAATTCATAATCGCCGGAAACGGAAGTGTCAGCCAAAACCTCCGCTGTCTTGCCGTAAGCGGCAGTATTTCCTGTCACTAGCTGTGCGGAATTAAGAGTAATATCCTTAGAAACGGTAAACTTAACAGTGTATTTTTTAATACTGCCGTCTGCCGCTACAACGCTCATAACCGCTTGACCTGAGCCGTTTGAGATAACGCACGATGCATCTCCTGCATTAGCAGTGCTGTCCTCAGGCGAGCCTACCAGTTTAACGGTTGTCCCGTCCGCAAGTCCGTAAGGAAGAACTACATTGTATTCGGTCGTACCTGCGCTGAAATCAACAATCGGAACTGAAGTTTCGCTGCCTATCTGATAGCTTAAAGCAGAAAGATTTGCATTGCTTGACGGCACGCCGTTTTGCAGTGAAAAGTTTGAAACGTAAACGCTTGCCGCACCGCTGTCGCTGCTGTACGCTTTCACCTGAATCGAGGTCACCGGATCTGTAAAAGCCTTTTCGGTTTCAACCGAAATTTCAGCAACTCCGTTTTTAAAATCGTCCTTGGTCAAGGTTACTATGCCCAGTGCGTCTTTCCAGTTAAGATGAAACTGAATTTTAAGATTACCTATGGCTTCAGGATTATCAACCCTTATATCAGCAGAAAATACTGCTCCCTCAAGTAGGGGGTTTTCATATTTGTAACTATAGCTTTTTGATTTCCAAGTCGTAAGAGTATCGGAAATCAGGTATTCGCTTGAATCCTCAAATACAGTCTCCCTGTTTTCATCAGCAGCGGCATATACATTAAGCCTGCCGTTGTTTCCGCTTCCGCAAACGGCTGAAAGCTGAACAACATTTGCTGCGATAAGCAGCGCCATTACTGCAGATACGATTTTTTTGCCTGATCTTTGCATAATTAAAATCCTCCCTCAAGATATATTATTTCCAAGACGGCTCATTGACATATTTAATAAAATCCTCAAATATCGCTTTGTAACCAGCCTCATTTATGTGCATTCCTTCAATGGTGTACTCAGCTTTAAGTCTGCCCTGTTCGTCCTTTAAATTGCGATTTATATCAATATACCGTTGACCGTGTTTTTCGGCAAGCTTTTTTACCCGAACATTTGCATCATTGATTTTCTCATTGGTCCTAATTTTAAGACAATCCTTCATTTCAGGAGCAGCTGCATCGAAATTCACCGGATAATAAGCCATAAGATATATTTCCACGTTTGGTATCTCATTTTCGATCCTGCTGATTATCTCATCGTAATTTGCCATTATAGTTTCCATGGGAATTCTCGAATCGCTCAAATCGTTTGTGCCGATATTAATAAAAACTCTTGAAGGGTGCAAATCCAATACGCAAACATCCAGCACATTTTTTAGTTCTTCAGTAATAAATCCACCGATTCCCCGATTGTATACAATTTTGTCAATGTGTGATTCTTCGATAAATTTTTCAATAGGAAACATCTCCATAAGCGAAGATCCTGTACAGACAATCTGACCTTGCTTAGCAAACTGATTTTTCTTTCGGTAGTTTTCAATTTTCCATATCTTATCTGACTGAGTTTTATCAGGTTCCTGCCCGAGCTTATCTGTATTCATAATATTACCTCCGATTTTTCTCTTGAATCGCATATAAGAATATGCTATAATATAGTTTAAAAGCTATCAATAATAATTTTTATATAGTAAAGGAATGATAATTATGGAACTGCAGCAATTAAAATATTTTCAGATTATCGCAAAAACACAGAATATTTCATCAGCAGCTAAGCAGTTGTTTATTGCACAGCCTTCACTCAGCCAGACATTAAAACGTTTGGAAAACGAAGTAGGAATGCCTCTGTTTGACAGAGTAGGAAAACAAATTATTCTAAACAATGCAGGAGAGATTTTTCTGAAACATGTCAATGCTGTTTTCCAATCGCTTGACAATGCAAAACGTGAACTGCAAACCTACCAAGAAGATACTCTGACAAATGTATGTATCTGCGTTCAGTCTGCTTCTTTGCTTATCCCGGAAATTATAGGCGAAATTCAAGCTTTCTATCCGCAAATACATATACAGCTTTTACAGCATACGGACGTGGAAAATATGCCTCATGATTTGAAAATACATTCCGATTATACACACATACCCGATTCTTCCGAAACAATACTTATGGAAGAACCGTTAGGAGTCGTTATCCCTAAAAATCATAGACTGGCCGAAAAGAACAACCTGACAATCAGCGACTTAGCCGACGAATCATTCATAAGTCTTAGTACGGGCCACAATCTTTACAACATCATTTCTCACTATTGTGAAGCATGCGGTTTTAAACCGAAGATCTCAACCTACGTTGATTCTCCCAATATTATGAGAGATTTGCTCCGCATTAATCTTGGCATTGCTTTTATACCTCAATACACATGGGAATATTTTTACCGTAATTCTCTCACTTTTAAAACCGTCAACGATATGCAGATGAACAGATATATTCTGCTTTCATGGGACAAATCACGATATATGACGCCGTCCGTTGATCGCTGCAAACAGATAATCATAGACTATTTCAAGCAGTATGAACAAAGATTTTTGTGACCCTTTTGCTTCTGTTAATAGTATACATCACAATTCTTATACTGTAAAATATATATTTAATTATATATTGATAGGTTTAAAACTATATCATTGTAAAAACATATCATGCTCTTAGTCTAAATATACAAAAAATCTTAAAAAGAGCTTGATGATTTGACATATTATTAAGTGTGTATATAAAAGCTCCCCGCACATCGCTGTACAGGGAGTTCTTATATTTTGTTTAGTTATACGTTTTCGGATTCTTGTCGTGGTTCAGTATATTATAATATCTCATTTATAAAAAACAAGAACAGAGATTTCGGAGATGAACTTATCACGTGATAAGTATACATATTTATCTGAAGGCGAATTTAATGCTCTGCTTTGCATCGGGACTTTTCATTGGAACGGATACTTCCGTGAATCATGTTTGAGAAGTTTATATGGACCTATTCTCCCAAAAAAATTTTCCCAGTGACTTTTTCATAAGAACCGTTGTTTATGTTCGAGTACACCCATGGGTTTGAGTTAATGTATACCATTTCTTTATTGAAATATCTGAAATACTTTTAAGAAGTTCTTGAGCGATCATCTTCTGATGTTCTTTATCAGCGCAGAAAAAATATTCCAGTAAAATTGAAGCGTAAGCCTAATTGCCTTTACATAGTTCTTCTATTGATGTGATTATATAGTACTGTTTATTGTTCTTATTCTCTTTTTTCTTGGAACTGTTCAGCATATCATTCACCTCGTTTAAAAGAGATTTTTCTATAATTATACATTATCCCATTGAAAAAATCAATTTACTAAAAACATTATTTTCACTAAAAAGCACAAATGATTTTACATTCTACACAACAATAATCTCATTGAAAAGTACGACAAGTTTTAAGCTTACTTTATTATCAAAGGCGCCGTATTTTCAAGGTTTTTCGCCATGCCGCAAAAAATAAGACCCTGCGAGCCGGAATGACTCACAAGGTCTATTCTTTAGTTCAGCACAAATTTTTTGTAAAAATCGGTTTGTACCTTAACAAATATTATGCAATTACTTCTTGTCAGCAATAGCAGCCTGTGCAGCAGCAAGTCTTGCGATCGGCACACGGAAAGGTGAGCATGATACATAATCAAGACCGATCTTGTGGCAGAATTCTACAGATGTAGGATCTCCGCCGTGCTCGCCGCAGATACCGATGTGGAGGTTAGGATTAACCGGCTTACCAAGCTTGATTGCCATTTCCATAAGCTTTCCTACGCCTGTCTGGTCAAGCTTAGCAAACGGATCGTTCTCAAAGATCTTAGCGTCATAGTAAGCGTCGAGGAACTTGCCGGCGTCGTCTCTGGAGAAACCAAATGTCATCTGTGTCAGGTCGTTTGTACCGAAGCAGAAGAAATCAGCCTCTGTAGCGATCTTGTCAGCTGTAAGAGCAGCTCTCGGGATCTCGATCATTGTACCAACTTCATATTTGATGTCAGAACCAGCCTCAGCAATAACAGCGTCAGCAGTCTCAACTACGACCTTCTTAACAAACTTGAGTTCCTTAACGTCGCCAACCAGAGGGATCATGATCTCAGGCTCTACATTCCAATCAGGATGCGCCTTCTTAACATTGATAGCAGCCTTGATAACAGCCTTTGTCTGCATCTTAGCAATCTCAGGATATGTTACTGCAAGACGGCAGCCTCTGTGACCCATCATCGGGTTGAACTCGTGGAGGGAAGCAATAATAGCCTTGATGTCCTCAACGCTCTTGCCCTGTGCATCTGCAAGAGCCTTTATATCAGCCTCTTCTGTAGGTACGAACTCGTGAAGCGGAGGATCAAGGAATCTGATAGTAACAGGATTTCCCTCAAGAGCCTCATACAGCGCCTCGAAGTCGCCCTGCTGCATCGGTTCGATCTTAGCGAGAGCAGCCTCTCTTTCTTCAACTGTATCGGAGCAGATCATCTCTCTGAACGCTGCAATTCTGTCAGCCTCAAAGAACATATGCTCAGTACGGCAAAGACCAATACCCTCAGCGCCAAGCTCTCTTGCCTTCTTAGCGTCAGCAGGAGTATCAGCGTTAGTTCTTACCTTAAGCTTTCTGTACTTGTCAGCCCAGGACATGATCCTTCCGAATTCACCGGCAATAGTTGCGTCTACTGTAGGAATGATTCCGTCATAGATGTTACCGGTAGAACCGTCTATCGAGATGTAATCTCCCTCGTGGAATTCCTTGCCTGCAAGAGTAAACTTCTTGTTTTCCTCGTCCATAACGATCTCGGAGCAGCCGGATACACAGCAAGTACCCATACCACGGGCAACAACAGCTGCGTGAGAAGTCATACCGCCGCGAACCGTAAGAATACCCTGTGAAGCCTTCATACCTGTAATGTCCTCAGGAGAAGTCTCAAGTCTTACGAGAACAACCTTTTCACCCTTAGCGTTCCAAGCCTCAGCGTCCTCAGCTGTAAATACGACCTTACCGCAAGCAGCTCCCGGAGAAGCTCCCAGGCCCTTGCCCATAGGAGTAGCAGCCTTTAGTGCCTTAGCGTCGAACTGCGGGTGGAGAAGTGTATCAAGGTTTCTCGGATCGATCATTGCAACCGCTTCTTCTTCTGTTCTCATGCCCTCGTCTACAAGGTCGCATGCGATCTTGAGAGCAGCCTGAGCGGTTCTCTTTCCGTTTCTTGTCTGAAGCATATAAAGCTTACCATGTTCAACCGTAAACTCCATATCCTGCATATCCCTGTAGTGATTTTCAAGAGTCTTGCATACCTCGTTGAACTGTGCGAAAGCCTCAGGGAACTTCTGCTCCATCTCGGAAATGTGCATAGGAGTACGAACTCCGGCAACTACGTCCTCACCCTGAGCGTTTGTCAGGAATTCACCGAACAGGCCCTTAGCGCCTGTAGCAGGGTCACGGGTAAATGCAACACCTGTACCGCAGTCGTCGCCCATGTTACCGAAAGCCATAGACTGAACGTTAACAGCAGTACCCCATGAATAAGGGATATCGTTGTCACGACGGTAAACGTTAGCTCTTGGGTTGTCCCATGAACGGAATACGGCCTTAACAGCACCCATAAGCTGTTCCTTCGGATCGCTCGGGAACTCTTCACCGATTTTTTCCTTGTATTCAGCCTTGAACTGTGAAGCAAGCTCCTTGAGATCCTCAGCCGTAAGCTCAACGTCCTGTGTAACGCCCTTCTTGGCCTTCATCTCGTCGATAAGCTCTTCAAAATACTTCTTACCAACTTCCATAACTACGTCGGAATACATCTGGATAAATCTTCTGTAGCAGTCCCATGCCCAGCGAGGATTGTTAGATTTCTCAGCAATTACCTCAACTACCTCTTCATTAAGACCAAGGTTGAGGATTGTATCCATCATTCCAGGCATCGAAGCTCTTGCACCCGAACGAACGGATACGAGAAGCGGATTTTCCTTATCTCCAAACTTCTTTCCTGTGATTTCCTCCATCTTTCCGATATACTCATTGATCTGAGCCTGAATTTCATCGCTGATCTGTCTGCCGTCCTCATAATACTGAGTACAAGCCTCTGTTGTAATTGTAAATCCCTGCGGAACCGGAAGGCCGAGCTTTGTCATCTCAGCAAGGTTAGCGCCCTTACCGCCGAGAAGCTCTCTCATACTAGCGTCGCCCTCTGAGAACAGATATACCCACTTTTTGCTCATTGGTATCTACCTCCAAAAAAATTTGAATTCCGTATTTTTATAGTACCTTGACAATCCCATAAAGCCGTCATGGCATGACAAGCCTATCATACGGTAACAAATCTATTATAGCAGATTATTTCAAAAATTACTATAGTTTTTCTATATTTTTGTCAGAAATTTTTTCACAATGTTTCTGATATTTTTTCGTACATTTTGCACAATCAAATGCCAGCTTTAATCCCATAATATTCCCAATCTTCAATTATAACTAAAGATAATCAGCAAAAATCGCAAATAATAATTTCAGCAAATAAATTTGATTTTTGTTTTAGGGCTGTATGCTGGATATGTGCAAACAAAAACCGCCGCAGTATACAGTATAAATGTTATATGTTTAACTGAGACGGTTTTTTATTCAAATCAGAGTCTATGCGCCGTTTTTAATGCGGCAGCGGCGGATTTAAGCCGCCTTAAAGTACGGTACTTCGTTATTAAATTATAATTTAAAATGCAGCGGCATACCGTTTCGCATTGCAATTTTAACATCTCCCTGAATAAGCGGAAGAAAATATGAGATTGCAGAATCCGTCACATTATTGCCTTGCTTATTTATCCATTTTTCCGGAAAGAATTTTTCTTTGTTGGCTACGTTTGACGCTTCAGTGGATTCTATCGTAACGACATAAGGAACGTCGGAAAGCCTCTTAAACACCATGGTCCTGCCGGTTTCACCGCTTAGCGCAGCGATAACTCCCCTTGATCCTATTTCTTCCGCCTCGTCTATATCCGTCTTTGAGCATATGTGAGATGAGCATCTCTGCATTACGTTAAGCTCGATAGAGCGTACCTTGCAGCCGATTCTATCCCTCAGGATCTGCTCAAGAGCCTTGCCTATTCCGGATAGATATTTATGACCGAAGCTGTCAACGGCTCCTGAACGGAAATCTCCGTCCTTCTCAGTAATCTCCACGCCCTCTGAAACAGCGATCACTACCGCTTTGTGTTTTGCCTGCATTGCTCTTACGTCCTCCACAAAGCTTTCAACAGAAAATTCGCGTTCCGGAAGATATATAAGGTGTGGAGCTATTTCTCCGTTAGCTCTTAAAACGCAGGTCGAAGCGGTAAGCCACCCTGCATGTCGTCCCATGATCTCCACGATAGTTATGGATTCAATTGAATAAACCGAGCTGTCGCGGATAATTTCCTGAATAGTTGCCGCGACGTATTTTGCTGCAGAACCGAATCCAGGTGTGTGATCGGTTACAGGCAGGTCGTTGTCAATAGTTTTCGGGATACCGATTACTTTAACCGACGAGCCCGCCTCTTTAAGATAGGCCGAAAGCTTCATGACCGTATCCATAGAGTCGTTGCCGCCGATATAGAAAAATGCTTCGATACGGTGTTTTTCAAAACAGGTAAGGATTTTTTCATAAACCGAAGCATCGCTGTCGGCTTCCGGAAGCTTGAAGCGGCAGGAGCCTAAAACCGTAGATGGCGTCTGTCTTAAAAGCTCCATATCCTCATTGGATTTAATTACAAGCTTCAGATCGATAAGCTCGTCGTTGATGATCCCCTCTATGCCGTTTATCGAACCGAAAACAGCGTCTATCTCCGGGGTTTTAAGCGCCTGCTTGAAAACTCCTACCAGAGACGCATTTATAGCGCAGGTAGGTCCTCCTGACTGGGCGACAGCAATATTCATTAAAATAGTCCTCCCTTTTATATGTTTTTCCTTATAATTTTCTGAACAAAGCTTTCTGAATCTATTGTATCATAAAATATTAATAAAGGCAAAGATTTTAAACCGATTTCCAAAAAGTTTTCTCTTTTAAACAAAAAACATTCATTGGAAAACGTTTTACTTTATATCATATGCAAAAAAGCCTCCGTACCATTAGTGAGAGTGAGATACATAAGCATAAAAACAGGTTGGGTTTTCAATGATATTGAAGATT
>ULOG01014775.1_pt1 | contig 11207 bp, 10 predicted proteins | sample 1952401 | NCBI WGS metagenome assembly ULOG01 (sample SAMEA4835598, study PRJEB28245) | human gut metagenome | biome: gut microbiome; material: fecal sample | place: Denmark | collected 2008
CAGTACACGCTGATCTCGCCGTCTGCGCTTAAAAGAACCTGTTTCATAAGCCCTCCAAATATTGTTCCTCCATTCGCCGTAGGGGCCGATGCCCACATCGGCCCGGCAGAATGCACTGTTTCTACGGAAATCTGCGGCGAATTCGTAACTTCCCAATGGGCCGATGTGGGCATCGGCCCCTACATTGCAATATGTCAGTGCATACGGGGCACTGGGGGATTTCTGTAGAACAGGTGCTCTCTGCGCGCGGTGGACAGAGTCGTCGGCCCCTACAAATCACTTGCTGATTGTCAGAACACCGGCGCAGGGGGATAGCTGCGTAAATAAAAGGTCTGGAAAATCCCTTTTTAATTCTTCCGCGACGAAATAGATTTCATCGACATCCCAATCCGCTCCCGCTTTCTGCCTGCACCGGTTCAGCGCGCCGCGGGTTTCAAATGCAACATCGCCGATCAGAATTTTTCCGTTTTCGTTCAGACAGCCGCGCAGCGCGGACAGAAATACGACCTTCTGCGTGTCTGTCAGATGGTGCAGTGAATAGGTCGCGACAATATAGTCATAGCGGGGGTTTTGCAGCGGTTCTACCAGACCTTGCGTAAAGTCGCCCTGATATAGCTGTGCGTCCGGCATTTTTTCGGATGCCAGTTCGATCATTCTGGATGAGAAATCCTGCCCGTAGATGGTGCAGCCCTGTTCATACAGCTTCGCCGTCAGCACGGCGGTTCCAAACCCGATGTCCAGCACAGACGCGTTTGGGGTCTGCATGACAGTCTGAAAAATTGCAGCGAGTACCTTTTTGTATCCGGCAAACGGGTAGGTATTCGCTTCGTCAGAAAGACCGACGCTTTTGTCATATCCGTCCGCCCACAGGTCGAATCCTTTGTGGTTCAGCATAGATGCCTCCTGAAATTTTGAATTGTCATTTCTTCCAGATCTTCGGCTGGTACTGCATATTGGAGACGTTGTAAACCGTAATAAACGCCTTCGGGTCCTCGCGGTTGATGAAGGTCATCAGGCGCTGGTATTCGCTTTTGTCGACGATGGTGATGATCTCGTTGTGGCGCTGCAGATTGTATGCGCCGATGGCTTCATAGATCGTGGCGCCGCTGTGCAGCTCGTTGATGATGAACTGCCGCAGCGCTTCCTCTTTTTCGGTGATGATGCAGACGCGGCGCTTCTTGTTGTGGTCGAAAATGAAATGATCCAGAATAATGCCGTTGAAATACGTGCCCAGAATGCTTAAGACTACCGTCTTTTTGTCGTAGACAAGCGCTGCGGACAGTGCCACGCACATACCGGACAGAGACATGGCTCTTCCTAGATCCATGCGCAGGTATTTGTTCAGAATTTTTGCCACGATATCCAGTCCGCCGGACGATGCGTTCCGATTGAAAAGGATGCTCAAACCGATGCTGACGACCAGAATATAGCAGAGTACGTCCAACTCTTGGCTGCCGGTCATGGATTCAAAATCCGGAAACAGGATTTCAAACAGTCCTAGAAACAGCGGGAGCGTGATGCTTGTATAGACGGTCTTTGCTCCGAATTCTCTGCCGCAGGTCAGGAAGCCGATGATCAGAAGGACGATATTCAAAATCATTGTGATGGCCGACAGTGGAAGCGGAATAAAATTGGACAGCACGATTCCAAGACCGGATATGCTGCTGACAGAGGTGTGGCTTGGAGATAGAAAAAAGAAGACTGCCGCCGCAATGATTGCCACCGCTGCGGTCAAGATTGCCGCTTCTTTTCCAACTTCGAGATAATTCAACTTTTTATTTGTCATCATGGTTTCTCCAGCTTCTGAGTTGTCAGTTCCGCAGTGCGGTGGGAGTCTGCGTATCGTCGTGGTAGTCAGACTTCGGCAGGCTCCAGTGGTAATATGCTGCCAGCAGGCGCAGCACAACGATGGCTGCCGCGCCGAAGAGCATGGCCGCGTTCGCACCCAGCCGGTTCCAGCACAGCGCGCAGATCAGCGCGCCGATGATCGATGCGCAGGCGTAGAAGTGCCGCACGAAGATATAGGGCCGCTCGCCGGAGAACACGTCGCGCAGCACGCCGCCGCCCACGCCGGTGATGAGGCCGACGAAGACGGTCAGGAACAGCGTATCATGCTCTGCCTGCCGGTACGCGCACTGGACACCGACGACCGTGAACACGCCCAGGCCGACCGCGTCCATCACCAGCAGCAGCCGGTCGAACACCGGCTCGTGCCGCCCGACGCGGGCGCGCACGTGCGGCAGGAACATGAGCACGGACACGGCAGCCGCCGTGAGGGTATAGACGGGATCGTGGAACGTCGCAGGCGGGGTCACGCCGAGAATGACGTCGCGGACAATACCGCCGCCGACCGCCGTGCAGACGCCGAGGACGATCACGCCGAACAGATCCATCTGCTTTTTGATGCCGACAATGGCGCCGGACACGGCAAACGCGGCCGTGCCGATCAGTTCCAACACAAAAACAAGAACATTGGACATAACGGAAACCTCCGGAAGCTTACACGCGCAGCGATTTTTTCTGCACGGCCAGCGCGCCGAGCGCGATCAGCACGCCGATGAACGCGCAGCCGGTCGAGAACCAGAGCATGAGCGTTGTGCCGCCGAGATCGATCAGATACCCGGAGACGAGACTGCCCAGCAGCGTACTGAGCGAGATGGAGAGGATCGTGCGGATGGACTGGCCCTGCACCCGGTCGGCGGGGTCAACGGATTCGTTGGCAAAATAGACCGAGGCCGGGAAGAACAGGCCGTAGCCCAGCATCTGCACCGGCTGCACGGCCAGCAGCATCCCAAGCGAACCGGACGCGAGGATCAGCAGTGGCTTGACCACCATAAAGATGATCGAGATCAGCAGAATTTTCGCGCTGCTCATCTTCTTTTGCAGCAGTCCGAACACCAGCGCTGACGGCAGCTCCGAAGCGGCCATCAAAAACTGCGCGACGCCGAGCGCCGTGCTGCCGCCGCCGTGGCTGTTTACAAGCGAGACAAGGAAATTGCTGATCGGCATCACGCCCATCATGCCGAAGAAGCAGGCGATGAGCATGAGCGTAAAGACCCTGTTTTTCTTTAAGATCTGCCAGATCGAATGGCCAGAGGCCGACTTTGCCTGCGGCTGCGGCAGAAGGCGCGCCGGGATGCTCGGGAATGCCAGCAGGCAGACAATCAGCAGAAGCTGCTCGGCGCAGTGCGCCAGAAGCGCCGCCTGCATACCGAACCGCGCCGTCAGCAGCCCCGTCACGACGCATAAAACTGCGTAGGTCAGCGAACCCATCCCGCGTGCGAAGCTGTAGGGAATCTTGACGCCTGCGTTGACATACTGCATCCCCATCGAGTCAATGAGCGGATAGGAGTTCGTCTCCAGCACGCCGAACAGGAAAATGATCAGCGCCGTGAGCGCAAAGCCGGGGCGCGTGAAATAAAAGACGAGATTGAGCGCCACGGCAGGCAGCAGCATGACGATCAGCAGCTGCTTGATGGGCACGCTCGGGTGCCGGTCGGCCCAGCCGCCGATGACCGGCTGCGTAAACAGGCTTGCCAGATAGCACAGCGCGCAGAAAATTCCGGCCTGTCCGGTCGTAAAGCCCCGGTCGAGGACGATCGCGGCCTGATAGGCGCAGATAGAGCTGATCATGCCCCAAAAGCTGGCCTGCAGGAGGACATAACAAAGAACGATTCGTTTTCTGGACGCCATGGCATTCGCTTCCTTTACAGCCGGTATGACAGACACTATTATAGAGCGCGGAACCGATAAAAACAAGCGGATTTTCCTGAAAAAATGCTTGATTTTCGGCGCTCTGTGTGCTAAAATACATTGGTCTGTGAAAAAGAATGGTCCTCTGCCGCAGCCGGCACGAAGGTGCAGCGGCATTTCCTTGCGGTATGAACGTTCTTAATTTGAAGGAGGACACAAGTATGGATCTCATGAAGGCTCTGACCAGCCAGTACATGAAGCAGGAGCTGCCTGAAGTTCAGGTCGGCGACACCGTTCGCGTTCATGTCAAAATCAAGGAAGGTTCCCGCGAAAGAATCCAGATCTTCGAGGGCACCGTCATCGCCAAGAAGCACGGCGGTATCGAAGAAACCATCACCGTTCGCCGCATCTCCTATGGTGTCGGCTGCGAGAAGGTTTTCCCGCTCCATGCGCCCAACGTTGTCAACGTCGAGTGCGTCCGCCACGGCAAGGTTCGCCGCGCGAAGCTGTACTATCTGCGCGACCGTCTTGGCAAGGCTGCAAAGGTCAAGGAAAAGGTCTGATCCCAACCATCCAAAAACCGCCGGTTCCACACGGAGTCCGGCGGTTTTTGCTTTACCCACACACGAACGGCTCCCGTATGCAGCTGCATACGGGAGCCGTTTTCCTGAAGCTTCTGAATTAAATATCCAGCGGGTCCATGCTGAGGACAGGGTGGCCAACCTCGGACAGGAAGGCGAGCAGCTCTTCCGGATCGCCGTTCGGGCAGTTCGTCTCGTCGGCGACCATATCGGCAAAGTTGTCGATATCGTACATATCCTTGGCAGTCTCATTGAGCTTGTCGCGGATCTGATCCTTCAGCTCCTTCGGCAGCCAGACCAGACGGCCGACGCCGCCTTCGGCCTTGAGGAACTTGTGAGAGGCGATGTAGTGCTTGCCGTGGCCCATGAAGCCCGGAGTCTGCACGCCGCCGCCGGTCATGGAGGCCATCTCGGAGAAGGTCATGCCGAGCGGAGTGATGCCTGCGTATTCACGGCAGGTGATGACAACGCCCATCGAGCACGGCTCGATGCCGCAGATGCACTCGAAGCAGCCGCAGGAGGTCATCGGATCCTCCAGCAGGGAGTAGAGCGTGACGTGCTCCAGCGCGCCGTGAGAGTACTGTGCAACGGCCTCGTCGACGTCCTCATAGCGGCCGGTGCGCTCGTCGGTGCAGCGCTCCTTGGTGACGACCTGGCAGGGACCCTGCGGGTCGAGTTCGTTGGTAGCCTTCGCATCCAGCCACGAAACGGCGCCGCACAGGCCCAGACGCTCCGGGGTGACGATGCAGACGTGGCTCGGGGAGAACGCCTGGCACATGATGCAGGAATAGAAAACGGGCACGGATTCGTCGGTCATGGACTTCAGGCGCTCGTCGCGCTTGTCGAAGACCTCGTTGGCGTGCTTGCGCAGCGCGGCGTTCGGCTCGTCGCCAACGACGATGCGGACCTGGCACTTGTCAACGACCGTGTCAAATTCGGACTTGATCTTGGCGTAGAGCACTTCGCCGATGTGGCGGAACTTGAAGCCGGCCTCGAAATCAGCCTTGCTGATACGGACGCGGATCATGTCGCGCTGGCCGGTGTGCATGAGGCCCTCCACGCAGTTGAGGAAGGAGTGGATCTTACGCTCGAAGACAGGCTCGAAGTCGGGCTGCATATTCTTGCCTGCGACCTCGACGGTGTAGCTCATGGAGATCTTGGAGCCGACCGGGATCTCGTCGATTTCGGGGCCTTCGACCACGATCTTGTGATCCTCGACCTCGGAGGCGTCCTTCGTGGTGACAAGCTCGAAGCAGTCCTTGCGGGAGCCGTCGATCTCGACTTGCATATCGCCCTTACGGATGATCTCGCCCTCGAATGCGGAGGAGAAGGAGACGGGGATGTCGATCTTGGTGATCTTCAGCTTGATGCCGCGCGCCTCGATGGAGGTGTCGATCCAGTCCTTGGTGTTATCATAGATGATGAGGGACTTCGGAACGGCCCACATATCGTCGTGGTCGTTGGTGATGACCGGGAAGCCCAGCTTGATGGCGCCTGCGCCGCAGGCGACGGTAATGTCGTTGACGGGCTTATAGGCGTTGACGAACGCGTTGATGCGGTCGAAGGTGTACTTGTGGAAGCCCTCGACGTCGCCCGGCTGGATGGCGCCGAAGATCATGGCCGCGCGCACGACCAGAGAAATGACGTGGCCGACGGACCAGATCTCTTCGCCGACGGGAACGACACGGACGGGGAAGCTCATGGAAAGACCGGCTTCCACAGCCTGCTCGATGATGCCGCCGATCAGGAAGACGAAAATGCCGCGGGACTGGTAGCCCTTGATCGTCTCGACCGCTTCCTCGGTGGAGGGAGCCGGGCCGATCATGACGACGAAGCCGGGGATATCGCCGGTGACAAGGGGAACGCCCAGCTCACGGACCTCTGCGTCGGTGAAATGGCCGTGATAGTGCGTGCCCTCGTACGGGGTCTGGGTCTTGACATATTTGCAGGCTTCGATCATTTCAGCGGCGATGGCGGTGCCGACACCGGACTGGAAGATGGAGTTGGTGCGCGGCTCGCGGAGCATCATGGCCTTGACATCGGCCAGAGCATCCTGCAGCTCGCCGGTCGTGGTGACCTTCTTGCCGATGTAGGCATAGATGCAGGCGCAGAAATACGCGGTGGAGGGAAGCGTCAGAGGAGCGTCGCGGCCGACTTCAGCCACGATCTTGTTCACTTCTTCCTCGGCCTTGGCGAACATCTCGTCAGAGCCGTCGAAGACGCGGTTAAACAATGTCTTCATTGTGGTTTCATTCCTTTCAGATTCATTCTTTGGCGTCAATGGCAGCCTTGATCGCGCGGATCTCATCCAGCGCGTCGGGGCTGCAGTCGTAGGGGGAGAGGCCCTTCCGGTCCGCGTCGATGACGGTGGGACTGTAGCTGATGAAGCCGAGCAGATCGTCTGCCGGGATGCGGCTTCTGATAAATTCACGGTCGGATTCGTCGCGGATCTTGTTGGCGACGACGCGCACCTTGGTCACGCCGATGTCCTTTGCAAGCTCCTTGATGCGCACATAGGTCTGTACGCTCCGCGCGCCCGGCTCGATGACCACGATGAACTGATCCATCATGCTGGCCGTGCCGCGTCCAAGGTGCTCAAGTCCCGCCTCCATGTCCATGATGACCACGTCGTCCCTGCGGAAGACGAGATTCGTCAGAATCGCCTTGAGCATTACGTGCTCCGGGCAGACGCAGCCGGAGCCGCCGGTGTCGACCGTGCCCATGACGAGAAGCTTCACGCCGTTGATGTTTTTGGCGAGCTTGTCGGGCAGATCGGAAACGTCCGGGTTCAGCTTATAGAAGCTGTTCTGGTCGTTTGCACCCGTGCGCTGCTTGGCAAGCTGCTTCATTTTGGAGACCGGGACAATGGAATTGACCTCTTCCTCCGTCAGGCCCAGCGCCAGACCCAGATTGGCATCCGGGTCGACGTCGGCTGCGAGGACGGTGCGCCCTTCGTCGGCGTAGAGACGTGCGAGCGTGGAGGCCAGCGTCGTCTTGCCGACGCCGCCCTTGCCGGTGATAGCTACTTTCATATCGGTAAAGACCCTCCGGGAAGATCTTAGATGCCGAGAGCCGCGCGCTTGGCTTCGATCGCGGCGATCATCTTGTCGCCGAGGCTCTCAATGTTGGTGTCGACGACGAAGTGCGCCTCGACCCACTCCTTGCAGCCCCGCGTCTCACCCTGCAGAAGCTCGGTGATCTCGCTGGAGCCCTTGGAGTACGGATCGACGCCGAGGTAGGTGTCGATGCCGGTCGCCACGACGTAGTTGCCGATGGAAACTGCCTTTTCAGACATCCATTCCGGCGCGCAGCCGCAGAGCGGAATCTGGGAAATGTTGATGCCCCAATCCTTTGCAAGATCGGAAGCAAGGATCATCATACGGGAAATATCAACGCAGGAGCCCATATGCAGGATGGGCGGGATGCCGACCAGCTTGCACACGCGCTTGAGGCCCTCGCCGCAGTATTCGGCGGCGTCGAGATCCATGAGGCCTGCCTTGGCCGCGGCCTGTGCCGAACAGCCGGAGACGATGACGATGATATCGTTCTTGAGGAGCTTCTTCATCAGCTCGATGTGCGCGGTGTCGGGGCGGACCTTGGGGTTGTTGCAGCCGACCATTGCGACAGCGCCGCGCAGGACGCCGGCCTTGACGACGTCAGCCAGCGGCTTGAGCGTGCCGAGGACGTCGACGTGAGAGTTGCACACGCCGTCGAGCTCTTTCTTAATGGCCTCGACCGAGTAGCCGACACGGGCCTTGGTCTTGAGGTTCGGAATGTTGACAAGCTCGGGCTTGCGGTTTTTGAAGTTTTCAATCGCCATGCGAATGATCGCCTTGGCGTTGTCCGCCGCAGTGTCCTCGTGGAACTCGATGAAATCGGAGTCCGGCATACGGGCGATGGGAGACGTGGTGATGAACTTGGTATGGAAGCACTTGGACAGCGGGCCAAGGGCCGGGAAGATGCACTGCACGTCGACGACGATGGCCTCGCAGGCGCCCGTCAGAACGACGTTTTCCTGCTGCAGGAAGTTGCCCGCCATCGGAATGCCCTGACGCATGGCGACCTCGTTGCCGGTGCAGCAGACGCCGGCGATATTGATGCCCTTGGCGCCGACGGACTTGGCCAGCGCGACCATCTCGGGATCCTGCGAATACATGACGATCATCTCGGAAAGAGACGGATCGTGGCCGTGGACGATGATGTTGACCATGTCCTTTTCCATGACGCCGATGTTGGCGGTGGTGTCGACAGGGCGCGGCGTACCGAACAGAACGTCGGAGAACTCGGTGCCCATCATGGAGCCGCCCCAGCCGTCGGACAGACCGGCGCGCAGGGACTGCTTGATCAGAGCCTCCGGCAGCGAGGAACAGCCCATATGCGTCATGTGCAGCGACTGCGAGACCTCACGGTCGATCGCGCGCGGCTCGATGCCGGCGTCATGCCACAGCTTCTGGGTGTGCTCCGGTGCGCGCTTGAGGTAGCGCTGCACGCCGAACGGCTTGCCGTACTCGAGAAGACCCGTCTCGGCGACCTCGTGGGCCAGATCGTAGATATCCTTGCCCTCGGTCTCGATGCCCCACTCGGCGGCGATCTTCTTCAGCTTTTCCGGATCCTTGACCTGGTAGGAGCCGCCCTCTTTCGCCTGATAGAGCGTGTGGCAGATCTGACGGCCATGGTCGGAGTGCGTGGCTGCGCCGCCAGCGGTGAAGCGCAGATAGTTGCGGCCGACGATGCCGGGCACGTCGCAGCCGCAGATGCCGCGCGGCGCCTTGGGCGTGATGCGGCAGGGGCCCATGGAGCAAATGCGGCAGCAGGTGCCGGCTTCGCCGAAGCCGCAGTGCGGCGTCTGATTCTTGACGCGCTGCTGCCAGGAATCCGCGCCAACTTTTTTGCCGGTTTCAAGCAATTCGTTGGTCGCTGCTTCCATCTGTTCAACTGTGATTAAGCGATCCCAATCCATCGATGATGTATCCTCCTAAAATATGTTCTGAACCGGCCTGCGTACACCGGACGCAGAGCCGAAAGGGGCGGCGGACTGCCCGTGCGGACAGACCGAGCAGGCGCAGCTGCGCTTTGAAACCAAAAAGCGGCAGGATGCACCTCATATAGCTTGTGTCCATTTTACCAAGCGCCCCGAAAAAAGTCAACCGATGCGAACCCCCTGCGGGGGATCACCGGAAATCCAATTTTACGGAGAGAATAAAACATTAAAAACAGATGAGGTCAGAATTATCTACAAAATAATAGATAATTCTGACTTTATGCAGAAAATGATATGCGGTATCCGGATATTCCTTTTTTTATGATCCCATATGAACATTGATATGCGGATAGCACATGGTGATCCCGGCAGCGGAAAAGACCTCCTGCATCCCGTCGAGCACATCGTTATAGCACGTCCAATAATCCTCTGTGCGCGCCCAGAAGCGCAGGACATACTGGATCGAGCTGTCGCCGTAGGAGACGACGTGCGCCTCGACAGGCCGGTCGCGGAGCGTCTTTTCATGCGCTGCCGCAGCGGCGCAGAGGGCGGCGCGGACCTTGTCCGCCGCATCGTCATAGGACGCCGAGACGTTCACGTCGATCCGGCGCACGTCCTCGCTCGTCATGTTGACGATGCTGCCCGTCGTGATCTGGCTGTTGGGCAGATAGATGATCTGGTTGTCATAGGTGCGCAGGCTCGTATAGACCGCGCCGATGGTCAGCACGGTCCCGGCCTTGTCGCCGATCTGGACATAATCGCCCGACCGGAAGGGCTTAGCCGTCAGGATCATCAGCGCGCCCGCGACGTTGGACAGCGCCGTCTGCATCGAGAGCGAAACGGCAAGACCGGCGACGCTCAAAATCGCCAGCAGAGAGCTTGTATCGATGCCGAGCGTCCCGGCCACAAGCATGACGGCGATAAAGATCAGAACTGCCTTGGCCGTCGTGCGCAGGAAGCCGAAAATGGTGTGGTCAAGCTTCGAATGCGAAAACAGCTTGTCCGCCGCCTTCAGGATCAGCTTGATGAGCACTGCGCACAGAACCAGCAGCACCGCCGCATACAGCAGCTTTTCAAGCGTCAGCTTCGAGAAAAACGACTGCACCTGTTTTTCGTCAATGGCAGCCGAGTCAAGAACAGAAGAAAAGAACATAAAACCTCCTGTGCGTTATGGGTAGTACCTGCCCTACAGCCGAATGGGCAGGTATATACGAGTTTGCCGCAGACGTTCAGCTGCGCAGTGCGCTCAAGATCTCCGGGAGCAGCACGTCGCGGTTCTCCTCCGATACCTCGATCAGGCGCACGTTCGGGTGGCTGCGGATGGCGGCGGCGAGCGGGGTGTCGGCCTTTTTCTGCACCACGCCGAGAATGGGGACGCATCCATCCAGAAGCGTCCGGATGCGTGCGGAATACGTGTCCGCGTGCCGCTCCATGCGGCCGATCTCGTCCATCAGCACAAGGTCGCAGTCCTCCGCGCCCTTCAGCGCGTCCATGCCCGCCGTTTCAAACGCGTCCGGGAACGACGCGATGCCAAGTTCCGGGCGGCGGATGCCAACGCGGTTCTGTGCGCCGCAGAGCAGATCCTGCGCGGCGGCGGGATGCAGATAGACGGGTCTGCTGCCGTCCGCCTCCGGCTTTGCCGAGACGGTGCGGAAGCCGCCCAGCCGCTCCGGCTGCAAAGCGTCCAGCGCGGCGGCGATCAGCGTGCTTTTCCCGATCTGCACAGGACCGGTCAGAAATACGTGCATCCTTACCCCTCCTCCCGCGGCTTTTTCGCGGTCCCGGAGCGCTTCGCCCGGTGCAGGATCATCTCTGCCGCGATCGACACGGCGATCTCCGCCGGGGTCTGTCCGAGAATATCAAGACCGATTGGCGCGTGAATGCGGGCAAGCTCCGCCTCCGGGATGCCGTTTTCCATGAGATACGCATTGGTCGACGCAATTTTATGGCGG
>ULOG01016835.1_pt1 | contig 11135 bp, 7 predicted proteins | sample 1952401 | NCBI WGS metagenome assembly ULOG01 (sample SAMEA4835598, study PRJEB28245) | human gut metagenome | biome: gut microbiome; material: fecal sample | place: Denmark | collected 2008
CCTTGTATGTTTTGATATTGTACTACTTTGGATAATAATGAATGGCGAGCGACCACACCTCGTCGTCGGTCATTCCGCAACAGCCGCTTGCCTTGACTTGATTGAGAATGAACGTGATACAATCGTCCAAGTTCTTGTTTTCTTTGGCATAGGAGACAGCGAAAAGTTCGTCCGTCCGTGCCTTGCCGTCCAAGTATTCCTTGATAGTCCGTTTGAAATGCTCCGTACCTTTCATCGTTCAGCGTTTTGAGATTAAAAATGATAGTCGATGACACCGCCGATGTAGAGCAGCGTGCCGGGTTTAAATTCACATACCTGCCGCAGGAACTCGTAGGATTGCTCGGCGTTGGATTGCAGCCCCTCCTCGTCCATGTAGAACCAGTAAGCGGTATCGAGCGGGTTTTTCAGGAACTTTTCGAGTTGATAGACCGGGCCAATCCAGTCCTGCACGCTTTCGGGGGTAAGGGCTTCCGCCCTGCTTCGAATGTCTGCGACGAAATCTTCTCTCCATCGTTCCGCACCGCCTTTGTAGCGTATAGTATCGTCGGAAACAAGCTCGAACATGCCTTTGGGCAGAATGTTGTTTACCAGGTTGTCGATATGGAACTGGCGTTCCTCGTCGTCAATCTCCGCACAATAGTCGAAGAAACTGTCGTCGCCCTGCGTGAGGGTGTCCTCGTTCAGATAGTTGTCCTTGCTCACCCGTGTTTCGGTAATTTGAAAAATCTTGCTGTGCATAACTTTAAATTTTTAATTTGTTGAACTTGCTTTTTTCTTCTCCCTGCTATCGGAGCCTTTCGGCTTCCTTGGCGGGAGAGATTTTACATGCAAGCCAGACAGCGGGGAAAGGACGGAAAGGCAAGCAAACGGCCGGGGAATTTCACGGAATACCCAATCCGCCGAGGTACGAGGCGGGGGGGCTGAAAGGCCATCTTCGATTTGGGAAGGCTGCCGGGCAAATCCGCGAGCCGTTAGCACAGTGGTGCTTGACGCCGGACGACCGCTGTACCTTTGCATGGGAAAATCCAACCGGCGAGGATGTGACGACAGGATGATGAGAGATGTGTAATATGGTTAGAATAACCACTTAAAAAGTGGCAGATTGTTTGTGAATTGACATAAACCTGTTACGGTTAAATTCAACGTAGCATTTTGTTGTATGGCAATAAAGTAGTACATTTGCATAAAATTAATGACTATGGCTATAACAATCAAGAATATTCCGGTTTTGGAAGGTGCTACGGCAGAGGATTTCGTGCGCAGTGCCGAGAAGAATGCTGTAAAGGTAACTCCACAGCTGTCTGTGACGGCCAAGAAACGGCTACAAAAGGTATTGGAAAAATCCCGTTCATTCCGATTCAGCTAACAGTGGACGGGATTTCTTTATACGATGATTGCGTCATGCTTGCCTATAACAAGGAAGTGCGGGAAAAGTGTCTCCCTTTCACTTGCGGCGAGGATGATCTTGATGATTTTTTCCTTCATGATGCCGATTTATATGCGGATGAACTTTTAGGGAAAACTTACTGTTGGGTGACGACTGAATTTCCGCACCGTATTGTAGCGTTGTTTACCTTGGCTAATGACAGCATCAAGACCAAATTAATCTCTTCCAATGACAAAAATCGTTTGCAACGTAATATCGTAAACCCTAAACGTGGACGTAGCTACCCGGCTGTATTGATAGGCAGACTGGGGGTAAATCGGGAATATCAGGGCACACCGAGCCATGTAGGACAGCAACTGATGGCCTTTATAAAAGACTGGTTCCGCCACGAGGACAATAAAACGGGATGTCGCTTTATCGTAGTGGATGCGTACAACGAGGAAAGAGTGCTTAAGTATTACGACAAAAACGGCTTTCTTCCTCTATACAAGACAGAAGAGATAGAAAAGCAATATTATGACATTCCACAAGACGCACCTTTGAAAACGCGCTTGCTATATTTCGACTTGAAAAAGGACTGATATAACTTGAATTTGACAGAAACGGTCTCGGACGATTATTCCGGGACCGCTTTTTTATGTGCATATCTCTGCCATGAATTAATATTTGCCATGCGTATGCCTATAAAAATAGTCTTGCAGGGATTGGTAACGGTTCGGAATGGCCGCATTCTCATTGAAACCGTTCAAGCAATGAAGCAATGTTTCTTCGAGTGTGATGTACCGGCAGCTGAAAGTCTGTACGTTATCCAAGCAACAGGCTTCCATAGCGTATTTGAACGGTGCAAGACTTTCAAGTTCTTTCCGAATCCGCACATGCCACAGGAAGAACAACTGAATCGTGAAGCTGTCGGATTCACCTGCTTTCATCAAATGTTCTTCATCGAGCAGCCGTTGGACAAGCTCCGGAGTAAGCTGGCAATCATTTTTCCGGTAATACTTGCGTTTTGCTGTATTATAGGCCGCAAACAGTTCGATGTCTTGTGTCGTCAGCCTGTATTCTTCCGGGTAAAATGCACGTACTTCCTTGCCTGTAACAATGATTTTCTTGTCTCCGAACTCGTACTCATACGTTTTTTCATCGGAGATTTCCTTCTCTGTAAAGGCCTTGAACCCGTAACATTCCGTTACGATGAACGGTTCTTTTCCGAAATTCGCCAGAGATTCGAGGGCATGGATATTGCCACAGGAAAAGAACATGTCGCTTCCGATACCTTCACCGCTGTCCGACAGCCTGATTTTTACATCCTCCGAACCGTTCGTGTATTTCCAGACTATACGGCAATCCGCATAATGGGGCTTCCTGCCGTTCGTCTTGACAAATTCTGCAAATCCGCTTCTGATGGCGGCTTTTGTCCTCTCCACATCTGTCAGGACGCTTCGTGCCTTGCAGGTTTCGCACTGGCCGAATTGCAAAGAATCGTCGGAAATTTCCGTTATCACTTTGGTGTTGGGATTTACCGTGGCTTCGCATACTACCTGCGTGCCGCCACATCGTGTACATATTATACTCATACTTTGATAAGATTAAAAATTAATATATCCTTACTATCCGCTATTTTGAACTTGTCGATAAGGTTCTACCAATAGATGCAATTTCTTTTCAACCAAACAGCTTGTCCAGATTCCGCTTAAAGCGCAGCATTGGGCGACATTTCCCATCGCATTTACGAACCGACTCCATATAGGCGCATTGACCGCTTGTTTCATCAAACAAGAAACATGACTGCCGGAATGCCTCAAAAATTCTTGTCCTAACCTGTTCATCCAGAACTTTTCCTTCCGTAATTTGATTAACATTTGCGTGCATAATACATAAAAATTAAATTAAACCTCGTTTTTCTTTTCCCTCCCTTCGGAAGCCTTTCGGCTTTCCTTGCCGGGAGAGATTTTACATGCAAACAGCACAGCGGGGAAAGGACGGAAAGACAAGCAAACAGCCGGGGATTTCACGGAATACCCAACCCGACGGCGCAGCAAGGCGGGGGACTGAAAGGACATCTTCGATTTGGGAAGGCTGCCGGGCAAATCCACGAGCCGTTAGCATGGCGGTGCTTGACGACGGACGACCGCTGTACCTTTGCATGGGAAAATCCAACCGACAGGAAGTGTCGGAAACGAGATAAGGGAAAGAATGAGATAGAAATGAAAGGGAAAGCTCCGATGATATAAAGGATACGGACGATGGCTAAAACAGAAAGTTGTCTCGTGGAAACAGAGGACATAAAAAGCCTCTCGGATCAACAAAACCGCACTCCAAAAGTTTTTTGTCTAACTTTCGGGGTGCAGTTTTTTTTCGGGGCTATATCAAGGCTCTTAATAATAAGAATAAAGGTGTCAACTTACTGTTCATAGGCTCATCCTTATGAAATTTGACTTTTGGGTTACCATCTTTATGTGATGATATTGTTGATGTCTTATTCCAGTGACCGTTTGTTCGTTTTAGTTGATAGTAATTTCATCGAGGAACAGATAAGTTTGTTTACCTGCACCCGGATGCCATTTCGGAAGTGCCGGAGTGTTTTTCCCGATAATGCGTACATAGCGTGCTTTGGTCTTTTCGAAACTTACCGTATCACGTTTCAGTACATTGTTCTTGCAGCCTTTTTCCAGTACCGGTATGGTCTTCAAGGCAATCTTGCTGTATGTACTTCCGTCGTTAGAACCATATATTTCCAAACCGGTCAGACCGAAGATATAGTCACCCGGAACAAGGTATGTGCCGAGTGAAACCGAAGATATTTCTTTCGTTTCCTGCAAGTCGATAGTTGCATCGAAGTCCTGTCCGTAAAGACCGATATAGCGTCCCGAACGATAATTATCGTCACCCTGCAAACCGTCTACCAACAAGTTTGCTCCCTGATAGGTGTATTTTTCGTCGGGTTCGCATTTCAGGGTGATGGGACGCATGGTAGCCAGATTATACGTCAGAGTTTCTTCGGTTACATTGCTTTCACGCCCGTTGCGGATAGCCCGTGCCTTGATGGTCGTTGTCCGATTTATCATGAATGGTTCCGTATACCGGAGCGATTCGCTTGTCGGCTCGGAACCGTCCAATGTGTAGTAGACCGGTGCATTGTCGAATGTATTCAGTTCGACAACCGCAGTGCCGTCCTGTCCTTTAGGCTTGACACTTATTGTCACATCCTCTATGTCTTCTTTGTAATGGCAGCCGTACAATTCGTATAAATCCAGCTGGTGACGGAGGCGTTTCAGAAATCCGCTCAAGTCCTTCCTTTCCGGATTGCCCCACTGCAACTCACTCAGCGCGGCGATGCGCGGCATCATCTGCCATTCCATTTTCACGCTATCCTTTGTCCATTCCGTCCAGATACATCCTTGTACTCCAATGATGTTCTTCTTCTCTTCCGGAGTCAGCTCCTCTGATTGAGGCTCGAACATATATACGCGTTCTACGCTGCTGATGCCTTTCAGGCGGTTATAACCCGGATTGCTGAAGTACAGGTGGCTGATGGGACAGACGATGGTGGAATGTCCCAGCTGTGCGGCTTTGACGGATGCCTTTATGCCTGTCCATGCCATGACGGTCGTGGTTTCCGGATTAGGATTGCCTTCCAGAATCTCATCCCATGCCAGCATTTTCTTGCCTCGTTTGGCGATTTCCTTTTCCACTTCGTTCATGAAGTACACCTGAAGTTGGTTCTCCTTGCTGTGTTCTTTAGTGTCGCGCAGTCCCAGTTCCTTGATCTTGGCCTGACATTTCGGACATTTCTTCCATTCCGCTTTCGGGCATTCATCTCCTCCAATGTGGATATAAGGTGCATCCGGGAATATATCCATCAGTTCGTTCACCACGTCTTTGGCAAATTGCAGTGTTTGAGGGTTTCCTCCGCAAAGCACTTCCTTGAAAACACCAAATTTTGTAGCCGTTTCATACGGCCCGCCTGTACATCCCAGTTCCGGATAAGAAGCCAGTGCTGCCAACATGTGTCCCGGCATGTCTATTTCCGGAATAACTGTAATGAAGCGTTCTGCTGCGTATGCTACAATTTCTTTGGCATCTTCTTGTGTGTAGTAACCACTAACCGGTGTACCATCGAATTTTCCAGACCCCGGTGCAGTAATTGTTTCTTTACGGTAAGAGCCAACTTCAGTCAGTTTTGGGTATTTTTTGATTTCAATACGCCAGCCTTGGTCTTCGGTCAGATGCCAGTGGAAATAATTGATATTGTGCAATGCCATGACGTCAATTAGTTTCTTCAGATATTCTTTCGGAAAGAAATGACGACCGACATCTATCATAAAGCCACGATAATTATACTGTGGAAAGTCTTTTACTTCACCGGCAGGCAGTGAAGCCAGTGATTTGCCTTCCGTGATAGGAAGTGCCTTGTGTATAGTCTGGCAGCCATAGAAGACACCAGCTTCTGTAGCACCTGTCAGGGTAATGGCATCGGCTGTGACGTTCAGTTCATAGCCCTCTTTGTGCGTGATAGATGGATCGACTTTTAGGATAATACAGTTCTTTCCAGCCTTAGCTCCTATCTTGACTTCCGTTCCTGTCACCTCTTTGATGTAATCGGTCAGAAGACGGGCTGTACTTGCCAGTTTCTCATTACCTTCTTCGTAACAGATTGTTGTAGAAGGTTTAACTACAAAAGGTGCTGCTGATGGGTTTTCTGTGACTTCCTGTGGCAATGGGACGACATTCAGACTTCCTGTCTGAATATCTTGTGTTCCACATGCCATCAGACTTCCTGCGGCTAAAAGGTAAATTGCCCATACTTTTACTGAGTTCTTTTTCATTGCAAAGATTATTTAATAGATTATCTAAAAGATTATTTAATATTTTGTTTACAAAAATAACAAACTCCTTTTATCATTTTCTTTAACTTTACATAAAATATTAAATTTGGTATTAATAACTATGATTTTTTGTAGGAACTTTATTAAGAGAATATCACTCTTAGGTGTTGCCGCTTGCTTGGGATATTCACATATAGTGAATGCCAAAGAAATGGTGGTAGAGAGTGGTATAATGAATGCTCTCCAGGAAAGTGTGGAAGCAAAAGGTGTTGTGTATGATGCTACAGGTATTCCTGTTATCGGCGCATCAGTTGTTGAGAAAGGTAATTCTACTAATGGTGTCATTACCGATCTTGATGGTAACTTTACGCTGAATGTGGCAAAAAATGCCATAATTGTGATTTCGTATATGGGATATCAAACCCAGGAAATACAGGTTATTCCGGGTAAAATCCTTAATATTACATTGAAGGAAGACACTCAGGTTTTGGACGAAGTTGTAGTAGTGGGTTATGGCGTGCAGAAAAAAGTCAATTTGACTGGTTCTGTCGCTACTGTAGATGGTGAAATATTGGAACAGCGTCCGCTGGCAAATGCTACCCAAAGTTTGCAAGGTATGGTTCCGGGATTGTACATTGATAATAGTAATGCCGGTCGTCCGGGTGCGACTTCTTCTTTGCAGTTACGTGGTCAAGGCAATCTTTCGGGTAATGCTGCTCCTTATGTGTTGGTCGATGGAGTAGAAATGGATCTTGCAGATGTCAATCCGAATGATATTGAAAATATCTCTGTATTGAAGGATGCTGCAGCGTCCTCTATTTATGGCGCGCGTGCGGCTTACGGTGTGATTTTGGTTACTACTAAAAAAGGTAAGGAAGGTAAAGCCCGTGTTAGCTATCAGGCTACATTGGGATGGACCTCTCCGATGTCATTGCCGGATATGGCCAATGCATATGAGTTTGCCACTTATTTCAACAGAGCTTGTAAAAATGCAGGTGTAATAGAACAGTATGGTGAAGAGAAGCTGGGACAATTGCAGCAGTATATCAATGACCCTACCGGACTTGATCCGTGGGCAGAGCTGACTCCCGGACAATCGATGATAGGAGCATTCGAGAACAGTGCCAAAGGTTTGGGTAATACGGACTACTTCGATCTTCATTACAAGGATGTTGCTTTCAAGCAGAATCACAATGTTAGTATAAGCGGCGGTGGTGAAAAGGCACAATATTACATTTCAGGTGGTATGTACAAGGAAGACGGTTTGTTGCGTTATGCCGACATCGGTTACAAACGTTTCAATTTCAGCAGCAATATCACTTCGAAAGTTACCGACTGGTTGAAACTGAAAGTGAATACTAAGTATATGAATTCAGACAATGAAACTCCGTTTGGTACGGGTGCGTTGAGCGAGGGGTTTTATCATTCAATGGCACGTTTCCGTCCTACCGTAAGTGTGGTTGATCCGAACGGGAACTTTACGGAATTGTCAATGATTCCGTACTTGCAGAGTGGTACTAAGACCGATACCGAGAACAATAACCTGACCATGACCGGCGGGTTGGAGGTGGAACCTCTGAAAAACTGGCATATTTTTTTCGACTATACTTATCGCTATAACACACGAGATTATTGGGCGTTGAAGGTACTTCCGCAGATTCCGAATGCTTCAGGTGACTCATACGATATTGGTACACGTGCCGAAATTGCGGACGGAGCAAGCAATTCGTATACCCGTTACGATATGAACAATCAGTACCAGTCTGTCAATCTGTATACCAACTATTCATTCTCTCTGGCTGACAAGCATAACTTTACAGCAATGCTGGGTTATCAAGAAGAATCATACAAATACAGGTATTTGTATGATTCTGTAACAGATATCTTGTCTACCAGCAATCCGAGCCTTGAAATGGCAAATGGTGACCGTACTGTGAAGGATACGCGTTACGCATGGGCTACACGCGGATACTTCGGACGTATCAATTACGATTTCATGGGACGTTATCTGGTAGAAGTAAACGGACGTTATGATGGTTCTTCACGTTTTGCCAAAGGCAGCCGCTGGGGATTCTTCCCTTCTGTTTCTTTGGGATGGAACATTATGCGTGAGTCGTTCATGGAAAAGACACAGGATGTATTGTCTAACTTGAAGTTGCGTGTGTCTTGGGGATTGCTTGGTAACCAGACTGGAGCTGCTTACTATACATTCGCTTCTACCATGGACCCTGTATCATTAGGTAACTGGTATTTCTTGAATGGAAGAGAAGGTTATTTCAAACCGGGTTCAGTGGTTGATTCCAATACAACATGGGAAAAGGTTGAGCATAAGAATATCGGTATTGACTTTGGATTTTTTGATAATGCCTTGACCGGATCATTCGATGTATTCCAGCGTGATACACGAGATATGTTAGGTCCTTCAGTAGCACTGGCAGACTTCTTTGGTGCAGTAGCTCCTGAAACCAATAATGCCGAAATGCGTAATCGTGGATGGGAACTTACCTTGCAGTGGAGAGGAAAGATTGGTAAGGATATTGATTACTCTATCGGTGGTTCTCTTTCTGATGCAACCTCCGAAGTTACAGCTTACGAAGGGGATGGTTCCGATCCGGCAAACAACTGGTATAAAGGAAAGAAAGTGGGTGAAATCTGGGGATACCGCGCTTCCGGTTTGATTCAGACACAGGAAGAAGCCGATGAGTATAACGCTACATACGATTTGTCTTATCTCAGCGGACAGAAGTGGATGCCGGGTGACGTGAAGTATATAAATTTGGATGATAATAACAAAATTAATAACGGTACTAATACAATTGGCGATATGGGTGATATGACTGTCATTGGCAATACTACACCGCGTTATCAATATACCATCAACGGCTCTATTTCATGGAAAGGCCTTTCACTAAGCTTAATGTTTCAAGGCGTGGGTAAACGCGACTGGTGTCCTGCTATGAATACTTCTTATTTCTGGGGATCGGGTGCATATGCGCAAGTTACTGTTTTCAAGGAACACCTCGATTATTGGACCCCGGAAAATCCGAACGCTTACTATCCGAATCCGTATACTGCCGGCAATCAAGCTGTAGGAAAGTTTCGTGCAAAGACCTCCCAGAAATCTGATCGTTATATGCAGAGTGCCGCTTATTGCCGTTTAAAGAATCTGACTATCAGTTACGATTTGCCAAAAACATGGATTGAAAAAATTCATCTTACCAAGGCACAAGTATTCTTCTCTGGTGAAAACTTGCTGACTTTTACCAAACTGAGCAACATATTCGACCCGGAAGGTCTGTTTACTCAGAACAGTTATGGTAATGCGCTTGAGCAGGCTGGTAAGAACTATCCGATGACGAGAGTATTCTCTGTCGGTGTTATTTTAAATATGTAAAAACAGGGAAACGATTATGAAAAATATACATTTACTGATTGCTTCAGTTTTATGCTTGGGAATGACTTCTTGTTTCGATATGGACCAAGAACCTCAGGGGGAGATGTCTACGGTAGGTGCTTTCACTACAGTCAGTGAAATCAATATGTACCTGAATATGTTCTATCAGGGTAGTGTGCCTGTGATGGGTGGAGGGACTGTCAATAATTCGGCAATCAAGACTCAATCCAGCAGTAGCACCAACGGCATTGCTTTCGGCGATGCCAATAGCGACAACTTGTATCCTAATGCGATTGATACTCGTTTGGCTGGTGAAACTTCGCTTAGTAATGCTGCCGAACTGGATGATTACAAGGCGATACGGAATGTAAATTTCCTGCTTCAGAATATCACAAACTGTGAGGATAAAGGAACTGACTATGAACAGTGTCTGGGCGAGGCTTATTATTTCCGTGCTGCTTATTATTATCATTTGCTCATAAACTACGGTGGTGTGACGTGGATAGAAGAGCAGCTTGATCCAGATGCAGAGCTGATGAAGCGTCCGCGCAATACCCGTACGGAAATTGTAGATTACATCCTGAATGATTTGAAGGATGCCATTACATATTTGAAGGAGCAAGACAATAATGCTACTCGTCGTGTTCACCGCGATGTAGCTCGTGCCTTGAAGAGTGAAGTGGCTCTGTTTGCTGCGACATGGGAAAAATATCACCGTGCAGAAAACGATCCGTTCTATGACAAGACGCTGACTAATCCTGATGTAAAAATCAAGGAATGGCTGGAACAGGCTGCCGCAGCTGCTAAAGAGGTGATTGTCCGTAATGTATGGAGCATCCATAACACCGGCAAACCGCTGACCGACTATCGTGATATGTTTATTGATACCGACTTGAGCGATAATCAAGAGGTGCTGTGGTGGAAGGAATATAATGCTTCCGCTGGAATTGGTCATAATGTAACATACTATGCTTGTCAGGGAGGCGGACAGATTGGTGTTTCCGCTTCACTGGTAGACGATTACCTAACAAGAGAAGGCAAACCGTTTACTGGTACAGCAAAAGAAGAGGCAAAACGTATATATGGAACTGAATTGACTCCTGAACTCCGTGACCCGCGTTTGTCACAAACTGTTTTCATGCCGGGACAGCAGATTCGTAGCGATGGCACACTGTATGCATGGCCACCATTGGATGCAACCAACTACCATCAGAATACTACCGGTTATTCTGTATTGAAATACGAAGAATTTAACACATCGAATACGGCTGCTTATACGACTGCAAACCGTAGTCAGGCTCCGGCTATTCAAGTCCGTTATGCGGATATTCTGTTGAACTATGCAGAGGCACTGGCAGAACTTGACGGGGCTAACAATGCCGGCGAAATACAGAAAGCCTTGAAGCCTTTGCGCGACCGTGTAAATATGCCGGGGGTGGATTTCGACCGTGAATATAATTCCGATGCCGATTATCCGTTCCATAATCTGGACAAGTATATTCAAGCTGTACGTCGTGAGCGTCGTGTG
>ULOG01043127.1_pt1 | contig 11050 bp, 10 predicted proteins | sample 1952401 | NCBI WGS metagenome assembly ULOG01 (sample SAMEA4835598, study PRJEB28245) | human gut metagenome | biome: gut microbiome; material: fecal sample | place: Denmark | collected 2008
TTTTTCTTTTACTTGTCTACTTTTTTTATATACATCCAATAAACTGTCTTAGCGTATCAGTGTCGTTGGTATAATGGCTCATCACATCGCCGTGAGTATGTGTATCAAAATATTTGATCGGAAGACTCTGCATATGATAAAACATATCGTCGCGTATATGCTTAAGACAACCCTGCGAAATTGTTACCATCATGCGGTTATAAATTATAGTACAAACTATACCGATAATATAGATACAGCCCATAGATATAATTGCTTTGAGCAGTCCCGAATAATCAGGATCCGTAACAGACAGCAGCGGAGTTATATAATCATCTATAACGACCTGCGTAAACATTGAACCAAGAACGTTTGCGGCCGTGGATAGTACCACCGCAATACAAACCGTAATGAACATAAGCCTTGAATTACGTATGATATATGAAAGCAGCCGTCCAAAAGTAGATTTCTGTTTACCGCTTTTATTCATTTGACTTTCCTCCTTGCTGCTGAGATATATAAATATCTCTGTATATTTCGTTGTTTTCCAGTAAAAACTGGTGATTTCCTATTCCGTCAATATATCCATTGTTCATAACAATGGTAAAATCAGCATCCTGAACAGATGATATTCTCTGTGCAATAATGATTTTTGTTGTATACGGAATCTCCTCGCGAAAAGCTTTTCGGATCAGAGCGTCTGTTTTAGTATCAACTGCGCTGGTTGAATCGTCAAGAATCAGAATTTTAGGCTTTTTCAATAGAGCGCGAGCAATACACAAACGCTGTTTTTGTCCGCCGGAGACATTTGTGCCGCCCTGTTCAATATAAGTGTCATAGCCTTTTGGAAACTGACGGATAAACTCGTCAGCCTGAGCCAGCCGACAGGCGTGAAAAATTTCTTCATCTGTGGCGTTTTCGTCGCCCCAGCGCAGATTTTCTTTGATAGTTCCGGAAAACAGAACATTTTTCTGCAAAACCATTGAAACGGAGTTTCGGATAGAATCCAGCTTATAATTTCTGACGTCGATTCCACCTACCTTAACCTTTCCAACAGTTGCGTCATACAGACGCGGTATCAGCTGCACCAGACTGCTTTTTCCCGAACCTGTTGCGCCTATAATACCTACAGTTGCACCCGACGGTATTTTTAAATCAATGTTATGTATACACTCACCGTTTTTATCCCGAAAATAGTTAAATGAAACATTTTCAAAAATTATCTCACCGTTTTTAACCGTATCTAATGCATCTGCTTTTTCCTTTAGACTGCTTTCTTCTTCAAGTACTTCGCAAATTCTACGACCGGAGCTTCGTGCAATTGTTATCAGAATCAAAACGACTGAGAGCATCATGAGGGCGGTAAGAATCTGCATGGCATAGGCTATCAGACTGGAAAGTTTACCTGTAGTCAGTATTGTGCTGTGGCTGCTTACAATAATGGAAGCTCCTACCCAATAGATCAGCAGAAGGCATGAGTATACAACAAGCTGCATTACGGGAGACGAATATGCCATGATTCCTTCAGCTTTCTTAAATATTTTATACAGAGAAGTTGAAGTTTTTTGAAACTTATTTTTTTCGTAATCCTCACGTGCAAAGGATTTTACAACCCGAATTCCGCTCAAATTTTCCTGAACTACCTGATTAAGTTTGTCATACTGCTAAAATACCTTTTCGAAATACTTTCGTGCGATCAGTATCAGCGCGGAAAGCGCAATTCCGAGAATTGGAACCAGCAGCAGATAAATTGTAGCGATCCTTACATTGATCGTAAACGCCATGATTAATGCAAATACTATCATGAACGGCGCTCGTACAGCAACCCGTATAATCATCATAAATGCATTCTGGATATTGATAACATCTGTTGTCAGCCGTGTCACTAAACCAGCAGTAGAAAATTTATCTATGTTTCCAAAAGAAAAATTCTGTATATTGAAATACATGTCGTTGCGCATATTCTGCGCTAAACCGGACGCAGCTACGGAAGATGTTTTGCTGGCGACCAATCCCAAAATCAGAGCCACAGCTATACACCCGATCATAATCCAGGATACAGAAATCAAGGCGTTTCTGTCGCCTTTGTAGATACCTTTGTCGATAATGCTTGCCTGAAGGAAAGGAACTACTATTTCCAGAAGTGTTTCCAATGCAGTAAGCACAATCGTTGCAATTGTGGCTGCTTTGTATTCTCGCAAGCAGCCGATTATTCTTTTTACCATTTTCCAACCTTCCTTTGTAAAATTTTTTAAATACAGCGAAACGGTATACCGTATCAAAAATATACCGTTTTATTAATTCAAACAGGATAGCTTCTGCTTCAGAACAATAAAAAAGCGCACACCTTTCGGTATGCGCAAAAAAAACGATACAAAAGGCACCAATACTCTGTATCGTATCAGATCCATTGAGGCTTCTTGTATCGTAGCGAAGTATACTATTTGATTATATTTATTATACATCCTTTCCTTAAAAAAGTCAAGATTGAATTTCAGTAAAAAAACCACAGCCTTCCTTTGGAACAACTGCGGTTTTTACCGTATCAATATGATAAATATTGTCACATATCATTAATCTTATTAATCACAATATCTTTCATCATACCGGGATTAGCCTTGCCCTTGGAAGCCTTCATGCATTGACCGACCAGATATCCTAGTGCATTGGTTTTACCGTTTTTATAATCGGTGATCGACTTTTGATTTTCGCTGAGTACCTTATCCGCAATAGCTTCAAGCGCCGAAGCGTCGGAAACCTGTGCAAGACCAAGTTCTTCAACAAGCTTTTTGACTGACTTTTCCTGCTCAAGAATCACAGCAAATATTTTCTTTCCTCCGGCATTGGAAATTGTTTTATTCTCTATCAGCTCCACGAGTTCAGTAAGATTATCAGCGTTTAATTTTGTATCTGATACTGTCTTTGCGTTATCGTTAAGGTATTTTATAAAATCTCCCAGTATCCAGGTGGTATAGGATTTTGCGGAGAATCTGCCCTTAGCCATGCAGGAATCGAACAACGAAGCAAGTTCTACAGATTCGGCGATAAAAGCTGCGTCTTTCTGGGAAAGTCCGAATTCCTTGACATATCTTAAAAGCTTTGCATTTGGAAGCTCGGGAATATCATCTTTAAGCCTGTCAACTCTCTCCTGATCTACCACTATAGTAAGCAGATCCGGCTCCGGAAAATATCTGTAATCCTGAGAGTCCTCTTTGGAACGCATTGAAATGCTTACGCCTTTAGCGTCATCCCAACGGCGGGTCTCCTGCTCTATAGTTCCTCCGTTTTCAAGTATATCGATCTGTCGGTTTATCTCATAATCGATTCCGCGTACAGCAGCCGAAAAGCTGTTTACATTCTTCATTTCCGAGCGAGTTCCGAACGGCTCTCCCGGCTTATGAACCGATACGTTGACGTCACAGCGTATAGACCCCTGCTCCATTTTACAGTCGCATATTCCAAGATACTGGAGAATAGATTTCAGTGTTTCAAGATATGCCTTTGCTTCCGCCGAGCTTCTCATGTCTGGCTCGGAAACTATCTCTATAAGAGGAACGCCGCAGCGGTTAAGATCCACAAGAGAGCAGCCGTCAAATTTATCCGAATGAAGCAGCTTTCCTGCGTCCTCTTCTATGTGAATTCGTGTAATGCCTATCCTGCGTTCCTCGCCGTCCACCAGAATATCAACATAACCTTTTTCGCAAAGGGGAACCTCAGCCTGGGATATCTGATATGCCTTAGGAAGATCGGGATAGAAATAATTCTTTCTGTCCTGCTTGCAGACCCTGTTTATTCTGCAATTCAAAGCGTGTCCCATCTTTATAGCGTAGTCCACAACCTTTTCATTCAGCGTAGGCAGCGTTCCCGGCATACCCATGCATATCGGACAAACCTGAGAATTTACCTCAAGTCCGAACTGATTTTTACAGTCGCAGTATATTTTAGAATCGGTATTAAGCTCAGCATGAGTTTCAAGACCGATTACAACCTCATAACCTCTTACCATTTTCAAGACTCCTTTCCTTAAAGCTCAGGCATTGCAAATCCGCCGACAAGCTGCTCATAGGTATACGCTGTATTAAGCAGCTTCTGCTCGGTAAATTTTTCGCCGATAAGCTGAAGTCCGATCGGAAGATTCTTGCTGTCTTTACCGCACGGAACTGATATTGCAGGAAGCCCGGCAATATTCACAGTAACAGTGCATATATCGGTTGCATACATTTTCAGAGGGTCATCCGTATTTTCGCCTATTTTGAAAGCCGTAGTAGGCACCGTAGGTGTTGCGATAATATCCACATCCGAAAAAGCCTCGGAAAACTCCTCTGAGATGCGTCTTTGCAGAAGCTTTGCTTTTTTATAATAAGCGTCATAAAATCCGGAACTGAGTACAAACGTACCAAGCATTATCCTGCGCTTGACCTCATCGCCGAAGCCTTCGGAACGTGTTTTTTCATACATATCTATCAGACCGTCGTATTCTTCTGCTCTGAACCCGTATCTTACGCCGTCGTATCTTGCCAGATTGGAAGACGCTTCCGCAGAGGAAATGATGTAGTATGAGGACAACGCATAATCAGTAGACGGAAGAGATATTTCCTTTACAACGGCTCCTTGTGCCTCAAGAGCTTTTACAGCGTTTAAAATACCGCTCTTTACCTCGTCGTCAATTCCTTTGCCGAAATATTCCTTGGGCAAGCCAATCTTCAAGCCGCTGACACCGCTTTCAAGACCTGCCGAAAGATCGGAATAAGTTCTGTAAGCGGAAGTAGCGTCCATTCTGTCGTGACCGTTTATCACCGATTGCAGCATGGCAACGTCTTTAACAGTTCTGCCTAAAGGCCCTATCTGGTCGAGAGATGACGCAAACGCCACCAGACCGAAACGCGAAACAGAACCATAGGTCGGCTTAAGTCCGACAACTCCACAGTACGAAGCAGGCTGGCGTATTGAACCGCCGGTATCAGATCCAAGAGAAACTATCGCTTCACAAGCAGCTACGGCCGCAGCTGATCCGCCGGAAGATCCCCCGGGGATTCTGTCAATGTCGTGGGGGTTGTGGGTAGGCTTGAAATATGAGTTCTCGGTTGAAGATCCCATTGCAAACTCATCCATATTAAGCTTGCCGGTTACGACCATTCCGTTTTCGTAAACCTTGTTCATTACCGTGGCGTTAAACGGAGGAACGTAGTTTTCAAGCATTTTTGATGAGCAGGTAGTTTTCAGACCCTTTGTAGAGATATTGTCCTTAATTCCGATCGGAATCCCTGCAAGCTCAGGGAGATCCTCGCCTGCAGCTCTTTTGTTATCAATCTCCTGCGCCGCCTTTAAGGCGTTTTCTTCGTCAAGGGTAACGTATGCGTCGATTTTTGGCTCAACCGCTTTTATCCTCTCAAAAACAGACTTAGTAATTTCAACAGAGCTTACCTCGCCGTTTTTCATCATCTGAGAAAGCTCATATGCGCTTTTTTTGTAAAGTTCCAATTATAACACTCCTTATTCAACAGTCTTAGGGACAACCAGACAGCCTGCCTTAACCTGCGGAGCGTTAGCCATAAGCTCCTGTCTTGTATATTTGTCTGTAACAGCCTTGTCTTTTCTTAAAATCATGGGATTATTCTCATCAAGGGTCAGTTCGTCCTTGATGTCAGGCAGATTTTCCACCATGTTTACAATATTCTGCATTTCACACTCAAACTTTTCAAGCTGGTCGTCTTCGATATGAAGCCGTGCAAGCTTTGCAATGTGTTTGATGTCAATGTTCATTTTATATTCCTCCTTGTTTTATTATCCTTCAAAGCCTGTGGGCAGGAAAATTTTCTATCAAATAAATTTTGGTGTCAAAATATTGCTCTATAAATTTTATTCGGTTGTATATTTCCGAGGCAGGCCATTTTTCATTGCTTACTATCCACTTGGTTTCGATGTCGTCAGACCTCACTGCAACGGCTATTACATTGCCGCAGTATTCATCAACGGGATAATCGATTTTACTATCGAGAATATAAGCATCCTGCGGACTGCCGTCACCGCCTATTACGCCGGAAATATAGCCGTAATTCACCTCGTAAGAACAGCCGTGATGAACAAAACCAATTGGTCTGTCTACCGTTACTTTTACTTTCATAATCTGAAATTACTCCGTCATTTTAAGAAATTCATCTTCTGAAATAATGGGAATACCCAGTTCCTGAGCCTTTGTAAGCTTGCTTCCCGCCTCTTCACCGGCAAGGACGTAGCTTGTTTTCTTTGACACCGAACCGCTTGCCTTTCCGCCGTATTTTTCAATAATCAGCTTTGCATCGTTTCTTTTAAGGGTTGGCAGTGTTCCCGTAAGCACAAAGGTCATGCCCTCAAAGCGGTTGTCTATCTGAATCCTCTCAAACGAGGTATTGACGCCGTATTCCTTCAAGCGGTTTATAAGCCTTATCATGTGAGGTTCGTTCAGTTCCTTTACAACGCTTTCCGCCATAACCTCTCCGAAGCCGTCGATTGTAGCTATCTCCTCAGCGGTTGCCGACATGATATTGTCAATATCGCCAAATTTCTCGCACAGCAGCTTTGCACTTGCCTGTCCGATATTTCTTATTCCCAGTCCGAATATAAGGCGGTCAAGGGAATTGTCTTTTGATTTTTCAATGGCGTTTATCAGATTGTTTGCGGATTTGTCCTTGAAATTTTCAAGCCCCAGCAAATCCTGAACAGTAAGTTTGTACAAGTCCGCCACCGATTTTATCAGCCCCGATTTAAGCAGTGCGTCAACAATTGCAGGTCCCAGTCCGTCAATGTTCATCGCTCCTTTTGAAGCAAAGTGAACAATGCTACGGAAAATCTGAGCAGGGCAATCCACATTGGGACATCTTACTGCCGCCTCGTCGTCAGATCTGACCACCGGAGTTCCGCATACGGGACAGACTTCAGGATATTTAAAGCTGCTTTCAGATTTCTTCTCAGACACACATACCACTTCGGGAATAATATCTCCAGCCTTGCGGACAGTTATTATATCTCCTACCGAAACGTTTTTTTCATCGATAAAATCCTGATTGTGAAGCGTTGCTCTTGACACACTCGTTCCCGCAAGAGATATAGGCTCAAATACTGCGACCGGAGTAATAGCTCCGGTTCTTCCGACATTAAGCTCAATATCCAGCAGTTTTGTCTGTTTTTCCTCCGGAGGAAATTTATATGCCACAGACCATTTTGGGGTTTTTGCAGTCGAACCAAGCATTTCGCGCTGCTCAAAGCTGTCTACTTTTACAACTACGCCGTCTATATCAAAGGGCAGGCTGAATCGGTTTTCTCCTATTTTTTCGATGCATTGCCTTACCTCGTCAAAGGTTTCAGCAAGCGTATACCCCGGTACCGTTTTAAAGCCGAGAGACTTTATATAATCGAGCGACTGCTTATGCGAAACAAGCTCTTTTCCTACAATACGCTGTATATTAAAACAGAAAATATCAAGCTTTCTTTTAGCAGTAACCTTCGGATCCTTTTGTCTTAAAGAACCTGCTGCTGCATTTCTGGGATTCTTAAATGGCTGTTCTCCTTTATCCTCCTGCTGACTTACCAGTTCAAGAAAAACATTTTTAGGCATATAAACCTCTCCTCTTACCTCGAGAAGAGGAAGCTTTTCAGAAATACTCATCGGTACCGACATAACGGTTTTAAGATTCTGAGTAATATTTTCTCCCACAAACCCGTCGCCTCTTGTAGAACCGACGGTAAATTCTCCGTTAACATATTCAAGAGAAACCGATAATCCATCTATTTTCGGTTCTACAACAAAATGCGGATTGTCTACCGATTGCTTTACGGTATTTATAAACTGTTCAACTTCGGAGAAAGAAAAGACATCCTGAATTGACCCCATCTGAACAATATGTTCGACCTTTTCAAACACAGATAAGGCTTCTCCGCCGACACGCTGCGTAGGAGAATCCTTTCTGATCAGCTCAGGATATTCGGCTTCAAGCTTTTTCAGCTCATTCTGAAGCATATCGTACTCGTAATCCGAAATTTCGTTTCTGTCTTCAACATAATAAAGTCTGCTGTGATAGTTAAGAACATCTACCAATTCGTCAATTCTTGATTTGGCTGCTTTTAGATCCATAATACACCATTCCGTATATATAAAAATAATACAATTATTATACCATAAACAATAATAAAATACAAGCAGTTTGTAACACGACAGTACGGCTTTTGAGCTGCCTGAAAAGAATAAAGACAATATCTCAATCACATAAAAAATTCAAATCGTAATCCTATTTAACGCTTTTCAGTAGCTCCTCTGCATTTTCAAGAGTAAGTTGGGTTATATTATCTCCGCCAAGTATGCGGGCAATTTCATATTTGCGCTGTTCAAAATCAAGATTTTTAACTGTTGTAACGGTTCTGTCATCACGCACACTCTTTTCAATAAGCAGATGGTTATCTGCCATTACCGCAATCTGCGAAAGATGCGTTACGCATAGTACCTGACGGATCTTTGAAATCTGCCTGAGCTTCAAACCTATTTTCTGAGCCGCCCGTCCGCTGACTCCGGTATCTATTTCGTCAAAAATAAGGGTTTCAATACTATCGCGATCGGCTATAACGTTTTTCAGCGCAAGCATTATCCTTGAAAGCTCTCCGCCTGACGCTATTCTTGCGATAGGTTTAGGCTCTTCTCCCACATTTGCGGAAATGAGAAATTCTATAGTATCCATTCCGTTTACCGTCAGCTTTCCGGGCTTCTGATCAACGACAAGCTTTACCTTGGGCATATTCAGGAATTCCAGTTCTTCCGTTACTTCCGCTACAAATCGTTCTGCTGCATTTTTTCTGAAATCGGAAAGCGCTTTGGCTTTTTTAGTGGTAAGGGCAAGCAGTTCCTTCTGCTGTAACGAAAGCTCAGATAAATCTTGTTCTTCATCTAAAAGCAGATCAAGCTCTCTACGTGAATTTTCAAGAGTACTCATAACATCTTCGAGCTCCGGTCCGTACTTCTTTTTTATTTTTCTCAGTTCATCATTTCTCTGATTCAGAAAATCATACCGCTTTGGATCGACATCAAGGCTTCCAAGCAGCGACGAAAGCTCGCCGGCTATATCCGAAATTTCAATACGTGCGGACGAAAGCCTTGAAACAAGCGGCTCAAGATCTGCAAGAATATCGGTATATGCGGAAATATTACCTGCGGCTTCCGAAATAATTTCAACTGCTCCGGTAATCTCGTCGCTGCCGCTCAGAAGCAGGTCAGCAGAATAAACCGCCTCGGACAGGATAACTGAATTCTTGGCAATATCAAGCTCTTCTTCTATCTTCGCATCTTCCTCAGGATCGATCTCTAAAGCCTCTATTTCACCGATGATTTCTTTAAGCTCTTCTACTCGCTCAGATTTTTTCTCTGCCGATATTTTAATTTTATTTATACGCCTGGCAAGGTCCTGAAGCTCCTTAAAGGATTTTTTATAATCAGCCAGCAGCTGACCGTCGTCAGCATAGCTGTCCAGAATATGTATATGCTCTTCGGGAGCCATAAGGATCTGATTATCGTGCTGACCGTGAATATTAACCAACAGCGCTCCGATTTCCTTGAGAACGGATACGTTAACGCTTCGTGAGTTTATTCTCGCAACACTTCCGCCGTCGGAATTGATCTCTCTTGAAAGAAAAAGCTGACCATCATCAAGAGAAATACCGAGGTCGTTAAGCTTTGCCAATACGCTTATATCCATATCTGTAAACATTCCTGAAATAACAGCTTTGTCTGCTCCAGCACGCACAATATCCTTAGTAACACGCTGTCCCAGAATAGCATTGATCCCATTTATAAGTATAGACTTACCGGCGCCGGTTTCGCCGGTAAAAACGTTAAAACTGCCGGTAAATTCAATTGTCGCCTTTTCAATTACAGCAAGATTTTCAATATATAATTCCTTTAACATAGCTCACCAGTTCCCTGATCATTTGTTTGTAACCATACTAAGCTCTTTTACCAGCCTCGAAGCGTCCTTTTCACTCCGCATAAGAATAAAAATCGTATCGTCTCCTGCGATCGTTCCGACAACGTTGTCCAGCTCTGTGTTATCAAGCTTGGCGCACACCGCCTGCGCCATTCCCACGTGACATTTTACAACAACAATGTTTATTGCGAAATCTACCGATATAACAGCATCGGAAAGAATTGTAAGTATCATGCCGTCCTTTTGGTCGATCGAACTGCGTTTAAGCGCAGGAACAGCATATTTATATTTTCCGGAGGAACAGCAGGTTTTTATTAGCGCCAGTTCTCTTATATCTCTCGACACAGTAGCCTGTGTAACGTCAAAGCCCCTGGAGCATAACTCCTGCTGAAGCTCCTCCTGAGTACCTATATTTTTTTCAGACACAAGCTTTAATATCATATTTTGTCTTTTGGCCTTCATATTATATCTCCTCGGAAATTCCCTTCAGCGGCTGCATAAGTTTTTTATTTATTGACGCGAAAAAACTTCCTCCCGCAATATCTATAATATTTAAATGCAGCGGTGATTTTGAAATTCTCACACAGTCGTCTCCGCTTAGTCTGTAGACTATATTACCGTCTACGTTTACTACGGAGTGGGAATTATAATTACAGCGGCACTTTACATCTATAACGCTTTCTGGTGAAAGGACCATTGATCTTGCAAAAAGCGAATGGGAGCAGATCTGTGTAAATTCGATGCATTCCATTTCAGGCTCGATTATAGGACCGCCCGCTGACATCGAATATGCGGTAGCTCCGGTTGCTGTTGAAAAAATTACCCCGTCTGCACGAATCGAAGAAATAACCTGTCCGCTTTTAGACACCTTAAAATCTGCGATCTTACAATCGTCGCACTTGGATATAACCACGTCGTTCAAAGCGCTGAATACCAGCGGTTCGCCGTTTAAAGGAATAATTTCAATTTTCAGCAGCATTCTTCTGCTTAGATTGTATTCCCCTTTGCACAAGGATTTAAGCCTGTCCAACTCCGTATGCTCAAGAGAGGCCATAAAGCCCAGACGTCCGCAGTTTACTCCCAGAATAGGCTTATTATAAACCGAAGCTGCATCTGCGCATTTC
>ULOG01016302.1_pt1 | contig 11027 bp, 12 predicted proteins | sample 1952401 | NCBI WGS metagenome assembly ULOG01 (sample SAMEA4835598, study PRJEB28245) | human gut metagenome | biome: gut microbiome; material: fecal sample | place: Denmark | collected 2008
ACCATGGCCATGGAAAGGGCCATCTTCTCCTCCTGCGTGATGTAGGTATGCCCGAACACGGAATCCGGCTTGCTGACAGCCAATATCCGTATGGATTCGGGATTCGCTACTGATGCCCTCAATGCCTTTTCGGCCATGTCCGCCGCACGGTCGTCCATATTGTCCGAACAGCATACAAAATAGAATACACCGCTCCAGAACAACACTATGGAAGCGAGTATTATCCAAATCTTCATCCCCGGCCTCATATCTTCACGATTTGAAGTTTGTCAGGCGACACGCCGAGCCGCTTGCGGTAGATGCTGCCGTCCTCACGGTACATTTCCAGTTCCGTAGAGGTGATGCCCTTTTCGCAGATTTCCCCGGCTTCCTCCAGGGTAAGCTGGTGTCCGCCGATGTTGCGCCAGATGGCGAAGGAACAGGGTGCGTTTTGGTTGGCATAGTTGGAGCAGTTGAACGCCCGGCTTCCCACACGGATTTCCCCTCCGCAGTGCGGACACCTGCCGATGACCGGCTGCATCAGGATGTTGCCGTCGTCGGCCAGTTCCAGCACGGTCGGGAAAGTCTTGCCTTCCTTGCCGGCGAAGCCGTCCAACAGGATGCGTCGTTTTTCCAGCAGTACCGCCACCTCCGCGTCCGCCATCTTGCGGTTGCCGATGATGGCGTTGATGTTCAGTACGCAAGAAGGGCTGTCGCCAATGTTGTGCTCACAGCGGTACCCCTTGCAGGTCTTGACCACATTGCCGCCGCACAAGGGGCAGCGGCCGATGATTTTCTTTTCTGTTTCCATTTTGTTGTATGATTATGTACCATTTTTGATAATAAATTCCTAATTGAACCCACGCTTCCAGTCGGCCACGATGCCGCCGATGATGTTCTTGCCGGACATCACATTGGCCCATCCTTCCGGGTCGAGCGAGAACCAGAGGTCGTTCCACGAGAGCGTGCGCACCTGCCATGCCAGGATGAACAGGTCGGTGTTGATGGTTTCGAGCCTGGTCACCACCTCGTTGGCGATGTAGTAGCGTTCCGAAGAGTCCAGCAGGTTGACCTTGTGCTTCTCGTTCTTCCCGTCGGCCCCCGCCACGTCGTAGCTTCCCGAAGTCACGAGCTGTTTCATGAACGGATAGAGCGCCGCTATCTGCGTGGCCGCGTCCGTCAGTTCGTCCGACACGATGGCCGCTATCGCCGTGCCTTTGAGGTTGCTCCCCACCGATTTGAGCAGCAGGCTGCAGTTCTGCGGTATTTCGGTCGTCACCAGTTCCCCTGCCCGTTTGATTTGGTAGAGGTTCTGCACCGCACCCTGCGCGTTGGAAAGGTATTCCAGCATCTTGTCCTCCACGCTGTGTACCCGGTCGAGGGCGACCGTCACGGCGGCTTCGGCGGCGATAATCTTCTCCTGCGTTTTCCTGCGCTTGTCGTGCAGGCTTTTCAGTTCCAGCGTCTGTGCCGTCACCGCACCGGTCAAAGCCGGGTCTATCTGTTGGGAGAACGCCGGGACGGCATTGCCTCCGGCCAGCCACAGGGCAAATGCCACGGCACCCACTTTCAGTTTGATTGTTTTCATATACGTTCCATGTTACATTACATTTTAAGGCTTCCCTTTCTCCGTTCCGCCAGATTCCGGTCGCGTTCCTCCTTGCGTGGGGCAATGACCGGAGCCATCGGTTTGTTCAAGAGGCAGTCGTTCCAGTCCTTGAATGTCTTGGGCGGCAGCCATTGCCCGGTACGGTAACGGACGGGCAGGTATGCGGCAAGCTGTGAAGCCAACGGCTTTCCCGGATGGACGGTGAAGCTCTTGCCCCCGGCTTCCACTTGCAGGCCGTCCTCCGCCTTGCTGATTCTCATCGGGATGCCTTCCAGCAGGCCGATCATGCGAAGCCCGTAGATGCGACCGGCGATGTCGTTGTCAAAACAGTCGAAAGCCTTGGCGTTGGGAAAACGGTTCATTGTTCCGACAATCTGGTTGTCGGAGAATGTCCCTCCGAGGGAGACCAACGCCACATCAGGATGCAGCCGGCTTCTGTTCATCTGGTGGAAAGCCATCGCGTCGAAGGCAGACTCACAGAAGAACACACTCCTGACCGCTTCCGGATTGCCGCCGGAGAAGTCGGCCACCCATGCCGCTGAGGAGGAATCCGTGCCTGCGGCCTTTGACTTGTAGCCGCCGTAACCGCGTATCTCGTAGCCCTTCACCTGACCGTCCACACCGGTATAGGGAAAGCCGATGTTGTAGCCGTCAAAATTCCCGTTCCGCTTGTCCCGTATGAGGAAAACGAATGGTGCGAACCGCCTGACCGTCTCATCGAACAAGCCCCGTTGACGGAAGATTGGAGGGATACGCTCCATATCCATCCGTTTCACTTCATAGCGCGAGGCGTCAAAGACAGATGCGGCTCTGGCAGACTTCACATATTCGCGGTCATCGTTGTATTCCGGTTCGGGCATGTTGGCGAAACGTGCCATGACCTTGGCCACCTTCTGCCACTCGTCCTTGCCGGTGACTAAGAAAGTATTCAGGTTCTCGCGGATAAGCGTCAGCACGTCCCCTTTGGAACCGTCCCGGCGGAAGAACGTCTGGGAAGCCCTGTCATTGGGATGGCTGACAATGAGAGTGTCACGTTTCTCCCGTCCGTCACCCAAGACCAGCTCGATGTAACGCCCCACGCCGGCCTTGCGGTCGAGGCGATAGCCGAGGGCGTAGGCCACATCGGTCACGCCGACACGCGCTTTGAGTTCCTTGAAGTTTACCTTGTAGTCCGGCATACCGTAATACTTTGAAAAATTATATACTCATCTTCGCACTTACGGCCTGTGTCCTGCCCATCATGGCAATCTCCGGCCCGAAGGTCTTGCGTGCCGTCATGTTCAGGAAGGCCGCCTTGTCCTTGTAGTCCGTAAGCTGGAAGTACGTCCTGGCCGTGCCTTTCGACACCTTTTTCAAGCCCAGCTCCACGCCGTCATACGAGGCACGGATGGCATAGTCGCCGCCGCGCGTCTTGACGATGGCCGCGTTTTTGAAGGGCACTTCCTCGCTTGGGTCAAGCGGGGTGAGCGGGTCGTTCTTGGCCAGGTAGGGCTGTTCGTTCAAGGCCAGCCGCTGCCTGTCCACGTGGTCGAGTATCATGTCCGATGCCCTGTTCACGTCCGCCATGACCGAGACGATGAACTTCGGTTCCTGTTTCAGCACGCCGATCCACGAATCCAGATAGGCGGCGGAGTTGTCCGTGACCTTGGAGTCAAAACCCATCGAATGGCTTATCATCGCCGCCGTCAGTTCGGCGACAAGCTCCTCCTTGGCGTACTTGGGGTCTCCGAACCTGCCCATGCCGTCGCGGTTGAGCCGCTGCGGGGTCATGGTGGAGTGGGCCATCTCATGCAGCATGGTGGAATAGAACTCCATGCCGCCACGGTAGACTTCATCGGGCGTGCCGCCGATGTTGAACTGCGCCTTCATGGGCAGCACCACGATGTCCTGTCCCGGAGAGTAATACGCCCCGTCCACACGCTTGTCGGCCTGTATCGGGCAGACCCAGCCCTGCGTCTGAATCATCCTGTCGAGCGCGGCGTGGGCGTACATGCCTTCCGTGTCGCGGAGTTCGGGCAGTCTGAACCTGTCCATGAGCTTCCGCATCCGTTCGGGCTGCACCTCGGCCAGGTTGGTCTGCGCCACGTTGTACACGGGGAACGCCTTGATGAAGGGGATGACCTCCATGCCTTCCTTCTCCTCTTTGCTCATAGCGCGGTATTCCTCCGAACTGACCTTCCTGCCGTCCTTGTCTTTGACAAGCATGTCCCAGTAGATGACGGGAAAGGCCTTCTCGCCTTTGAGCACGTGGGCTTTCAGGTTGTGCGCCTGCTTGAAGGTGAGGAACACGGGCAGATCGTAGCCGTTGGCCGCCGTGTGGAGCTGCAGGAAGAAGGAGTTGGATCCGGAATAGTTGCGTCCGCCCACGTTCTGGGGCAGGCCCGCATATCCTGACGCCCCGCCTATCCAGCCCTTCTTCCAGTCGGACGCCTTCATCTGCTCCATGCGCCCGATCATCATCTCGGCAAAGCGGTCTATGGCCGCCTGGCCGGAGTTGGCAGACGGCGTGTTAGTTCCAGATGCCATAGTCCCCGTCGTCGATTAGCTGGCGTTCCATCTGTAGGATGTCCGTCTGTTCCACATAAAACTCGGCGGACTCGTCCGACGGGTCCGTGCCGTGCGCGCGGCACCACTCTAAATAGTCCTGTTCGTTCTCGCCCTCCAGCACGAAGCGGAGATAGCCTATCTTGCCTTCCTGGAGGAGTTCAACCAGCTCCTCATGACTCATTGTTGCTGACATATTGTATCTTTCTTAAATGGTTATGGTTTGACATTTTTACATTTTCATGGAGTTTGATTTCTCCAGCCTGGTGGTCTGGGCCGACAACAGCCCGTTGATTTCCGGGGTGAGGTACTTGGCTGCAATCTGCTCGCGTGTGGCGGTACGGGTCTTGAAAAGCGAATAGCCGTCGTCAAAGGAGATTTCATGCCGGGCGGTCTTGCCCTTGTCGCCCATGTCCACATACACTTTCCACTTGTTGTCGGTGTGGTCTTTCGCCACACGGACACCCTTGGGGTCAACGCCTTCGGGAAGCCGGTACTTCTCGTAGGCGGACTTCAGGTGCAGCCGCTCGCCGAAGTTCTTCTCGATGAGCTGGTTCGGGGTCATCACCCGGTCGAAGTAGGCGTCCAGGTCCTGGCGCGAGGCCACGGCGGACATCCTTGCGCCGTCCACCTGGGCATAGAACTTGTACCGTCCGAAGTCGGGACGCTGCTCGTCCTTCTCCTTGTAGACATTGAACTTCTCGATGGCAACCGCTCCTTCCGCACCCTCCATCTGCCGTGGGAACCTGTAGGTGTCCTCCGGCACTTTCGGCATCAGCTTCGTCGGGTAGTAGCGTTCCATCAGCTGCGGCACGGTCAGCTCCTTCTTCTGGTAGGCGGCAAGGTCGGCGGCGTCCATCTTCTGTGGTTTGAGCTGCTGCCCGTCAATCTTTGCGGTGAAGTACCACTCCTCCGGGTTGTCCTTGCCCTGATAGGCATGGCCGTGGGTCACCTTGCCGCCGTCGGCCGTCACCATCTGCGGCTCGCGCGGCTTGTGCTCCTTCTTCGTTTCGGTCTGTTGCTCCACATTGGCGTTCGCCTTCGTTTCAACTTTCTGTTCCGTGCTTTTCTGACGGGCAGGTTTCTCCTTCACTTCATTGGGGTCAGTTTGGACAGGCTTGTCCTGCATGGCCTGGTCTTTCTTTTTCTTTGCCATATCAGTATTGTTGGGTATGATTTCTTCTTTTACCTTTGTCTTTTCTCCGGCTTTCAGGTCGGCTTTTTCTTCCTTTTTCTGCCTGGGCGTTTCAAGCTGGTCACAGATGGCCACCCTCTGCCCGGAGCGTATCAGTTTGGGAAGATAGATGTCCAAGGCATGGTAGGGAAACAGGGTGTACTTGACGGGGCCTTTCTCACCGGGAAACACCCTGCTGGTCAGCGTGATGGCCAGAACGGCGGCGGCCTTGACCGCATCCTCCCTGTACATCTCATAGAAATCACCCTTTCGGAAGAGGAGCATCGCGTCGGGATGCTTCTGTTTCAGCGAGTCGAACTGCCGCAACATGTCTGCGGCAGTTTCCTGTTCTTGTTTCTTTGCCATAAGCGGACGGATTTAACGTTTGAGACTTTGGCTGACATTCTCTTTGGGGGAGTGCAGTTTCATGGTACGTTCCTGTGACTGCCTGTCCACGACCTTCCGGTATTCCCAACGGTTGCTGTCGGTCTGCACCAGTCCGAGGTATTCCGGGTGCAGCTCGTCGTAGCGTAGCTTCTGCTGGCGTTCCCATTCCTTCAGGTCGCCCTTGATGATTTTGAAGCCCTGCGGCTCCCTCAGGTCAACGCCGACCGACACCTTCTCACCCCCGACATTGAGTTCCACGGGCTTGCCGTCGCGCACCTGCTGCTTCTGTTGCGTGCCCAGTTCGATGTCGTTCACCTTCTCCATGTCCTTCAGTTTCTGTTCCAGCCGTATTTCGGTCACACGGCGGTGGATGACGGAACGGGTCTCAGGGTCGAGCTGCAGGTACTGCCGGGTCTTTTCGCCGTCCACATCCACGGCTTTTTGGATGACCTCTCCTTTTTTGAGGCGTTCCGCTTCCTGTTCAGTCAGTGCCAGGGCTTTGTTGCGTTCCGTTTCAAGGGCCGCCCTTACGGGATAGGCCATCAGGGCCGGGTTACCCAGCTGGTCTGTCACCAGCTGGAGTTTGAGCGGCAGCGTGACGGCGTTACCGTTTTGCGCACGGATGGAAACCTGCATGAGTGGCGTGACCTCGCCGGAGAGCAGCTTTTCCTTCACCTCCTGCGGCAGAAGGTCTGCCTTCTCCCTGTCGATGCCAAGCATCGCCAGTTTCCCGTAGGGCAGCATTTTAGATAAATTTCTGTTGTCCATTTCGTTATACTTGTTTTTACGGGTTAATTTTGCGGCCGAAACCGCTTGAACACCCTGCAAAAGTATTTTCACCCAAACAAGAAAAAGAAATGCACAACACTATTCTGCTATCCCTACTACTGTTGCTGATGCCTCTTAGCACATCGGCACAGTTCTATACCATTACCAAAGAATCGGAGTTAATGCCCAGTTCTGGAAGTAAAACGATGAAAATAACTGAAAAAGAATATGATACAATTAGTAACAATGCACAAATTGTCAGAAACGACACCTTGCATATCAATGTGGCGACAAAAGAAAAGAAGAAGGTGAAAGGCCAAAAAGGTGACAAAAGGGCATCCCAAAATTCCATGCTTCCCGAACTGACCATCCCCAACCTCTATGCGGAAATCATACGCAACGGCATCCGGCATCCGAAAATCGTATTGGCACAGGCCATCCTTGAAACCGGGTGGTTCACCTCCCCGGTATGTCGGAACAAGCACAACCTGTTCGGCTTGACCAACCCACAGACGGGGAAATACTTCGAGTTCGGTCATTGGACGGAGAGTGTCCGGGCCTATTATACCAAGGTGCAGTACAAGTATAAGGGTGGCAACTATCTGTTTTGGCTGAGGAAAATCGGCTATGCGGAAGACCCAAGGTATGTCCGTTCGCTAAGCCGGATATTGGACCAATACCTCTAAATCCGTCTGAAAACTTTCAACAGGACAGGTGACAACATCGTCGTCACCAACACAAGCACCCACAGATTGCCCGTCGATGGATTGTAGGCGGCAAGAATTTCCGTTACGGTACTGCCTCCGACAATTCCGGCGGCAGACTCGAAGGCTACGGTCAATAACGCCCAGCAAATACCTATTGCCAAGCAGTCTTTCATGCCACATCCTTTTGCCAGACGGGGAAGCAACAACCATGTTACCAGAAAGATGAATACGCTCAGCAATATCCCGCTCACGGGCAAAGCCGTCTCTTCTCCGACAAGCCTGACCAGTACATATTCACGTAATCCGCCGTTGAGTATTGCCACGGGGATGAAGCATATCCAAACGATAAGTGATTTCAATAGCCGCATGATTTCCGGAATGAGGATGAACTGCCACAAAATTAGCGTTTATCAGACAGGATTTGTGTTTTTTCATCCTATTTTTCCTGAATTTATGCGGAATATGTCGAAAAACGGGCTGTAAATTGCTGAATTGTCCTAAAACCAATAACTTTGTATCAATCAATTATATAACGGAAACATGGAAGCGAACAAAGTATATCAGATGCCGTTGGCCAAGGTCTATCCCTTGCTGGTTGCCAAGGCAAAACGGAAGGGGCGGACGGAAGATTAGGTGAGGCAGGTCGTGCAATGGCTTACGGGTTATACGCCCGGACAGCTTGCGGCGATGCTGGCCACCGATATTACATACGGCGATTTCTTTCAGAACGCCCCGCAACCGAACCCCGACCGCCTGCTTATCAAGGGAACGGTCTGCGGTGTCCGTGTCGAGAACATTGCAGAACCGCTGATGCGTGAGATACGGTACCTTGACAAGCTCGTCGATGAACTTGCCAAAGGGAAAAGCATGGATAAGATTCTAAGGAACTCCATTCCAAATACATAAGGAAGTTGCCATGAAGATAAACGAAATACATAATTGCAGCGGGTTGATTGAGTATATCAACGAAATCGGCTTTTTGCCGTTGCTGCGCATGGGACTGAACGGATGGTCGGCGGAAGAAGCGGTAGACGAAGAATGCCGCTACGTCACGTTGCCCGACGGCGGATGGGAATGGCCGCTATGGGAATGGAAAGGCGACATCATCCGGGAGAGCGGATGCGCATACGGCAAGTTCCTCGACAGGAAAGCCGCCTTCATAAGCCGTGAGTGGTGGCCGGATTTCTGCAACTGGCGCCGGAGCGTGTTCCCGTATCCGGAGGAAGGCAGTATCGAGGACATGATACTCCAAACATTGCAGGAGAACGGCAGTATGATAACCCGCGACCTGCGCAAATCCTGCGGCTTTACGGGAACGAAGATGCGCGGCAAGTTTGACACCTATATCTCACGTCTTGAAATGGGCTGCCGTATCGTCACGGAAGATTTTGTCTATCCCAAAGACCGTCACGGACGTGACTACGGCTGGGGCTGGTCGTTGCTCACCACGCCTGAAGCCTTCTTGGGCAAGGACAGCTGCCATTCCGACCGCACTCCCGAAGAGTCGCGCCGGCGGATGGAACGGCATTTTCAAGGATTGTTTCCGGATGCGGACGAGCGTTTGTTTGACTTCTTGTTAAAGTAAATATTCAACAGAGCCATAAAAGGAACAGATGTGCCGGATAAAAAGCATAGAAACCGTACTTGGCTACGTTCCCGTGTATGAAACCTCTTGTGCCGTCATACAGGAAGATGACTACACAAGCAAACAACGCCCCGGTTATGCCGTAGTGCATCATCAGCGGAAAGGCAAAGAGCAACTGCAACATCCTGCGCAAAGTGACCGGCATATTCTTGACCATACCCAATAGGTAGAATACCACAATCATCAGGACACCCCGCCATTCATAGTCCGTTCCCAACCATGCCGCCAGCCATGCCGTCAGCAGAATAGAACAACAGCATAAGATGCGATGCTCCCGAAGCCTCTCGAAAGCGGCCAACGCCAACACTCCCAAGACCAGTGTGAACATCACGTTGTGCGTGCCGTCCGCTCCGTTCAGCAGATACCACGGCACTTCGCTGATGACAGCGAACAACAGGAGGGAAAGGAAGTATCGCATCCGGTTGCGTGTATGGGCAAAGCCTTCCGCAACCAGGAAAGCGAACACGGGGAAGGCGATACGCCCGAAGCACCGCATTACTTCATACGCAACAGAACTTTCGTCCAAAAGGTAATAGGCACAGTGGTCAGTCACCATCGAAAGTACGGCGATGATTTTCAATGCGCTGCCGCTCAAAAACGAAAGCGGCTTTAGCGGATATGAAGTTGAAACATTCATATATTATTATCATTCAACTTATTATCAAGAATACTTAAACAATCCCTTAGCTCATTCCCAGCAGTTCCTTGACCATGTTCTCCACCTCCTGATTGACCCGTTTGAAGTTGCGGTTGAGCAGGATTTCCTTCTCCCTGTCATTCTTGAACTCGTAGATTTTGGGCAGCGGCACATAATGTTCCTCCTCGTCCTTTATCTTCTTCATGTCGAAGTGCGTCTTGCAGAAATACTTCGTGGTCTTGAACTCCTCCGACTGCTCGATGTCGAACCTGTCCAGCATCCTCTCGTCCGTGGCGGTGAAGTCACGCGCCGCCTGTCCGGCCAGCCATCCCGTGGCCATGTCCGCTATCTTGGCGGCAGGCACGAGGTAGTCCATCTTTTCCGATATGGTGGTGGACACCTTCTGGTCATTGATGGAGATGGAGCGCGAGGTCTGCTTGGCCTTGCCGAACACGTCGTTCTGCGCCCATTCCAGCGTCTCCTTGTTGCGTGCCGCTCCCATGAAGATGTTGCCGCACGTGGTGATAATCTTCTGCATCCCGACCTTGCCATAATCAGCCTCTAATTGCGGCAGCTCCTGAAAGCCGAGCGTCACGGCCACCTTGTTGCTCCGCGCCGTGCCGATAAGGCGGTCTATCTTGTGGAAGTACAGCGTGGGCAGCTCGTCCACGATGATGCTCACCGGAATGTTTCCCTTGGAGTTCACACGGGTTATCAGGCGGTTCAGCACAAGGGCGTTTAGCGAACCGATAACCTGCTCCTTCTCCGGGTCGTTGGCTATCACGAGGTAGCTCGGATGCTCCTTGTCGGAAATCTTCAGGTCGAAGTCGTCCCCGGTGAACACCCAGTAGGCTTCCGGTGATACCAACCGTGCCGCGTTGACACGGAGCGTACCCACCATGCCTTCCAGCTGGTCGTTGGCCTTGTTCTCGTAGGCACTCTTGAACGGCGCCATCAGCGAGGCTATCTTGTCGTCCTGCATCAGGATGTTGAACACCTGGTCGTATGGCCTGCCGAGAAACGAGAGGACATGGGGCATGTCCGAATATTCCCCCGTAATGGTGTCAGGCTCCCCCTCGTTTCCGTCCTTGTCCTCATACCAGCAGCGGTCAATGCGTATTAGCTTTCCCGTGCGGTCTTTATAGCTGTAACCGTTCAAATCCACGAACATCCTGTCCTCGTCCGTGGAGACATCGTTTCCCTTCTCGTCCACGAAGTCCAGCACCACGTTCCCGTCCTTGTCTATGGCGTTATAGTCGTCCCAGTTCCGTATCACGATTTCCAACTTCTTTCCCTCGTGTAGGATGAAGCGCCTGAGCTTCCTGCCGTCCTTGAAGCCCACGGGGTGGAAGTTTACGAAGAAGTAGATGATGGCCGCGAGGAAGTTCTCCGCCGAGTTGGTGAAGAACGCCTCCGAACCTCCCTTCTTCTCGCCGCCGCCCTTGTTGAGCGAGGCCAGCAGGGTGGCCGCCGTCTCCGAGGCCGCCGCAAGGTCGGGGATGTACTTCCGCTGGATGGGGTTGATGCGGTCGGAATACTCCACGTCGGTAAAGTTGATGGTGCGGAAGCCGCAGCCC
>ULOG01049532.1_pt1 | contig 10983 bp, 9 predicted proteins | sample 1952401 | NCBI WGS metagenome assembly ULOG01 (sample SAMEA4835598, study PRJEB28245) | human gut metagenome | biome: gut microbiome; material: fecal sample | place: Denmark | collected 2008
GGCCGATGCAGCAGAGCTTGCTTCAGTGCTGCCACAGGCAGCAAGGGAAACAGCCAGGCAGCCGGCTGTCAAAATAGAAAGTGCTTTTTTCATGGTATCTTCCTCCCAAATCTATGCATCGCTCACCGGCATCCACTATGCTGCATAGCCTTGGGTGGGTGTCCTCTCCGAAAAGCGATTTAGTGATTTAAAGTATAGCATCAATCGTATTCCCCTGCAAGATACAATCCGCCAAATCACGGCGCTTTAGAGCACTAAATTTCCACATTTTGCACAATTTTAACAAAAAAGCACGCCCTGCGTTCTGCCTTTGGGGCATTCGCACAGGGTGTGCAGTATCAATAAGACTTATAAAATGATATTTTTCTCTGTTTCAGCAATCGGGTGCTGGATTGCTTTTGTGTTCCTTGCCGTTTTGGCCTCATTTATGCAAAGATTGCCGCTTCGGTCTGGTTCAGGATGCGGATAAACGCCTCTCGCGTATCCGCCATACGCAGTTTTTCCGTCAGGCGGTGGTCGCTGAGCAGGTTGACAAGGCGAGCCAAAATCAACAGGTGGTCGCTCTGGCGGTCCGGCGGAACCGCAACCATAAAGATCATATCCACCAGCTTGCCGTCCGCTGCGCCCCAGTCCAGCCCGCGGGTAAGGGTCAGCGCGGCCAGCCCAAGCGAGGCAACGCCCGCATTGCAGGCATGCGGGATGGCAAGCCCTTCCCCAATGGCGGTGGTGCCGCCCGCGCGTTCACGCTCACACACGGCTTTATAGTAGGCGGTACCGTTGGTGATCACGCCGTTGCTCTCCTGAAGTTCCACCAAGGTTTCCAGCGCCGTCTGCACACTGGGCATCTCGGCATGCAGCATCACGCTGTCACGGTTCAGCAAACGGCTGACTCTCAGCTGTGTCTGCTCACTTTCCCTGTGCTTCATACGCCCTCCACCTTGCTGATCAGCTTGTAAAGGAACTCGCCCACCGCGCCGCCGGTGCAGTCGCAGTTGGTCACTTCGTTGGCCGCTGCTTTTACTTCGGACGGCGCATTGGCCACAGCCACGGAATAGCCCGCTTTTTTCATGATTTCGAGATCATTATAATAGTCACCGATCACGATGGTTTTTTTGATGTTCTCGTTCAGGATATGGCAAAGCTCTTCCATTCCGGCTGCTTTGCTGATGCCGGAAGGCATAATTTCCAAGTAGATCTGGTTGGTAGGCAAAAAGTAATTATCCCGGCCAAAGTACCGCGTTTTGGCGTACTGTCCCGCTTTGCGGATCATTTCCGGATTCCCGGCAAACACCACCTTCAGCCAGCCATCCGGCACATTTTCCAGCGGGCAGGCCACGCTTTCCATGTGTTCATCCACCTGGTGGGCGTGGGTATAGCTGCTGGCGTGAACAACATACATCTCCCCCGCACCGGCCATGACCTCTACACCAATCTTCGGGAATTTTTGCAGCATATCGGCAATGGCGGCAGCGGCCTGTTCCTGATTCAGGCAGGAGCGACGCAGCACACGGTTGGTCTGGAAATCATACAGCAGCGAACCATTGCAGGAGATTGCTGGCAGCGAAAGCTCGATATCACCCAGCGCCGCACGGATCGACTCCGGCGGACGGCCGGATGCGACGGTAAAGCGCCCACCCATGGCGGTAAACAACCGGATGACGCTGCGGTTGCAGGCGGGAATGCCCTCCTTTGCAGTCAGCAGGGTGTTATCCATATCACAAAAAACCAGATAATCACTCAAACGCTCCATGGCGGCTTTCCTTTCTCAGACGGCTTAAGTAGTCCTGAAACCAGTCAGGCAGTGAGCTGTCAAACTGCATCCATTCCCCGGTGGCGGGGTGCACAAAGCCAAGCTCCTTGGCGTGCAGGCACTGACCGTTCAGGCTGCGGATACAATTTTTTGGCCCATACACGGCATCCCCAGCCAGCGGGTGGCCAATGGACGCCATATGCACCCGAATTTGATGGGTGCGGCCTGTTTTAAGCTTGCATGCAATGTAAGTAAAGTTGCCGAACCGTTCCAGCACCTGCCAGCCGGTGTAGGCATATTTGGAGTTCTGCTGGGTCACGGCCATCTTTTTGCGATCCTTAGGGTCACGGCCGATGGGGGCTTCCACAAAGCCGGTATCCTCTTTCAGGTTGCCATACACCACAGCGTGGTACACCCGATGGATAGAATGCACGCTCATCTGTTCGGTCAGTGCCTGGTGGGCGGCGTCCGTTTTTGCAACGACCAAAAGGCCGCTGGTATCCTTATCAATGCGATGCACAATGCCGGGGCGGATGGCCCCGCCGATGCCGGACAGCCGCCCCGCACAGTGCCACAGCAGTGCATTGACCATGGTGCCGTCCGGGTTGCCGGGCGCAGGGTGCACCACCATGCCTTTGGGCTTGTTGACCACCAGCAGGCTGTCATCCTCATACACAATGTCCAGCGGAATGTTCTGGGGCTGGGCTTCGATGGGCTGCGGGTCCGGCAGGGTGAGCAGAATCGTCTGCCCGGCTTTCAGCTTATCCTTTTTGTTCAAGGGGCTGCCGTTGCAGGTCACACTGCCCGCTTCGATCAGGTTTTGCAGCTGGCTGCGGGAAAGATCCGGGCACTGTTCCGCCAGCCAGCGGTCCAGCCGCAGGCCAACGCTTTCCGGCGCAAGGGTCAGTTCACGCTGTTCCATCTGTGGGCGCACTCCCCTTTTGCTGTTTTGCTTTTTGTTCGCGGCGCATATCCAGCAGCAGGCTGAGAACCAGCAGGCCCACGCCGACACAGATGCAGACATCCGCAAAATTGAACACCGGGAAATTGATGAACAGGCAGTTCAGGTAATCCACCACCACGCCGGTGCGGATACGGTCGATCAGGTTGCCAACACCGCCGCCCACGACCAAAATCCAAGCAGCACGCTCCAAACGCGGCATTTTGCGCAAAAGCAGCATACCGGCCAGCACAGCCAGCATCACACCGGTAACGATCACCAGCAGCGTGCGCTTGCCGCTGAGCATGGAAAACGACATACCATCATTGAGCAGGTAATAAAATTCCAGCACATGCGGGATAAAGGGTTTGCTGCCAACCGGCAGCAGTTCCACGGTGGCCCAAAGTTTGATCAGCTGGTCAACCAGCGTCAGGCCTGCCGCAGCAAGAATGGATAAAATGCCAACCAGCATAAACGCCTCCGTCGTCCGGGCCAATGCAGCGCTGCAAAATGCCCTGACAAAAACAGCGGTGCAAAGGCTTTGATAAAAGCGCAAAAGCACCGCTGTAAATCATACTATGGCAATACCGCACAGTTCCTGTTTTACAGGCTTAAGCACTGGAACAGCGCTTAACATCATGCGGCATAGCCCTTTATTTGAAATTAACCAAGAACTTTCGCACAGCGCGGGCACAGGCCGTCTTCGCCAACAGCTGTGTCGAACTTCCAGCAGCGCAGGCACTTGTTGCCGGCAGCATGGGCAACGCTCATGCCCAGGCCCTCGGTCAGACCCTTCACGCCGCCTTCGCCCTTGACCAGATCCACATGGGAAACGATCATCAGATCAGCCAGCTCATCCATCGGAATGGCGTTCAGGAAGTCATACATTTCATCGCTGCAGTACAGGGTAACGGCAGCTTCCAGAGAGGAACCGATGGTCTTATCGGCACGGGCCTGCTCCAGAACCTTCTTTACATCGTCACGCACAGCAATGATCTTGGCCCACTTGGCGTCAAAAGCGGCATCCTCATCGCTCTTGGCTTCCGGCATACGCTCCCAGCAGACATACTCCTGCATGCCTTCCAGCTTCGGGATGTAGCTCCAGATTTCCTGGGCGGTGAAGCACAGGATGGGGGCAACCAGCTTGGTGAAGTCAACCAGAATGCGGTACAGCGCAGTCTGGGCGCAGCGGCGTGCGTGCTCGTCCGCGCAGTACAGGCGGTCCTTGATGACGTCCATATAGAAGTTGGACATATCAATGACGCAGAAGTTGTAGATTGCGTGGTAAGCGCGGGAGAAATCGTAATTATCGTAAGCGGCACGCACATTGGCGGTCAGGCTGTTGCAGCTCTTGAGTGCCCAGCGGTCGATTTCGAACAGCTGATCCTCGGCAACCATATCCGTGGCAGGGTTGAAATCGCCAATATTGCCCAGCATAAAGCGGGCGGTGTTGCGCATCTTGCGGTATGCTTCGGACAGCTGCTTGAAGATATTCTTGCCTGCGCGCACATCAACGGTGTAATCGCTGGAAGCAACCCACAGACGAACGATGTCAGCGCCGTAATCGCGGATGATTTCGGACGGCTCCACACCGTTGCCGGCAGATTTGTGCATCTGCTTGCCCTGCTCATCAACGACCCAGCCATGGCACAGAACGCCTTTGTACGGGGCAACGCCCTGGGTGGCAACGCTGGTCAGCAGGCTGGACTGGAACCAGCCGCGGAACTGGTCGGCGCCTTCCATATACAGGTCAGCGGGCCAGTTCAGTTCGGGACGTTCGCGGCAGACTGCGCTCCAGGTAGAGCCAGAGTCGAACCAGACATCCATGATATCGGGATCCTTTTCCCAGTCAGAAGCGCCGCATTCGCAGACCTCAGTCTTGGGCATGATCTCGTTGGCATCGTACTTATACCAGGCATCGGAGCCTTCCTTGCGGAACAGGTCGCTGACAGCCTTGATGGAAGCATCGGTGATGTGGTACTTGCCGCAGTTCTTGCAGTAGAACACCGGGATGGGCACACCCCACACGCGCTGACGGCTGATGCACCAGTCGCTGCGGTCACGCACCATGCCGTGCATACGGTCATGGCCCCAGGCCGGCTGCCACTTGACTTCGTCAATGGCCTTATAGGCTTCCTCGCGGAACTTATCAATAGAGCAGAACCACTGTTCGGTTGCACGGAAGATGATGGGATGGTGGCAGCGCCAGCAATGCGGGTACTGGTGGGTGATGTGCTGCACGCCCATCAGGTGGCCGGACTGCTTGATGTGCTCCAGAATAACTTTGTTGGCAGCCCAAACCTTAAGGCCTGCAAACTCTTTGCCTGCTTCTTCGGTCAGGTAACCGCCATCGTCCACGGGGACAATAACGGGAACCTGCGGGTAGTGGTTGACGCAGACTTCAAAGTCCTCAACACCGTGGCCAGGTGCGGTATGAACGCAGCCGGTGCCGCCTTCCAGGGTAACGTGGTCACCCAGGATAACCAGGCCCTTGCGGTCCAGGAAGGGGTGCTGATACTGCATCAGCTCAAATTCAGCGCCGAGAACGCGGGGCTCCAGAACCTCGTAATCCTCAATATGGCAGGCTTTCATGGTGGATTCCACCAGACCGGCAGCCATCAGGTGATATTCATCGCCGATTTTGACGAAGGCATACTCCAGGCTGGGGTTCAGGCAGGTTGCCACGTTGGCGGGCAGGGTCCAGGTGGTGGTGGTCCAGATCACGATCCATGCCTTGTCCAGAGGGATACCGTACTTGGCCAGAACACCGTTGGGGTCATCAGTAAGCTTAAAGCGGACATAGATAGAATCGCACTCGTCCTCGGCATACTCGATTTCGGCTTCTGCCAGAGCAGTACGATCCTCCGGGCACCAGTAAACGGCTTTCATGCCCTTGTAGATATAGCCTTTCTTGGCCATCTCGCCAAAGATTTCCACCTGGCGTGCCTCAAATTCGGGGCGCAGGGTCAGGTAGGGGTTGGCGAAATCGCCCTGAACGCCCAGGCGGGCGAACTGGCTGTTCATCACATCAATATGCTCGGTAGCAAACTCTTTGCAGATCTTGCGCAGTTCCAGCTTGGAAATGCCGGCCTTTTTATCGCCCAGAGAGGACAGAGCCTTCAGCTCAATGGGCAGACCGTGGGTATCATAGCCGGGAACATAGGGAGCACAGTAGCCCGACATGTTCTTTTCACGGATGATGATATCCTTGATGATCTTGTTCAGAGCAGTACCCATATGGATATTACCGTTGGCATACGGAGGGCCATCATGCAGAACAAAGCGCGGCAGATCCGCGTTATGTTCGATCATTTTTTCGTAGACGTGGTTTTTCTCCCAATCCTCCAGCATTTTAGGCTCCTTTTTCGGCAGCCCGGCACGCATTTCAAAGGGGGTAGCCATCTTATGGATGGTATCATTGTAATTCTGCGGCAAAGTTTCCAACTCTCCTCTATTTCCTTATTATAGCTGATATGGCGGCTTGTCCAAAGCGCAGTATACCAGGTTGCCCCGGCAGTTCTGCACCGTTCAGGCAGGTCTTAAAATGCTTGGGGTACGCGCACGCACAAAAGCGGCACCTCAAACATCATAATCAATGTCATCAAATGCGTCAAGCTCCGCTTTGGCAGGGCTCTTGGTTTTGCGGGCATTTTTGCCCGTGCTGCGGGCCGAAGCGCCGCGGCTGCGGGAGCCGGATTTCTTGGCGGGGTTTTCCGGCATATCCCCGCCGTAAAGCCCGGCAACGGATGGCATATCATCGTCCGGCAGGATTGGCTTTGTTTTGGGGGCAAAGGCAAATTCTACCGTATCGATCTTTTCCTCGTCCAGCGGCTGGACAGGGGCAGGTGCCGGAGCCGGTTCCGGCTCTTCGGGCTGGGCGGGTTTTTCCGGCTCAGCCTCGTAATATTCCGGTTCCTCATATGCCGGGTAGCTTTCCTCCGGGGCTGCGGGCTGCGGAGCCGGGACATCCTCCGGGATTGGCTGGTTGGGTTCCGGTTCCGGCTGCGGAGCCGGGGCAGGCTGTTCTACCGGCTGGGGTGCAGGCTGCTGCGGGGCTTCCTGCGGTTCCGGCTGCGGCTGCGCGGCCTGCTGTTCTGCACGGTTGGTGTGATACTCCGGAATTTTGGCAATCATTTCGATGTGCTGGCGGTACAGGTCCATCAGGCGCTTTTTGAATGCATCCGCTTCCTGCTTTATTGTCACAAGCTCCTGCTGGGCCAGCTCCACCTCATCGCGGGCGCGCTGTTCACGATCCTCCGCCTTAATGTTGGCGGCACGAATGATCTCGGCAGCTTTCTGCTTGGCTTCCTTGATGACGTTCTCGCCAAGGCGCTGGGCATTGATCATGGTTGTGCTCAGGGTATCTTCGTCGGCACGGTACTGGTCAATGCGCTGGGCCAGTATGACCAGCTTTTTCTGCAGGTCATCATTTTCTGCGGCCAGGCTGTCGATGCTGTCCGCAACCTGTTTGAGGTAATCGTCTACGTCCTCACAACGATAACCGCGCATGGCACGGTCAAAGGTCACGCGGCGCACATCATCCGAAGCAATCATCCAAATTCCTCCTGTTTCGGGTGGCACACACCCGGAATGGTATCCGAAATTTTACCGTTCGGCACGGCTGCCGGGCTGCCCCGGCCCATGGGTTTCACATTCAGGTTTTATGTTCAATACTGATAAAACGTGATAAAGATGCGGTCCTTGCGGCTTTTGCCGCCGATTGCCACCAGACGGTAGCGCCCAACGCCCCGCACGGTGAAGATATAGCCTTCAAACACATCCTCATGGGCGGTGCGCAGCGGAACGTGGTTCACTTCCACCCTGCCGCTTTGGATTGCCTGCGCCGCAATGGAGCGGGAGGTGTGCATCATGGCTGCCAATACGGTATCTGCCCGCAAAGATGGCACCGTTGCATCCTGCGTCTGGCGTTCCGGCCCGCGCAGGACTTCTTCCGGCACGGCATCGCAGCGCTCGACATGCACCGGGCTGCGGCCAGCTTCCGTCAGGTTGGAAGCAATAAAATCCGCCTTATCTTCCAGCACAAAGGCATACACACTGCGGGCATCGGCCGGATCCGGCAGGATATCCCCCAAACAGGCACGATCCAGGCCAAGACCCAGGATTGCCCCCAGATAGTCACGGTGGCCCGGCACGGCGCTGCCGCCCTGCTGCGGCGCTGTGAAATGCAGCACCGCAACTGGTTCTTCCGGCCAGGAATCCGGTGGTTCAATGCAGAGCACTTTGCGTTCCGCATCCGGCCAGCCGCCCTGAAAGCGGGCAAAATCGCAGCCCTCACGGTTGAGCGCGGCCTGCGCAAGGGCCTGTTCGCGATCCGAAAGGAAGCCCGTTGCCCGCGGGATGCCACGCTGCATGGCAGTACGGCAAAGTTCTTCCACCCGGCGCATCAAAAAGCGTTCATCCTCGTTCTGCGGCGGCACAAAGCCGCGGGTCCTTGTATCAGAAGAAGACGCCATTGTTCTCCAGCTCGTCCAGCAGGTCGCCCATAATATCAACGTTATACGGGGTAATGATGAATGTACTGGTTGCCACACGCTTGATCTGGCCGTTATTGGCGTAAGCCACGCCGGACAAAAAGTCGATCAAACGGCGGGAGACTTCTTTGTTGGTGGATTCAAGGTTCAGCACAACAGTGCGCTTTGCGTTCAGCTGGTCTGCAATGGCAGCAGCATCGTCAAAACGTTCCGGCTTGACCAGTACAACCTGCAGCTGGGTGGTAGCGTTGATGTTGACCACCTTGTTGCTGTGCTGCTTAGCAGTTTCCTGCGTGGGGTAGGCTTCTTCCGGGGCTGGCGAACCGCCCTGACCACCGCCAGGGAAGATATCATCCTCTTCGTTATCATCCACATAGGAATCTGCTTCGGGATCCTGGTTGATTCCGAGGACGTTTCTCAAACCATCTATCATGGACATGGCAGTTACTCCTTACGTTTGCTTAGTTGTATAAATTGCACAAAAAAAGCCCCGATCGGCTTTTGTCACAACTATACAGTATTTATTATCTTCCATTTTTGCTTCGTTGTCAATACAAATATAACAGAATGTGGGGCAAAACGCCCGTTTTCTGTCCTTACAGCAGCTTGCCGTCCTGCAGGTTGCTGCCTTCCACGATCACCTCATCGTACAGGCGCAGCTCGTTATCCTCCCCCACTTTGCCGCCTTCCGGTACAAGGATGTAGGTATCGTCCTCATATAAAATGGTAATGCGGCGGAAGCGCTGCAAATCGCCGTATTTGACATATACGCCGCGCTGGCCGTTCACGATATGCAGGGCCCTGCGGTCAATGCGGATGCCCTGGTAGGTGTGCAGGCTGATTTCGGCTTCCTCATAATTCAGGCAGAGCACCTGAGCATTGATGCTGCGGCATTCCAGCGCCACTTTGGCAAGGCCGGTTTCTTCGTCGGTGGTCACATCCACCACGGTGGCAGCCAAAGGCTCTTCCTGTTTGCCCGGAACGCTGATGCTCACGCGGGACAGGCCGTTCAACCGCCCGGCGAGGTCTGCCGAACACACGGCATAAAACCGCCAGGAAAACCCGGTTACAATATGCCCGGCAAGGTCGGCATTGGGCGGAGTCTCCCCTGCGTTGATCATCTTTTGCAGATCAGCCGGGCTCATGGCATCCAGCTCCGTGGGATCCCGCACCACCGGGGCGGCGCTTTCGGATGAGACAAAATACCCGTTGGTATCCGCTTCGATCGTCTGCAGGCCGTTCAGCTGGGCAGCAATGCCGTCCCGCTCGGCCTGCAGGCTGGCCAGCACCTCGCCAAAGCCCGCCGCCTGGCCGGTGCTGATCTGCAGTTTATTTTGCGCCAGCAAAAAATCTTCCGCAGCATCCTGAATTGCGCCGTAAGATGCTGTGTCGATCTGGTCCAGCAGGTTATACAGCGCCGTGCGCGTCTGGGTGGTCAGAACCGAAAGATCGCTGCCGGAGGAATTTTCCGACTTTGTCAGCAGCAAAATCGCACGATCCAACCGGTCCAGCCGTTCCCGCATTGCTCCCTGGGAATCATCCGTATACTGTTCCGCCAGAATGGTGCCCGCGCTGACGCGCTCACCATCCTGCACCACATATCCCAGGTTGCCGCTGCCAGGCACATCCACTGCCTGGAACACTGCCACGCCTTTCAGCGTAATGTTATCCGACATGGTGTAGGCAATGGCGGTTTCGGTTTTGTAAGTTCGGTGGAAGATCGTGTAAATCTGGATACAGAGATACCCAAGCACCACAACCAGCAGCGCCGTAAACAGGGCAAAAAGAATTTTTATGAATGCTTTGGGCTGGCTTTCATTCTGTTCATGCATTGGGTATCCCCCCTTTGGTTTTATGGCAACACCGCACAATTCCCGTCTTACGGCTTAAGCACCGCTCCGGCGGCTGCGGCACGGCATCTGCGTTGCCAAAATGCTCGATAATGTCGGGTTGCGGTACCCGCATCGTGCTTCGGGGGCAAAAGCCCCTCGCACTCTGCGACCGCTGCCCCTGCTTCGGTTCGCTGTTTCCGCCACTGGCGGCGCTCACCTTTGCAGCATCCAGTATTATCTGCGCTTTTGGCTTAGCAGCTGCCGCACCTCGCTCGCCGTATCGGCACTTAGAATTATGCGGTATTGCCTTATCTTTTATATATAGCGATATTGTTACTGCATTTCAAGCGTTGTTTTCCGCCAGGAACGCTTCGGTCTGTTCTGCCGCCTGCTGTTCCAGGTTTCCGTCTTCCAGGTAAAGCCACACAGCGTCCGTCTGGCGGCGGAACCAGGTCAGCTGACGCTTGGCATAATTGCGGGAAGCCTGCTTGAGGTGCGCAAGGCAGCTTTCCAGGTCTGCTGTTCCCTCAAAATACGGGAAGAACTCTTTGTAGCCGATGGCCTGCGCCGCGGTGCGGTAGGTATCGCGGTGGTCATACACCAGTTTGGCCTCTTCCAGAATGCCGCTTTGCATCATACGGTCACAGCGGGTATCAATCCGCTGGTAAAGAAGGGTGCGGTCGCGGCAGGTCAGGCAGAGACAGAGTGAACGGTAAGGTTTTTCCGCCGGACGGGCGGCCTCGCGCTCAGCGCTCATCTTGCGGCCGGTGGCACGGTACAGTTCCAAAGCACGGATGACCCGCGGGGTGTTGTTGGGATGCACCTTGGCGGCATAGCCCGGGTCCACCGCGGCAAGTTCTGCATAGAGCGCCTGGGAGCCTTCCGCCTGCAGGCGGGCTTGCAGCTCCTGTCGGATGGCGGGATCCACTTTTTCCGGCGTAAAGCCAATGCCGTTGAGCAGGCTGGTAA
>ULOG01025538.1_pt1 | contig 10797 bp, 21 predicted proteins | sample 1952401 | NCBI WGS metagenome assembly ULOG01 (sample SAMEA4835598, study PRJEB28245) | human gut metagenome | biome: gut microbiome; material: fecal sample | place: Denmark | collected 2008
CTTGGCTTCTTTTGTATGAAGGGCTGTCCGGAGCTGCTTCAGTACCTGTATCAGGCAGGTATAGGCTCAAGACGTTCTGAAGGATTCGGGTACTTTAACATTATATAAAGCTTTGGAAAAGTTGGCACGCCAATTAATATGGAGGGATAAGCATGAAAATAATTAAACCGGGTATTGTTTCTAAAAAAATTGTAGGTTCTACTCATAATTTTCACTGTAAATACTGTGGCTGTATATTTACTGCTCGTAAAAATGAATGTCGTGCCGAACAACAGTATAACGAATTTTATTTTGTTTGTGAGTGCCCTTGTTGTAAGAGGATCGTATATGAAAATCGTCTGAGGGGCAATGATAAGGAGAATGGAGAAAATGACGAAGAAAGAATGCAATGAAATCATCAAATGGGCTGAACAGCTCACTGATGAAGAGCTTGAAAAAGAATATTACGAAGCAGCTTTTGAAAGTTTAGGAACTTTGACTGATGAAATGTACGAACGAGGCTATGACGAGGCTGATATTCGTGAGCGTGAAGAACTTGAACAGAGCTATCGTGATAAGGCTGATATTCTCGAAATGCTGTGTTTAAATAGAGAAATAAAATTGTGGGAGTGATGAATAATGTCTAAATACATAAGTGTTGAAAACTTGATTGACGAACTGTCGGCATCGTGTATGCCGATACACGTAAAAGGCATATCGGGGATTCTGGGAGACAATGAAAGTATTGCTGATGTTATACGAGCATAGCCTGCTGCTGATGTTCAGGAGGTCAGTCGCGGGAAGTGGGTTAAATCAGCTGAACATATAATCTTGGCAAGTGGAGATATAAAAGAATGGATAAATTTTTATTGCTCTGAATGTGACTACCCATTTAGCAATCCAAGTAATTATTGTCCATATTGTGGCGCGAAAATGGATGGTGAAGAAAATGACAGTTAAAGAAGTGATATCCCAATTAGAGGATTTAAAGAGAGACCGAGAAAGTTTTTTAACAGGCGCAGACGATGAGGTTTTCAGAGATGACATTTTGGCTTGCGATATGGCTATTGAAGCTTTGCAAAAGATGTTGCCTAAGAAACCTTACTTTAGAGTTGAGGAAGACACGCAAGGATATGCTTGTCCTATATGTGATTTCGGTGTGACAATAGATAAAGGAAGAATAAGGCTTTGTCATTGTAGTCATTGTGGACAGAATTTAGATTGGAGTGAAAACAATGAATTGTGAAATTTTGTTTAAAGGCAAAAGAACCGATAACGGCGAGTGGGTGGAAGGATTTTATAGTCAGTTACCGAAACCCAGCTTAGGAGCAACAATAATTTCAAATGGTGATTTATGCGCTGAAGATGTATCCGATTACATTATAGTGAACGAGTGTAAACAGCATAGTAACTTTTCAAATGCTTATCCGCTTGAAATTGTTGAGTGTAAATATTATGAAATTGATCCAAAAACCCTCTGCCGGTACACTGGACTGACCGACAAGAACGGCGTTAAGATTTTTGAGGGGGGATATAGTTGAGTTTGAGGACGGGGTAGCAGGAGATATATACAATGATACGGTTGTAGTTAATCGAGGGGTGGTCGCTTTTTCGGACGGTCAATTTTTTGTTACAAATCGATGCACAGTTGAAATGGATGATTTAATTTTCAATAACAAAATGGATTGCGTTGTAATCGGTAATATTTACGACAACCCGGAACTTATGGAGGACTGACAATGGATAAGAAAGAATATATAGAGCGCGAGGAAGTAAGGAGTATACTTAATTCTATTACAAATGATTCAAATTGCCCTATTTATATCGCAGCTGAAATTGACCAATCCCTTGACCATATACCTGCCGCAAAAGTGCAGGAGGTTAGGCACGGGAAATGGTTATATGAATATAAAAGCGGAACGCCAATAAAAGAGGGTGTAGTATCATCTTGTTGCGATATGTGGAATAATTATCGTACAAATTTCTGTCCTTATTGCGGTGCAAAAATGGACGGTGAAGATTAATGCTTATGAGGGTGATTAATACATGAAGATTGATATTTATAATACTGATAAGAAATACAACATAATTTATGCCGATCCGCCATGGCAATACAATGATAAGAAATGTAACGGCAATTGTGCGGACCATTATGATACGATGTCTATTGTAGATATATGTAATTTACCAATTCAAAATATAGCCGCTAAAGATTGTGTTTTATTTTTATGGGCTACATATCCTATGTTGCAAGAATCTATGCAAATGATTAAAGCGTGGGTTTCAAATATAAAACAATCGGTTTTCAGTGGATAAAACAAAATAAATCAGGCTCAGGCTTTTTCTTTGGGCTCGGAAGATGGACAAGGGGAAATACAGAACCCTGTCTAATTGCCGTTAAAGGAAACCCACATAAATTTCTAATTAGTAAGAGCATATCGCAAATAATTGAATATCCTGTTGGTGAACATTCTGCAAAACCTCCGATTGTGAGAGATAAAATTGTTGAATTGTTAGGTGATCTGCCAAAAATTGAATTGTTTGCTCGTCAGCAAATAAATAACTGGGATTGCTGGGGAAACGAGGTGTAGGTAATGCAGATTTTGGTTGAGAATTCTTCTAAAGAAAATGATGTAAAGGTGATACTAATGCTTAAAATCTTAGAATATCTCAGAGCGATACTGAGAAGAGAGGGGTGTAAATATGACTAATCTAAAAGGATGTTTATATTACTCTATTTTATTTTAACAAAAAATAAGAAAGGAACAAAAAAATATGAGAATTACTATTGATAGAGCAAATGCCAGTATTGAAGGTGAAAAGATAATTATTAACCTTGATTCGGCACAGCTTGCAAATATTTTGAATGCTGATAAGGTTCAGCTTTCAACTTTAAAGCCAAAGGACGAATTTAAGATTGGTAATGAAGTATTTATTGTTCTTGAGCAAAGCGACAATGGTACTAAGGTTATCTCCAAAGAGTTTGCGTATATTGACAAGGATTTTGGTGGTTTTTCTGATTGGAAGGAATCTCCTGTTCGTATTTTGCTAAATTATGATTATTACAATAAGATTGAAAAGTTGGTTGGAGCAAGTAATATTATCTCAATGGAACGTGATTTGACATCGTTGGATGGTTTAGATGATTACGGTAGTTGTAATGATAAAATCTCACTTTTATCTGCATCTGAATATGCTAAATACCATAAAATTCTTGGTTTAGATTCTAATTATCCTAACAGTTGGTGGACTATTACACCAGCTTCTACTCCAAGCAATCATTATTCTCGTGACGTTTGTTGCGTCGACTTTGATGGCTCTCTGGATTGTGACGACTGTGGCTTTCGCAATATGATTCGTCCGTTTTTAAAATTTAAACCTTCAATTTTGGTTTCTAAGATTTGAAACAAAGAATGAAATAATAAAAACATTGATGGAATAATAACGACTAAAAAAAATAATGTGATTTTATTTTATTCTAATTTTTTATATAAAAAGAAAGAAAACAGAAAAGAAAGGATTTACTACATATCTATGCAGAAGTATATAGTAACATTTATTAGCACATTGATGTTTGTTGTTACATTCAATTGTATTTTAAAAGCAATTTGTATTAACTCGCAATATAAGAGGATGACAGAAAACAATTTGTCAAAAAACATGACATCAGTTTCAATAAGTGAAAATGATAGAATTGTTAATTTAACACAAACACATAACAATTGTAATATTACAGACGCAATGTTTAAAACAACTTCTGAAGTGTACATAGCTGTATGTAGAGGTAATTTAATATGTGTTGCAAGTCAAATAGAAAACGCTTTAAAAAAATACACATCAGTCGAAGTAAAAGAAATGTTCGATATTCCTATTGGAAACACTTCTTTTCATGGATATATGGATTATCAATATATTACAGATCATACTTCTGACCAGTATCAGTTGCAATTAAATTGTTGGACTGATACACAGGGTATTCGCAAGTATGGTAATGATGTTTGTATCGCTTTAGGAAGTTATTATGGAACTAAAATAGGTACAAGATATTTAATTACAACAGATTGTGGTAATTGTTTTACTGCTATATTAGCAGATTGCAAGTCTGATGACCATACTGATTATAATCATCAATATCGAAATGTAGGCATGGGGTATATAAACGTATTTGAATTTGTAGTGGACACTTCTATGCTTGACAAATCAGTAATTAATAGTGGTAATATTGGTACCTATACGAATTACACAGGAAATATTATAAGTATTCAAAAGATAGGGGAATGAGGTGAAAAAAGCATACTATGAGAGACCCAAAGTCCGCAAGAAGAAGGTATTTGGCAAAAGTTGACATGGACAGACAATTAAAAAGATATCCACATGAATGTCGATTACTTCGTGTTTACCAAATGACCGAAGAAGAATACGCAGCTGCTCAACAACGTCGTGCAAAAGTACAAGAAGCTCAAAAAAAGAAAAGAGGGATTTATTAATGGCTAATTGTTATATTAAATTTAACACAATAAAAGAAATACAAGATTTTGTAAGACTATCCAGTAGAATTAAAGGCACAATTGATTTAGTACAAGGTAAATATTGTGTGCCAGCAACCAGTCTCATGGGAATTTTTATTTTCAACCTTGAAAAACCAGTTAAATTGAAATTTGATGATGATTTAACTGATATTATAATGCACACATTTAAATCATTTGATATACAGCAATCGTCAAAAGTTATTAGTAATTAGTGATACAAGGGGAGTTTTAATATGAGTAAACCATTGTTTTGTATTTTAGGAGCTTCGGGAGCAGGCAAAACAAGTCTTGTAGAAAAATTAGAACGCGATCTTAATATGCACCAGATTCCATCTTACACAACACGATCATGGAGAAATAATAAAAGTGATAATGATCATATTTTTATAACGGAAAAAGAATTTAAACAATTGGATAATGTTATTGCTTATAATTATTACATGGGTAATCATTATGGTGTAACTTTAGATCAAATTAATGATGAAAATAATATTTTGTATGTTGTAGACCAAAACGGTTTAAAAAAATTAAAACAAAATTACAAGGGTAGCAGAAAAATTTATTCTATTTTTATTGATTGCTCGGAGTTTGATAGATATACTAGATTATTCAAGAGATATCTTCGCATTTTCCTTACCGATAATGCAAACAAAGCTTTTAATCAAACTGAACAGCGAATAAAAGCAGACAAGATTGAGTTTAAAGACTGTAAGAAAAATGTAGATTGTATTATAAGAAATAATAACAAAGATTTTCAAAAAGCTTATCATGAAATTAAAGAATATATTCTATCGCATGGAGGTTGTAATGAATAAAGTTGACAAATCTAATTATAACAGTATTGTCTACATAAGTCATCCGTATGGTGGAAAACAAGAAAATCTTGATAATATAAATGAATGTCAAAGAATCCTTACTCAATTACATCCTGAAAATTTATATTTAAATCCAGTAGCTATGTTTAGTAGTTTATATGAGATTACAGATTACGAGACAGGCTTGAATATGACACTTTTTTTACTAGAAGAATTAGCTGACGAGATGCTTGTTTGTTCTGATAATTATATGAAGTCTAGAGGATGTGTGTCCGAAATTACATATTGCGACAAACGGAATATACCATATAAATTTACTAATATACAACAGTTAAAAAAAATGTTACAGAAAAAATAAAAGGTCAAGAAGGGATAAAAAATGATCAAAGTAATAAAAAAAGATGGAACTCTTGAAGATTTTAATTATCAAAAAATTATTAATGCTTGTAGTAAGTCTGCAAGTCGGGCACTTGAAAATTTAACAGAAGCTGATTATCAAAAAATTTGTTCTGCTGTAATGGATTATATAATGGAAGAAGATTTAGAAAATAACTGTATTTCCGTTGAATCTATTCATTCTATTGTAGAACGCACACTATTGGATTTATACCCAAAGTCCGGTGAATGTTACAGACAGTACAGAAATTATAAAAAAGATTTTGTTTGCATGATGGACAAAGTATATACAATGTCTCAGGGGATAAGGTATATAGGTGATGTTTCAAATGCTAACACAGATTCCACAATGAATAGTACACAAAGAAGTCTTATTTATGGGGAGTTAAATAAAAATTTGTATGATAAATTCTTTTTGAACGCAGAAGAGAGACAGGCTGCCAAGGATGGATATATTTATATTCATGATAAGAAAGATAGATTGGACGGTATTAATTGTTGTCTTTTTGATATTTCAAATGTTCTTCGCGGAGGTTTTGAAATGGGTAATATTCATTACAATGAGCCCAAAACACTCGATGTAGCATTTGATGTTATAAGTGATGTAACAATATCGAGTGCTAGTCAGCAGTATGGTGGTTTTACATTACCACAAATAGACAAGGTTCTTGCTCCATATGCACAATTAAGCTATCAAAAATATTTACAAGAGTTTTATGATATTACGCACAATTACACGAATAATAGTCAAATTGCCGCAAAAGCTGATAATTATGCTACAAAAAAAGTACGCCGCGACTTTGAACAGGGTTTTCAATCTTGGGAAATGTGTTTTAATTCAGTAGGATCCTCAAGGGGAGATTATCCGTTTATTGCAATTAGTTTTGGTATTGGCACTGGAAAATGGGAGACTATGGCAAGTGAGGTAGTTTTAAAAACAAGAATGGAGGGACAGGGGAAGGAGGGTTTTAAAAGACCCGTTCTTTTCCCTAAACTAACATTTTTATATGATGAAAAACTTCATGGAAAAAACAAACCACTTGAATGGTTATTTAATATTGCTATTGATTGTAGCAGTAAATGTATGTATCCAGATTTTCTTTCACTTACAGGCGATGGGTATATTCCTGATATGTATAAAAAGTACGAACAAGTGGTTAGTTTAATGGGATGTAGAGCTTCATTGTCGCCTTGGTATATTAAAGGTGGTATGAAACCGAAAGATGAAAATGATTATCCTGTTTTTGAGGGGCGTTTTAATTTAGGTGTAATTTCTTTACATTTACCTATGATATTAGCTAAAGCAAGACAAGAAAATAAAAATTTTTATGAAGTTCTTGATTATTATCTTGAACTTATTAGAAATTTACATAAAAGAACTTATGAATTTCTTGGCGAAAAGAAAGCGTCAACTAATCCAATGGGGTTTACTCAAGGGGGATTTTATGGTGGAAATTTAAATCCGGATGATAAAATCAAACCATTACTTCCAGCTATGACAATGAGTTTTGGAATTACAGCACTTAATGAATTACAGCATCTATACAACGGCAAATCACTTGTAGAAGATAGTGACTTCGCTTACGAAGTAATGGTGTACATAAACCAAAAGGTAAATAAATTTAAAGAGGAAGATCATATTTTGTATGCAATTTACGGTACTCCAGCAGAAAGCTTGTGTGGATTGCAAGTTACTCAATTTCGTAAAAAATATGGAATTATTGAAGGTGTGTCTGATAGACCGTATGTCTCAAATTCCTTTCATTGCGGTGTATGGGAAAATATTACACCAATTCAAAAACAAAATATTGAAAAACGCTTTTGGAATTTATTTAATGGTGGAAAAATACAATATTGCCGCTATCCTGTATCGTATAACAAAGAGGCTATTAAAACACTTGTAAGAAGAGCGATGCATTACGGGTTCTACGAAGGCATTAATCTTGCTTTATCATATTGCGAAAATTGCGGTTACGAACAATTAGACATGGATAAATGTCCAAAGTGTGGATCTGAAAATATAACACAAATAGACCGTATGAATGGATATTTAGGCTACACAAGAATACATGGTAAAAGTAGATATAATACAGCCAAGGTTGCTGAAATAAAGGACAGGGTGAGTATGTAGATGAATTATCACAACATTACAACAGACGATATGTTAAATGGCGAAGGTCTTAGAACTGTTCTTTGGGTATCTGGATGTGAACATCATTGTTTTAAATGTCAAAATTCACAAACCTGGGATACGCATAGCGGAATTCAATTTGATGATAATGCATTAAACGAATTACTTGAAAATATAAAAAAACCATATATTTCAGGAGTTACTTATTCGGGAGGTGATCCGTTTCATCCTAAAAATGTATCTGATATAACTAAGATAGCAATGAAAATAAAAAGACGATTTCCGAATAAAACACAATGGCTTTATACGGGGTACAATTTTGATGAAATTCAATATTTTTATATTTTGAAATATTTGGATGTAATTATAGACGGAAAATATGAAGAAGAAAAAAGAGATATTACCTTGCCCTGGAGAGGGTCATATAATCAGCATATTTGGAAAAAGAACAAAGATAATATTTGGTGTATAGCAGACAAAGAATTTTAAAAAAGGAGATTTTAAATGCACACTACAGTAAAATTCGCAAAAGTTAGAAAAAATGCAACAATACCAACTAAAAGAAAAGAAGATGCGGGGTACGATGTATATCTTTGTTTTGATGAAGATTATATTATAATTGAACCACATACAACTAAAATGTTACCAACAGGAATAGCTTCAGCTTGCGATAAAAATTATTGTTTTATCCTCAAAGAAAGAGGGTCAACAGGTTCTGCGGGGTTAGCTCAGAGATGTGGTGTAATTGACAGTGGATACAGAGGGGAATGGTTTGTGCCTATTACGAACACTACTAATTATGATATTATTATATATAAGGGGAAAAAACCTATTAAATATAATACAGCTGGAACTCTGTATCCATGCTCAAAAGCAATTTGTCAAGCATTAATTATTCCAGTTCCTACGGTTGATATCGAAGAATATACTTACGATGAATTAAAAAAAATATCTTCCATTCGCCAATCAGGTAATTTGGGAAGCAGTAACAAATAAATTTAAGATACAAAAAAGGTTTAGAACAATGAAAAAAAGTTGTACAAAAGAAGATAAAAATAAAAAAACAATTAAGTTAGTAGTACATAATCCGAATACCAAAGAAGTGTTTGACAGATATTATATTAATGTTGTAATAGAGACTTTAAAATTATTAGGAAATAAATAATAAAAAAATAACCTCCATAGAGACATTTGAAATGCTCCCCTTTTGTTAGACAATGTGGTATAATAGAAATATACCAATAAAAAATCTAACAAAAGGGGGCATTTTTATGCCAAAAGGAAAACCAAACAAAAGATATACACCGGAATTCAAAATCAAAGCAGTGGAAACAATGCACAGAGAAAAGTTAAGCTATCGTGAAACTGCACGTCAATTTGACATATCGAATAGCAGAGTAACAGCATGGGAACGAATCTATCTTGAAGAAGGAGCGGAGGGACTTTACGCAGAACGCAGAGGAAGGAAATCCACAGGGCGACCTCCGAAAATTAAGAAAGAAGAAGATCTGATTGCAGAAGTACAGCGTCTTCGTGCGGAGAATGCATACTTAAAAAAATTGAATGCCTTGGTTGCCGAGCGGGTACAGCAAGAGAAAAAGCACAAGTGATATGGGAACTGAGGCATGAACATAAGATAGGGCTGCTCATTGAGATTGCTGATATTCCCCGCAGTACCTACTACTATTACAGTAAGCAATTTGATCATCCAAAGCCGGATCGATATGCTGAGATCAAAACTGAAATACGCCGCATTTACGATGAAAGCAAAGGCCATTACGGATATCGGAGAATCACCAAAGAATTGAAGTAGAAATTTGTTGTCAATCACAAGACAGTACAGAAACTGATGCGTAAAATGGGCATATTTTGCCGTGTTCGTATGCATAAGTACCACTCATACAAGGGTAATGTCGGCAGAATTGCACCGAATCTTCTGGAACGTAATTTCAAAGCAGATCAGCCAAATCAAAAGTGGGTAACTGACGTTACTGAATTTGCTTTGTTTAGAATTAAGCTGTATCTGTCACCGATCATTGATCTATATAATGGCGAAGTGATTTCATACAATCTAAGTCGTCATCCGAATTTGAATCAGGTAACGGATATGCTTGAGAAAGCATTTACAAAAATACCGGACAACACAAATCTGATTCTTCATTCAGACCAAGGCTGGCAGTATCAACACAAGCACTATCAGAAAATGCTGAAAGAGAAAGGCATCAGGCAGAGTATGTCCCGAAAGGGGAATTGTCTTGACAATGCCTGTGCCGAGAATTTCTTCGGCTTGCTGAAAACAGAGCTTCTCTATTTGCAGGAATTTCATTCTGTCGAGCATTTTATTCAAGAGCTTCATGAATACATAGAATGGTACAACAACAAACGCATCAAGCTTAAGCTTAATGGTCTATCTCCTATAGATTTCAGACAGGAAGCTGCATAACAAAAGCGACCAAGATTCCTCTTAGTCGCCTTGCATAAATTTTCTTTTGAATCTTTGTCTAACTTTTTGGGATCAGTTCAATTTCTATAGAGGTTATTTTTTTATTATTTAAAATATTTTTCCCACGTATTATACGAAGGAGAACAAACGCCTTTAAGCCAATTTTTAACAGTGGTAGTACTAACTTTAAAATGTTTAGCACAATGTCTTATAGACAATTTGTGTATGTTCATATAAGCTTTAATTTCTTTAGAGGCATTCATTTTAAAGATATGATAATTACTTAAAAGGTTTGTTTCAAATATAACTGACAATTTTTGCAAAGTGTTTATACTCATATACTGTAACTTTACATAACCTTTTTCGTATTTGATATAATTATCATAACTTAAACCGGTTTTTTTACAGATGTCAGCTATAGTAAGTCCTTTACTTACGCGAAGTTCGTGCAAGTTAGTAATATTGCAATGATTATCGTTTCCACGATTCTTCGACTGCAACTGC
>ULOG01025374.1_pt1 | contig 10590 bp, 10 predicted proteins | sample 1952401 | NCBI WGS metagenome assembly ULOG01 (sample SAMEA4835598, study PRJEB28245) | human gut metagenome | biome: gut microbiome; material: fecal sample | place: Denmark | collected 2008
ACCCAACGGGCAACGGTATAAGCAAGCTGATTCATCAAAAGCTGGGCACTGTATTCATTGATAAGCCGATATTCCAATACTTCCAGCTGAAGAACACCAACAACACCAACAATAAAGCTTTCGATGCCGATATCCTTTTGTTCAAAGACCTGAATAGCGCCTTCCTGTGCCAATTGAGTAATTCCTTTGACAAATTGTTTCCGCTTCAGAGAATCCTTTGGCTGCACTCTGGCAAAAATTTCCGGCGGAAAAACAGGGAAATCCTCAAATTGGACTTTCATTTTTTCATCGCTTAAGGAATCACCGATTCCAAAGATACCTGGATCAAAAACGCCTATAATATCACCGGGATAAGCTTTTTCTACGATAGTTCTTTCCTGAGCCAAAAACTGCTGTGGCTGTGAAAGTTTAACCACTTTTCCTCCCTGTTTGTGATAAACAGACATCCCTTTTTCAAAGACGCCGGAACAAATACGCATAAAAGCGATTCTGTCACGATGAGCTGGGTTCATATTAGCCTGAATTTTAAAAACAAATGCAGAAAATTCTTCTGTAGAAGGATCTAAAATTTCACCATTCTGCAAAATTCTTGGCTGTGGCTGTGGAGAAAGCTCTAAAAATTTCTCTAAAAAGCTGCGAACACCAAAATTAGTCATAGCACTGCCAAAAAACAACGGTGTCAGTTCGCCATTATTTACACGCGTCATATCAAATTCATCGCCTGCCAGATCAAGAAGTTCAATATCATTGCACAAATTATCATATAACTCTTGCCCTAATGCCTCAATAATCTGAGGGTCATCAAGAGAACCGGTAGTAGATTTTAAAATTTTAGAACCATGGCTATTATCATCCTCAAAAAGTTCGATCTGCTTTTTGATACGGTCATAAACGCCCTTATAATTACCATCAATGCCAATAGGCCAATTAATTGGGTAAGCATGAATACCAAGAACCTGTTCTAGCTCTGCCATCAAATCAAACGGATTTCTTCCATAACGGTCCAATTTATTAACGAATGTAAAAATTGGCAGTTTCCTGCGATGGCAAACCCAAAACAGCTTTTTAGTCTGCGGTTCAACACCTTTAGCAGCATCAATAAGCATTACAGCACTGTCTGCGGCCATCAGGGTTCTATAAGTATCTTCCGAGAAGTCCTGATGGCCAGGAGTATCAAGAATATTTACGCGGTGCCCAGCATAATCAAACTGTAAAACAGAAGATGTTACGGAAATACCACGCTGTTTTTCAATTTCCATCCAGTCCGAGACTGCATGTTTATTACTTTTTCGCGCTTTTACTGAGCCGGCTAGATGGATAGCCCCTCCATATAGCAACAATTTTTCAGTTAAGGTTGTTTTACCAGCATCAGGATGAGAAATAATGGCAAAAGTGCGCCTTTTCTCAATTTTCTCCAACAATTCCTGCATATTATCCCCCTAATTATTCTTTATTCTGCATCTCATATAAACGATATGCATCTATTATTTGTTTCAAAACATATTCAGGTACCGGTGTTTCTGTTTCTATTTGTCCTTTCATATTGAAACGGAAGGCAATATCGTTAAACTTTTCGCAGCCATAGGTTTCGCAGCTAAAAGTTGTACGCATAAACTCATCTTTAAAAGTACAATCTTTCAAGGAATTCTTTTTGCGTTCGGAATCCCATTCAGTATAAATGCTGAATAATCTCCGCTGTGCTTCTTCTGGGATTTCTTCACTTGTAACAACAGTTTCTTCTAACGGAGTACAGTCAAGATTTTTATATATTGTGCCATCTTCCAAAGTAATACTCACTGTCATCACATAATCTTTTTCAGAAAAAACTGCTGTTTTAATGCGCCATTTGTCTTTCCATCTTTTTATACAATCAGGGCAGATAAAATGCACATCTCTAATACTGTTACTCATAAAATTGTCACGATAATATAATTCTTCAGCAGGAACGAATTTATTATCACAATTACTGCAAACCAAAGGCAGCGTACGAATCATAGGTGTGAACCTCCTTACCCACAGGCAAAAAAATAAGCCTTTACGGGGGTTACCCGTAAAGGCTGGCGATCCGAAATGGTCGGAGCGGCGGGATTCGAACCCACGACCTCTTCCACCCCAAGGAAGCGCTCTACCAAGCTGAGCCACGCCCCGAATCACAATGAGTATTATACCCATCCTGCATATAAAAGTCAAGCAATATTTTAATTTCAGCTATGTTCCTTTTCTCTGGCGCCATTAAGATCTAACTTAAGAATATGAGCAGTACTGCGCTGACCATATTTTTCAAAAGCGTCGGTCATTGCTGCAGCAATTATATCACAGTCTTTTTCTGGATCAACATAGGCCATCAAAGTAGATCCAGCTCCACTAATAATAGCTCCATAAGCACCGTTCGCTTTGGCTGCCTCAAAAACAGCCTCTGTACCTGTAATCAAGGGAATTCTATAAGGCTGATGCAGACGATCTTCTAAGGCAGCATTAAGATATTGATAATTGCCGCTCATCAACGCTCCAACATAAAGTGCAGTACGACTGGCGTTGAAAACAGCATCCTGATGAGGAATGTGCTGTGGTATTGCCTGACGTGCCTTATGCGTGGAAAGAGGCTGGTCAGGTACAACGGCTATAAAACGAAGCTCTTTTTGCGGCAGAAAACGCAGTGAATGTGCCCCTGATCTATCCATATAACTGATTGTAATACCGCCTAAAAGTGCCGGGGCCACATTATCAGGATGTCCTTCGATTTCCGTAGCATAATTTAAAAGCCGCTCTTTAGGTAAAGTTGATCCAGTAAGCAGATTAGCCGCTACAAGTCCGGCAACTATGGCAGTAGAACTGCTGCCCAAACCTCGTGATAAGGGGATTCGGTTCTGCATCGTTACTTTAAGGCCAATTCTAGTACCTCTAACTTCATTCCAAACCTTCAAAAATGACAGAAATGCTAAATTTCTGCCACCGGCCCGCAATCGATCTTCGCCTTCGCCAATAACCTCTAAAGCAAACCCAGGAGTATCTAAAATTTCAAAAGTAAAATCGTTATACAAGTTGCAGGCTAAACCCAGGGAATCATATCCCGGTCCGCAATTAGCTGATGTAGCAGGAACAATAACAGTTATTTTATTTTTCATATCAAAATTACTCCAGGTCGTGATCTTCAACACGAATAACACTGCAAACCTTTTCAACGATCGGCAGAGCTTTCAATGTTTGTACCGCCATTTGTAAATTTAATTCAGAGACATCATAAGTAATAACGACTAATTCCGCAACACCCTTGACTTTACTCTTTTGTACAACATTCTTTAAGCTTACATTCTGCGCTCCAAAAGCAGCAGCAATAGCAGCTAAAACACCTGGCTTATCCTGTACATGTAACCGTATATAACAGGGAGACATCATATTCTCCAAACTGCAGAGATGTTTTTCATCAAAGCAGGTACAATTAATACGTCCGTTCGATTTATGAATAATATTACGTGCAACATCAATTATATCGCCGCAGACCGCACTTGCTGTAGGCATTTTACCAGCTCCACGGCCCATGAACATCGCATCTCCGATAGCATCACCTGTAACAAAAATGGCATTGAATACATCATTTACACCAGCTAAAGGATGAGATACCGGCAGCATCGTCGGACGCACACAAACGCTAATACCATGTTCAGCATTATTTTTAGCAATAGCTAAAAGCTTAATTGCATAACCGAGCTCTTTACCATGTTCAATATCGCATAGATCCAGCCCGTCAATACCTTCTACTAAAACGTCACTTAAATCAATACGCGTATTAAATGCTATTGACGCAAGAATAACAAGTTTTCTGGCTGCATCCAAGCCACCAACATCTGCGGTAGGATCAGATTCTGCATACCCCTTTTCCTGCGCTTCACGCAGAACATCAGCATAATCCATATTTTCCTGCGACATTTTTGTCAGCATATAATTGGTAGTGCCATTAACAATACCCATTACAGAAGTAACTTTATTAGCGGCCAAACAGGATTTTAAGGGTCTGATAATAGGAATACCGCCGCCTACACTTGCTTCAAACATAAAATCCACTTTATTTTCTTCTGCTAATGGAAATAATTCCTTACCGTATTTTGCTAAAACATCTTTATTAGCCGTTACAACATTCTTTTTATGTTCTAAAGCAGCGGCAATGTATTCCTTCGCCGGATGCTCACGGCCTATAAGCTCAACTACGATATCAATTTCAGGATCTTCAACAATATCTTCGATTTTGTCTGTTAACTGATATTTTTCTGATAATTCTTTAGCTTTTTTCATATCACGGACTAAAATTTTAGATACATGGATTGGAACACCGACTTTTTTTCTATCTCAGCAGTATTTTCTTCTAAAACAGTCAATACACCGCTGCCCACTGTTCCTGCACCTAAAAGCCCGACTTTAATGCACTCTTTCACAATATCCCCTCCAAGGTTAAAAGCGCATCAACGGATATAACTTAAACTTGGCCTAAAACTTCCAAACGTTTCACTCCGTCGATCATACGCAATTTATCTAATAAGGCTTCCAAATCAATTGTAAGGTCTTTTGTTTCAATAGAAATAGTGGTATTTGCAACCCCCTGCAAAGGGATACCCTGGTTAATAGTCATAATGCTGCCGGAATCACTGGCAACAGTGTTTAAAACTCTGGAAAGGACACCAGCTTTATGTTCAAGCAACAAGGATAAGGTAATAATTTTCTCTTTGCTGGCTTCATAAAATGGGAATACATAATCTTTATATTTGTAATAAGCACTGCGGCTTAAGCCCATTCTTTCAACAGCTTCATTAATAGTTTTGATTTCACCGCGTTTTAAAATTTCTTTTACTTTAATAGTTTTTTTGATTGCTTCCGGTAAAATTTCTTCACGCACTAAGTAAAAAGTAGATTTGTCAGACATTGATATCGTCCTCCCTTTTATTAAATGTCCATATGGTTTTTACATGTGTTTTATTATATCATTGTTTCGTGGTAAAAGCCATATGTTTTAAGATTTTCTTATAAAAATAGAAAAACAGCCGTTTTTAGTACATAAATACGGCTGTAATCAATATTATTATTTTTTTTGTAGATCTTTTGCATTACCTTGTTTTATTTTACTTTCTGTACCATTCAAAAGTCTTTTAATATTTTCTGCATGACGTATAACAACAAATCCTCCTGCTACGACAGCAAAAATTACTAACGGCTGAGAGTAACCAAAATAATAAGCAAAAATCGGTGTACAAATGGCAGCTACAACAGACCCCAGCGAAACATAGCGCGTAAGTAAAACCAAAATCAACCAGACTCCAAAGCTGGCAATGCAAACTTTAGGCATAAAATAAAGAATCAGTCCCAAACCGGTAGCAACACCGCGTCCACCCTTAAATTCTAAAAAGATAGAATAATTATGTCCGAGCAAAGCTCCGATACCGGCAGCAACCATTCCTCCCATTGCGTTATTGGTAAAATAAGCCACTAACGCTACAGCAAGAATCCCCTTCATCATATCGCATAAGAGTACAAAAAAAGCTGTTTTCCCACCTACAGTACGAAAAACGTTAGTTGTTCCTATATTTTTACTGCCATATTCTCTGATATCAATACCATGAGCAGCTTTTACTAACCATAACCCGCATGGTATCGAACCAAATACGTGACCTACAATGAAGCAAACAAGCCATACTAAGCCTTCTGCCATTTCTCCCCCACCTTATTCTTCTTCGTTTTTACCGCGAATGATCATTTGCAGCGGTGTTCCTTCAAAACCAAAAGCTTCGCGTAATTTATTTTCTAAATAACGTTGATACGAAAAATGCATGATTTCCGGCTCATTAACAAAAATAACAAATGTCGGCGGTTTGATTTTAACCTGTGTGGCATACAATATTTTTAATCGCTGACCTTTTTCGGTAGGCGGCGGATTGATTGCAATAGCGTCTTCAACAACCTGGTTAAGCACGCTGGTAGAAATACGCATAGCATTCTGCTCCGCTACATAATGAATAACCTCCGGCAGTCTGTGTATACGCTGTTTAGTCATTGCTGAAACAAAGACTACAGGAGCATACTGCATAAATACCAATTCCCTGCGCAGATTTTCTGTATAACGTAAGGTAGACGTATTATCTTTATCGTACAAATCCCATTTATTTACTACTAAAACAATCCCTTTACCAGCCTCATGTGCATATCCGGCAATTTTTTTGTCCTGTTCCGTAACACCGTCGATAGCATCTATAACCATTAAAACGACATCTGAGCGGTCTACAGCCCTTAATGAACGAATTATACTGTATTTCTCAATAGGCTCGTCTATACGTGCTTTACGGCGCATACCTGCCGTATCAATAAAAAGGAATTTCTGACCTTCTCGAATTACGGGAGTATCAATAGCATCGCGTGTGGTTCCAGCAACGTCACTTACGATAGAACGTTCTTCGCCTACTAAAGTATTAAAAATTGAAGATTTGCCAACGTTAGGACGACCAATCAAAGCCACTTTGATTTCATCCTCATTGCCGTCTTCACCATAAGCTGAGGTTTCAGGAAATTTTTCCACAACTGCATCCAGTAAATCACCCAGTCCAAGATGATTTGCAGCTGAAACTGGAATCGGTTCACCTATACCAAGATTATAAAACTCAAAAATTTCCATTTCCTGTTTCGGAGAATCAGCTTTATTGATAGCAAGAACTATTGGTTTCTTCGATTGACGCAGCATTTTAGCTACTTCTGCGTCTTCATGAGTAATACCAGCACGCGCATCACAAACAAACAAAATGACATCTGCTTCAGCAATTGCTATCTGTGCCTGCTGACGAATAGAAACAGCTATTTTATCAGTATTCATAATTTCGATACCGCCGGTATCTACCATCATGAATTCATTATCAAGCCATTCAGTATCCGCATACAATCGGTCACGAGTTACACCAGGAGTATCTTCAACTATTGAAATCCTGCTGTTAGCAAAAATATTAAATAATGTCGACTTACCTACATTTGGCCGACCTACGATAGCGACTATCGGTTTTCCCATAACATTCTCATCCTCACTCTCTAATGGTCGATTCCGTCACGGGAGCTGACGCCCTTATGGAAATAATGTTTTATTTCCTGCATATCCGTAACCAAATCGGCTATATCAATCAATTCTTCAGGCGCACCACGTCCTGTTGTAATGATCTCTGTCTTACCTTTATATTTTTTCAAAAAATCAATAACTTCCTCTAATGGCAGCATTCCTGTTGCCAAAACAATATTCAGTTCATCTAAAATCAGTAAATCTGCAGTATCTTCAATAAGAATTTTTTTTGCTTCTTCCCAGCCTTCACGAACCATTTTAAGGTCAATAGGATCTGGATTATGAAAATTTACGAAAGCATCGCGTCCAACCTGCCTCAGTAAAAAATGTGGAAGGTATTGTGCTGCCATAGCTTCACCATAATCAGGATCATCTTTGAGAAATGACAGCATGACCGTTTTGGCTCCCCTGCCAGCAGCACGCAAAGCCACACCCAATGCCGCAGTAGTTTTTCCTTTCCCTGATCCTGTATAAACCTGCAGTAAACCATAATCTTTCATAATCGGCCTCCTACCTGCTAAGCAGCATAACCAACTCGCGTGCATTAACGGCGCGCTCTACTTTGCCGTCAAAAGCTTTTTTAAAGTCATCAAAGGACATATCATCTAAGAAAAAATTATCCTGATTCAAAACAACAGCAGGCAAAATAATTCTCTTCATGCCTTGGGCAGCATTTAAAATATCTTTACCAACTAATAATCCGGTAACATTGATAGTTTCACCGAAAAATTCGTTATTTACCGGGATAAAACTGTGTTTTGAACCAGTTTTATTATTAAAATTATCCAGCAGTGGCTGCAAAATTTTATAAGCACTGGTACCAACCGGTATCACTGCATTAACACTATGATTGCAAACATCAGTTTTGGCAGCGATCTGCTGCCATTCGTCAATAAAACTACGACTCAGACCAATGCCATTTTCGATTTGTGGAAATCCATCATACCATGATGCATCAGGGAGTTGTTTTTCTGCTAATAAATAAAACTCATCTCCCAGATAAACGAAGGATTTTCCAAATTTTTCGCGGCATTCCTGCTGCCATACAGTAACTTTATCAACTATAGCGGCAGCTTCAGGTTTAGAAAATAAGCGCATCGGTGTCAAATGTTCTCTATGCTTTGTAATACCAACCGGAACTACAGCCATTGTTTCCACCATAGGCGCTAAGGCTTCCAAATCACGATAGGTTTGTTCCAACACTTCTCCATCATTATAACCAGGACAGCAAACAATTTGTGTATGGATGGAAATTCCAGCTTCCACCAGTCTATTGATTTTTGACATCAATTCACCTGCAAAACGGTTATTCATCATTTGGCAGCGTACTTCTGGTCTTGTTGCATGTACGGAAATATAGAGCGGTGACATATGCGTCTTTATGATCTGTTCAAAATCTTCTTCCTTCATATTTGTAAGAGTAATAAAGTTACCATATAAGAAAGATAAACGATAATCGTCATCACGTACATATAATGATTCTCTCATACCAGGAATCATCTGATCTACAAAGCAGAATACACAGTTGTTATAACAAGTAGTAACCCCGTCAAAAACAGCCGCTTCAAATTCCAGTCCCAATTCTTCATCAGTATATTTTTCAATAACTATCTGGCGCTGTCGGCATTCCGAATCTTCAATCGTCAATACAATCTGTTCGTCTGCAACTAAATAGCTTAATTCTATAATATCGTGTACTGACACACCATTAACAGCACACAGTTTTTCACCGGCTTTGATTCCGGCATTTTCGGCTAAACTGTTACGGCGTACGGCACTAATGATTCCCTGCATAGTTTTCCTTTCTAAAAGCACAGTTTGGTATCTTAATATTATACATTATAATTTCAAATTTGACAAAACACACAAAAATCCCGTTCTTATTTGAAGAACGGGATAAACATACTATCTTTTTCTGACGGCACTTATTTTTGAAATATCATAATTACGGCCAAGTAAAAATTCACGTAATTCACCTGTAAAATATATTGGGGCGTTACGCAAAGCTTTCAGATCACTGGAACCTGTAAGCAGCATTACCATTTTTAAATCATTGATGATATCTGTTAATGCCCTTTGAGCTTCTTCAATGTCTTTTTCTATAATATAACGCAGAATATTCCCTGACATCCCCACAACATCAGCACTTAAAGCAAACGCTTTCGCAGCCGTCAGCCCATCCCGTATTCCTCCACTGGCTATAATAATATCATTGCCACCGCAAACAGAAAAAGCCTCAGTAAGAGTTTTAGCGGTGTTTATACCCCACTCAGCTAAAACAGACTTTTGTGAAGTAAACCGTTTTGCTTCTATTGCAGGGAAATTCGTGCCTCCCGCTCCACCGATATCAAACCAGGTAAAACCAAAAACAAGCATCTGTTTGATTTGTTCTGCTGCCATACCGCAACCGGTTTCCTTGACAATAACAGGGACTTCGCTATGTTCTAAAATGCGACGCATATTATCCAAAAGACCTTTAAAATTTCTGTCTCCTTCCGGCATCACAAGCTCCTGGGCAGGATTCAAATGAACCTGCAAAGCATCAGCATCAAGCATTTTAACAGCTTCAGCTGCTTCGTCCGGTGTTGCCAGAGCGCTGACGTTAGCAAAAACGACTCCATTAGGATAAACTTCGCGTACTACTTTAAAACTCTGATAGCTGCTTTTACTTTTTACAGCTCCATATTGTGAACCGACCGCTATAGCTGCTCCAACTGACTTTGCTGTTTGCGCAAGCTTTCGGTTGATATCGATAACATTATCCGTACCGCCGGTTATCGCATTTATCAAAAAGGGAACGCTGAGCTTAATACCGCCCAGCGTCGTTGTAATATCAATATCAGCAGGAGCAAGCTCAGGCAAGCAATTATGCAGAAAATGCATATCGGTAAAACCGTTAGGAAGCGGTCCATCTCCAAGTTCCAATGCATATCTGATATGATCCAATTTTCTTTGCTCTCGCGACATATCTACCATCCGTTTAATTAATTGTTCAAACCTTCCAGCTGTTCTTTTAAATCAAGAGTCAGCTCCGGTTTGTCATTGATAAAAGAGCTGTATTCTGCTTTTTCTGCTTCTTTAACAGCTTTAACGATACTTAAGCCGATCTTCTTATGTTTCAAATCAACTTTGATAACTTTTACTTTTACATTTTGACCGATTTCCAAAATATCTTCCGGTTTTTCAACACGGGTTTCAGCAATTTCAGAAACATGGACCAATCCTTCAACTTTATCGGCAAGTTTTACGATAGCGCCAAACGGCAGGAACCTCTCTACAGTACCTTCTACAACCATACCTTCTTTAAAAGCAACTGCTTCAGTCAGCCACGGGTCTTCCTGAGTAGCTTTTATACTGAGAGCTACGCGTCTGTTTTCACGGTCAATTTTTTTCACAAGTACAGTTACTTCATCATCAACTTTAGCAGCATCTTCTGCTTTTACATTACGATCCCAGGATAACTCGGTATTATGAACTAAACCGACCAACCCCTGTCCAACTTCAAC
>ULOG01044954.1_pt1 | contig 10567 bp, 9 predicted proteins | sample 1952401 | NCBI WGS metagenome assembly ULOG01 (sample SAMEA4835598, study PRJEB28245) | human gut metagenome | biome: gut microbiome; material: fecal sample | place: Denmark | collected 2008
TAGCATGCGGTTTTGTTCTTTCATATTTTTGCTTTGCCATTTATTTTTCCTCCCTTAAATTAGGTTTTACTTTATATTAGGCTTGAGTGCCTTTGTTTTTGGCAATGATAGCCTCGGCAATGTTTCTCGGTACATCTTCGTAATGGTCAACTTCCATAGAGTAGTTGCCTCGGCCTTGAGTTTTAGAACGCAGGTCGGTAGCATAACCAAACATTTCGGAAAGCGGAACAAATGCGTTGATAACTTGAGCGCCATTGCGAGCTTCCATACCTTCGATACGACCACGGCGAGAGTTCAAATCGCCGATAACATCGCCCATGTAGTCCTCAGGAACAGTAACTTCTACTTTCATATAAGGTTCAAGGATAACCGGGTCGGCTTTAGTAGCGCCAGAACGGAAGCCCATAGAACCTGCAATTTTGAAGGCCATTTCAGAAGAATCGACTTCATGGTAAGAACCATCATAAACGGTAACTTTGATATCAACCATTGGGTAACCGGCAACTACGCCGTTTTCCATAGCTTCCTTAACACCGTTTTCGATCGGTCCGATGTATTCTTTCGGAATAGCACCGCCAACAACTTTGTTCTCAAACAAGAAGCCTTCACCTGCTTCACGAGGTGAAATTTCCAACCAGCAGTGACCATATTGGCCTTTACCACCGGACTGACGTACAAATTTACCTTCGGACTTAACAGATTTGCGGATAGTTTCACGATAAGCAACCTGCGGATTACCAACAGTACAGCCTACTTTGAATTCACGCAGCAAACGGTCAACAATAATGTCCAAATGCAACTCGCCCATGCCAGAAATGATGGTTTGTGCTGTTTCCGGATCAGTATGAACACGGAAAGTCGGATCTTCTTCTGCCAGTTTTTGAAGGGCAATGCCCATCTTTTCCTGGTCAGCTTTAGTTTTAGGTTCAACCGCAACGGAGATTACAGGATCAGGGAATACCATGGATTCCAGAATGATCGGAGCTTTTTCGTCGCAGAGAGTATCGCCGGTAGTGGTATCTTTCAAACCTACTGCTGCTGCAATATCACCGGAATAAACCATGTCGATTTCCTCACGATGGTTGGCATGCATTTGCAGGATACGGCCAATACGCTCTCTCTTACCTTTGGTAGAGTTGTAAACGTAAGAACCGGAGCCGAGAGTACCGGAGTACACACGGAAGAAAGCAAGTTTACCAACAAACGGGTCAGTCATAATTTTGAAAGCCAGTGCAGAGAACGGCTCGCTGTCGCACGACGGACGTTCGTCTTCTTCGCCGGTTTCAGGATTTACGCCTTTGATATGAGGAATATCAGTAGGAGCAGGCATGAACGCTACAACAGCATCCAGCAAAGGCTGTACGCCTTTGTTTTTGTAAGAAGAACCGCAGCAGACAGGAGTCATTTTGCAAGCAATAGTTTGTTTGCGGATACCAGCCATAACTTCTTCTTCCGTCAGCTCTTCGCCTTCCAGATATTTCATCATCAGCTCGTCATCGCTTTCAGCTACAGCTTCCATTAAAGCTTGACGGTATTCGTTGGCTTTTTCAACCATATCGGCAGGAATATCAACAAATTCTTCTTCTTTACCCAGAGCGTCGCTGTAAACGATAGCTTTCATTTTGATCAGATCGACCATACCCTGGAAGGTATCTTCGAAACCAATCGGTAATTGGATAGGTACAGCATTGGCATTCAAACGATCTTTCATCATTTGTACTACATTGTAGAAGTCAGCGCCGGTAATATCCATTTTATTTACATACGCCATACGCGGTACGCCATATTTGTCAGCCTGACGCCATACTGTTTCAGACTGAGGTTCAACGCCGCCTTTAGCGCAGAATACTGCAACAGAACCATCAAGTACACGCAGAGAACGTTCAACTTCTACAGTGAAGTCAACGTGACCTGGCGTATCAATGATGTTGATGCGGTGTTCATCCCATTGACAGGTGGTAGCAGCAGAAGTAATGGTAATACCACGTTCCTGCTCTTGAACCATCCAGTCCATGGTAGCGCCGCCATCATGGGTCTCACCGATTTTATGAACCCTACCGGTGTAGAACAGAATACGTTCAGTCGTAGTAGTTTTACCAGCATCAATATGAGCCATGATGCCGATGTTTCTTGTTTTTTCAAGCGGAAATTGTCTGCCCACTTTTTTATCCTCCTCGTTATAGGGATCGGGCCATTACCAGCGGTAATGTGCAAACGCTTTGTTTGCTTCAGCCATCTTGTGGGTATCTTCGCGTTTTTTCACAGCAGCGCCGGTAGCGTTTGCTGCGTCCATGATCTCACCAGCAACACGTTCGCACATGGTTCTTTCACCACGCAAACGGGAGTAGTTGACCAGCCAGCGAATACCAAGGGTGGTCTTACGGTCTGCACGGACTTCAACCGGAACCTGGTAGTTAGCACCACCAACGCGGCGAGCACGTACTTCTAAAAGCGGCATAACGTTTTTCATAGCTGCATCGAATACTTCGAGAGGATCCTTACCAGTTTTAGCACGAACCAGATCGAAAGCATCATATACAATGCGTTCAGCAACACCTTTTTTACCGTCAAGCATAATCTTATTAATAAATCTTGTCAAAAGTTTTGAACCGTATACAGGATCCGGCAAAACGTCTCTTTTTGTTACAGGGCCTTTTCTCGGCATGTGTTTCCCTCCTTATGGATTATCAATTCGTTGTGTAGACTTGATTACTTTTTAGCTGCTTTAGCACGTTTAGCACCGTATTTAGAACGGGCTTGATTGCGGTTAGCAACGCCTGCAGTGTCAAGTGCACCACGAATGATATGGTAACGCACACCAGGAAGATCTTTAACTCTTCCGCCTCTAATCAGGACAACGCTATGTTCCTGCAGATTGTGGCCGATACCAGGGATGTAAGCAGTAACTTCGATACCGTTAGTCAAACGTACACGAGCTACTTTACGAAGAGCAGAGTTAGGCTTTTTCGGGGTTGTAGTATAAACCCTAGTGCAAACTCCACGTTTTTGCGGGCATTCTTTCAATGCCGGGGCAGTGGATTTTACAGTCAAAACTTCTCTTCCTTTGCGAACCAATTGATTAATTGTAGGCATATCGGCACCTCCTTCCGAATAAATAGATTTTAATGATTATAAAAATCCTTCAGCAAAGCTTCCAGATCCCTATCAACCTTTGAGTATCGCGGCTGTCGCTGCACCGACATGGATTCCGCAGGCTTTACCAAGTTCTTGCATTGTCGCTACTTTTTCTACATTCACCCGAGCTTCAGCGCAGGCATCAAGCAGCGGCTGCACAACCCGGACATCTGCATCATCAGCTATATAAACCGTCTTTGCAGTGCCTTTTTGAATCGCTTTAGCGGTTTGCTTGTTCCCGACAACTCGCTTCGTTGCTTGCTTTAACAACTCTACTGTCATCACAAACCCTCCTTGTAAAAGCGCATAGCTATCCCGAGATACTTACATATTGTAACACTGCCACTTGGCTGTGTCAATACTTTTTCTTGATTTTTTTACAAGCGCAAACCCGCATTAAACCGGGTTTCTTGTATTACACGGATCCTAGTGTTTCTTTTGCGTAACTTTGTAATATGTTTTACAAAAAAAGTCTGATTTTGTAATGTTTTTAGATCTCAATTTCCATTTTCAGAGGATATTTTATACATATTATTTCATCATTTTTTACAAATTTAACTACACTTTATTACCATCTCTTAAATATAAAAGAAAAACCTCAAATTTTACTAAATTTGAGGTCAATTCAACTAAGATCCACCTACATTTTTACAGCCTAAGATATAATATCAATCCACAACACTTGTTTTCACCATACTATTCACTAAAAAACGGCTTTCATATATTATTACGGTTTCTATGATTTATATTATTTCCTGCTTACTTCCACTTCAAACATCCGCTTCCACGGTAAAGTGAAATTATAACTGCTTACTTTAGCGCCCAAAACAGGTTCCGCTATCTCTAAAATGTCTTTAGTAATAACGGCTTCGGCCTCTTGCACCTGCTGCGTATTAAGTCCACTATTAGGCCAGTAATTAGGCCAAATTAATTCTACATAAGTTTTATTACGCACATTAGCCTGATAAGCCCAATCATCGAGATATCTTATTTCCAGCAAAGATTGAAGATCAGCCGTATCCATACTTTTTGACAGTAATCCTTGTCCCAAAGCAAATCCCAAAGTATTTCCAGCAGTATTCCAACCACCGTAAGCAGCAAGCTTTTCTGCCACTTCTTCTTCAAACAGTTTTCTGACCAAGGCGTTGTCTGCACCGTTTCCATAAGCAATATCAGCAACTGCAACTGCTTTTCCCTGCTTTAAATACCTCTTGACATCAGCAACAAATTTCTCTGTATGTTCCGTTATTGTACCTGTATTTTTCGGGTTAGAAGCTTCTACTGTTACCCCATCAAAAGGAGTATTAACAGCTAATACCAAATCCGCACGTGCTAAATTAGCAGTAGGCCAGCCGCCAGCAGCATGTATATGTTCTGCGGCACTGAATGCTATTTCATCATCTTCATAAGCAGGTATAGTCTCTCCGCCTTTTCCTTCGGCGAAATCTACATAAACCATCGGAATTTCATAACTTACCCTGCTGGCAGCACGGCTTAATAAAAGCAAACCCAGCTGATCAGCCCCAGAGAAAAAACGAATTTTCTCTTTAGGAAGTTCCCTTACAAGAATATCCATTTTACGTGCTTCTTTATGAGCCTGTGAGTATGGCGCAGTATCATCACGCCCAATCAAGAGATAGTCAAAATTGCCACTTTCCACACCATGCAGTAAAAGCTCTGTAGTAGCTATATTAAAACTGCGTCGCCGTGCTCTGTCTTCTTGAACAGCCTGGGGTATTTCTACTTTCAAACCACTCAGTTCTTTGCGTTCTTTTCTGCTTATTTCTTTTAAATCCAGTTTATCTTCCAACACACCCATTCTAAAAAGCTTTGGTCCCCATTCGGCATAATAGGCAGGTTCAACAGGAGCACTGCTGGCTTTGGGAGAACGCATTATCGTCGTAAATACATAAACCAAAGGATCTCCGCCCAAAGACTTCAAATTTAATAACCTCTCAGCCCGCGACGTTAAAATATCCTGAGGCAGTTGATGTGTCCTTGAATCAACCAGCCCGCCATAGATCAGAGCATCAGAAGAAATAACGATCGCGTTGGCGGTTGCCGAACGTGCAGCCAGCCATTCATATAACTTATCAGGATTACCGCTATGATCATTGCCGGCGATATACTCCAAAGGCGGCGTTTCCACATTCCATCCGGCTGCTTTCATGGTTTCTACTGCATAGTCCAAACAAACCGGCCTGTTGTCCAGCGGAACAAATAAGAGAGTATTCCTTCCCATACTTGCTTCTGTAACTGAAAATGGTAAAAAGTATATTACCAATAATGTTAAAATAAAATAAATTTTTTTCATACAGATAATCCTTCCCAAACTTTTTCAATAAAAAATCCCTCCCATGTAATTTCTACACAGAAGGGCTTTTTCCTGCTAACAACGTGTTAAACTGAACCGACTCAGGAAATCCTTAGTACGCTGATTCTGAGGTGCAGTAAAAATAACATTTGGGCTGCCGTCTTCAGCAATCACACCCTGATCGATAAAAATAACTCGGCTGGAAACATCGCGGGCAAATGCCATTTCATGTGTAACGATAACCATCGTCAACCCTTCTTCCGCCAGTTCCCGCATAACTGCTAAAACTTCGCCAACCATCTCAGGATCAAGAGCAGAAGTTGGTTCATCCATCAACAATATTTCCGGCTCCAAAGCCAAAGCTCTGGCAATAGCCACACGCTGCTTCTGACCTCCGGAAAGCTGATGCGGCTTTGCATTGATATAGCTTGCCATACCAACATGTTCCAGATATTTCATGGCAATTGCTTTTGCTTCTTCAGACTTTTTCCCCAGTACCTTAACCTGACCTACAACACAATTTTCCAAAACAGTCATATTGTTAAACAAATTAAACTGTTGAAAAACCATGCCTACTTTAGTACGGTATAAGGGAAGATTCTTAAAACATTCCAAAACATTTTCACCGCGGTAACTGATAACTCCGTCAGTTGGTTGTTCCAAATAATTGACGCAGCGGATTAATGTTGATTTACCACTGCCTGAAGGTCCGATAACACAAACTACATCACCCTTGTGCACATCAAAATCAATACCTTTTAATATCTCACGTTCTCCAAAATTCTTTTTCAACCCTTGGACGGATAACAACAATTCTTTACTTTGTTCAGCAGTCATTAATAATTACCGTCCTTTCTCTTTTTACCGGCCACATTAACAGGAAAATGACCACATGGATCCTGCATGGGATCAAAAGACACCAGTTGATAATCCTTAGGTCCATCCATTTTCCCTTCCCACCAGCGCAAAAGTCTTGAAGCGGTAAAAGTCATAATAAAATAAATAACGCAGGTAATGAAGAATATTTCAAAGTACCTGTAATATACGCCTGCTGCCGATTTTGAAGCAAAATACAGCTCTGTGACAGAAATTACATTCAAAACCGATGTATCCTTAATATTGATGATCAGATTATTACCGATCTGAGGCATGATATTACGCAGGGCCTGCGGCAGAATTACACAGCGCATCGTCTGAAAATGATCCATGCCGATAGCCACAGCAGCTTCGCGCTGACCCGGATCGATCGATTCAATACCGCCGCGTACAGTTTCCGCCATATATGCGCCCGTATTGATAGACACAACTAAAAAACCGGCAAACATTGGTGACATATCAATGTTAAACATACTCATAGCACCATAATATACTACCATAGCCTGTACGATCATCGGCGTACCGCGGAAAAGTTCTACATAAGCATTCAAGACCAATTGAGTCACTTTTACAAGAGCCTTTTTGGCAGCACTTGCCTTTGGATCCTCGGGAATAGTCTGGATAATACCTACAACAAGACCGATTACGCAACCGATCAGAGTGCCGACAATAGCCAAAAGTAAGGTCACACAAGCGCCTTTTAACAGAACATCACCATATTGATGCAGTAAAAAAGTCACCCATCCAAAAAATGACTCGGGCATTGTTGTCATAAGTTCCTCCACCTAACATAATTAATTGATAAAACACTGTTATTTATTATAGCACAGATATCCCTTAATTCGCAAAAGAATAATATGGTAAAAAAGGAAAATAAGGGACGGCATAATTGCCGTCCCTTTAGGCATAACCGGTAACTATTATTGAGCTAAAGGTTGTTTTTTAATAGCTTCGTCCATCATTTTATCAAAATCAGCAGCAGTCATTTTTTCCAAAACAGCATCCATTGCCTTAACAAGCTCTGTATTTCCTTTTTTCACAGCGATACCAATTTCAACATCTTCACGAGAAGTTTTGAAGCCTTTTCCTTCTTCAAAGTTCAAGACAGTCAATTCCGGATTAGCAAAAGCGGCAGCTTTTGCAGTAGGGATATCAGTAACGATCAGATTGCATTTTCCGGAAGTCAATGCAACAATCATACCAGGTACAGTATCAATAGCCGGCAATTTTTTTACATCGGGAACTTGATCAATCTGGTCATACCAGATTGTATTAAGCTGAGAAGTTGCTACGGAACCTTTTAAATCAGCGACGCTTTGAGCCTTAGCCTGCTCGGAATCTTTTTTTACCAGAGCAACTACCGTTGCATAATAATATGGTTTTGTAAAATCTACAGTTTCTTTACGTTTAGAAGTAATAGACATGCCTGCAATAGCAGCGTCAATCTTACCGCTGACAACTGCGGGAGCCAGACCATCCCATTCGATTTTATGGATTTCCAGATCAGCACCCATAGAATCAGCCAGCTTCTTAGCCATCATTACGTCATAACCATAAGCATACTCATTGCTGCCTGCAATTTTTACAGCACCGCCGTCAGCTTTGGTCTGAGACCAGTTGTAAGGAGCATAAGCACATTCCATGCCAACCTTCAATACTTTTTTGTCAGATTTTTTCTCTCCGCCGCAACCAGCAGTAAAAGCAACTGCAGCCATCAGCATAGTACATACAGCAGCTGTAACTAATTTTTTCAAATTCATTCTTCTAACACGCCTTTCCATCAAATAAATTATGTGTTAATTTTACAGTTCTATGCGCAAGAAGTCAATATAAATCAGCATGTATACAATGCACATAACATTTTATCAGCTTTATAGAACTTATTTCACATAGTTGTTCATATTATTATCTTTCAAAATAACGTCATGAGCACCGCCTTCAACCAGCGAAGTTGAAGAAACCAAGGTCATTTTTGCGTTTTTCTTAAGATCGTCCAAGTTAAGAGCGCCGCAGTTACACATAGTAGAACGCACCTTGCTCAAAGTAAGCGTTACATTATCTTTTAACGTACCGGCATAAGGAACATAAGAATCAACACCTTCTTCAAAAGAAAGCTTAGATGCACCGCCCATATCATAACGCTGCCAGTTACGGGCACGATTCGATCCTTCACCCCAGTATTCTTTCATATAATTACCGTTGATATTTACTTTATTCGTCGGGCTCTCATCAAACCGGGCAAAATAACGGCCAAGCATTAAAAAGTCAGCACCCATTGCCAATGCCAGAGTCATATGATAATCATAAACAATACCGCCGTCAGAACAGATAGGAACATAAATTCCCGTTTCTTTATAATATTCGTCACGAGCTTTAGCAACTTCTATCAAAGCCGTTGCCTGACCGCGACCTATACCCTTTTGTTCGCGGGTAATACAGATAGAACCGCCGCCGATACCAACCTTCACAAAATCAGCACCGGCCTCGGCCAAATAGCGGAAGCCTTCTGCATCTACAACGTTGCCAGCGCCCACTTTTACTGTATCTCCATAATGCTCGCGAACCCAATCCAAAGTCAATTTCTGCCATTCAGAATAACCCTCTGAAGAATCAATGCAAAGCACATCGGCACCGGCATTAACCAAAGCCGGTACACGTTCAGCATAGTCACGGGTATTAATGCCAGCCCCTACTACGTGACGTTTTTTACTGTCCAAAAGCTCTAAAGGATACTCTTTATGAGTAGCATAATCTTTACGGAAAACCATATACAATAAACGGCCTTCATCATCAATAATAGGCAATGTATTCAGTTTATTATCCCAAATGATATCATTTGCTTCCTGCAGCGAAGTCTCTTTGCCGCCAACAATCATTTCATTGATTGGCGTCATAAAAGTGCTGACCTTCGTATTCAAATCCATACGGCTGACACGATAATCACGACTGGTAACAATGCCTTCCAATTTGCCGTTCACAGTGCCGTCAGAAGTAACCGCTACCGTAGAATGACCTGTTTTTTCTTTCAGAGCAACGATATCTGCCAAAGTGCTGTCTGGTCGGATATTAGAATCACTGCTGACAAAACCGGCACGATGTGTTTTTACACGCGCCACCATAGCAGCTTCATTTTCAATAGTCTGGGAACCATAAATAAAGGATATACCACCCTCTTTGGAAAGCGCTATCGCCATTTTATCATCAGAAACAGACTGCATGATAGCAGAAACAAGAGGAATATTCAATGTAATCGCTGATTCTTCACCTTTTTTAAATTTTACTAAAGGAGTACGTAAATCAACGTTCGTCGGTACACATTCTTTTGAGGAATAACCAGGAACAAGCAGGTATTCACTAAAAGTATGAGCGGGTTCATCATAATAAAATGCCATTGTATTCATCTTCCTTTTCTCTAAATTTTATCTGGAGCTTGTAGGCTTTTTAAGCTGATTTAAGTTATACAAAACGTCCCAGTGCCAAAGCATTGGGACGTCATTATTATTTTTTTAATGCGCGCCAGGCAATATCCTTACGATAATGGGCATCAGCAAAGCTGATTTTTCCCGCAACTTCATAAGCCTTATCTTTCGCCTCACGGATATTTTTCCCAACGGCTGTGACACCAAGCACACGACCGCCAGCAGTAACTATTTGGCCATCAGCACATTTAGTTCCTGCATGGAAAACAACAACGTCTTCCCTTGCAGCAGTCTCTTCCAAGCCACTGATAGGCAAGCCTTGTTTATAGCTTCCAGGGTAACCACCTGAAGCCATAACAACACATACAGCAGCTTTGTCATACCAGCCGATATCAGCCTGAGCTAAAGTACCTGTAGCGCAGCACAGCATTATTTCTGCCAAATCACCATCAAGAAGCGGCATAATAACCTGTGTTTCAGGATCTCCAAAACGGCAGTTAAATTCAACTACTTTAATGTCGTCGCCGTTAATCATCAAACCTGCATATAAACAACCCTGATACGGTCTTCCCTCTGCCTTCATTGCTGCAATAGTCGGCTTTAAAACCTTTTCCACAGCCTTCAGCCGCAGAATATCAGTCATAACAGGAGCAGGAGCATATGTTCCCATACCACCAGTATTTGGCCCTTCATCATTATCGTTTATCCTTTTATGGTCCTGTGCTGCAATCATGGAAACGATAGTATCACCGTCAGTAAACGCCAGTAAGGATGCCTCTTCGCCTTCCATAAACTCTTCTAAAACCACACGTGCGCCGGCACC
>ULOG01056029.1_pt1 | contig 10414 bp, 10 predicted proteins | sample 1952401 | NCBI WGS metagenome assembly ULOG01 (sample SAMEA4835598, study PRJEB28245) | human gut metagenome | biome: gut microbiome; material: fecal sample | place: Denmark | collected 2008
GAGAAAATGTATTTCGGAGCGGTCATGAAAAAGAGACGGTGGAAGAAAATGACAGCATTATCTCTGCTTTTTATATTTTTTAGTTCCAATCATATTCCGGCAGAACCGCTGCCACAGGATAATCCGGATGAAACGCAGGAAGAAAATGAAATAGAAATCGAAGAACCAAAGAATTTGTACGCGCTGTCTGCATGCTTAATGGATGCGGATTCAGGGCGTATTTTGTTTGGAAAAGAAGAGGATGTGCGCCGGGCAAATGCCAGTACGACAAAGATTATGACATTGATTGTAACCTTAGAGCATGCAGATTTAAATAACGTGGTTACATTTTCTGATTATGCAGCCTCCCAGCCGGATGTGCAGCTGAATGGGGCAAGTGGGGAACAGTTTTTATTAAAAGACCTTTGTTTCTCGCTGATGTTAGAATCCCACAATGATTCGGCAGTGGCAATTGCGGAACATGTGGCAGGAAGTGTGGAGGCATTTGCTGGCTTGATGAATGAGAAGGCGGCGGAGCTTGGCTGCATGGATACCTATTTCATTACGCCAAACGGACTGGATAAGGAAGATGAAAACGGATTCCATGGAACGACAGCAGCCGACCTTGCCCGGATTATGAGCTATTGCATCAAGGAGTCTCCCATGAAAGAGACTTTTCTTGAAATTACGCAGACACCGTCCTATTCCTTTACTAATATAGAAGGAACACGAAACTACAGCTGCAATAATCACAACCGTTTCCTTACGATGATGGACGGAGCAATCAGTGGTAAAACCGGTTTTACGGGCAATGCCGGATACTGTTATGTGGGAGCATTGCGGCGGGATGACCGTACCTATGTGGTGGCACTTTTAGGCTGCGGCTGGCCAAACAATAAGAATTATAAATGGTCAGACACAAAACAGTTGATGCAGTATGGAATTGATTCATTTGAAAAGGTAAATCTTCTGGAGTTGGAAATTCCCAAGGAAGCAGAATGTCCCCTTGAGATAAGTGGGGCAAAGACAGAAGGCTATAGCAGAATTAAGATGACAGAGGTTCAGAACAGGACAGAGGAAAAACAGATAGAAAATATACTGCTTCGTAAGGATGAATCCATTGAATTTAAATTGGAGAGAAAGCAGAGACTTGAGGCTCCGGTGGAAGCAGGAACTACTGTTGGAACCCTTAAGTATATACTGAACGGGCAGGTGGTGAGAGAGGAAGAACTTGTCTTAAAAGACAGTGTTCCGGCATGGGATTACCGCTACAGCTGCCTCAGAATGGTTGACCTTTTTTCTTTATAAAGTCAGAAAATCAGCCATAAAATGCGATATGTAAAATCTGTGAAAAAATTAACAATTTGCTATTGAAAAGTTTTGGTCAATGTACTACAATTACCCTAGCGAAAAATTTTATTTTTCTAAAATAGATGGAGGACTAAGAGATGAGCAACAGAAGTAATAACTTAGCAGAACAGAGAATTTGCCGTTTGCTGGATGAAAACAGCTTTATGGAAATCGGTTCTCTGGTAACCGCAAGAAATACGGATTTTAATCTGGCAGATGAAGCTACGCCATCAGATGGTGTCATTACCGGACATGGTCTGATTGATGGTAATCTGGTATTTGTCTACAGTCAGGATTCTTCCGTATTAAATGGAACAATTGGCGAGATGCATGCAAAGAAAATTGCAGCTGTTTATGACAGAGCAATGAAGATGGGTGCGCCGGTAATCGGACTTTTGGATTGTGCCGGAGTTCGTCTTCAGGAATCAGTAGATGCTTTGAATGCATTAGGAATGATTTATGAAAAACAGGTTATGGCATCCGGAGTAATTCCACAGATTTGTGCTGTATTTGGCAACTGTGGCGGCGGACTTACTGTAGTACCTGGATTATGTGATTTTGCATATATGGAAGCTGATAAAGCAAAAATGTTTGTAAATGCACCAAACGCAATCGAAGGAAATTACGTTGGAAAATGTGATACTTCTTCTGCAGATTTCCAGAGCACAGAGACCGGCGTCATTGATATGGCAGGTTCTGAAGAAGAAATCTTTGCACAGATTCGTGAACTGGTCTGCATGCTTCCGGCAGATAACACAGAGAATGGTTATATGGAAGACTGTGAAGATGATTTGAACCGTGCATGCGAAAATGTGGATACCATGAAAGGCGATCCTCGTTTCGTATTAAGCGAGATTTCTGATAATCACAATTTCTTAGAGACAAAGAAGGATTACGCAAAGAGCATGGTAACCGGATTCATCCAGTTAAACGGACTGACTGTCGGTGCCGTTGCTAACTGCACAGAAGAATATGATGAAGAAGGAAAGAAAGTCGCAGAGCATGATGCAGCACTTTGTGCAAAAGGCTGTGAAAAAGCTTCTGAATTCATCCAGTTCTGTGATGCATTTGATATTCCTGTATTATCTCTTACCAATGTGGCTGGATTTACAGCAACAAAATGCAGCGAAAGAAGACTTGCAAAAGCTCTGGCTAAACTTACATATGCATTTGCAAATGCTACCGTTCCTAAGGTTAGCCTGCTTACCGGTAATGCTTACGGAAGTGCAGCAGTAATGATGAACTCCAAAGCAATCGGTGCTGACCTTGTATACGCATGGCCGGATGTTAAGACCGGTATGATGGATGCACGTCTTGCAGCAGAGATTATGTATGTAGACGCTGATGCGGACAAGCTTGCTGAGAAAGCAAAAGAATATGAGGCATTACAGTCTAACGTTGTAACTGCAGCTAAGAGAGGATATGTAGACTTGATTATTGAGCCTGCTGATACCAGAAAATATCTTGTAGCAGCTTTTGAGATGCTGTTTACAAAACGTATGGATACTCCATATAAGAAATATGGAACAAAATAGAAAGGTGAATCTTATGAAGAAAAAATTGTGGATGCTTGTATGTGTTTGTCTGCTTGCATTTTCTGTTACGGCCTGTGGTAAGACAGATCAGACTTCAATAACATTCAATGGAGGCACCTATGACCAGTGGAAGGATACAGTACAACAGACAGTACAGCAGATAACTACTGTGTCAGAAGCTGATATTGATAATGCTCTTTCTTCCGTTTCAGAGAAGAGCGATGCAGTAAACTACAACTTCTATAGCAGTTGGAAAGAAGCTGTTGCTGACGAAGGAGACTTCCAGGGATTTGGTGACTTTACCATGACAGAGTCAAATAAGACAATGGTAATGGAACAGATATTGAATTATACCAACCGTGATTTGAGTTTTACTGTTGTATTTGATACAACTACAGGCACACCGGAACTTACCAGTATGACATTTGACAAGGTATATTCACTTGGCGAGAAAATGGGCAAAGCCGGAATGAATACACTTATGGGCATGGGTACCGTATTTGTAATCTTAATTTTAATCAGTATTATTATTTATGCATTCCGCATTATTCCTTATTTACAGAATAAGAAAAAGAATGCGGCTGATGCAACTGCTGCAAAAGAAGATAAAGTAGTAGAACAGATTGCTCAGAAAGAAGAGCTGGTTCAGGATGATTTGGAACTTGTTGCAGTTATCTCTGCTGCAATTGCGGCAGCAACAGGAAGTTCTACAGATGGATTTGTAGTACGTTCCATTAAGAGAAGATAGTTTGAAGAATAATTAGGAGGATATAAAGATGAAAAACTATACAATTACAGTAAATGGAAATGTTTATGATGTTACCGTAGAAGAGAACGGAGCATCTGCACCTGTAGCTGCACCAAGAAAGGCAGCGGCAGCTCCTGCAGCAAAAGCAGCAGCACCTAAGGCAGCAGCCGGAGCAGGAAGCATTAAGATTGAAGCCGGAGCAGCCGGAAAAGTATTCAAGATTGAGGCTCAGCCTGGAACAGCAGTAAAGAAAGGTGATGCAGTTCTGATTCTTGAAATTATGAAAATGGAGACTCCTGTTGTTGCACCGGAAGACGGAACAGTTGCAAGCATCGAAGTTGCAGTTGGTGACAGCGTAGAAGCAGGAGCATTACTTGCTACAATGAACAACTAGGAGGAAAATTATGTTAAGTTATGTTGGAGACACAATGAGTAACCTCCTGCATCAGACTGCATTCTTTAACCTGACCTGGGGTAACTACCTTATGATTGTAATTGCCTGCGTATTCTTATATCTGGCAATCAAGAAAGGTTATGAACCTCTTCTTCTGGTTCCGATTGCATTTGGTATGCTTCTGGTTAACATTTATCCGGACATTATTGCAAGTCCGGAAGAGACCAGCAATGGTGTCGGTGGTTTACTTTATTATTTCTATACTCTGGATGAGTGGTCAATCTTACCTTCTCTGATTTTCCTTGGAGTTGGTGCGATGACAGACTTTGGCCCTTTGATTGCAAACCCAATCAGCTTCCTTTTAGGAGCAGCAGCACAGTTCGGTATTTTTGGAGCTTACCTGCTTGCAATTCTGATGGGATTCAATGACAAGGGAGCAGCAGCCGTATCTATTATCGGTGGAGCAGATGGCCCGACCTCTATCTTCCTTGCCGGTAAATTAGGACAGGCTGCATTGATGGGACCGATTGCGGTGGCAGCATATTCTTATATGTCTCTGGTTCCGATTATTCAGCCGCCAATTATGAAACTGTTTACAACAAAGAAAGAACGTGCAATCAAGATGGAGAACCTTCGTCCGGTATCCAAACTGGAGAAGATTTTGTTCCCAATCGTAGTTACTACAATTGTATGTCTGATTCTTCCGACAACCGCTCCGTTGGTTGGTATGCTTATGCTTGGTAACCTCTTCCGTGAGTCTGGTGTAGTCAGACAGCTTACAGATACAGCATCCAATGCTTTGATGTATATCGTAGTTATTCTTCTGGGTACTTCCGTTGGTGCATCTACCAGTGCAGAAGCATTCTTAAATTTCAGCACACTTAAGATTGTTGCTCTTGGACTGATTGCATTTATGTTTGGTACTGCAGCCGGAGTCCTCTTCGGAAAACTGCTTTGCTGGATTACCAAAGGAAAGATTAATCCGTTGATTGGTTCTGCCGGAGTTTCCGCCGTGCCTATGGCTGCGCGTGTATCGCAGAAGGTTGGTGCAGAAGAAGACCCGACAAACTTTTTACTTATGCATGCAATGGGACCAAACGTTGCCGGTGTTATCGGTACAGCAGTAGCTGCCGGTGTATTTATGGCAATCTTTGGTATATAGGAGGATAGAAATGTCAGAAGAAATGAAAAAACCTTTAAAAATTACAGAAACTGTTCTTCGTGATGCACATCAGTCTCTGATTGCAACCAGAATGACAACAGAACAGATGCTTCCAATTATCCCAAAAATGGATGAAGTTGGATATTATGCAGTAGAGTGCTGGGGTGGAGCAACATTCGATGCCTGCCTTCGTTTCTTAAAGGAAGATCCATGGGAGAGACTTCGTAAGTTGAGAGATGGATTTAAGAAAACAAAACTTCAGATGCTGTTCCGTGGACAGAATATCTTAGGATATCGTCCATATGCAGATGATGTGGTTGAGTATTTCGTACAGAAATCTATTGCAAACGGAATTGATATTATCCGTATTTTTGACTGCTTAAATGATGTTCGTAACCTTCAGACAGCAGTAACAGCATGTAACAAAGAAAAAGGACATGCCCAGGTTGCATTATCCTATACATTAGGAGATGCTTATACCTTGGATTACTGGATGGAAATGGCAAAGAGAGTAGAAGACATGGGTGCTGATTCCTTATGTATTAAGGATATGGCAGGACTTTTAGTTCCTCAGAAAGCAACCGAACTGATTCAGGCTCTGAAATCTTCAACCAGCCTTCCAATCGAACTGCATACACATTATACTTCCGGTGTTGCTTCCATGACATACATGAAAGCAGTAGAAGCTGGATGTGACATTATCGATACCGCAATGTCACCATTTGCACTTGGTACCAGCCAGCCTGCAACCGAAGTTATGGTAGAAGCATTCAAGGGAACACAGTATGATACCGGTCTTGACCAGAACAAACTGGCTGAAATCGCTGATTACTTCCGCCCAATGCGTGAGGAAGCATTAGACAGCGGTCTGATGAATCCAAAGGTACTTGGTGTTAATATCAAGACTTTGTTATATCAGGTACCGGGTGGAATGTTATCCAACCTGATTTCCCAGTTAAAAGAGCAGGGACAGGAAGATAAATACGAAGAAGTGCTGGCTGAAGTACCTCGTGTTCGTAAAGACCTTGGTGAGCCACCACTTGTTACACCTTCTTCCCAGATTGTTGGTACACAGGCTGTATTTAACGTATTAATGGGTGAGCGTTACAAGGTTGCTACCAAAGAGACCAAGGATATTCTTCTTGGAAAATATGGTCAGACTGTTAAACCTTTCAATCCGGAAGTTGTGGATAAGGTTCTCGGTGCTGACAAAGATAAGGCAATTACCTGCCGTCCGGCAGACTTACTTGAGCCTGAATTAGATAAGATTGAAGCTGAAATGAAACAGTACAAACAGCAGGATGAAGATGTATTATCCTATGCATTATTCCCGCAGGTTGCTACTGAGTTCTTCAAATATCGTCAGGCACAGCAGACGAAAGTTGATACAACAATTGCAGATACAAAGAACGGAGCATATCCGGTATAGGGTACCTTGCTATCTATAGCAGTAAAGAGGCGGCTACAGACAAATATGTCTGTAGCTGTTTTCCTTTTGATGGGTATAATGGAATATCAGAATTACATAAAAATTCTATGGACAAGAGGACAAAAGATTGCTATGATGAAGTCATGATTTGTCATGGGGTAGACAATTTTAATTGCAAAGCATTTGAAAATATTGTGGCAGTTCTTTCACGGTATTTGGAGAGGGAAAAGGTGAAGGACAATGAAACTGTATGAATTGGGGACAGGGGAGCCGGTGCAGGTGCTGGTGAAAGTGGAGAATGCTTCAGCAGAATATGATAGTACAGTTGCTTTTGGAAAAGAAGGCATTTTATTAATTGAGCCAATACGTTATGATGGAAAAATTATTAATTTTTCCGGAGATAAGGTGCATATCAGTGTAATTTATATGGAAGATGGAATCAAACCGCTGATATGGGAGGGGTGCAGAATGCAGACCGTCCAGGCAGGAAAAGAAAAATATCATGCAATTGTATGCAAGCGTGATGGAATAAAATGGAACCGCAGACAGGCGTACCGCCAGTATCTGGGACTGGATGGAATGTTATCCATTGACAGTACAAGAGCAAATCGTTCTGTGGTTGTGAAGGATATCAGTGCTACCGGAGTGTCATTTGTGGGGATGCCGGATATGAATTATCTTACGATGGGACCGTTTCATTTGACGTTTGAAGATAAAGCAAGCAGGCTTAAAGTGCAGTTATCTGGTATGGCTGTTCGTCAGGAGCCGGTAGATGAAACGAAAGTGATTGTAGGATGTACGGTAAAGCAGGCAAATCTCGACTTGGGGACTTATGTCGCCTCCAAGCAGAAGCAGGAAATTGCCAGACGACATGGAAACTGACGAAAATCCTGCAAAAAAATGTTAAAACGACATAAAAAATGCAAAATATTTGTAGAATCGAGAAGAAGGAACTATGAATGGGAATACCAATGATTTGACCAGTCGAATCAACGAATGTTATGGAAGTTTAAGCAAAGGACAGAAAATATTAGCAACCTATATTACGGATAATTATGATAAGGCGGTATTTCTTACGGCAGCAAAAATGGGACAGGTAGTAGGTGTGAGCGAATCGACTGTAGTACGATTTGCTACACATTTAGGCTATAAGGGTTATCCGGAATTTCAGAAGGCTTTAGAGGAGATGGTTCGGAATAAGCTCAACTCCATTCAGCGTATGGAAGTGACTTATGGAAGAATCAGCCAGTCGCATATATTAGAAACGGTATTGCAGTCGGATCAGGAGAAAATTAAGGATACCTTGGAACATATTGATGAACATGCTTTTGAACTGGCAGTAGATACCATTATCAAAGCAAAACATATTTATATTGTTGGAATACGAAGCTGCGCTCCACTGGCAGCTTTTATGGCGTTTTACTTTAATCTGATGTTTGAAAATGTGACATTGCTTCAGACCAATAATTCCAGTGAATTATTTGAACAGATGGTGCGAATCAGTAAGGATGATGTCATTATCGGAATCAGTTTCCCAAGATATTCCATGCGTACCTTAAAGGCAATGGAATTTGCCAATAACCGGAATGCAAAAGTAATTACATTAACAGATAGTGTGCATTCCCCAATGAATTTATATTCTTCCTGTAATCTGATTGCAAGAAGTGATATGGCATCTATTGTGGATTCTCTGGTGGCGCCGCTTAGTGTTATCAACGCACTGATTGTTGCTCTGTGTATGAAGAAGCAGGGCGAGGTTGCCAAGACATTGGAGACCCTGGAGGATATCTGGAATGAATACCAGGTATATGAAAATGATGAAATTAATTATATTGATGATAAAATCAAAATGAGATATGCCAAATTAGGAGATGCAGATGAGTAAGGTACTTGTAATCGGTGGTGGACCGGCGGGCTGTTTTGCAGCAATTGCTGCGGCAGAGCAGGGACATCAGGTCGTATTGTTAGAACGCAATGAGAAAATCGGGAAAAAATTATTCATTACCGGAAAAGGAAGATGTAACCTTACCAATGCATGTGATACGGAAGAACTATTTTCAAACATTCCAAGGAATTCCAAGTTCTTATACAGCGCAATCTATTCTTATGACAATTTCCGGGTCATGGATTTCTTTGAACAGAATGGAACACCGGTAAAGGTGGAACGGGGAAACCGTGTATTTCCGGTATCAGACCATTCATCGGATGTCATTGCAGCCTTAAAACGCTCCCTGGATGCACATAAAGTAAAGATTATGTATCATACAGCGGTAGAAAAGCTTATGGTATCGGAGAATTGTGTACATGGAGTAATTACTGCAGAGGGAAAGAAAATGCCGGCAGATGCAGTAGTTATTGCAACAGGCGGCTGTTCTTATGCATCTACCGGTTCTACCGGGGATGGTTATCGTTTCGCAGAAGCCTGCGGACATACCATAAAAACCTGCAGTCCATCCCTTGTGCCTTTTAACGCAGAAGAGGAATATGTCAAAGAATTGCAGGGGCTATCGTTGAAAAATGTAAAGGCAAGCATTTATCAGGGCAAAAAGCTTTTGTATGAAGCTTTTGGAGAAATGTTATTTACCCATTTTGGCGTAAGTGGACCTCTGATGTTAAGCGCCAGCAGTGTGGTAAATGATGCGGTAAGAAAACAGCCGTTGCAATTATACATTGACTGGAAACCCGCACTTTCAGAAGAACAGTTAGATCACAGAATTTTAAGGGACTTTGAAGAGGCAAAGAACCGGCAGGTGATTCATGGAATTGAAAAATTATATCCGTCCAAATTCCTGCCGATTATTTTAAAACTTGCTAAGATTCCAGCAGAAAAGCGTGTCAATGAAGTAACCAAAGAGGAACGGCAGCGACTGGTGGACTTGACAAAGAAGTTCCCGGTTACACTGACTGGTTTACGGGGCTTTTCGGAAGCTATTATTACAAAGGGCGGTGTTTCTGTAAAAGAAGTAAATCCATCGACCATGGAATCAAAATTAACAAAGCATCTTTATTTTGCCGGAGAGGTATTGGATTTGGATGCATTTACCGGCGGCTTTAATCTGCAGATTGCCTGGTCTACCGGATATCTGGCAGGAAGCAGCATTGGAAATGAATAAAGAGAATAAAAAAGCAGAAAAATCGGAGGATGAGAAATGAGCTTTAATATAGCAATCGACGGACCGGCAGGAGCCGGAAAAAGCACTATAGCAAAACAGCTTGCAAAGGAACTTTCTTTTATATATGTAGATACAGGAGCCATGTATCGGAGTATGGCATTGTATTTTATGAGAAATGGCATTGCAAAGGAAGATGAGGCAGCAATTTCAGATGCCTGTAAAACCGTGGAAGTATCTATTGCCTATGAGAACGGAGAACAGCAGGTGCTTTTAAACGGTGAGAATGTCAGCAAAGAAATCCGGAAAGAAGAAGTTGGGAAAATGGCATCTGCCACCAGTGTTTATAAGGAAGTCCGCAAAAAACTGGTTGAATTACAGCAGAAGCTTGCAGCAGATAAAGATGTTATCATGGATGGAAGAGATATCGGAACCTGTGTGCTGCCGAATGCCCAGGTAAAGATTTATCTTACTGCAAGTGTTGAAACAAGAGCCGAGAGAAGATATCAGGAATTGCTGGAAAAAGGTGCTGCCTGTGACTTGGAAGTGATTAAAAAAGATATTGCGGACCGTGATTATCAGGATATGCATCGGGAGATTTCACCATTAAAGCAGGCAGAAGATGCCATTCTTGTAGATTCTTCGGATATGGGAATTGAAGAAGTGGTAGAAACCATCAAAAATATTTATAGGGAAAAATGTTAATA
>ULOG01004000.1_pt1 | contig 10406 bp, 7 predicted proteins | sample 1952401 | NCBI WGS metagenome assembly ULOG01 (sample SAMEA4835598, study PRJEB28245) | human gut metagenome | biome: gut microbiome; material: fecal sample | place: Denmark | collected 2008
AAGGAGCCTTGGAACCTGACCCAGGCCGACGTGGACAACTGCCTGAAGGCTACGACTTGGTATCCGGCCGACCGCGACTACTTCCGTGGAGGTGGCTTCTCGTCCAACTTCCTTTCCAAGGGCGGCATGCCTGTCACGATGATGCGTCTGAACCTGGTGAAAGGCCTCGGCCCCGTACTTCAGATAGCCGAGGGCTGGACCGTGACCATCGATCCCGAAATCCATGAAAAGCTGAACATGCGTACCGACCCCACCTGGCCCACTACCTGGTTCGTACCCCGTCTGTGCGACAAGCCGGCCTTCAAGGACGTCTATTCCGTGATGAACAACTGGGGAGCCAACCACGGTGCCATCAGTTACGGCCACATCGGTCAGGATCTGATTACGATGGCTTCTATCCTCCGCATTCCGGTCTGCATGCACAATGTGGACGATGAGAAGATTTTCCGTCCGGCTGCCTGGAACGCCTTCGGCATGGACAAGGAAGGTGCCGATTACCGCGCCTGCGCTACCTATGGTCCCATTTACAAATAATTCAACCGTCAACAGCTATGATAACAGAAGAACAAATCCAACAGTTTATAGCCCAGGCCCATCGCTGTGGCGATGCCCGGCTGACCATTTGCAGCAGCGGCAACCTGTCGTGGCGCATCGGCGACCAGGCCCTGGTTTCCGGTACCGGTTCGTGGGTGCCGTCCTTGAAGCGGGAGAATGTGGCCATCTGTAATATCGCAGACGGGACATCAGTCAACGGCGTGAAACCCTCGATGGAGAGCGGTTTCCATCTGGGCATCCTTCGGGAGCGTCCCGATGTGAATGTGGTGTTTCACTTCCAGTCGGAATATGCCACGGTGGTGTCCTGCATGAAGAATCGGCCGACCAACTTCAACGTAACGGCCGAAATACCTTGTCACGTAGGTTCCGAAATTCCGTTGATCCCTTACTATCGTCCCGGTTCCAAGGAGCTGGCCGCCGCTGTGGTGGCCGCCATGCGCGACCATAATTCCATCCTGCTGGCCAAGCATGGTCAGGTGGTCTGCGGCAAGGACTTCGATGAAGTCTTCGAACGGGCCATGTTCTTCGAAATGGCCTGCCGCATCATCATTCAGTCGGGCGGTGCCTATGAGGTGCTGTCGCCTGCCGAGATAGACGACCTGGAAGTGTATGTACTGGGCAAAAAGACCAAATAAGTGCAAGAAACCGATACCATGAAAAATAACACCGTTGTCAAGAACACTTATCTGGCAGTGGACTTTGGAGGGGGGAGCGGCCGTGTCATGGCCGGTTCTCTCTTCCAGGGGAAACTGGAGCTGGAGGAAGTGTACCGTTTCCCCAACCGTCAGGTGAAGCTGGGGAAACATCTTTACTGGGATTTCCCGGCGCTGTTTGCCGAGATGATGAACGGTCTGAAAGAGGCGGCCCGCAGGGGATATGCCGTAAAAGGTATAGGAATAGATACCTGGGGTGTCGATTTTGGGCTGATAGACAAGAACGGCAACCTGCTGGGCAATCCGGTGTGTTACCGCGACAGCCGTACGGACGGGATGCCCGACAAGGTTTTCCGGCAGCTTGATCCTCGCGACCATTACCGGACTACCGGTATCCAGGTAATGTCCATCAATACCCTGTTCCAGCTCTACAGCATGAAGGAAGCCGGCGACCCGCAACTGGCTGTGGCCGACAAGCTGCTCTTCATGCCCGACCTGTTCAGCTATTTCCTGACCGGTGTCGCCGATACGGAGTACAGCATTGCTTCCACTTCCGAACTGCTGGATGCCCGCAGACGCTGCTGGTCGGTGGATACAGTCCGTGCATTGGGACTTCCCGAGCATCTGTTCGGGCGGCTGGTGATGCCCGGCACCGTGCGGGGCAGGCTGACGGACGAAGTGGCCCGCGAAACGGGACTGGGCGCGGTCGATGTCATTGCGGTCGGCTCGCACGATACGGCCAGTGCGGTGGCGGCCGTTCCGGTAACCGACGGTACGGTGGCTTTCCTGAGCTCGGGCACCTGGTCGCTGCTGGGAGTGGAGCTCGACGAACCCATTCTGACCGAAGAGGCACGGTTGGCCCCGTTCACCAACGAAGGCGGAGTAGGAGGTCGCATCTGTTTCCTCCAGAACATTACGGGCTTGTGGATTGTACAGCGCCTGATGGCCGAGTGGAAACAGCGCGGGGAGGAACAGACCTACGACGAACTGATTCCGCAGGCCGAATCTGCCGTTGTCACTACCTGCATTCCGGTGGACGATGCCTGCTTCATGAATCCCGGGAATATGGAAGAGGCCATTCTCGGCTACTGCCGCGAGCATGGGTTGCCGCAGCCGCAGGACAAGGCGGAAATGATGAAGTGCGTGTTGCAGTCGTTGGCCCTCAAATACAAGGACGCTGTCGGCCGTCTGAACCGACTGCTTCCGGCTCCTGTCAGTCGGCTGAACATCATCGGCGGCGGCTCGCAGAACCGCTTGCTCAACCAGCTGACGGCCGATGCCCTGGGCATCCCCGTCCAGGCCGGACCGGTGGAGGCGACTGCCATCGGCAACATCCTGACACAGGCCATGGCCAAGGGAGAGGTTGCCGGGCTCGACGAATTGCGCGGCATCGTTGCGCGGAGTTTCGCCTCGCAGTTGTATTATCCCCGGAAATAAATCGAAAAAAATAACGGATGTCTGTACGGATGCTGTTGCTTTTGTCCTATATTTGTACCTGCAAAATGAAGGGCGGCAGCATCGTCTGACCCAATTATGAAGTGAAGTTTATATCATATAACCATGAAACACAGTAAAGAGTCCATCTTGTCGAAGGACGGAGTCAACTATTTGATTCCTTTTATTCTGATAACCTCCTGTTTTGCCCTTTGGGGCTTCGCCAACGACATTACCAATCCGATGGTCAAGGCATTTTCCAAGATTTTCCGCATGAGTGCCACCGACGGTGCTTTGGTGCAGGTAGCCTTTTACGGCGGTTATTTCGCCATGGCTTTTCCGGCGGCCATGTTCATCCGCCGGTATTCCTACAAGGCCGGTGTCCTGTTGGGGCTGGGGCTGTATGCGTTCGGAGCGTTCCTCTTCTTTCCGGCCAAGATGACGGGCGAATATTATCCCTTCCTGATAGCCTATTTCATTCTGACCTGCGGCCTTTCCTTCCTGGAAACCAGCTGTAACCCCTACATCCTCTCCATGGGTACCGAGGAGACGGCTACACGTCGTCTGAACCTGGCCCAGTCGTTCAACCCGATGGGCTCCCTGCTGGGCATGTTCGTGGCCATGAATTTCATTCAGGCGCGTCTTCATCCCCTGGATACGGCCGACCGCGCCCTGCTCAACGAGCAGGAGTTTGAGGCCATCAAGGAGGCCGACCTCAGTGTGCTGATAGCCCCTTATCTGGCCATTGGCCTGGTCATCCTGCTCATGCTGATCGTCATCCGTCTGGTCAGGATGCCCAAGAACGGTGAAGAGAACCACGACATCAACTTCATCCCAACCTTGAAGCGCATCTTTACCAAGCCCCGTTACCGCGAGGGAGTCATTGCCCAGTTCTTCTACGTGGGTGCGCAAATCATGTGCTGGACGTTCATCATCCAGTATGGCACGCGCCTCTTCATGTCGCAGGGTATGGAGGAGAAGGCGGCAGAGGTTCTTTCCCAGCAATACAACATTGTGGCGATGGTCATCTTCTGCGTCAGCCGCTTTGTCTGCACCTTCATGCTCCGCTATCTCAATGCCGGGCGTTTGCTGATGATTCTGGCGGTGCTGGGCGGCCTCTTCACGTTGGGCACCATCTTCCTGCAGAACATCTACGGCCTGTATTCGCTGGTAGCCGTTTCGGCCTGCATGTCCCTGATGTTCCCCACCATCTATGGCATCGCGTTGAAGGGGCTGGGCGAAGATGCCAAGTTCGGGGCTGCCGGTCTGATTATGGCCATTCTGGGCGGTTCCGTGCTGCCTCCCTTGCAGGCCCTGATTATCGACATGAAGGAAGTGGCCGGTTTCCCGGCTGTCAACCTGTCCTTCATCCTGCCTTTCATCTGTTTTGTGGTGATTGTGTATTACGGCCGCCGTACGGTGAAGAACCGTTGGTAAGCGGCCGGGTGGCTAGTTCGTCTGTCCGGACGTGCGGTGTTTTCAGGAGCGGTCCTTGCGGGCCTTCTCCCGGGCTGCACAGTCCGGACAGATGCCTTTCAGCACATAGTTGATGCTGTGCAGGCTGAATCCTTCGGGCAGCGTCACCATCGGGGTGGGTATGTTGGTGAAGCAGAAGGTGCGGTTGCACTTCTCGCAGTGGAAGTGGGTGTGCAGGTCGTTCACCTCGCACGAGCACGACGAGCTGCATACCGCATACTTGAACGACCCCGTCCCGTCGTCGATGCTGTGGATGAGGTGGTGCGACAGAAAGAGGGTGAGGGTGCGGAAGATGCTCGACCGGTCTACCGTGTCGAGACGCTCTTCCAGGTCGGCCAGCGATACCGACTGCTTGGCCTGCATCATGGCCTTCAGTACCAGCAGCCGGATGGCTGTCGGTTGTATTTCACGCTGGGCCAGCAGGTCCAGACAAGTGGAGTCTTCCATATCGGTTTGTTTTTTCATTTCATCAGTTTTTGTATCCGCATGGCGTTCAGTACGGCCAGCAGGGCTACGCCTACGTCGGCAAACACGGCTTCCCACAGCGTGGCCATTCCGGAGGCTCCCAATACTAGCACTACAATCTTTACTCCCAGTGCCAGTACAATGTTCTGCCAGACGATGCGTCTGGTCAGCCTTCCGGCCCGGATGGCGGTGGCAATGCGCGATGGCTGGTCGTTCTGTATCACGACGTCGGCCGTCTCGATGGCGGCGTCGCTTCCCCATTGTCCCATGGCGATGCCCACGTGGCTCAGGGCCAGGGCGGGGGCGTCGTTGATGCCGTCGCCTGCAAAGGCCGTCCGGCAGGTGTCGTCCTTCCGCAACTGCTCCATGTGCTGCACCTTTCCTTCGGGCAGCAGGTCTCCGTAGGCCTGGTCGATGCCCAGCTGCTTTGCAAAGTTAGTGACAATCGTCTGTTTGTCGCCCGAAAGTATCTGAATATTTTTGATATTTAAGGCTTTCAGGTCGTCGATGGCCTGCCGGGCATCCGCTTTCAGGGTGTCGGCCAGCAGCAGATGGCCGATGTACTGCCCTTCCACGGCGCAGGCTACCGTTGTGCCCGCAGCCTGGTGGAGGTCTGCCGGGTAGGCGATACCCTTGCGGTCCAGCAGGCGGGTGTTGCCCACCAGTACCGTCTGTCCGTCGATGGTGGCCTGTACGCCGCATCCGGCCAGCTCTTCGACGTCCGATACCGGTTGCAGTGCTATGTGCCGGGCCTGTGCATAGCGTTTCAGGCCTGCCGCCAGCGGGTGGGTGCTGTCCTGCTCGGCCGAGGCGGCCAGGCGGATGAGGCGCTCTTCGTCAATGCCCGGTTGGGGCACGCAGGCCTGTACGTCAAATTCGCCGCGGGTCAGTGTGCCGGTCTTGTCGAAGACGACCGTGTTGACCCGGGTGATGGCGTCCAGGTAGTTGCCTCCCTTGAACAGGATGCCCCGCCGGGAGGCCGCTCCGATGCCGCCGAAGTAGCTCAGCGGGATGCTGATGACCAGCGCGCAGGGACACGACACCACCAGGAAGACCAGCGCGCGGTAGAGCCAGTCGCTGAAGAGGTAGGTGAACGTCGTGCTGTACAGCGACCAGAGCCAGGGCAGCAGCACGATGAGGACGGCCAGCCCGGTGACGGCGGGCGTATAGATGCGGGCAAACTTGCGGATGAAGAGCTCGGCGGGCGCCTTCCGTTCCGAAGCGTCCTGCACCATGCGTAGGATGCGCGACAGGGCACTGTCGGCAAAGGGGCGGGTGACGCGGATCTGTACCGTCCGTCCCGTCGAAATCATGCCTGCCAGCACTTCTCCGTTCTTGTTGATGTCGCGGGGCAGGCTTTCGCCCGTCAGGGCTGCCGTGTTGAAGGTGGCGCTTTCGTTGCACAGCGTTCCGTCGAGCGGCACCCGTCCGCCGGCCTTCACTTCGATGACCTCGCCCGGATGCACATCCTGTGGCGGCACCTCCACGACCTGTCCGTTGCGGACCACGGCTGCCCTTTCGGGCCGGATGTCGAGCAGGGCGCTGATGTTCCGCCGGGCTTTGCTCACCGCCTTGTCCTGGAAGTGCTCTCCCAGCGAGTAGAACAGCATCACCGCCACGCCTTCGGGATATTCGCCGATGGCAAAGGCGCCGACGGTGGCGATGAACATCAGCGTGAACTCGTTGAAGTATTCCCGCCGGGCCAGTCCCTCCCAAGCCTCCTTCAGCACGGGCAGGGCCACGGGCAGGTAGGCGGCCAGGTACCACAGGGCGGCCAAGCCCCGATGGCCGAAGAAGGCGGCGTCCGTGGCGTGGAGCGTCATGCCGGCGGCCAGCAGCAGGGCCGACAGCAGCATCCGTCCATACTCTTCTATGAAACTTTTCTGTCTGCAGCAGGCGGCGTGTGCAGACTCGTGTGAACAACAGTGGCAACTCATATTCGTAATGATTTGATCGTTTTCCTGCTGCAAAGGTAAGGCTTTGCGGATGCAACCGGGTTGCAAACTGCGGGTGCCGGGCGTCGCAGCTCCCTTTTATGCCGGGAAGTCTGTGGTATTTGACATAAATCAATTCGCCTGCGTCTCTTTTTTTACTAATTTTGCGCCCGAATTCAGGAGGATATTTACATGGCCAAGTCGGTGGAAATGACGGAGGGACGCCCCCTGCCGCAAATCTTTTATTTTGCATTGCCCCTGCTGATGGGCAACCTGTTGCAGCAGACCTATTCGATGGTCGACGCTGCCATCGTCGGAAAGTTTCTGGGCATCAATCCGCTGGCGGCGGTGGGTGCCAGCACGTCGGTGGTTTTCCTGATCCTGGGTTTCTGCAACGGCTGTTGCGGAGGCTTCGGCATCCCTGTGGCCCAGAAGTTCGGTGCGCGCGACTACGTCACCATGCGTCGCTACGTGGCGGTCAGCCTCAAGCTGGCGGCGTTCATGTCCCTGTCGCTGGCGGTGGTTACCGCCCTGCTCTGCAACTGGATCCTGCACCTGATCCGCACGCCCGAGAATATCTTCACCGATGCCTACTACTACCTGCTGATTACCTTCATCGGCATCCCCTGTACCTTCTTCTACAACCTCCTGTCCAGCATCATCCGTGCGTTGGGCGACAGCAAGACGCCTTTCTGGTTCCTGCTCTTCTCCACCGTGCTCAACATCGTGCTCGATCTCTTCTGCATCCTCGTGCTGGGCTGGGGGGTGGCCGGCGCTGCCATCGCCACGCTGGTGGCCCAGGGTGTGTCTGCCGTCCTGTGCTACTTCTACATGATGCGTCATTTCGACATTCTCCGCACCACGCCCGCCGAACGCCGCTTCGACAGTCGCCTGGCCCGCACGATGCTTTCCATCGGTGTGCCCATGGGACTCCAGTTCTCCATCACCGCCATCGGCAGCATCATGCTCCAGAGTGCCAACAACGCGTTGGGCACCGCCTGCGTGGCCGCCTATTCGGCTGCCATCCGCATCAAGATGTTCTTCATGTGTCCCTTCGAGAGTCTGGGCATCGCCATGGCCACCTTTGCCGGGCAGAACTACGGGGCAGGCAAGCCCCAGCGCATCTGGCAGGGCGTGAAGTCCAGTGCGCTGATGATGATGGTCTATTGGGTCTTCACCTTCTGTGTCCTCATGCCGGGTTCGCGCATGTTTGTCCGGCTGTTTGTCGATGCCTCCGAGGTCGAGATTCTGGCGGACGCCGTGCTGTTCCTCCATACGGCTGTCTGCTTCTTCCCCGTGCTGGGTGTGCTCTGCATTCTGCGCTACACCATCCAGGGTTCCGGCTTCACCAACCTGGCCATGCTTTCGGGCGTGTCCGAGATGATTGCCCGCATCCTGGTCAGCGTCATTGCAGTACCTGCGTGGGGCTATCTGGCCGTCTGCTTCGGCGACCCCACCGCCTGGATTTTTGCCGACGCCTTCCTCATTCCCGCCTTTGTCTACGTTTATCGGCGGATGAAGCGGACGGTCTTCACGGCTGTATCCTGACGGTGGAGCCTACATCCCGTAGCTATAGAACAGCTGCAATTTTCTTTATGTTGTTCAGCTTTTCAATGAGAGAGGCATTCTTGCGTGCCATCTGCATGTTATAGTCCGTTTGCATTCGGACGAGCAAATCGGCATTGACTCCCAATGCAGCTTCCAGTAAGAGGGCAAATTCAGTTGTTATCGGCCGTTTGCCGTTCAAAATTTCATTCAATGCAGAATAGGGCAGATTGAATTTTTGGGCAAACTCCTTTTGCTTGATGCCTCTGCATTCCAATTCTTCCTTAACCAGTTCTCCGGGATGATAAGGACGGAACGATTGTAAATGAGTGATAGCTATACCCATAATCTTGTTATTTATAGTGATTTGGTATCAGATATTTTTCCTGTCTGATAAGGTTTTGCCAAGAATTTATTTTAAAATTCGATATTCATAGGCTCGTTGTTCCTTGCAAATACAAAGTTAGTGAGATACCTTGAAATTCGTAAGTTCTGTGAGTTGTTTTTTCCTCTTTCACTCTTGTGAAACCATATCTTTCACCGTATCTTGTTTTGTATCAGATGTTTTTTTGACTTGTGAAAGCGTGAAACGTTTCTGGGAGGAGTTTCGTTTTTCGGGGTGTGAGAGATGCCTTTGTTGGATATCTGCCTTCACAACCGGCAGGCAGAAGGTGTTTTTGTTTTCACCGTTTCCTGTCCGTTGCTGGTTCGGAGTGACCGTTTAGGCTGGACAAACCATTCGTTTAGGCTGGGCAAACCATTCGTTTAAGCTGGGTAAACCATTTGTTTAGGCTGGGCAAAGCGGCGCTTTGGGCCGGGCATGCCGGCTGCTTCCGCTTTTCCGGCAATCTTTTCCTTCAAAACATACGACCTTTTGCCCCCAAACAAGCAATGTTTTGTTTCCGGACAAGGCATGTTTTCCGTGCTAACTATGGACTTCAGGCGGCTAACTATGGACTTCAGCGCGCCAACTATGGACTTAGGTTGGAAATAATAGCGTTTGGAATGGAAAGTTCTGATTTTTTGTATGTTTGCACGCGTATGATACATGACCGTGTAATAAAGCCCCTCTATCCCTTGTGCGTGCTGGCAGTCTTGTTGTGGACCGCCTGCACCCATGCCGACTATTCCCGACGGATGGCCGAAGCCGACCGTGTGATGGACCTGTACCCCGACAGTGCCCTCCGCCTGTTGCAGGATATCTCTCCCTCGGATCTGGACGAGGGCGACCGCATGCGCCACCGGTTGCTGACGGTGGAGGCGGAGTGCCGTAACGGACAGATGCCGGCCAGCGACTCATTGCTGTGGCCGGTCATCGGCTATTTCCATCGGGCGGGCGATGTCTTTTGGGAGGCGCGTGGCGAGTACAACCGTGGCTGCATCCTTTACCAGAATCATCGGCAGGCGGGGCAGGCGTTGGATGTCTTCCAGCGGGTAAAGACACTGATGGAAAGGTGTGGAAATACCTGGTGGCTTGGGCGGACGTATGGCCGCATGGCTTATATCTATCACAGTCAGGGAATGTATCCGCAGGCCGATTCCCTCTATAGGCAAGCGGAACAGGTAGCTGTGCAAGTGGCCGATACAGCATTGTGGCTGGAAATTTTGGGCAGGCGGAGTGTTCATCTGATAGCCAAAGGTGAAGATTGTTATCAAGAAGCGGAAACACAGTTGTTGAAGGCTTATAAATTGGCTCAGCAGAAAGGTCTTAGGAAATATCAGAGTAGTTGTATGTTGACTTTAAGCCAATTGTACAGCTATATGCAAGATGGAGAACAGTCCTTGCGATATGCTCAGGAGGCTTTTACTTTGAATGCAGATACTACAGAGATGTTTGTAGCTTGCCTTCTGGTTGGCGAAGCTCATTATAAGCTGAATCATTATGATTCCGCTACGGTTTGGTTGGAAAGAACGATTGCATGCCGTCCTTCTCTGCCTGTTCGCTCGGCAGCTTATATGCGTTTGGCAGATATTGCTGAAGAACAAGGAAATACAGAAAAGGCGTTGGCGTACCAGAAGATGTATCAGCAGGCCGAGCATGAAGTTAACAGCCAGTCGCAGGTGACCGAAATCCGTTTGACAGAGCAGTCGCAGGTACATCGGCGGGAACAGGCGCAGATGAAACGGTTGATTCTGATCTGTTTGGCGGCGATTGGTGTATTGGCTGTTTGTATTGTACTGTTGTTGGGATGGCGGATTAGGGAGCGGAAACGCCGCTGCAGGCAGATGGATGTACTAATGAAGTACTGGTGGCAGGAACATCAGGTACTGTTGTCCGCAGAACCGTCGGCGCCCGAACTGGAAGTGCTGCTTCTGCCTCCTCCTTCTATGGAGCCGGAAGAGC
>ULOG01032289.1_pt1 | contig 10394 bp, 10 predicted proteins | sample 1952401 | NCBI WGS metagenome assembly ULOG01 (sample SAMEA4835598, study PRJEB28245) | human gut metagenome | biome: gut microbiome; material: fecal sample | place: Denmark | collected 2008
CTGATATCGTACCCTCGGACAAGATTTCATCAAGTATCTGAATCGTGTTTTCAAGCTGTTCTTCTCTCAGCTTGCATATCTTATCATATTCACGCAGGTCGAAGATTTGCTTTTCAAAGGCTGTTTATGGAATTGGTTAAAACGGTGGAAGATTGAGGAGTACAATTTGCCTGCAAGTCCGGAGTAAAAAATCACAGCACCCGTTGTGAGTGCTGTGAAAAAATCAGTTCGATTAATTATCATTTTAAACTTTGTCTAACTTTTTGGGGTCGGTTCAAACCGTCTTAACGCTCTGTTATTCCGTATTATTTTAAATGCAAAGTGATCTCCAATGTAAAAAGCTCGTCGGAACAATCAATATTAAAATCTCCGTCGTATTTAAAAACCGTATCACGAATATTTTGCAAACCGAATCCATGATCATCTGAGTCGATTTTAGTAGTGATAATATTGTTATTTTTTATCTCTGCTTTGCAATCTACAGTATTTACTGCCTTGAAATACCAATAATTGTTCTTGAAATCCGAAATTATTTTTATATATTTTATTTTTTCATGTATTTTATCGCATGCTTCAACAGCGTTATCCAAGGCATTAGATAAAATCGTGCATAGATCTAATAGATTTATTTTTTCCTGAGGAACTATTCCTTTGAATTTAAAATCTATGTTTTTATCAGCACATTCCTGTACTTTGTTGGAAAATATAGAATCAGCTACATAATTTCCCGTTTTACATAATGGTAAAGACTCATTAAATTTATCTGTCAGATTTCCGAGGTATAATTCAGCTTCCGCATAGCTTTTCCCTTCGATCAACGATTTAACGCAGAGCATATGATTTTTGAAATCATGGCGGAATTTTCTCATTTCCATATCTTTTTCGTCGAGCAGCTTGTAATATTTAAGCTGATTTTGCATTTTACTTTCAAGTAACGCGGAAGTTTGCTCGTACTGCTTTTTTGAAATTGAGTTAAACAGCAATATAATTACTGTTATTAATGATAATATGATGAGGCTTATCGTGAAAAACTGTATATAAATCATTTTTATATTGGCGTTAATCGTATTTGCTGAAATACTTGCCGCAAGAACGCTAAGGAAGATCAGAATTATCAGAATTAAAACGGAAATGGATTTACTTAATAAGGAGATATTTTGTTGAATTATTCGATAATAATGTCTTTTTTCACAAAAATGTAGAAAAATCAGCGTAATAAATTGTGTTGCAAATGATATTATGCTGTGAGATAGATCCTTGTCGGTTTCTTTAAAAATACTCTTTATTATAATATATACTGTCGAGCCGATCAAAGAATCAGAAAACACAAGAAAAAGCGTAATATAGATTATTCGCCTGAATTTTGTTTTGTAAGTTATAAACGGGATAAGAAGCAATAGAAAATATTGAGTGATAAACAGTATTATATGGAACCGGGGAATTGGTCTCATCACAGTTGTCCATGAGGTTATGGCGGGTAAAAAGGAGAATATAGAAAAAATGACGATGGTTACCGGGATTTTTCAAACAACTGCCGATAATACTCCCGCAGATGAATCTACGCATATTGCGGAAGAAGTTCAGCCACTATCAACTGAGCCGATTGGATTGGAACTGGTATGCGAAAGCGAATCCGATACCACGGCAATGCTGTCATGGACGAATATGTTTTCGGACGGCAGCGGCACATATGACATATATCTTGATTCTGTTCTGATTCAGGATAACGTTACTGAAACTGCATATACGCTTACCAATCTTGAAGCGGCAAATACATATAACGTGTCTGTAAGAGCAGTTGACCAAGACGGCGAGATAATTGAAACAAGCAACGATATTTCGGTAATAACCGATCTGGTTGTTACGAAAGATATTGCTCTGTGGGAAGAAACAACAGTTGAAGACCTGTACGTTAATGGCGGGACGCTAAACCTGAATGAACAAATCCTCCATGTAAACGGGAATGTGGTAGTTTCTAATGGAACATTTAAAATCAACGGAGGAACTGCAGATATAAGAGGGGATCTGAGGATTCAGACTAAGAATGCTGATTCCAATGGAAATATATCATATGCTAACAGCTACGGTTATCTAAATATGACGAATGAAAACGATTATGTTAAGGTAGGCAAAGATTTTGTCACCTACAGTCGTTATTCTCATAACGGATATTTAACTGAGGGTACGATTGAGGTGAAAGGAGACTTTACTCAAATATCCGGAGACGGATCAAATTATTATGCTTCTGGAAATCATAGAACAATTCTCAGCGGTGACAAGCTTCAAACCGTTTCTGGAAGCAGTACAAATATGCATTTTGCAACGCTTGAGCTTTTAAATTTCTCGGAAGAAGGAGTTCATTTTAATCAAGCGATCAATTCGGATAGCTTTATAAGAAACGGTTGCAATGTTTCTTTTGAAAACGCCGGAGTTCTTGGATGGCGTTTAGAGGATGACGAAGAGTATAATGGAGATTTAAATCTTATTGGAGACACCCTCGACCTGAACGGTCACACGCTTACGGTAAACGGCGACCTGACGCAATCTGGCGGCGAGATAAAGATAAACGGCGGAGAACTTGTCATAATATGAAATATTCAGAAACAGTCAAAAGATCGCGACGGTTACTGAAACTACATACACGGATAAAAATCTGTCATATGATGAAATTTACGAATACTATGTAATTGCATATGATAAGGCTAACAACGTTTCTGAAAAGGGCAATACGGTAACTGTTTATACAGGCGAAGATACCGAAGCTCCGACAATTACCGGAATTTATCCGAACGCCAATACTTTTGCACAGTCAATTCCTCTGACAGTTTATGCAAAGGATAATGCTTCCGTAGCAAGTATAACTGTTGAAGTTTCTACAGACGGAGAGGCTTGGAAAACTGTCGACAGCATTACGGAAAATGGCAGCGCAAGTACGTCTGTAAAATACGACCTTGATATTTCTGCATATAAGGACGGTTCACTCTATGTCAGAGCGACAGCATTGGACGGCAAAAACAATCAAAGCGATGCTGAGTTATCACCTGTAATTATCTATACCGTAGATAATACAGCGCCTAATGCATTGACTAATGTAAAAACCTCTGTTGTAAACGGACAGCTTGAAATCCGCTGGGATGATCCCGAAGACAGCGACATAAATTACTTCAGAGTATACAAGGCATACAGCGGAGACGAGACATTTACTCTGCTGAAAGACAAGCTCGAGGCTCTTAACTATTTTGATACGGATATAGAGTTTGCGGAAATGTACGATTAAGATGAGTTTCTATAAAGACGGCTATCTGCCTGCAACGGCGGATATTACAGTTCAAAAAGGCGGCTCATGGACAACGGTTTACATAGAAAACGGCGAGCTTGTAACGGGCAAGATCGACGTAGAAAGGCTGGATCTTCAGGAAATAGAAAATCTGGGCATTGACACATCGGCGCCTGAAAATCAGTATGTTTACAATTATAATGTCAACATAAAGACCGACGATCCTGCCAATCCCAAAATATCACTGTCAATGGCGAAGGAGAACTGATAGATACCGATACATGGTTTGATTTTAACGGAGTAAAATTCAGCATTTTAAATATGGACACGGATCATGTTGCGTATGTTGGACTGATTCCTGCAACTGTTCCCGGAGAACCGCCGTCTGTAGTTCTTCTCGATGTTTCAACTACGTTTACCTGGCTTAAAGAGTTTTTCAGTGTGAGTCTTACGGTGCAGAACAACGCTTCACGTGAATTCTATATAGGCGATACAAACGCAAAGATAACGCTTCCGGATGGAATGTCGCTGGCGCAAACAAATACAGACAATTCAGCTTCCAGGAGTATGGGAACAATTTACGGCGGGGAATCAAGTACATTAAGCTGGATAGTGAGAGGCGATATCGCCGGTGAATAAGATATTTTAGCAGATTTCAGCGGAATTCTCGCTCCGTTTAACACAAAGGTAAGCACACAGTTTAAAACCGATAAGCCTGTTAAAGTTTACGGAGGTGATGCATTGAAACTGGTTATTGAGCAGGAGTATTACGACGATAAATATAACTGCTGGCAGGTTGATTTCAAATTGACCAATGTTTCGGATATTACAATTTATAATCCGTCTGTAAATTACAGCGGATATTCCGAATTTATGTATGTAAAAGAGATGACGGTTAAATATCCTAATGGAATAGTTGAAATAATACCTTGGGAGAATGGAAAAGCAGACAAAAGTAAAATTCAAAGATTCCTTCCTGCGTTTTTAAAGGAGGGCGAATCGGATAAAATTGAACTTAAACCCGGTGAAAGCATTACAGGATACTATTCGGCATATAATAAAGCCACATTACAATAAAGGAGGCACAGCATGAAAAAACGAATAATTTCAATACTGCTAAGCCTTGTATTGGCAACAACGTTCATTTTTCCAATGAACGTATTTGCAGATGAAGGAACAACACGAACATATACCGGAAACGGTTATGAAATTACGTACGATATAAAGGGCAGTTGGGTTGGTAATCAGAATGTGGAGATTACCATTAAAAATACCGGAACGGAAGATATTCTCAACTGGGCATTGAAATATGACGCACATGGAGAAATAAACGGCTTGTGGAACGGAACTGTTTACAGTTCCGATTCCACAAAGTATATTGTAAAGAATGTAGGATATAACTATGAGATTCAGCCGGAACAGTCAGTAAGATTCGGTTACACACTTTCGGGCGAGTATATGGAATTTCCTGAAACAATCGAGCTTTGTTCTCAGAGAACGGAAAGAGCGGCAGAGGGTTACATTGTAACCATGGATGTGACCGACGACTGGGATACCGGATTTACCGGAACAGTTACAATCAAAAATCTTGGTGAAAATCCACTTGAGGCTTGGAGACTTTCTTTTGATACAAATTTTGTTATAGACGATATCTGGAATGCGCAGATTATTTCTTCCTTTGAGAATTCATTTACGGTTGCAAACGATATTACAACAACTCCGATCGGAGTAGGCGAAAGCAAGGCTTTTGGTTTTAAAGCAACAAAGGAGTCAGCGGTATTTCCGGAAATGACAAATTTTATCATGTCCGAAATTACTGTAAACGAGGATTTTACATCCATTGATATTCCTGAAATTAATCTTGCAGTATCAGGCTTTGCAAATTATCTTAATGAAGAAAACGCATTAAACATTTTCTGGTATACAACTATTGAAAACGGCAGATTTGAACTTCTTGAATCTTATAATAACAAGGATTTCATTACCACTGTAATTTTGGAAGATGAGTATTCATATACTTACCCTATAACTACTGAGTTTGATAAGCGCTATTTCAAGATTATCCAAACAACAAATGATGATCAGACTGCGGAGTCTCCCGTATTCTATGTTGAAAAAAACCAGGACGGTTATTCCTCTAAATTTATTGACAGCGACGAAGACGGTCTGCCTGATTTTATTGAGGAACAGATCGGTACAGATATTAATAATGAAGATACCGACGGCGACGATTTGACAGATTATCAGGAATACTATATTCTCGGTACAGACCCATTGGTATATGATTCCGTAACGGAGGGAGTTTCGGATGCCGACGCGGATTGCGACGGTGACGGACTTTCCAATATCAGAGAGTTTGAACTCGGCACAAAGCCTTTTAATCCCGATACGGATAACGACGGACTTACGGACGGCGATGAAGTAAATATTTACGGCACAGATCCGTTAAAGTACGATACCGACGATGATGGAATAAGCGACGGCGACGAGATCGCCCTTGGAACAGATCCACTCAGTTCGACTACCGACGGAATCGCCGATACGGAGCGCACATTTGTACAGACCATTGAAGCAGATGATGAGATCCTCGAGGACGTCAATAGAGAGTACAATCCGTATGACCTTTCGCTGGAAATCACTGCGGCAGGAAACGCTCATACAAGTTTAACGGTTCAGGAGAGCGGATATTCGGATTCTATGTTCAATTGGTCAATTTTAGGAATTTGTCCTGAATTAATTTACGATAACAGTTGCAAAGTTGACGAAGTTGTGTTAAAATTTAAAGTGGACGAGGAATACATCGACAATCCCGACAGCGAGTATGCAAAGGAAAATCCGGAATTTGCGGGTATCAAGAGATATAATGTGTTCAGGTTTTTTGAAGAAGATAATATGCTGCTTCCTGTAAAGACCGATATTGACGTGGAAAATAACACGGTGTCGGCGACGGTCAGCGATCTGGGTACGTATTGTCTTATTGATATGGAATGTTTTCTACAGGATATCGTTCAGGATACAAATGATTCGGATATTGAGATCGTTTCCGGTGGTCAGACGACCGAAATGCTTGGAGCAAGCACGTTTGGAGTTCTGAAGCTTACTGCTTCTTCCTCCTCAACAAAGGTTAAGCCTGCACTTGATTATGATGATGAGTTTAATGTGGTGTTCATGTACGATACAGGTGCGGAGGGTTATTCCGATTTCTATAACAGTGTATGCGATACTACCGATTTTATCTTTAACAAATCTGTAAACGCAAATGTTTATTTTATAGAATTAGAGAAGCCATCTTGTGATTTGTCTTATTTTGCAAGAAGTGAATCTTCTGCCGCAGGTTATGTTGACAAAGATACCTATGATTTTCATGATAGTTTTCTTCGAGACAGAAATTTTACAGATCATAAAGGTTCGGCCTCTTTAAAAAATACGGTCGTTTCGGACGCATTTGATTTTGTGGTAAACGTAATCAGAGATAGAGACGGCAACTGCACAGAGATAGTTGATACGAGCTTGCCTACCTTATGTTTTAGTTTCTTCAGCGACGATGGTGCGGTATACAGAGAGAGCACAGGTTATTCATTGCTTGGTGATCTGGTTTCTGAAAATGTATTTGTAAGCTTGATAGGAAACTATGATTTTTCAACTTATGTTGGCGGATATGCAAAAGATCTGTATCAGCAGACGGGTGGTAAATATTTCAGGATGAACGGAGAGAACATCAGCGACACACTCATTCGTTACATATACGAATTAAGTGAATCAGAGGATATTCCTGATTTAGACAGCAAGTATCCTATGATCCTGTCTACGGGACTGGAGTATGTTGAGCTAGACGCGCCGGTCACTATTGATTATATCAATGCATATCGTGATATAACTGCGGCTAATCATAACAGCAGTAGATTCAGCGGTTATGCCGATACAGATGACGATGGTCTGTATGATTTTGAAGAAATCAATTTTAGTTCACAGCTCATTAAAACAGATGGCGGCAGAGTCGTGCTTCCTACTTTTGGGGAGTGCATTGACTGTTATGGCAATAGGTACTTCTATGTTGAAGAGGGGCTTGAAAGATTTTATAACAGCGCTCCGAATTATTTACCTTCTGCCGATGCTCATAGGGTGCTCTATAACACTAAGGTGCTGCCGATTAGGTCGAATCCTGTTGATGAATTAGGTGATTCTGATTGTGATGGAGCTGACGATTTTGAGGAAATTTATGGTTTAGAAACAAACCCATTAATGATAGATGGATTACTACTTGTTGAAGAAGTAGACTTTTTGACAAATAATTCGTATTATATTTCTGACGAATATAGGGATTCGTATGATAATAATGAAGCCGAATGGCTTGCAATAGCAACAGGAAATCTAATTTTTAATCATATGATTTCTTATGATCAAGTATATGAATCGATACTTATTGACTATTTTTCGCAATTTAACGAATCACAAGAAAATAATTCTAATTTAGATATATTGCTTGAGGAGATTAAAAGTGCGAATACACGATATAAAAATATTAAAACTGTCGAAAACTGCCGAATATGTTAATAATCTTAGGGATTTAAAACTTACAAAGTCTTTTGTGTATCAACTCGTGAGAAGTCACAAATATGTTAAAACGGATACAATTATAAATTTAATAAAAAAATATTCAAATACAGTCTATGATTTAGAGGAGAAGATATATGGATCGAATTTGGCGGGTAAAAATATAATGAGCAACATAAAATCTGTTTCGCTAAAAAATATATCCTGGTCAAATGTAGCTATTGATTCACTCACTTATATAGAAATGTGTACCAGATTTAAAGCCGCAGAGAATACGATTAATAAAAATAAAGATATCTTGAATATGGTATTTTGTAATTCAGATTCATGTGCTATGAGAAGTGCAGCTAATAAGTTAGAAATGCGATTAGAAGATGACTGGTTGAATAGTATATCTGTAGCAGTATCTGATAATATATTAAGTTTAGGTGGTAATTTTATATCTTCTTCTATCCATACGATTTTATCTAAATGTGGTCCAGTTGGATTTTTTACTAACTTAGCATTAACTGTTTCTGATAAATTATGTAATATATCTGGTCAGTGTAAAAATGCAGTAATGGCATATGGAGCATCGAGTATAGCCTACAGTATAAATAAAGAATTTGAAGAAGAAATAAATAAAATACCAATTGTCAATCAGTACTACAATATTCGACTAGTGGATGTTCAAAATAATTATTATAGGTTAGCTTATGCAAGATTATTATCTGAAAAGAAATATGTCGCTTTTAAAGAGAGTGCTCCAGAACTATTTTTAGCACTGCGCGATAATTCTGACATAACTTCTTCAAAAATAATGATATCAAAGCTTGAGAAGGTGTTAGCAGATGCGTAAATATCCTACAACTGTAGAAGAGGAAGATAACCACCTTTCTCTTCTAATATTTCCAAATTTCATTCTATACATAATTGTATTTGTAGGATTTGATTATTTTTATAATAATGTATTTAGTAAACTTAAGGCAGAGCTTTATTTAACAAGGATATTGTACATTTTAATGATTGTGATATGTTCTTATAATGCTTCCAAAATCATTTTAACCTTGTTTGAGTTTCCATACAAGACCTATATGGGCGAGCATTATACATACAAAAATAAATTTAATTTTTTTAAGGCGTTTCGTAAAAAGCAATTTTTTCGCATTTTTATAATGTTTTTGCTCTTTTTTCTCTGTATTCTCATTCAAATGAATTCAAAAGCATTTGATTATGAAATTACATCTAAACACCTTATGGATATTAAAGAAGATCAACGTTTTGAATCTTCTTCAGATTTAAAAGAAAACGATCCAATGTCATTTGCGGAAATTACAATTGAAGAAAATAAAAACGTTATTCTTATAAACAGACCTGAAATACCGCAGAAAGAAACTGATAAAAATCTATTTTTGTATGTCACCAAAAATGGAGAATTTAACAAATGCTTTCAGGCATATAGCAAAACGTGGACTAACTTTCTGACTTTTGCAGATGAAGGTAATTATACAGTTACTTTGGTGACGGATTATGATGATGCTACGGGAGAATATACTCCCATTAGTAACACGATTGAATACACGGTTGAATGATAGGAGGAAAAAATAATGACCCAATTCACAAAATCATTCCTATGGAGATTTATATTAGACATAATTCTGCTTGGGATTTTCGTAAGACTTTTGCAGAGTGTTATCTTGGCGATTCTGTCAAGAAGTATGGAAACCTATTCGACCCCGTTTCTGGTTATTGAAGCGATTGTTGTATCAGCAATCAGCATGCTGTTTATCTGCCTTATTACATACTGGAATATCGGCGTTATTTCAAATAAAGGCTGTTATGACTATCCGATGGATTCAGACAAATGGTTCAGAAACTTTTCTATGATCATTATCGGAATAAACCTGCTCTCAACAATTATCAGCTTTATTCAGTGGCGGGAAAAAGTTTCAGAACAGAACGCCAGACTTGACAGGTATGCGGAGAATTATGCATATAATACATATCTTACAGAGACAGTTGAGCAGTCCAGACAGCAGATAAGCAGCATGAATACAATTCTGATCATTTGTCTCATAATTGAGAATGTAATAGGTATAGCGATACTTTTCTTGCTGTTGCCAAAGTTGAAAAAGAGGTATAACGAGTGCTGATATGATAGCATGTTCTATGAAATTTTCAGATAACAAGTTCGCAGACGAGAAATTCCCTTATATAAACAAAACAGGCTCCGACGCTGTAGCCAGGACCCTGAGATTTATGGAAGATAACTTTCGTATGCCTTTAAAGCTTGCCGATATAGCTGATATCGCCGAGATGTCCGACAGCATTTGTGCAGACTTTTCAAAAAATATGCATACCAGTCCTGTTGATTATTTGAATAAGGTCAAAATAAACAAAGCCAAAGAAAAAAGCTGTTGTCCTATTCGGCTAAAAGCGTTGCGGAAACAGCTTCCGAAACAGGGTTTTCTGATAGCTCATACTTCTCTGTGATATTCAAAAGATACATAGGCATCTCTCACGCTGAATACCGTAAGATCAACGTCTGATAATATAATGTCAGAGTCGCCGCCGTCAGTATATG
>ULOG01018325.1_pt1 | contig 10338 bp, 9 predicted proteins | sample 1952401 | NCBI WGS metagenome assembly ULOG01 (sample SAMEA4835598, study PRJEB28245) | human gut metagenome | biome: gut microbiome; material: fecal sample | place: Denmark | collected 2008
CAAATAAAAAATTTTTTGCTAAATTATATAAAAATTTTAACAAATAGTTACAACTCATCCGGTAAATTTATAGCTGGCAGGCTAAGGGTTATGTTATCTCCGGCTTGAATTACAGTAGAATTTTTAGGAATAATTCTTTCCTGTTTGCGTTTAATCAAAACCGCGAGAGATTTTTGCGGGAATTCTACGCATCTTATGGGCTTTCCGACCCATTCATGATTTTGGGGAACTGTAATTCTGAGGAGTTTTACAGCACATTCTTCTTCATAATCATTAAATGTTTTTTTAATATCAACATGCGGGTCAATCATATTTGTCATTTTTGCTGCAAGCGGCAGGAATGTTCCTTGAATTGCAACAGAAAGTATAGAAATTAAAAAGACCAGATGAAACAAGTCATAATGCAGGGTAATTCCGCTGTCCATTGCGATAATTGCAAAAACAATTGAGGCAACGCCCCTGAGTCCGGCCCATGAAACAAGAAGACACTGATTAATACCTGATTTAAAAAAAGATAGCAGCAAGAACACAGCTGCCGGTCGTGCTATAAAAGTTAAAAATAAAAATATCAACATACCTGTAAGAAGAATTGAAGGCACTTCGCGCGGGAAAGCCAGAAGGCCAAGTGTAAAAAATATTCCTATTTGTGCAAGTTTTGTTATGCCGTCAAAAAAATGCATCATTGGTACTTTATTTAGAATGTTTGCGTTTCCAAGAATTATTCCCAGGAAATAAACTGCAAGAAACGGGTTTCCATCACAAAAGAACGGAAGCAGATAGGATAATAAAACTAGCGCAATAATAAACAGTGAGCCGTTTTCATCAGTAATAATACTGGTTTTTTCGTATATGTAAATTGATATTTTTGCAACCAGAACTCCGATTAAAATCCCGAAAATCATTTGTTTAAAAAATAATGCGATTACAAATCCGGAGCTCTGGTTCTGCATAAGTGTTATTGCGAGAATAACGAGTACATACGACATCGGGTCGTTGCTTCCGCTCTCTATTTCCAGAAGCGGGGCTGTGTTTTCTTTCAGATGTAGATTTTTTGCTTTTAGAATTGAGAATACTGAAGCTGCGTCTGTAGAACTTATAACTGCACCTATCAAAAAACTTTCGAGAAAACTGAGTTCAAGTACAAAATGACAGAAAACACTGGTTAATACTGCCGTAAGAAAAACTCCTGCTGTTGAGAGTACAGCAGCCTTTGCAATTATAGGTTTTGCTGTTGCCCACTTTGTGCAGAAACCGCCGTAGAAAATTATAAATCCGAGTGCAAGCGAGGCAATATCTTTTGTGTTTGCAAAGTCGGCGAAGCTTATTTTAAAGATGCCGTCAGTCCCGAATAACATTCCAAGGCACATAAAGAAAAGCAGGGCGGGGATACCTAATGCATCCAGAAATTTGCTGGAGAATATTGCAAGAAGTATAACTGATGAGCAAAGTATTAATATGAAAAGCATTTACAGATTATAACATTTGCAATCTTTCTGCATATTCCTCTATAAACTTATAGAAAAGGATGGATATATTTGCTCTGTGTAAATGAGGTTTCGAAAATACCGGAACAAAGCTCCCGTTTCCTGCAGTTACTGCATTTATCCAGAAAAGCTTTTTTCCACGATGAAATGCTATCCCTGCAGAATTCTTCTATTCTGTTGTCAGCAAGGCATAGAGGAATGTTATATACATCTGCGGTTATGTTGTATCTTACAAATTGTCTGATTGCTTCATACAATTCTTCTTTGTAATCATAAGGGTCAATGTTAATATCTTCATAATTCGTTTCAGCTCTTCCGTGGTATTCCATTCCCATAAGTGCAATGTGGGTTACGAATGGCAGATTTCTGTAGATATACTCGGCAATATCTTTGAGTTTCCGGTAATTCTGTTTTAATATGACTATTCTTATTTCAATTTTTTGTTTGTACTGTGCAAGATTGTACAAACCTTTGATTGTTTGCTGAAAACTGCCTTTTACTCCGGTTATAAAATCATGTTCTTCTGCTAAATCCGAATACAGCGGGATACCGTAAGATATATCAAGATGTTCAATTTTTGATAAATTTTTAACCAGATTAATATCTTCAAAATTTCTTCCATTAGTCAAAATATGCACTTTTTGATTTGGAGATTTTTTGGCAATTTTAGAGAGAAGTTTTAACAATTTTTCCGGCTCTATAGTCGGTTCACCGCCGGTTATACCAATGTTTTGATCATTTCTTAAATCTATGCAGCCCAGAATTTTTAAGCACTCATCATACCGTGACTGCCTGCCATCTATCTGCGGGCACATTATGCACTTAGAATTACATAAATCCGTGACATAAAAAGCATTATGGCAGGAGTTTTTCTCCCATACAACCGAGCAGCTGCCGTCCGGATTTATGGATATAACATCCCCATCCTGAAAAGGCAGAGGAGAATTTATTCTGACTGCCGGTATTTTGCAATCAGGTTTTTCTTTCACAATAAAGCATTTGGCGCCAAATCTGATTAAAGGAAGTTTGTCACATACGACTATTCTATTTTTATCGAAAATATTATTTTTTGTTGTTATTTTCCCTGTAATCAATTGAGTTATGTTAACAGGTTCGCCTTTAATTTTTTTCAAGGTTTATTTCTCCATACGGCCGTCTTGTTACCCACGACCAGAATATATCCATCATCTGTTCATCATTTTTATTTAATAAATAAAATATATAATCAAGCACCATTTTGTTTTTCTTGCAGAAGCCGCTTTTTCTCCTGTTTCCCATTAAATCTTTTGTTTCAAGATAATTTCTTATCACATCAGCTCCGCAATACTGCTGGTAAACGCATTCTGAACATACCGGCATGGCCTCAACACAGGAGTTTCGGACTATGCTGTGCATAACCTGCCCGTTGAATATTCCGGAAAACTTTTCATCTACAGTTCCAAGGCAAAAATAATCATCTCCCATCCTTGCCAGCATTCTTGCTTCATCGGCTGGATAAACTTTGCCGTCATAATTGTAAATTACTCCGGACAGGCCTGCGCCTGATGGTGACTGCAAATCTACAAATCCCGTTGAAAACGGGGTAAGAATACGTGTAAGAAACAGAGCGGTATAGCATTCTACAAAGTCTATTCCCTTCTTGTTAAGTTCTATTATATATTGCAGTGCATCTTTGTATGCAGAAATAAATTCTTCGGTTGAATAATCAAGTTCAGCTTTATTTTTGACGGCATTTCCATATGGATTTAAAGCTCTTAGAAAAATTGTATTGTACCCAAGCTTGACGTAGGTATCAATCACACTTCTAAGCTTGTTAATATTTGTTTTTGTAATTGTCAAAAGCGGTGCGCAATCATTAATCAGCTTAGAGTTTTCAATGAATTTGTCGTATGAACTTTCAAATATTCGAGATTTTCTATTTGTATCATGCAGCTGTTTAGGCCCGTCAAGCGATGTTGAGATTTCAATTGAATGTTTTTTTATAAAATCAATTTGCTCTTTTGTAATCTGCATCAGGTTGGTACAAATTACAAAGCTTAAGTTTTTTCCAGCAAGTTTATTGACAAATTTGGCATACAGTATGCTTTCTCTAACTATATCCCAATTCAATAGAGGTTCTCCGCCCTGATATTCTATCTTAATATCGTCGGACGGTGATTGAAAAATTAAATCAATAGTTTTTCTTGCGGTTTCCCAGCTCATGTCATACTGTTTTGCCGACATATCAATACTTGAGGCGTGGCAATATTTGCAAAGACAGTTACATCGCAGTGTCGCAACAATCATATGCAAATTTGGAGAACATTGTGCAAAAGCTTTTCTGGTTCGCAGTTTTATTGCAAGCAAATCAAGAACTTGTTCTTTTTCTTCCGGTACTGTAAGAAAATGTTTGGCTTTTAATCTTTTGTAAAATTCATTCTGAGGCTGAAGCTTGTATGAGTGGAATTTATCAAAATCATCTCTGCGGGCAATAATCCATTCTCCGGCTTGATTTACCATAAGAACCGTATCATCTGAATATTTAAAATTAAAAGGAAGAATGATATATGAGGACAATTTATGAAACCTCAAATCTTTCAAAAGCTTTGTTATAAATAGCTTCTCTTAATTCTCCGAACTGGCCGTTAAGAGTTTCTCTGAGCTGTTGTTCCTGTAAATCAGAATTAAATTTATCAATATCAAAATTATTTGGAGAATTAACCTCTATAATATAATTAAATTTATCTTCCGATACTAATATGTCCTGCCATAAGTATACTGTTTTCAAAATAGCATCTTTATCAAAAACAGACTTCGCAAATTTGTATTGCTTCATGTTTCCTCTTAAAATCTTGAAGAATAATGTGAACTGTGCGAGCTGTGTGAATAATGCGAACGGTGGGAATAATGACCTGCAAGCTTTACATTATCTTTGTTTGTTAGTTCAATGCCGGAATACAGTATAAAAGGTTTACTGCTGTTCTGTACTGATACAGCGGTATTAGAAACTTCCGGTACGTTAGAAGTATTTACAGCTTTGGCTTCCAAACCTAAAAATGACATAAGAAATAAGCCCAGAAAGGATATGCAGCTTATTATACGCTTAAATCTATTTTTCATACAAACTCCTTTCCCAGATTATAACTTATTTTTCAGTATAATAAAAGTCTTCAGGTATAAATTATTACAATATATTAAGCAAAATAAGCCTTATGGCTAAGGCTTCAAAGATAATTTTTCGTATCTTTCACTCAGCCTTCTAATTCTTTCATTAAGATAAGCTGTTTCTCGTTCTTTGCCCAGACTTTCGTAAATATTTCTGCATTTTGTATACAGATTAACAGCATCCTTAGGTTTTCGCCTTTCAAGCATATGCGCTAAATCCGAGTATGTGAATGCAAGCTGTGTCTGTACTCCTTCTTTTGGAGTTGGTTTTTTAAGAATACTATCATAATTTTTCACATTTTGTTCATATTCAGCAATAACCTTTTTGCAGCATTCTTTTTTCTGTTGAAGTATATTAAACAGATTTTTTCGGTCATTAAGATTTTTATATAAATATTCTAAATCAGTAAGCCTTGCGAGTTCATGCAGTCCGTCATTCTTTTTACGGCTGTTTTCAAGCGCTATATGCAAGAGTTCTTCTGCTTTTGCCTGCATATTAAAATTAATGCATAATTTGCTGAGTTCATTTATTAAAAGGTCGCTTAGTCTGCTGTTTCCGTTAATTTTCAACTCGTCAGACAATTTGACCGTTCTGTTGCAGAAGTCTTCAACCTTTCCGCCGTGTACAAATAAATCTCTGATTTCGATATAATCGTTTTTTGCACTCAAGATTTCTTGTTCAGGCCTCAGGCAGCGCTTAGTGAAATTTGCATAAGCACTTTGAAATATGTCGTTTTGTTTCCCCAGCTTAAAAAGAACTTTCATATATTAAAAAAGTATTTTTAGTAAAGAAAATTGTCTGCATATTAATATATTTTTACAAATTCTGCCTTTTCCATGTATAATTTAAAGAGAAACGGAGAAATATAAATGAGTAAATATTTATTGGAAGTAGGTGTTGAGGAATTACCTTATAAGTTTATACCAATGGCAATTTCTCAATTGAAAAACGGATTTGAAACATTTTTAAATGACAGTGATGTAAAATATGAAAAAGTTAACGTAATGGCAACCCCCAGACGTCTTGCTGTAATCATAGATGGACTTGCTTCATCTCAGCCTGATGTAGAAAAAGTTGTAAAAGGCCCGATTGCAAAAGCGGCGTTTGATGAAAATAATAACCTCACAAAAGCCGGAGAAGGTTTTGCGAAGAAAAACGGAGTTGGAGCAGATGAACTCTATATTGAAGATAATTACGTTTACGCGAAAATTTCAATTAAAGGTAAAAATACAAAAGATTTGCTGCAAGAAAATGTTCCGGTAATTTTCTCAAAACTTCAAGGCCCTCATTTTATGAGATGGGGCAGCAATGATGTTAAATTCTCCCGCCCGATAAGATGGGTTTTATCAATTTTGGACAATGAAGAAGTCAAGATTAGAATTATTGATAAAGATTCTTCCAATATAACAAACGGACATAGATTTTCTAGGCAAAATATTGTGATTAATAATCCTGATGAATACGTTTCTAAGCTGCGTGAGGCAAACGTAATTGTTGATCCGGAAGAAAGAAAACAGCGCATTTTAGAATTAACTAAAATTGAAGCAGATAAACTTAACGCTGTTACAAAAATTTCCGATGATTTACTCGAAGAAGTTACATTCATCTGCGAATGGCCGGTTGCTGTAACCTGCAATTTTGACGAAGCTTTTCTCACAATACCTCAGGAAGTTGCAGTAACAGTTATGGAAACCCATCAGAGATATTTTGCTCTGTACACAAAAGACGGAAAACTTACAAATAAATTTGTAACTATTACAAACTATACAGGCAGCGAATTTGAAAATATTAAAGCCGGAAACTTGAGAGTAATTAAGGCCCGGCTTGATGATGCTGTATTTTTCTTTAATGAAGATACCAAGAAACCGCTTGAGGCTTATGTTGAAAATCTTAAGGGTATGACCTTCCAAAAAGGTATGGGCTCTGTGTATGATAAAACTCAGCGTATTGTGAAGCTTTCTGAAAAAATAGCATCTTCTTTTGGAATAAATAAACCTTCTATTAAGAGAACTGCAGAACTTTGCAAAGCTGATTTAGCAACAAACCTTGTATTTGAGTTTACAGAGCTTCAAGGGTTTATCGGTGCTGACTATGCCAGAGTTTCAAAAGAAGCTCCGGAGGTTTCAGAAGGTATAAAAGGACATTATTTCCCGCTCAATGCTGATTCTGAAACAGCGAAATCTATTGAAGGTCAGGTTGTTGGTATTGCAGATAAACTGGATACAATCTGTGCAGTATTCGTTTCCGGTAAAAAACCAACCGGTTCTTCTGATCCGCTCGGCGTAAGACGTGCAGCTCTCGGAATTATCAAGACAATCCTTGAGCATAATTTGAAGCTAACTGTTTCCGAATTGATTGATGAAACGTTGGCACTTCTTCCGGTAAAAGCAGACGTTAAAAAAGATGTTGAGGAATTTTTCGTACAAAGAGCTATTATATTCTTGAACAACGATTATCCAAAAACTGCTCTGGAAGCATGCGCTCAAAACAATCCTTGTATTGATTTTTGTGATTATGTAAAACGCGTCAAAGCAGTAGCAGGCGGAGTTGATGAGAAACTTGTAGAGAATGCTAACAGAGTCTTGCGTATTTTGAAAGAAGATGCTGGAGAAGTTAGGCCGGAACTTTTTGTCCAAAATGCTGAAAAAGATTTATATCAAGCAGTTCAGGCAATTAGTTTTAACGGTGATTACGCAAAATATCTCACTGATTTGACAGAAATTAACCCTGTTGTAACAAAATTCTTTGATGACGTACTTGTCATGGATAAGGATGAAAATATAAAAAATAACAGACTTGCACTATTGAAGAGTTTGAAAAATAAGTATATAATACTAACAGATTTCTCCCAAATGTAAAAAATTGTAACAACTTAAAAGAAAAGAGTCAATTTTTACCTTGAGGGGACTTTAATATAGTACAAAGTGAAGGTAGTAAAACTAAAGAGGTCGTTATGTTCAACCTGAAATTTTTCAAGTCACTGAAAGAAGCATTAGATACAAAAGCAAATTTACTTACATTTGCAAGCTCACAGAGAAAAGCAAATGAAGAATATATAGAGTCATTGTCAAGCAATGAACTAAAAATAAAGGCTGACGAACAGAGGTTGGAAGCAATGGTCAGACAACAATTAAAAGAAGAATTTCCGAATATAGAAAAGAGTTCTTCTTACGACTTACTGGTTGACGCGGTCATCCATAATTACAAGTCAAAACAGCTTCAAGCCACCGACGGTGCGGAAATAAATTAGACACTGTCAATTATTAAAAAATAAACAAACACCGTATTCAGACGAATGGGGTGTTTTTTATTATGCAGAGTCTAAATAGCGCCGGTTGCAAAAGAGGCCGCTTCTTCATAAGGGTTTTCAAGACCTGCATCCTGAGCAGCTTTTAGTGCTGTTTCAAACGCTTTGTCGGAATTTTCTGCAATTTGTGGGTTTTCAAGCAGTGCCTTCAAATCATGATTAGTATCATCTGCACCTTTAAACAACATTGAGCGGCCGAGTGCTTCAGCTTTAGGGTCAGAAAAATCATTTAATTTCGGAGCTTCTGCTGCCGGTTCTTCTACAGGAACTTCTGCCTGCGGTTTTTGTTGAATACCGTTAAAATTTACCTGATTTACACTAAATTTTGGACCATTTACTTCACTCATGTAGTTACCTCGCTTTATTTATTAAATTATATCATATTATGCAGTTAATCAACCATCCATTTGTTCTAAAACCTCTGATTAATTTTTTTTGCTAGTTGAAGGGTAAATTTTATGAAAATATTTACAAAAATTTACTATTTATACTGACTTTGTTATAATTAATATATGGGTAATGATATCGAGTCACTTCAGAATATTCTAAAAAATGATCCTTCAAACTTTCAGGCAAGAAGAGAACTCTCAATACTTCTGGTTAATAATGGTTTTAATGAAGAAGCAGAAGGAAATTTGAAATATCTTTTAAAATATTTTCCGCAGGATGCTGAAATTTACTACAATTTAGGCATTGTATATGAAAAATTAAAAAAGTTTACGGAAGCAAAAGAGTGTTATCAGAAAGCTGTTGAAATTTCTCCTCAGGAAGATTTTTATTACAATCTGGGGGATGTTCTGGTGGACTTAAAAGAATGGGACGAGGCAATCAGCGCTTTCCGCAAGGTTCTTGAAACAGACCCTGAGGATGGAAATTGTTATTTCAATCTGGGGGTTTGTTATTTTAATAAAGACGAAAAAAATCTTGCTCTGGATAATTTTCAAAAAGCAGCAGCAATCAATCCAAAAGATGTTTTTGCATATTTCTATCTCGGGTTTATATACCAGAACGACGGGCTTACAAATTTTGCGATAGATAGTTACAAAAAAGTTCTTGAAATTTCTCCGGACTACAGCTGGGCATATTTTAATCTCGGTTCAATTGCTTACAAGAGCGGAAATATTGAGGAGGCAAAAGAGTATTTACTAAAAACTCTGGAGTATAATTCTTCTGATATTGAAGCGTATAAGCTGCTTACTAAAATATGTTTGAAAACAGGTGAAACAGAAGAAATACTGGAAATCCTTAATACGAGATTAGATAAAGAGGATAATGGCGATTTGTATTATTGCCTTGCAAGGGTTTATAAGTATATTGGCGATTCTGAGCAGTATTGTAAAAATCTGGATCAGGCACTTGATAATCCTTATACGCTCACGTTTTCTAAAAAAATAGTAAAACAGGAACTTGAATATATAAAGGAAATGTTAGGAAGGAATGCTGTTATTGAGCCGGAAGCCGGTATTGAAGAGTATTCAGAGGAAGAACCGGAAGAAGATGAAAACTATGAGGACGAGCCTGAATACGACGACGAAGCTGACGAGTATGAAGAAGACGAAGATTATGATGATGACGGGGAAGAAGATAGTTAGGGTATGTTATCAAAGATTTTAATAAAAAATTATATATTAATTGATGAATTAGAGCTGGATCTGGCAGAAGGATTGAATATTATAACAGGTGAAACGGGTGCCGGAAAAAGTATTCTTATCAACGCCATTGATATTGCATTCGGAGCAAAGGCTGGAAAAGAAGTTATTAAGGGCGATGCGGAAAAAGCCGTAATTGAATTAACTTTATGTAATAAAAAACAGGATTTATCAGAACTGTTTGATGAAAACGGTATTGATAACTGCGGATGCGAGATTGTTCTATCAAGAGAGATTACCAAAACCGGTTCTCGTTCAAGAGTTAACGGGTGTCTGGTTAATCAGGAATTTATGCGGCATTTCCGCGAGCTGTTTATCGACGTACATTCACAGCACCAGACTTACTCATTCTTACAGCCGAAATACCATATAATTCTGCTGGATGCGTATGCTAAAAATACCTGCGGTACTATGCTTGAAAACTATAGAAAAGAGTTTAGTGTATATAAAGATATGCAGGCAAGGCTTGAAGATCTAAAAAATTCTGCTGATAAAACTGAGGAACAAATTGATTTTCTTAAGTTTCAGGTTAATGAAATTGATGAAGCGCAGATTAAATCTGCAAATGAAGATGAGGAGCTTAACAACGAACTTGCAGTGCTTGAAAATGTTGAAAAGCTCAAAGATTTAACAGGGGCTTCATACTGGGCAATTTCCGGTGATGACGGCGCAATAATCGATGCTTTGATGCAGATTAAAATGAACCTCTCAAAAGCTTCCAATATGGATAGTTCACTGGAAGAACAGGAAGGA
>ULOG01039211.1_pt1 | contig 10213 bp, 6 predicted proteins | sample 1952401 | NCBI WGS metagenome assembly ULOG01 (sample SAMEA4835598, study PRJEB28245) | human gut metagenome | biome: gut microbiome; material: fecal sample | place: Denmark | collected 2008
ACAGCGGCGGAAGTTTCCGACGGACTTTCAGGAGGCCCCGCATCGCAGGAACCGTCTTTTTCGGACAGCAGACGCGGGCACCGATCAGCTTTGCTGCATCGAGAACGGATCCGCCGCCGATGGCGAGGATAGCCTGCGCCTGAATCTGCTGATAAAGACGGAAACCCTGTTCCACGCTCTCAATCTGCGGATCCGGGGCGATTTCGGAGAAAATGGTGACGGAAATGTTTTCTTTTTTACAGCCATCCAGCAGAGACGTCAGTGTTCCGCGGCGGACAAAGCCGGGGGTAGTCACCAGGAGAATCCGGGAGATCCGGCGTTTCCGGAATAACGCGGGGAGCAGCAGAACAGCATCCGGTGCTGCAAGGAGTGTCTGTTTCTTATGCTCTGTCAGATGAAGAACGCGGCTCAACACCCACTGCCGGGTGCGGAACCAGAAAATGGAATGCATCAATCAAGTACCTCCATAAAAAATCGTGAGAATCGTATATCTCTTATTGTAACAGTGCACGGCAGGTTTTTCAATTCGTATAGGAATTTTGAATCTTCCGTGAAAAGAATTGACAGTGTGAAAAATGCGTGTTATAGTACGAATAGAACAGATAAAAAGAGCCAGGAATTGTTCACCTGGGAAATCAGGAAAAGGCTTGACTGGAGGTGCCTGATGATGGAAACAAAGAGAGATTATTATGAAGTATTAGGCGTCAGCCGGAATGCAGACGAGAAAGAAATCAAGCGTGCATACCGGAAACTGGCGAAAAAATATCATCCCGATACGAATGCGGGAAACCCGGATGCGGAAAAGAAATTTAAGGAAGTGACAGAAGCGTATTCTGTCTTAAGCGATCCGGAAAAGAAGAAAATGTACGATCAGTTCGGATTCGCGGCGTTCGACCAGGGAGCCGGCGCGTACAGCCAGCAGGGCGGTGGAAATCCGTACGGCAGTGCGTATGGAAACCCGTTCGGCGGAAGCGGAAACAACGGCGGCTATCACGAATTTCACTTTGAAGGAAACGCGGACGATATGTTCGGCGATTTCTTTGATCAGATGTTTCATGGCAAAAGCCGTGGATTCGGAAGCGAGCGGTATACGCGTTCGGGAAGCAGCAGACATCCGTTTGAGGATGCATTTTCCGGCCGCGGTACGGCAGAGGATCTCGATCTGCATGCTGAGGTTTCGATCCGCCTGGAGGAAGCGGCATCGGGCTGTGAAAAACAGATTACCCTGCGGAACCCGGATGGAACGACCAATACGCTGCTGGTTAAAATCCCGGCCGGTATCGAGAGCGGAAAGAGCATCCGTCTGCGCGGCAAAGGCCATACAGGATCAAACGGCCGTCGCGGCGATCTGCTTTTGAAGGTCAATGTAGAAGAAAAGAAAGGCTTTGAACGGCGCGGAATGGACATCTACACGACGATTCAGATTCCATACACAACGGCAGTCTTTGGCGGTGAAGCGCGTGTCTCGACACTGTACGGAGATGTGGTCTGCAAAATCAAGGAAGGAACACAGTCCGGCAGTAAGCTCCGTCTGCGCGGCAAGGGCATGGTATCGATGAAAGATGCGAACGTGCACGGTGATCATTATGCGACGATTGAGATTGCTGTACCGCGCAGTCTGAACCGCACAGCACGCCAGAAACTGATGGAATATAAGGAAGCGTGCTGAAAATGTGAAGAAACTGTGAAATCGGAAAATCCGGGTTGACAAATCATGTTTGTGGTATTATATTACACCTAGAACAAAGAAAAGGAATCAACAAGAAACCAATTCTTCCTTGCATGTTCCCAAACATCCTGTTCCAAGAAACTTATTCATAGCCACAAGGCAAAGCAAACTTAACACCCTTCACAAGATAAGAAGCCTGCTAAGAATCAGATTTTTGGAGGAAAAGGTAAATGAATACTTTAAAAGCTGAAAAGAGAAGTTTGGATGTAAAAGCAAAAAGACTCAGAAGAGAAGGATACGTTGTTGGCAATGTATTCGGCAGAGAGATGAAAGAATCCATTCCAGTTAAGATGGTAAAAAGAGATGTCGAGAAACTGCTGAAGACAGACCACAAAGGCAGCCAGATTATGCTGGATGTTGACGGAGCCGCATACGATGTCCTGATCAAAAATGTTGATTATAACCCGGTAGCCGGACAGATCGATTCGATCGAGTTCCAGGCACTGGTCAGCAACGAGAAAGTTCATTCCGTTGCAGAGATTGTCCTTGTAAACCATGAAAAGATCGCAGAAGGCGTTCTGCAGGAGGATCTGAACGAGGTTGCCTACATGGCATACCCGGCATCCCTGGTCGATCAGGTAATGGTCGATGTCGGAGAGATGAAGATCGGTGATGTCATCCGCGTCAAAGATCTGTCCCTGGCCGCTGACCCGGATATCACCATAAAGACCAATCCGGAATCCATTGTCGTAAGTCTGATGGCTTCCCACAACGTAGAAGCACTGGCAGAAGATACCGAAGAAGCAGAAGAGAAATAAACAGAATAAGCACATACAAAGAAATCCGAAGGCGTCAAAAACCTTCGGATTTTTTGCGTGAAAAATATGGTTTGAATCGATCAGATATAACTCATGAAGCCTTTTCCGATAATTTCGCTGCTCTTTGTGATCGCAATAAACGCGGTCGGCTCGGTATCATGAATAAACCGCTGAAGATAGACGGCCTGCTTGACATCCACAACCGTGAGAATGACTGTCCGCTGCTGGTCGGAGTAAGCGCCGACGGCGTCGTAAAGGGTTGCGCTGTGATTGAGATCCTTTTCATCCGCTCAATCGTTTTGTCAATCAGCAGTGTTTTCGCCATCAGACCGAGAACCGAACAAAGTCCGGTTAAGGTATCGAAAATCAGGAAAGCAAGGATGACAACGATGAGGTCGGTCACCAGCAGGGCAGTGGAAATATTCATTGTAGAATATTTTTTAATAATCATGGCGATGATGTCTGTGCCGCCGCCGGAGGCATTCTCAAAAAACAGCAGTGCTGCCGCCAGTGCCGGAAGAATAATGGCAAAGCAGAGCTCCAGCATGATCTCATTGGTAAGCGGATGTGCCATCGGAAACAGCTTTTCAAAAATGTTCAGAAGAACCGAGGAAAGCACGGTCACGTAGGCTGTCTTGACGCCGAAGTTCCGCCCCAGCACAGCAAAACCAACCAGCAGAAGCAGCAGGTTGATAAAAAGGTTGATCTGTGAGGCAGTGAACGGAAGAAACCGGCAGATGACAACGGCCATACCGGATACACCGCCGAAAGAAAAATTATTGGGGAATTTAAAAACATAAATTCCAATGTCCATGATCAGAACAGCTGCGGTAATGACAGCATATTCTTTTAACGTTTGTAATGCAGGCTGCGATGCCTGTTCTTTTTTGTCCATTTTTTTGCTCCTTTATTTGAATTTGAGGAGACCTTTATTTTATTATAGAAGAAACTTTTTTGAATAACAGCTAATAATGTATCCCCCTCTTCAAACATAGCATGGCATAGGGTAGTTTGTCCAGTTACATTTTCCTTATTTCCATTTTTCCGTTTTCCGATGGTTGTATCCAATTTATTTCTGTGGTATGATGAAGGGCAGGATCTTTTTTCGGAAAGAAAAAATCTGCAGTTTCTGTTTCAAAATGTTTCGAAAAAAGAAGAAAAAACAGAAACAAAAATGGAGGAAGAAACATGAAAAATACAAGGGTTTATGTTGATTTTATAACAGAGAAACTGAAAAAACTGCTCTCCATCGACAGCCCGACCGGCTACACGAAAGATGCCATTGCATGGCTGAAAGCAGAGTACGAAGCGATGGGCTATGCGCCGGTGATCACCACAAAGGGCGGCCTTCTGGTGCAGCTTGCCAAAGGCTGTGAAGGAAACGGCGGTGTCCTTGTGGAGACACATACCGATACGCTCGGCGGCATGGTAGCGGAAGTGAAAGGAAACGGCCGTCTTCGTCTCACCGCGCTCGGCGGTATGAATCCGAACAATGCGGAGACGGAAAACTGCGTTGTCATCACAAGAGACGGAAAACGGTACGAGGGCTGCTTCCAGATGAACAACCCGTCGATCCATGTCAACGGTTCCTACGACCAGCAGGACCGCACCTACGACAATATGGAGGTCGTTCTGGATGAGATGGTCTTCTCCAAAGAGGAGACAAAAGCGCTCGGCATCGAGACCGGTGATATCGTCTGCTTTGAGACGAGAACCCGCATCACGGAGAAGGGCTACATCAAGAGCCGTTTCCTCGATGATAAACTGAGCGTTGCAATCCTGCTCGGCTATGCGAAGTATTTAAAAGAAGAAAATGTCACACCGTCCCGCCCGGTTTACCAGCACATTACCGTATACGAAGAGGTCGGCCACGGCGGATCTGCTTCCGTTCCGGAGGGCGTGACAGATATTCTTTCTGTTGATATGGGCTGTGTCGGCGACGGACTGGAGTGTAAAGAGCATCAGGTATCCATCTGCGTCAAAGACAGCGGCGGCCCTTACAGCTACGATTTTACCGGCGAGCTGATTGCGGCAGCAAAAGCAAACGGAATCGACTATGCGGCGGATGTTTACCCGCACTACGGCTCTGACGTGGAGGCAACGCTCCGCGGCGGCGCAGACGCACGCCATGCCCTGATCGGCGCCGGTGTGTACGCATCCCATGGATATGAGAGAAGCCATGTGGACGGCGTGAAGAATACGCTGGAACTGCTTGCGGCGTATCTGGACAAATAAAAATAAGAACAAGTGAGAGAATTGCATGAGAAAATTAGCATTGCCAGAAGAAGTGCTGCTCCAGATTGAGCAGCCTGCGCGATACATTGGAAATGAATTCAACAGTGTCGTAAAAGACAAAGAGAAAGTAGCCCTGCGCGGCGCATTCCTGTTCCCGGATGTGTATGAGATCGGTATGTCCCACCTTGGCATCCAGATCCTGTACGATATGTTCAACAAACGCGAGGACATGTGGTGCGAGCGAGTTTATTCCCCATGGCCGGATCTGGACCGCGTGATGCGTGAACAGAACATTCCGCTGTTCGGTCTGGAATCCCAGGAGCCGGTGAAAAACGAGGATTTCCTGTTTATCACCCTGCAGTATGAGATGTGTTATACGAACGTTCTGCAGGCGCTCGACCTTGCCGGAATCCCGCTGCATGCGGTGGAGCGTACCGACGAGGACCCGATCGTCATCGGCGGCGGCCCGTGTACGTACAACCCGGAGCCGATCGCTCCGTTCTTCGATCTGTTTTACATCGGAGAGGGTGAGGTTGTGTACGACCAGCTTTTCGACACGTATCTGGAAAATAAAAAGAACGGCGGAACCCGTCTGGATTTTCTGAAAAAGGCATGCCGGATCCCGGGCATTTACGTACCGCAGTTCTATGAAGTAACGTACCACGAGGACGGAACCGTTGCAGCCTTTACGCCGTCCATCCCGGAAGCGCCGGAAAAGATCAAAAAACAGCTTGTCATGGATATGACCGAGGCAACGTATCCGGAGAAACCGGTCGTGCCGTTTATCAAGGCAACACAGGACCGTGTCGTTCTGGAGATCCAGCGCGGCTGTATCCGCGGCTGCCGTTTCTGCCAGGCGGGTATGGTGTACCGTCCGACAAGAGAGCGCGATGTGGAGAAGTTAAAAGAACTTGCGACCCATATGCTGCGCAATACCGGCCACGATGAGATTTCGTTGAGTTCTTTGAGCTCGAGTGATTACAGCCATCTTCCGGAGCTTGTCAACTATCTGATCGACAGCTGCCCGGAAAAAGGTGTCAATATTTCCCTTCCGTCTCTTCGAATCGACGCATTTTCCCTCGATGTTATGAGCAAGGTACAGGATATCAAAAAGAGCAGCCTGACCTTCGCACCGGAGGCGGGAAGCCAGCGGATGCGGAATGTTATTAATAAAGGTCTGACCGAGGAAGTCATTCTTGACGGAGCCGGTAAAGCGTTTGAGGGCGGCTGGAATAAAGTAAAACTGTACTTCATGCTGGGCCTTCCGACCGAGACCGAGGATGATATCAAAGGAATTGCGCATCTGGCGGAAAAGATCGCAGAGCGTTACTATGAGATTCCGAAAGATCAGAGAAACGGAAAATGCCAGATTACGGCAAGCTCCTCGTTCTTTATTCCAAAGCCGTTCACCCCGTTCCAGTGGGCACCGATGAACACGGAAGAGGATTTCCTGAAAAAAGCATCCATTGTAAAGGCGGAAGTCCGTGCACAGCTGAATCAGAAGAGCATCCGTTACATTTATCATGAGGCAGATATTTCCCTTCTGGAGGGATTCCTTGCACGCGGCGATCGGAAATGTGCCGAAGTTATCGAAAAAGCGTACCGAAAAGGTGCTATTTTCGATGCCTGGTCCGAGTATTTCCGGAAAGATGCCTGGGAAGAAGCGTTTGCAGAGACCGGCATTGACATTATGTTCTATGCCTGCCGTGAGCGCAGCACCGATGAGATCCTTCCGTGGGATTTCCTTGATATCGGTGTGACGAAAAAATTCCTGATCCGCGAATGGGAGCGGGCACAGAAAGAAACCGTTACCCCGAACTGTAAGATGCAGTGTTCCGGCTGCGGAGCAAAATCATTCGGAGGAGGTGTCTGCTATGAAAATCAGAATTAAGTTTGCCAAAACAGGTGTGATGAAATTTGTGGGTCATCTGGATGTGATGCGTTACTTCCAGAAAGCAATCCGCCGTGCAGAACTTCCGATCGCTTATTCCGAGGGCTTCAGCCCGCACATGCTGCTGTCGTTTGCTTCTCCGCTCGGTGTCGGCATCAGCAGCACCGGTGAATATTTCGATATGGTGCTCGCGGAAGATATGAAAACCGACGAGATTGTAAAACGTCTGAATGCGACGATGGTTGAGGGAATGGAAGTGCTTTCCGCCCGCCATGTGCCGGATGGAAAAGCAAGCAAGGCAATGTCTCTCGTGGCAGGAGCCGATTATCTCGTGCAGTTCCGTGAGGGAAAAATGCCGGAGATCGATCTGGAAACGAAAGTGCCGGAGTTTTTCGCACTTCCGCAGATTGAGATCATGCGAAAGACAAAACGAAGCGAAAAGCTGACCGATATCCGCCCATGGATTTACGATATGAAAGCAAAGAAAAGCGGTGTCTGGATGCAGCTCTCCACCGGAAGTGTTTCGAACCTGAAACCGGAGCTCGTGATGGAAGCGTTCTGCAAATGGTGCGGGGTTGAACTTCCGCCGTTTGCATGCACGATTCTGCGCGAGGAAGTTTACGCAGACATCGGAACGGAAGAAGAGCGAAAGCTGGTTCCGCTGGAAGCGTTAGGAGAAGAAGTTGAGTAAACGAATTGTCATTGCCCATCTGCTGTGGGAGGGAAAAGATTACCTAGTACACACGCTGGCGGAAGGAGAAAGACCGGTCGAACTGACGGCCCTCTGCAGGGAGAAGGAAACGCTGCTTGGCAATATCTATGTCGGCCGGGTGGAAAAACTGGCGCCCGGGATCAGCGGGGCATTTGTCTCGTTTGCGGAGCAGCAGAGCTGTTTTCTTGATCTGTCCCGTGTAAAAGAAGGGTATCTTCTGAAAAAAGCACCGGGAACGGAACTGTATGTCGGGGATGAAATCGTCGTGCAGATCCAGCGGGAAGCGCAGAAAACGAAGCTTCCGTCGGCGACAGCAGAACTTTCTCTTTCGGGAAGTGCCCTGGCGCTCTATTATGGAAAGCCGGAAATCTCATGCTCGGGACGCCTTCTGCCGGAGCAGAAAAAACGGTTAAAAGAACTGGGAAGCCGGATCTTTCCAGAGCTTTCCGGCGGAAGCCTTCCGTTTGGCGTGATCTTCCGCACCGCATCCGCTGATGCTTCGGAAGAAGAGATCCGGCAGGAATATCTCGAGCTGTCCGAAAAACTCGCGCGGATTGTCCAGTATGGAACGATGCGGAGCCTGTACTCCTGCCTGTATCGGGCGTCAGATGCCGTGCCGGAGCTCGTCAAACGGTATGCACCGTCGGTTTCAGAACTTGTGACAGACGACAGAGAAACGTATGAGATCTGCAGAGAATATCTGGAGCGTCATGATTTTCACGACTGCCGCCTGACCTGGTATGAGGATCAGCTTACTACACTGACAAAGAAAGAAAATCTCGAAAATCACGTAAAACAGGCACTCGACAAACGTGTGGATCTGCCTTCCGGCGGATTCCTCGTGATCGAACCGACCGAAGCGCTGACCGCGATCGATGTGAACAGCGGAAAGCAGCTCGGAGGACGTAAAAATACGTTTCTGTACAGCGTAAACCAGGAGGCAGCCCGCGAAATCGCCCGCCAGATCCGCCTGCGCGGGATTTCCGGTCTGATCCTGGTTGACTTTATCAACATGCCGGAAAAAGAGCAGGAGGAGCGCCTTCTCGGCTTCCTGCAGGGTCTTGTGCGGGAAGATCCCGTTCCGACCAAAGTTGTGGATATGACGGCGCTTCATCTCGTGGAACTGACGAGAAAGAAAATCCGCCGGCCGCTGGCAGAACAGATGAAATGACGGTAACCTTACAAAGGAGGAATGAATATGGAACCACAAAAGAAACCGATTCACCTCAATGAAAATGATACCCCATATCTTTACGACCCCTTTCGAAACCGGATGCCGGCAAAACGGCCGCATCCGGCGGAAAAAGAAAAGATACTGAAACCATGGCAGGGCCTGCTGGTGTTTGCCTTTCTGATGGTTCTTTTTAATCTCGCCGGAATCCCGCTGGTTCTTGCAGGTGGGATGTATGGAAATGCGCTGGACGAGATCATTGTATTCCTGATCGGATCCATTCTCGTCGTACGGGCACTTCATATTCCGTTAAAAGAAGTGTTCCCATTAAAAAAGCCGGATGGAGCCGGAATCCTCGGAACCATTCTGATGTGGTATGTGACGTACCGCGGTGTGCTTGCCCTTTTCCTTCTGATGGAATGGATTTTCCCGCAGGAATACGCAAGCCTCTCGGAATCCATGGACAGCAGTATGGCGGGCCTTTCCTATTTCGGCGAGCTGCTTGTCGTTGCGCTGACACCGGCCATCTGTGAAGAAGCACTGCACCGCGGTCTTCTGCAGTACAGTCTGCGCGGAATCAAAAAGAAATGGGTGATGCTGCTTCTGATGGGCGTTTATTTTGGCGCTTTCCACATGAGCATCGTCCGTTTTCTTCCGATGATGATGATGGGAATCGTTCTCTCGTATGTGCGGATGAAGACCGACAACATGTTTTACAGCTCGCTGTTCCATTTCGTCCACAACGCATCGACGATTGTGGCGAGCATTGCGGCAAGCTTCCTCTATATGTTCTCGCAGGGGAACGCAGCAGCAGGCAGCGGATACGCAACGGAAACGTACATCGGCATGTATCTGATCGAAGCGGCGCTGATGCCGATCGGTCTTTATATGGGAAGCCGTCTTCTGATGTATCAGCAGACAAAAAGCGAAGGATTTTTCCCGAAGGAGAGAAGAAAAAAGACCATTGCAAAAATTGTAATTCCGACCATTCTGCTGATCCTTGGCGGACTGTTTTTCCTTGGTATTGGTATGATGTAAAAAGAATCAAAAGCAGTTTGGGCAATTTTGCAGAAATGTCCAAGCCGGGTAGAAAACAGGTACGATTTATGATAGAATAACAGCAAATCAGGCGTTACACGATATTACAGAAAGGAAAAGCTGTTTCTCTAAAAAAGAGACAGCAGGAATAAGAACTATGGCAAGAACAGCTATTGCTACCGACAGCAACAGCGGTATTACACAGAGTCAGGCGAAAGAGCTGGGCGTTTTTGTCCTTCCGATGCCTTTCTTCATGCGCGGAAAAATCCAGTTTGAGGATATCGACCTGACACAGGAACAGTTTTACGAGATTCTGGCAGAGGATGCGGCTGTTTCCACATCTCAGCCGTCTCCGGGAGATCTGATGGATTTCTGGAACAAAATTCTCGAAGAGTACGATGACATTGTTTACATTCCGATGTCAAGCGGCCTTTCCGCCTCCTGTGATACAGCGACCGTGCTGTCCGAGGACTACGAAGGAAAAGTGCAGGTTGTCAACAACCAGAGAATCTCCGTTACGCAGCAGCAGTCCGTTCTGGATGCAAAGAAAATGGCAAACCGCGGCGTGGCAGCAAAAGACATCAAAGCAATTCTGGAAGAGGATGCGCTGGATGCAAGTATCTATATTATGGTAGATACGTTAAAATACCTGAAAAAAGGCGGCCGCGTTACGCCGGCA
>ULOG01033483.1_pt1 | contig 10177 bp, 10 predicted proteins | sample 1952401 | NCBI WGS metagenome assembly ULOG01 (sample SAMEA4835598, study PRJEB28245) | human gut metagenome | biome: gut microbiome; material: fecal sample | place: Denmark | collected 2008
TTTTCAGGATAAATATGATCTGATCAACTGGTATTTTGATAAGATTTTGCTGGAATCATTTGAGCACATGGGAGAAGGAAGAACCGTCTACGAGAGCCTTGTCAACAAATTTGAATACATTCAGATGGAGCAGCTGTTTTTTCGGGCGGCATTCAAAAATGATCAGCAGAATTGCCTGAGAGATCATGATTTTGAACTGATTCAGGAGTTTTACACAAAGCAGATCGAAAGCCGGACAGGAAGAAAGATTTCCACCGAATTGCAGTTTGAACTGGAAATGTATTGCCTTGGTTCGGTTTATATGACGGTGCAGTGGGTGCTCGGGTATCGGAAATGTACGCCAGAAGAGCTGGCACATGCGCTGACCGAATCCATGCCTGTGCGGCTGAGGGAAGTATTTCAAAAACTGGGATTGATATAGGAAGAAACTGTAAAAAATGCATCCGCTTGGTCTATCGTTTGAAACGCCAGAACCGGTATTTGCCGGAACTGGCGTCTCTTTCATCAGTGACTTTTTTACAGTCCACTTTATATTGAATTGCAAGAAATTACATTAGTTTACGGAACAGCGCTTTCAGATCTTCCACACTGGCATCTTTTGGATTTCCAGGTGCGCAGGCATCGGCATGTGCGGATTCTGCAAGGAACTGTAAGTCTTCTTCCTTCAGTGCTTCCAGTTTGGTCGGAATTCCGACATCGACGGAAAGCTGCTGTACGGCATCAATTGCTGCCTTGCGGTATTCGTCCACAGACATTTCATCGACACCTTTGACACCCATGGCGCGTGCAATCTCACGGTATTTTTCACCGGTGCAGTCGGCATTGTATTCCATAACGATTGGGAGCATCATTGCACAGGCAACACCGTGTGGAGTGTCATAGACAGCACCGAGTGTGTGTGCCATGGAATGTGCGATTCCAAGTCCGACATTGGAAAATCCCATACCCGCGATATACTCGCCGAGTGCCATACCTTCGCGTCCCTCTTTTTCGTTTGCAACGGCACTGCGCAGGGATTTGGAGATCAGCTCAATGGCTTTGAGGTGGAACATATCTGTCATTTCCCAGGCTGCTTTTGTAGTGTATCCTTCGATGGCGTGTGTCAGGGCATCCATACCGGTAGAAGCAGTAAGTCCCTTTGGCATGGAAGACATCATCTCAGGATCTACGATTGCGATAATTGGCATATCGTGTGGGTCAACACATACAAATTTACGCTTCTTTTCCACATCGGTAATGACGTAGTTGATGGTAACTTCTGCCGCAGTACCAGCGGTGGTCGGAACAGCGATGATCGGTACACATGGTTTTTTGGTCGGAGCTACGCCCTCAAGGCTACGCACATCTTCAAATTCCGGATTGGCAATGATGATACCGATGGCTTTGGAAGTATCCATGGAAGAGCCGCCGCCGATTGCAATGAGGTAGTCGGCACCGGAATCCTTGAATGCCTGTACACCGTGCTGGACATTCTGGATGGTTGGATTTGGTTTGATATCGGAATAAATCTCATACACAAGACCATTCTTGTCCAGTACATCTGTTACCTTTTTTGTTACACCAAACTTGATCAGGTCAGGATCAGAGCAGACAAAAGCTTTCTGGAATCCGTGTGCTTTTGCCTCGGTTGCAATCTCCTGAATTGCACCTGCGCCGTGATAAGATGTTTCATTTAACATAATTCTGTTTGCCATAGTTGTAATCGTCTCCTTTGCATACATTCATGATACCCTTATTGTAGCAATGAAAAATCCGGGATGTAAGTTACAAAAGCAGCAGATTGTAACATGTGGTCCCAAATTTTTTTTCCTTGATTTTTTATGGGAAAAGGAGTAATCTGTCAATGGGAATGAAGTTCTCCCAAGGGAATTTCCCTGAACTGCTGAACGATAAGCTGATGACTTCTACGATTGTTTGATCGCAGAGACCATCGGCTTTTTTATTTGCTGTAAGATTTTGAGGATGTGCAGGGGAAGGATTGATGCAGGATGGATGTAGCAGTAAATCAATTGTTCATATGTCGCATGTAAGAGACGAAAAAGGGATTATGAAAGAAGAGGAAAACCATGAATCCGTCACATGATTTACAGGGATTAAAGAAAAAAGCAAAAGAAACATTTTTGTATGTGCTATCTGCGTTGCTCCTTGGTATTGCAATTGGTGCCATTGATGCGGTATTTGGTCGTGTTTTACTTTTTATTACAGATTTTCGTTCGGCGCATGTAGTTGTATTGCTGCCGTTTCTGCCGCTGGCAGGGCTTGGGATCGTCTGGTTATACCGGCATTTCAATGAGACGGCGGCAAAAGGAATGACGCTTGTCATGGAAGCCGGGCAGGGAAAGCGGGAGTCGATTCCACTGGCACTTATCCCACTTGTCATGGCCGGTACATGGATCACACATCTGTTTGGCGGAAGTGCGGGGCGCGAGGGCGTTGCCGTGCAGATCGGTGCTACACTTTCCCATGCGTTTGCCCGCAGATTCCACTTCCCGGACAACGGCAGGATATTATTGATTGCGGGAATGGCAGCCGGATTTGGAGGCCTCTTTCAGACTCCGTTTGCAGCAGTCTTTTTTGCGATGGAAGTAGTGGTGAGTGGAAGTATGGCATATTCCGCATTGCTTCCTGCAGCGATTGCGTCTTTTACGGCATCTGCAACTTCGCATGCGCTGGGGCTGGAAAAATTTTCGGTTCTTCTTTCGCAGACCCTGTCATTGACGGACACAAAGACGGTGACATATCTGATTCTTTTTGGAATCTTGTTCGGTCTGACGGGACGGCTGTTTGCGGTGCTTTTGCAAAAAGTAAAACAGTTTATGGGAAACGTACTGGAAAATCCATACAAGAGAATCGGCTTTGTGTCGATCCCACTGGCGGTGTTTCTTTTTCTGGCGTGGAACGGACGGTACTGCGGACTTGGAACCAATCTGATCGCGCAGGCATTTTCCGGGGGAGAACTGTATATGTTTGACTGGATTTTGAAGCTGCTCTTTACGGTACTGACTTTGTCGATCGGGTTTCAGGGCGGAGAGGTGACACCGCTTTTTTCCATCGGTGCATCGCTTGGTTTTGTGCTGGGAAGCCTGGCAGGACTGCCACCGATGGTCTGCGCGGCACTTGGATACGCGGCGGTGTTTGGAAGTGCAACCAATACTTTGCTGGCTCCGGTTCTGATCGGAATGGAAGTATTTGGTGTGGAAAATGGGCTTGCATTTTTTGCGGTCTGCCTGGTGGCATTTCTGGTCAATGGCAACCGCTGCATTTATACGGCACAGAAACGGTCTTTTTGGTAAAAATCCCTTGACTCTCACCCTGGTTCATGGTTTATAGTTCTGCCAGAATTAAAAAATTGAGGTGGAAATCATGAACTGGGTGATTGGAAAAAAGCAAAAAAGAAGAAACAGAATAAAAGCACAATTCGGGAAAAATCCAATGGAGCTGGAAGCGTGGGAATCACTGGAGAAGCGCATGCGCGAAATCCGTATGTATGAAGAGCTGGTGGTGCAGGACGTAAAGAAGGAAGAATGGCAAAGTGCAGGAAGCGTGGATACCGTTACGTGGAATGACCTGGAGATGGATCGTGTATTTGCGCGGATCAATCATACCCGGACGTATATGGGAGAGCAGATTCTGTACCATCGCCTGCACAATATGCAGACACGGCAGTCCTGTGAGGATATGGAAAAGAGGATTTCGTTTTTTTCGCGCCGGGAATCCATACGCACAGAGATAGAAGAAAAACTCATGCGTATCGGCAAGCAGAAAGAAAGCTGTTATCTGCCGTTTTTCCTGACGGAAGAAATTAACCCACTGGTCATTCCCGGTGCAATACTGTATTTTTTGCAGGGACTGCTGGCGTTTTGCCTGATCGGTGCAATTTTGCTGCGAAGTAATTTGTGGGCAACTGGTTTTCTTGTTGTGGCGGTAGTCAATCTGCTTATTTATCTGCATACAAAATGCAAATATGAGGGAAATTTGTTTATGGTATCCAGTCTGAAAGAACTTTTTGATTTTTGCAACTGGATTGTAAAAAAACTGGAACCGGACAGACCGGAAATTTTGCATGCATTGGAGAAAACTCAAAAATTATCCCACCGGATGCTGCGCTGGCAGACTAGAAAATACCAGAGCATATCCGGGGATGTGACGGGGATCCTCTGGGATTATATTGCGGGAATTACGCTGCATGATGTTGTCGCATTTTACCGTATTCAAAAAACTTTGCGCGCGTGCAAAAAAGAGACGATGCAACTGTATACATTTGCAGGAGAAATCGATATGGAGATTGCGATCGCATCCTTTCGGAAAAGCCTGCCGCAATGGTGCTGTCCGTCATTGCAGAGTGATGGCGCAATCAGTGTGGAGAAAATCCGTCATCCTCTTATGGCAGATGCAATTCCGAATGATTTTGTCCTGAAAAAAGGTGTGGTACTGACCGGGGCAAATGCATCTGGCAAATCGACATTTATGAAAGCGGTTGCCATCAATGTGATTCTGGCACAGACGATCAATACCTGTGTTGCAAAAAATATGAAAATGCCTGCAATACAGGTGATGACCTCGATGGCACTTCGGGATGATGTGCTGCAGGGAGAGAGTTATTACATGCGTGAAATTAAATATTTAAAGCGCATGCTCGATGAATTGGAAACGGGTGAGCCCATGTTGTTTGTGATTGACGAGATTTTAAAAGGGACGAACACGCGTGAGCGTCTGGCGGCATCCAATGCCATTTTATCCTACATGGTACAGAAACAGGGCTTTCTCCTGATTGCCACACATGATCTGGAGCTGGTGTATGCCCTGAAAAACCGATACGACACTTATTATTTTGACAGTCAGGTTCATGAAAAAGATATCGTTTTTCCATACAAAATCAGACGTGGGATCGTCGGGAAAACAAATGCCATAGATTTGATGGAACTGCTGGATTTTCCAGAAGAAATTACAGACCAGGCACGGCGTGAGGTGGGAAAGAGATAATTGTATTTTCAAATATTATAGAAGGAGGAACGGGACAGATGAAAATAGGACAGGCAGCACAACTGACCGGATTAACCATCAGCAATATCCGCTTTTATGAAAGAAAGGGGCTGCTCGAACCGGAGCGGAATGACCAAAGCAAATACCGCAATTACAGTGAACAGGATATCCGGCGGTTAAAACAGATCATTTTATATCGGAAAATGAATATGCCCATCGAAAAAATTGCCTTGATGCTGGATGATCCGGCAGTTTCTGAGGAACTGGTCCGGCAGCAGTTGCAGGAGTTGTTAAATAAGCAGCAGGAAATACAGGGTTCCATCGACCTGTGCCGGAAACTTGCAGCAGATCATGCCTACGATGGCGAAAATATTGATTTTTACCTCAACTATGTAAAAGAAGAAGAGAAAAAGGGACATAGCTTTGCGCAATTGGAGGAACTTGTCGGTGATTTTTCGGAGTACAGCGAGTTTTATAAAGTGAGTGGCGATCCGGTTTTCCAGTTTCTGTTTTGCAAGGTCAAAAATCAGAAGCTGTTTGGATGGGTATGGTTTGCACTGTGGATCGCACTGAGTGTTTTTTTTATTGTGGAGTTTGGATTCGGTGACGGGCATATGCCGCTTGTGGTAAAAGCGATCGTTATCGGGGCTGTGCTTGTCTTTTTATGGTATGATTTTATCCGGTATTGCAGAAAAAAGCGAAAATATACCGTTAAATACAGGAAAACAACAGCACCATAAAAGGCATGGTCACAATGGCACACAGCGTGGTCACTACGTTGATTGCGCTGGCATAGTGTGCATCGTTTCCGTACACCTGACACATCTGTGTAACGGTAGATGCTGATGGGGTGATTACTGCGAGAAATACAATGAGCATGATCTTTTGAGCATCTGCAGACAGTGTGGCAAGATGGCTGATTTTTATGAGAAACAGTGCAATCAAAGGAATGACAAGCATTCTGAGAGCCGATATGAAATACACACGTTTATTTGCAAAAATTGCTTTCAAATCCATTCCGGCAAAAAGCATTCCGGTTACAATCATGCTGGCCGGTCCGATCATATTTCCAACGCTGGAGATCGTATTTGCAATGAGTTCCGGCAGCCGGATTCTGGTGAAAAATAAAGTGGCACCAATGGCAATGGAAATCATATTGATGTTAAGGATGATTTTCTTCCAGTCATAGGAAGATTCACGGCTTATGATTTTCTTGCAGTGTGTCCAGAGGAAAACAAGCTGCACGCTCATGAAGACACATCCGTAAAGCACCCATTTCTGTCCCAGAACAAATGTCACGATAGGAACAATCAGGTTACCGGAGTTGGAGTAATAGATAGAAGCTGTTTCCACTTCATTTAAAGAAAACAGTTTTCCCATCACGAAAACGACAAGCAGGAGAACCACCTGAAGCAATACGGATGCAGCAAGCGCGATCAGAAGACCATTTACGGTTTTTTTAGTATAGTCCACCTGAAAAGCGTTTATAATCACGCATGGAATGATCAGGTACAGTACGATTTTGGATAAAACCTTACTGTCTTCTTCCTTGACAATTCCCGCCTTTACAATAATAAATCCCATCAGAATCATGAGAAAAAGCTCAAAAATCTGTTCCATTAAAAGAATACTGATCTGCATAGAATCACCCTGTCTTTCTAACTGCCTATCATAGAACATAGAAAATAAAATTGCAAGAGCATACCGGTTATTTGCAAAAGCAGAAACTTTGTAAGTTTATAGTTCCTACTTTCATGATAGAATCATATCCTGAAACGTGTGATATGACAACACAAATACGTCCTGAAACGTGTAACATCATAACACAAATACGTCCTTGAAAATGTTGACGGCTCTGCCATAAAGGAATATTATATAAAGCAATAAGAAATGCTGCATATAAATTCCACTGACAGGGAGGACGCACGATGAAACGTTTTACATTGGAACAATTGGTGCCTGACACAATAAACTTGTTGATACCGGAACAAGATGGCGTATGTTTTGAAGAATTTTTATATCAGCTTCGACCAAACGAACGAAAGGGGAATTCGTGATGAAAGGAATGATGAAAGTCAAACTGGTGATTGCTTTGTTGGTGGTAATCGCTGTTGCAATTTTTTATTATGTTTCACTTCCGGCAATTAACATTCATGCAACAGAAACCTGGAAATTTATTTTTCTGATTTTGGCGGTGCTTTTCGTGCTTTATATTGTAAGAAAGGCAAAGATAGCAGGACAAAGCAAGATTGAACTGTCCTTTATTAAGGAATATACAGGTTTAAAGATTGGAGTGATTGTCTTTTTACTGTTTTTGGCGGTTTATGTGGCAGGCTCCATTTTGTCCTCACCGATTGTCAATGCAGCAAAATATCAGAAACTTTTAAAAGTGGAAGAGGGGGAATTTACCGAGGATATCAAACAGATTTCTTATGACCAGATTCCACTGTTAGATCGTGACTCAGCATCCATTCTGGGAAATCGTAAGATGGGTAGTCTTGTTGATATGGCGTCGCAGTTTGAAGTCAGTGAACTTTATTCCCAGATTAACTACAAAGGGGAACCGGTCCGTGTGACACCGCTCCGTTATGCGGATACCATCAAGTGGCTGACGAACCAGAAGGAAGGAATTCCAGCCTATATTAAGATTGATATGGCAACGCAGGATACGGAGCTGGTTCGTTTGTCAGAAGGCATGAAATATACGCCATATGACCATTTTCATAGAAACTTAAAGCGTCATTTAAGATTTCGTTATCCGACCTATATTTTCGATGATATCAGTTTTGAGATTGATGAGGAGGGTACGCCTTACTGGATTTGCAGTGTTGCAGATTATAAGATTGGTCTGTTTGGAGGTAAGACCATCGGCAGAGTTGTGCTTTGTAATGCTGTGACAGGTGAGTGCACTGATTATGCGGTAAAAGATGTGCCAAGCTGGGTAGACCGTGTTTATTCTGCCGATTTATTGGTACAGCTTTATGATTATTATGGATCTTTAAAACATGGATTTATCAACAGTGTGTTAGGACAGAAGGATTGTCTGACCACCACGAACGGTTATAATTACCTTGCAATGAATGATGATGTCTGGGTTTATACCGGAGTAACCTCCATCACAAGTGATCAGTCCAACGTTGGATTCGTCCTGATGAATGAGAGAACGATGGAGACAAAATATTATCAGGTAGAAGGCGCAATTGAAGATTCTGCGATGTCCTCTGCGGAAGGTAAGGTGCAAAACCTTGGCTATACAGCAACCTTCCCACTGTTATTAAACATTACAAATGAGCCGACCTATTTCATTGCATTAAAGGATGATTCTGGTCTGGTAAAAATGTATGCGATGGTAAATGTGCAGAAATATCAGATTGTAGCAACCGGTGATTCTGTCAGTGAATGCGAAAAGAACTATATGGAACTGATGAAGCAAAATGGTGTCAATGCGGAAACAAAAGAGAGCGACAGTGTCAAGAAAGCAACCGGTACGATTGCAAAAATCACCGATGCAGTGGTAGAAGGAAATACGCACCAATATATTTTGCTCGAAAATGATTCCGATATTTACGATGTATCGGTAGTAGATTACCTTGATATCGTGCGTTATGGTGTAGGAGATACCATCACATTTGAATATATGGAGGGTGAGCAGGCCAATACCGTGCTTGGGATTGAAAAATAGAACTATGATTGTAGTTACAGAATAAGGATAGAGGGGCAAGGTAAGCCCCTCATATTAAGAATTACTTAACTCTATCGTCATACCAAAGCAGATATTTTGTGAGTAGTATACCTGTGACAAATCCGACCATCGCATAAGTGGCTGCATCAATAGAAATAGAGAACAATTGGACAATTGGTGCCTGACACAATAAACTTGAAGGTAAGCAATATTCAATTTTGTAAATAAGCATATCATTCAGCTAACGAACGATAAAAACTCATTTCCTCCTCGGAAACTGCCTTATTTTATTGCAGCATTTCCTGCTTAATTTTTTCGTATAAAGGACGAATGGTTTCCGGCACTTCCTCCAATTCGTCCGCAATCTGATCCAGAGGTTTGCCTTTTTGAATTTTTTTACGAATCTGCTCTGACAATTTTTCTTCTTTCCCGATCTCTTTCCCGATCTCTTTCCCGATTTCTTTTCCGATCCTTTCGCCATCCTCAATTGCTTCGGCGCGCTGCATTTCCAGCCGTCGTTCAAATGTATAGTCTAATGTCATCACGTGCATTACCTCCTCCCTGTGTTGAGCCAGAAAATCCCTAAGCACATTTTCTTCCATACACTGGTTGATAGCTTTCTCAATGGCATCTTCCAGATTTCCACTGATTTCATTATTTTTCCGCACCATATCCACAAAATACATATATTCACGCAATGTCTGGCATTTTGACAGCAATGGAACATTTTTCCCATTGTTAATATTGTAAACATGGCAGACCAATTCTATCTCAGGATTCTTGGTTTCTTTTTCAAATGCATCAGAAAGACGGAGATCATACTGATCCGGCGCATCTTCTTTTCCATTATAAAACACGACAAAATGGGGCACTGGAATCTTTAAGATTCTTCCACCATAAATATCACGTTTCTGAGCTTTGATTTGTTTTTGTATAATGCTTGCAAAATAAAGCAGATCCCTCAGTGGCATATTCGGGCAATAGGTCGACTGATGCTCATACAGGCTCAGATTCGCATCAAGAATGAATGATGCATCATTCCGTACGGTAAGCGAAAAGCTTTTGTCATCCAAAGTTGTCATTTCAACCAGTTCTGGATCATCATAGTCCGTTCCATTAATCGCGTTATAAATTTCCATTGCACGTTTCTTGTCCTGAAGAAGCATGCTGAACACATCACTTTTGTATTCTTTGTTTGCCATACAGTTTCCTCCTTGTGTAAGCCACAGAATCTGTATGACAACACATCCCATATCAATACAAATCCTGCTTATAACAAAATTAAGTTAAAATAAAGTTGAATTTTAAAAGCAAGACTTTCCGGGATAATTTGAAATGAAAAAATAAAATATATGATATAGACGGCTCGCCAGGTACTGTCCGCCCAAGCTATGGAAAAATATGTATTTGCTTTGTGACAAGTATAGCATTTAAATGCCTGAGATGCAACAAAAACCTTCCACATTTATGCAAACCTAAAATGAAATTTTAAATTCCACTGCCCTACAGGGC
>ULOG01036140.1_pt1 | contig 10114 bp, 7 predicted proteins | sample 1952401 | NCBI WGS metagenome assembly ULOG01 (sample SAMEA4835598, study PRJEB28245) | human gut metagenome | biome: gut microbiome; material: fecal sample | place: Denmark | collected 2008
GCCGAAGGTGACGAGCCAGCCCTTCTCGGTCTTGATGAGCTGGGCGGTCTCGACCTTGCTCGAGCCGTTGCCGAAGGCCACCTTGACGCGGGCGCGGCACTTGCCGGTCTCAACAGCTTCCTTGGCGACGGGTTCCATGATGGAGACGTCGCGAAGACCGCCTTGCTTCGTGGCGGAGTCCTTGGCCTGGGCGGCGCTTTCGCTGATCTTGGCTTCGGCGATCTTCACCTCGGCGTCCCTGGCGTCGGCGGGAACGTGGAAGAACTTCGTGGCCTCGGCGGCATCACCGCGGTAAAGGGCGCGCACGAAGGCGCAGGCGACGTCTTCAGGCGTTTTGGGGCTTCCGCAGCCCGTGAGGGCGAGCGTGGAGGTGCCGGCGATGAGCAGGGCGGACGCCTGGATGAAGCGGCGGCGGTTGATCATGATGGTTTTCTCCTCTATTTTAGCTTTGGCCCGGCACGTCGATTGACAAGCATGAGGACGTGCGGGCGTTTTTCCGAAGTCTACCTAAAAGCAACGCGAAATGCGGGACGGCGTGATTTCCGAACCGTATTCAAACGCAAGAGGGACGCTGACGGGGCGTTGAGGCAGAGCAAGGGGCGTTGCTGATCGAGACAGAAAAAGGCCCCGCATCCGGAGAAGGATGCGGGGCCTTGACTTCAAGTGAGCCTGTCGTCCGAGGCCCGAGGGCCCCGGAACATCAGGTCGTTAGAAGTGGTAGCGGAAGTTCGCATTGACCTGCGTGTTGGCGCGATCGTCCGGGCCGAAGCCATAGGAGGCGTTCAGACCGAAGGACATGTTGTCCTTGACCGCTTCAACGCCGAGGACGTTGTTGAAGAGGCCGCCGGAGAGGATCGTGATGTCGCCGGCCGTGCCGAAGGCTTCAACTTCCTTGTCGCCGAGCTGCGGAACGATCGTGAAGTCATAGGACGGGACGAGCTTCCAGCCGGTGGCTTCGAACGTGCCCGCGAACTTGACGCCGATCGGGGCTTCAAGGACGTTCATGTTCTGCTCGTCGTTGAAGGCCACGGCATCGGTGTCGATACGCGTGTAGCGAAGACCCATGTGCGGAACGACGGAGAAGGCGCCGTTCTGGTAGGCCGTGAAGTCGCCGCGAACACCGAACGTGATCGTCGTGGCGTCGGAGGCGTCGCCGAGACCCGTGAAGTCATTGCTGAAGTCGATGTAGCCGAGGTCAGCCTTGACGTTGAGACCGGAGAAGTCCTTCGAAGCGTAGACGGAGAGACCGACGAAGTCGGAGCTGAGCGAGGTGGAGAGAACACCGCCTTCGCTGTCAGCGTCAGCCGTACCGACCGTGAGCGCAGCGCCGAGCGTGCCGCCGCAGGCAGCCGTGTAGTCAAAGCCGAGGACGCCACCGTAGATGTCGGCGGAGTAGCCGAAGTCACCGTAGATTTCCTTGGCTTCGTTCTTGGCGTAGAAGACGTCGGCCCAGACACCCATGCCGGCATGCTCGGAGAGCTGGTGGCGGACGATGGCGTCGGTGACCTGGGCGTTGGCGTCGTAAGCGACGTTCAGAACGCCAGCCGTGGCGTTGCCGCCCGTGGCCTGTTCAAGAGCCTTGTTGCCGGCGGCCGTGAGCTTGTCGGTCTCTTCGTCGTAGAAGGCGGGCGTGTCAAGAGCAGACAGAATGCCGAGTTCCTTGGCGCCGACGCCGTTCGTGAAGGCGTCCTTCAGGCGGGCGTCAACCGTCTTGTCGGCGACGAGATCGTCATTGTAGGAGAGCGTCACGACGCCGGTGGCGGCATCAACGCCCTTATCGTTGACGACAACATAGATGGAGTCGGTGTCGATATTGGCGGTGTTCGTGATCGCGCCGCCGAGGTCGATCTGACCGAGCTTGGTGATGTTCAGGATTTCAACTTCACCACCGTTGAGGTTGAGGGCCGTGCTGTTGCCGAAGACGGAGAGGTCGGCTTCCGCGGCGGGCTTGCCCGTGTAGAGGAAGCTGGCGGCGTCAATGCCGTAGATGCCGTTGGCGTTGACGTTGACGGTGCGGTCGCTGGTGGTGGCAGCGGCGGCCAAGGCGCCGGTCGCGGGAGCTTCACCAACGTTGATCTCGGCACCCTTGGCGAGCTTGAGCTGACGGTCGACGTAGGCGACGGAGAGGTCTTCGTCGGCATAGTCGGCAGCGTAGGCGAGGCCGGCGGCGCGGTTCGTCGTGAGAACGCCGCGGTCAGTGACGGTGACCTTGCCGGTGAGTTCGGAAACGTCCTTCTTGACGTTGCCAGTGAGGACGAGCGCGCCGGTGACCTTGGCGCCGTCGGTGGCGTCAGTGGTCTTGACGGAGTTGGCGGTCAGGATGCCGTCGATCTTAGCCGTGGTGGCTTCAACAGCGCGAGCGGTGAAGTCGCCGGCGACAGTCAGAGCTTCGGTCTTGAGCGTATCAACGTTCACGTTGCCGGAGTTGCCGGCCGTGCCGAGAACGAGGTCGCCCGTGGTGATCTTGGTGACATTGGCGCCGAGGTTCTTGAAGACGTCGCCGCCGTTGCCGGCGAGGGTAAGTGCGGCAGAATTGCCCAGAGCAATTTCAGTGGCTTCCTTGTCCGTCACGGCCTTGAAGTCGATCGCACCGACGGTGGTCGTCTGCGTAACTTTGAAGGCGTTGTTGGCGTGCTCACCGGCAACACCGGTGTGACCGGCAAGGTTGAGACCGTTGATGGAATCAGCGTCGAGCTTTTCATTCTCACCGAGCTTCAGCGTGCCGTTGGCAAGGACGAGCTTGATGGCAGAGCTACCTTCGGTGTTGAGGAGCTTCTGACCTTCCCTGAGCTCGTCGAGCGAGTACTCGAAGGCCTTGGACGTCACGTTGACGGTGCCCGTGCCCTTGATGACTTTGGCGGCATCGGTGGCCACATAGGTCTTCTTGGCATCCGCAGCAGTTTCGGCAGCTGCCTGTTCCTTGAAGAGGCTGCCGGCGTCAACCGTGAAGGTGCCGTTGGTGAGAGTGAGGGCCGGAGCCTTGTTTTCAGTACCCTTAAAGACCGTAAAGCCCTTGTCACCCGTCACCGTGAGGGAGCCGCCATTCACATTGACATTGCCCTTGCTGAGGTGGAGGGTTTCGGTCGTGATGGAGCCGTCGGCATTGACGTTGACCGTGCCGGACTTCTGGACTTCCAGACGAGTCAGGTTGAGAGCGGAACCCTCGGAGACATTCAGTAAGCCGGAGCCCTTATCTTTACCGGAGCCGATGCGAAGCGTGCCGGTATATTCGGTGCCTGCGACATAAAGCTTGCCGCCGTGGAGATTCCAGGTGGTGTCACGGGCAAGAAGAAGCTGGTCGTTTTCCGTCGCGCCCTCGGACTTCGAGTTGAGCTTCGTGACATTGAAGATGCCGTTTTCCTTGACCGTGACGCTCTTGAACGTGTTGTCGGCACCCCAGATGGAGGCGTTCAGACGGGAATTTTCGAGTTCGACCGTTTCAAAGGTGGCAGCCTGACCGTCCTCAAGCGTGATGTTGGCGCCCTTGTCAAGCGTCAAGTTCACGGCAAGAGTTTCGCAGGGCGTAGAATTGGAGCCATAATTTGCCTGCTGTTCGGTCTTGATCGTCAGTTCGTCCTGCGTGCCGTTGAACGTCATGTTGACGGTGCCGGCGGCGAGGTGAATCAAGCCGTTGACATCGGACTTTTCACCGAAGTTGAGGGTGGTCGTCGTAGCGCCGTCCTTGACTTCAATCGCGGACGTACCCTCGGCGGTAGCGTTGATAGTGCCGTTGTTTTCAAAGGTGTTCGTGGCGGTGTTGATCAGAACGCCGTGAGCCCACTCGTCCTTACCCATATTCTTGTCGAAGACTTCGCCGACGGTGATCGTGCCGTTGTTGATGCCGATGCCCTTGACACCAGCACCGCCGAGTTCGAAGCCGGCACCCTGGCCTTCAACGACGATCCTGCCGTCGTTCTGGATGGTCGGCGTTTCAGTGCCGTTTTTGGAAGTGCCGATGAACATGCCGTAGGCGTTCTTGGCGACGATGGTGCCGGCGTTGATGGCTTTGGCGCCATTGGCGGCGCCCATGGCGTGGTTCTTCCAGGAGGAGCCGCCAGTCACGTAAATCGTGCCGGTGTTTTCAATCGTGGCACCGTCAGCAGCCCAGAGACCGGTGGCACGCGTTGTATCGCTGCCAGCCTTCACCCAAAGCTTCTTGTCAAACGTGAAGGTTTTGCCCTTTTCAGAGGCGCCGAGGAAGGCCGTAGGGTCTTTTCCGTCATTCGTTTCGCTGAAGAGGTAGGCGTTCTTGTCAAACTTCCAATCGGAAGGGGCGGCTGTGGCGGCATCCTTCGGAGCCTCAACCCATTCGGCAGCCATCGTGGTGCCGGCAACACCGGCGATCATCGTCGCGACCGCAGCGGCCACGACCGTCTTCGTGCCCTTGGCCTGCACGGAGGACGTAACTTCATTTACAACCATCAAGGCGCCGCGCGCCTTGTTGAAAACAACCTTGAATGTCGAATTCATGTCAATTATTCCTTTTGGGAAGAAAAAACGAATGCGAAGGTTCTCTTGCGAAAACTGCGCATAGCGAAGTTTCATGGATTGGTGTTGGCGGGGGGGGGTAAAAACCCTAATGCGCCCAAATGGATTAGGTTGATATATATGAGATCGACTGAAACACAGTGTATTTAAAGGGGGTAAGGCAAAATTTTGTGAGGTTGTTCGATCGTTTGATAGCTGTTGCTATTTTACAACGGTCATTTTTCGATGATCAAAATTCGACAAGTGAAACAACTGACGCCAAGGAACGAAGGCGTTTGAGACTTCAAAGGTTGAAGTCCCGCTAGGGAACGAACTTCACGCAAGGTATCGCCGGAAAAACCCTTGTGATAAAAGTATTTGAGAAAGATTCTCGCTATCGGTCCCGAACGGGAAAGTGTGGAGACGCTAGGACGACTGCGCCTGAACGCTCTGAAGGACATCGTGTTCCCGTTCAGAAAGAGGGGCGCGGCGGCTCGAATGTAATTGTGAGTGCGTAGTGGCCGGCGGTCATGAAAACGGGCCGCGGCGGTGCAGATGTCCGCAGCGGCCCTTTGGAAAAGACAAAAAGGGGAGGAGACGAAACCGGGGAGGCGGATTACAACGGGGCTTCGGTTGAGTGTCTGTAGTGAAGAACATCGAATTCTAGGTCCCGAAGAACCTCGGGGTTGCGGCTTCGCTTGCCCTCGGAGGTGAACGGCAGGGAGCTGACCCATGCGATGCGTCGAGGAGACTTCCAGCGTGCGAGGCGTGCGGCAAGTCCGCAGACGATGGCGTCAGACTGCGGATGGGGATCGGTGTCGGAGACGAGAAGAGCCGTGACGATCTGCCCCCACTTTTCATCGGGCATGCCGACGACGAGCGCCTCGCGAATCCCGGGGAGGGATTCAAGGGCCGACTCGACTTCGGAGGGAACGACCTTTTCACCGCCCGTGATGATCATGTCGGAGGTGCGCCCGAGGATGCGGATCGAACCGTCATGATTGATGAGTCCCGCGTCGCCCGTCTCGAACCAGCCGTCATGAACGGGTGCGGGGCGTCCCCAGTAGCCGGCAAAGAGCATCGGTCCCTTGAGGCAGAGGACGCCGTCGATGGTCCTGAACGAGGTGCCCGAGAGGGGCACTTCGCCGACAGGGACAGGCGAGAGGCGGGTTTCGTAGGCCGAGACCGCGGAGGTGCTGCCTGTTTCGGTCATGCCGTAGGTCGTCATGATGGGAATGCCGCGTCGGGCGGCTTCGGCGCGAAGACAGTCGGGGAATGGGGCGCCACCAATGAGGATGGCGCGCAAGTGGGGCGGATTGCGCCAGTCCGGATTGCGCTCGAGGACGTCGGCCAGCATGGTGGGGACGAGCGAGGCGAATGTCACGCCGTCTCGGGCGAGGGTCTCGGGAAAGCGGGCGCCCGAAAAGCCCGGAGACAGCGCGATCATGCTGCCTGCGGCCAGGGTTCTCATGATGATCCCGAGGCCGCCCACGCGGGCGGGCGAGAGCGAGAGCTGCAAGACATCGGACGAGGTCATGCGAAGGGCGCGGATCATCGCTCTGGCGCCTGCCGTCAGGGACTCGCGCGTGAGGATGGCGGGCTTCGGAAGGCCCGTCGTTCCAGACGTAAAGACCACGAATGCGGTGCCGTCGGGAAGAGGTTCTGCGATGGAGTCCGCGTGGGATTTGAGGGCGTCTTGCTCGGCAGAAGTGAGTTTGGGCGAGACGAGGACCGCGGGAATGTGCGCCTCCCAATGGGCAAGGATGTCGACGAGGCCGTTCAGGTCGGGCTTCGGGATGAGGAAGGCCGGGCGGCCGGGAGCGGGCTGCAAAAGCGAGGCCGTACGATCCGAGACGAGACGGGCGAGTTCCGCCCACGTGATGCGGCGGGAGGCGTCGACAACGGCCGTGCGGTCGGGCGCGGAGAGTGCGAGGGCGGCGACGCTCATGGAGGGGCCGGCGCCCGTGGTGGGAGAGGGCATGTCAGCCTCAGGGCAGGCGCTGGAACTTCGAGAAGTCGGGACGGCGCTTTTCAAGAAAGGCGTTCTTGCCTTCGCGTCCCTCTTCGGTCATGTAGTAGAGGAGCGTGGCATTGCCCGCGAGCTCCTGCAGGCCCGCCTGGCCGTCGCAGTCGGCGTTGAGGGCGGCCTTGAGGCAGCGGAGGGCGAGCGGGGAGTTGGCAAGCATCTCGCGGCACCACTGGACGGTTTCGACCTCAAGCTTCTGAAGCGGAACGACCGTGTTGACGAGACCCATGTCGAGGGCCTCCTTTGCGTTGTAGAAGCGGCAGAGGAACCAGATCTCGCGTGCCTTCTTCTGCCCGACGATGCGTGCCATGTAGGAGGCGCCCCAGCCGCCGTCGAAGGAACCGACGCGCGGCCCCGTCTGACCGAACATGGCGTTCTCGGCGGCAATCGTGAGGTCGCACATCATGTGAAGGACGTGACCGCCGCCCACGCACCAGCCCGCCACCATGGCGACGACGGGCTTCGGGCAGGTGCGGATCTCGCGCTGCAGGTCGAGGACGTTGAGGCGGGGCGTGCCGTCGTCGCCGACGTACCCGCCCGTCCCGCGGACCTTCTGATCGCCGCCTGAGCAGAAGGCCTTTTCGCCCATGCCGGTCAGGATGATGACGCCGACGTAGGCGTCGTTGCGGGCGTCATTGAGCGCGCGGCTCATCTCCATCACCGTCTGCGGACGGAAGGCGTTGTGAACCTGGGGACGGTTGATCGTGATCTTGGCGATGCCGTCCGAGCACTTCTCATAGACGATGTCGGTGAATTCGCCCGCCTTGTGCCATTCGGGAACGGGAGGAAGATGTGAGGTGTCGAGCATGGGCTGCATGTCGTGAATTCCTTTTCAAACAGTCTGTATGGGTTCGGCCTTTAGCGCTGTGCGCGGGCCATGAGGGCAAGCGGGCGCCACTTGGCGGACTCGGCCTCTATGAATTGCCTGAAGTCGGCGGGACCGCGGAACTGGGGTTCGGCGCCCATGCGCAGAAGACGGTCGCGCACGGCCTTGTCGTTGAGCGCGGCACGGGCGGCCTTCGCGAAGCGATCGGCATCGGCGTCGGAGAGCCCCTTCGGGGCGGCGATGCCGTCCCAGGCGTAGAGCGTGACGCCGGGAAGACCTGCTTCGGCCATGGTGGGAACTTCGGGCAGAAGTGCGGATCGTGAGGGCGTCGTGACGGCGAGGGCGCGAAGCGTGCCGGCCTTGAGGTGCGGAAGGAGGTTGGGCATCACGTCGATGAGGAAGGGCACGCGGCCTGCGAGCACTTCCTTGACGGCGGCAGCGCCGCCCGCGTGCGGAATGTGATTGAGGTCGAGCTTTGCTTCGCTCTCGAGCAGAATGCCCGCGAGATGGCTCGTGGTGCCGGGGCCTGCGGACGCAAAGGCGGTTTCGCTGGGGCGGGCCTGGGCGTGCTTCACGAGGTCGGCTGCGGTGTGCACGTCGGGAAGAGCCTTGGGGCTGACGGCGAGAACAAGGCCGATCGAGGTGAGGCCGGCGACGGGCGTTAGGTCCTTGAGCGGATCGAAGCTCTGCCGGTCGTAGAGGTACGGATTGACGCACATGATGCCGTTCGTGACGTATCCGATCGTCGTGCCGTCCGGCTGGGACTTGACGACCTGGCCGGTGCCGATGTTGCCGCCCGCACCGGGACGGTTGAAGAGCACCACCTTTTCACGGAGCGCCTCCGAGAAGGGAAGGGATACCGTGCGCGCGAGGATGTCCCCGCCGCCGCCCGGCGGAAAGGGGACGACCATCGTCATTTGCGTCGTCTGCGCAAAGAGGGCGCCTGGTGCCGATCCTGCGGCGAGAAAAGCGCCTGCGAGCTGAAGAAGTCTGCGTCGTTCCATGGTTTGCTCCGTTTGAATGCTTCGGACGGTACTGACTGGTACCAATGTACCGCATGATACAGATTCGGCCGGGAAAACTCAAATGACGGGAAGACGAGCTGTCGGCCGTGCGGCTTCGGCGGCGACGCATCTGCAGGCTTTGCGGGCGAAAATGCCTGATGTTGTGGCGTTTGTGGGATACGGGAAGTAACTGGTCGATGAGTTGCGGTACTCGCGCTAAGGCAGGCGGCAGAGGGGAAGACTGCCAATGCGGGCTGTTTTCGGCCGTGTGGAATGAAATACTTGTTCGCAGGTTGGGCAAATGGATCTGAAGGCATCGGCGGACAACTGGCGATTCAGGGCAAAAAGGTGTCAATTGAGGCCATCGGCAAGAAAAGCGGGTCTGCTGTCCGTGCCGTTTATCGATGCCGGCGAGGTTATGATCACAGCCTCGACGGAGAATCCCAATCGTGCTGTTGGTGCCATCGGCGTGTGCGCCATGAGTTCCGGTGAGGTGACGATCAAGGGCAACACGACGATCACGGCAGATGACGTCATTCTTGCCAGCGGATAGGCGAAGGTGCTGGTCAACGCGGAAGGAAAGTACTCGACCGTCATCAACGGCAACGTCAACTTCAGCTACGATGTTCCGACCTCCCAAACGCCAGTCGAGGCCACGGTGGTGCTGAATCTCGCTGGTCCCGAATCGAGCTGGACGGGCAACACGGTCGTCTCCTGGCGTGGCAACCCAACCTCGGAAGACGAGTATCTCTCTGTCACGGAGATGAAGCCAAGCTTGAGCAAAGGCGCGGCGTGGACCCCCGTCGATACGGGTCATGCGTCAACTTCCAGACGTTGAGAGTAGGAAAAGTCTGGAAGTTGACGTACATGAACCATCGGGACAACTTCCGAGTGTTCCTGTCGAATCCTCTGGTGGAGCCTGACAGCTCGAGCGCCGAACGCTGCATTCGCTCGGTTGCCGTCTTGAGAGAGGCGTGCGACTTCAAACAGTCGATCGAGTACATGGACTCGCTTTGCGTCTACTTTACGTTGGTTGAGACGTCCAAAATGCACGGCTTCAATGCCGCGATGACGATGGAGTGGCTCCAGGACTTCGGCTGCGCATACTATTTGCACCGGGCCAACGCCACGCTGACGCATGAGGTCAACAACCGCGGTCGCAGACTCGACAACAAGCTGATGGGTTTCACGCCTGAAGTCTTTGAAATGCTCTCAATGGTCGTCGAAACCTGCCGCGAGGTCATTGAGAATGCCGGCGAGGTCGAACGCATTCAGGCGCATGATGCTGCAATGAGTGGTCGCTTCAAAGTCTGCAATGTGAAGAGCGCGATTACGACGGTCGAGAGCCGGTTGAGGTAGGGCTCAAGAAAAGCCCTGTTGCCTTTTCGGAACTGGGGCTTTGGGTGAAGCATTAAAATAAGTCGCTGTGAGTTCCTGTTCGGGTTAGATACAGAAACAATTCGTCCCCGTCGACTTCGTAAATCAACAGCCAGTCGGGCGCAATGTGGCACTCACGGCTGCCAGAAAGAGGATGATCTGTATTTTTTTTCTGGCAATGGCTTACCTTCAGTCAGCTTGTTGATGATGTCAGTCAGCAAAGTAAGGCCATAGCCCCGTTTCTGTATCCTTTTCAGATCCCTCCAAATTTGCTGGTCGGCTTGATCTTATACATCGCGGAGCAAGTCCTTCATCATCTGATCAGCGTTAGTGTAAGTCTTGCCAAGACTGGGATCTGCCTTCATCCTCTGGACTGGGAGTGTCAGGATTTCTGTGTCTGGGGAGGTTATTCCA
>ULOG01054261.1_pt1 | contig 10112 bp, 9 predicted proteins | sample 1952401 | NCBI WGS metagenome assembly ULOG01 (sample SAMEA4835598, study PRJEB28245) | human gut metagenome | biome: gut microbiome; material: fecal sample | place: Denmark | collected 2008
CTTCGTCTGCTAAAGCAGCTTATTCCACGCACTCCACCACAAGGTGGATAATGATGAGATGTTTTTGAGACACCGCAGTCCGTCTCTGAACTGCAAGACTGAGTTTACTTTATCTGGGAAGAATTGCAATCAAAAAAAATAGCGGCAGGACAAACTGATGACCGCGCCAAATATGTTTGGTGCGGTCAGAAAGTTTTACCCGTGTTTAGGTATCGGAAAGCTTATTTGCGTCGATGAAAAAAACGGTGCGCAATGCGGATATTTATCCGCCAAAGTTACCTGAACTGGCGTTCTGCGGCATTTTGCTTGATAAGTTTCATTGCGTCGTTGTATTTGTTGCGGTCGGCGTTGTCTTTGAGTTTGGTCTCGACTTTTGCGTCACTGCCTTCGCCGTTGCGTTCAGCCGTACGGAAGGACTCGACGACGCCGCGTGCTTCCATAATTTTTTTACGGGCTTCGTTCTTGTCAAGCTTGGCAACGCTTTCGTGAACCTTGTCGACTTTGGCTTTGTCTTCATCCGAAAGCTTTTTGTATTCTTCGCTGTCTTTATTAAGGCGGGCTTTGTCCATCAAATCGGTATATTGTGGCGTGCCGCTTTTTTCTTCAGCTTCTTTTAATTTCAGATATTCCGGCGATTCTTTGAATTTTCTGTAGTCTTCGTCGTTCATTGTGGCCGCTTTTTTTGCCAGAGACAGGCCGCGCAGCTCGCGAACCCGGTCAACCGTAAGTTTCTTTGCTTTTTCTTCGGCCGACTTCTCTTTCATCCTCGCCAGCTTTTCTATCATCTCAGGTTCGGCGTCTTTGAGCTTGCTCAGTTTAGGCACATTGTGAATTTGGCCGCCGTTTTCCAGTTGAGCCACCATCAGACGAGCCGCGTATTTGTCTTCGGCAATTCCCAAATTGATTTCCGGCATATCTTTGGTCAGCGATTTAAAGTCTTCCACACTGGGAATGTGTCCGTCTTTGCCGTTGACAATCATATAATCCGGGGTGGTATGCTTAATCGTAAGGTCCGTCAGCCCCTCTTTCTTTTTCTCCTCGCTGGGAGAGAGGTTATAGGCAAAGGAATGGTCGTCGGTTGGGATGATTTCGTAGCTGGAACCGTTGCTTTCGCAATATTTTTTTACCTTTTCTTCTTGTGCGGTATGCCAGTCGGAGTCCTTGGAATGAGGAGCGTCTTTTTCTTCCTCCGCGGTTATGACCGGATTGTCTTCTTCCTGTTTGGTCCGCGCATCTTCTTCTGCGGCTTTGGTCTCTTCCTCAGCCTTTTTACGTGCTTCTTCCTCGGCTTGGGCCTCCTGAGCGGCTTTACGGGCTTCTTCTGCTAATTTGGCTTCCTCTTCGGCAGCCGCCTCAGCCGCTTTTTGGGCCTCTTCTTCGGCAACAGCCTTTGCTGCGTCTTCTTCCTCTTTGGCGCGTGCAGCGGCCTCGTTTTCTTCGTTTTGTTGCTTTTTCTCTTCGTCGGAAAGCTCGTTTCCTTCTTCTTTTTTGTTTTTGGATTCGTCAAACTCTTTTTTGATGTCTTCAAACTTGGACGGCTCAGCCAGATACTGCTCCAGTGAGATGCCGTTTTGAGTCAGGTACAGTTTAAAATCGTCGTCAAGAGTGATTTCTGTTTTTTCCGGCACCGGTTCGCCGCCGTCGCCGACTTCCGTCGTTCCGGCGGGTTGTTGGGTGTCCTGTCCTTCATTTTCGTTCAGGTTAATTTCGTCTTGCGAAGCAAATTGTCCGATGGTCGGAGTTTCGGCAGATTCTGCCGTGTTGGCGTTTGCACTGTCCAAGGTGGTCTGATTTTGCGCTTCTGCTTTTTGGTGATCTTCATAAGTCTTGGTCATCGCGGTCAGCGCGTTTAACATTGCCAGCGTTTCTTCGGGATTAAAGTTGGGGTTTTGTTCCTGAATCATGGCAAGATACTCGTTGCCGTGCTTTTCGTTATTCATAATCCCTTGCAGGATATTTCGGTTGACGCCCAAATTATAAGAATTAACATAAACGACATCGTCTCTGTATTTTTCTCTGTAGAGTTTCTGGAAAGTTTCAACATACTCGAGATCAGTGTAATCCCGGTCTTTCGGCATTTGTTCCATAATATCGTTAATGCATTTTAAGTCTGACGACAGGCCTATGGCATGTTGCTTATCTATATGGTTTTGCCATTCTTCATCGATTCTCGGTTTCAAAGCGTCCTCCAGCCGGATTTTGCCTTTGAACAGACCCTGACTATATTCCTCGTTGGGAAAATTGCTGAAAGCTTCTAAGTCGTTGTAATCCAATCCCTGAAAGTTGTTTTTGATTAATTTGTGTGTGCGGTCGTGGAGGCTGCCGTCGCATTTCTTAAACGCGCGGCTGTCGCCCAGCGAAACTTCCGCGGCATGAACCACGTCCCAGAAACGGCCAAGGTCGCGGTCTGTTACTTTAAGCTTGCCGCTATTGTAGTCTTGAATCATCCCCTCAATATGCTTGATGTACTTTTTGCCGGCATCGCCGCATTTCTCCAGCTCCGGAAAACGGTCGTTGGGAGCCAGCTGTTTCAGCAGGTTAAAATGATCGAACACATTCATTGAGCTGAAATGTTTGGTGTAATTTTCTAAAATTTCTTCCCGTTGTTTAAATATGTCTTTTGATTCGTCAAATCCGAAATCATAGTCAAAATCAATTTCAGCCATTGAAAGTCTCCTTTATTCATTACCATTATTCTAGCCCGAAAAATGCTAAAAATCAATTAAAATTCGCGAAAATTTTGTCAAATTAACTTTTCTTTAACAATCTTGTTATCTTCGTTTCATTTAACTGCGCGAGAAAAGCGCTGCGGACAAAAATGTGTGTATAAAGCCAGACGCGGATTGCACTTTTTGCCATGGTCATCTATTGTAAAAACAAAGAAATTTCTCTCGAGGATTAGATTTGATGAAAAAGTTTTTGTTATTCTTGGGCGTTGCCGGTGCGGCACTTTCTGTCGGAACCTCCGTTCAGGCTGCCGATGCTCCCGCCTATGGTGATTTGTACAATGTCGAGTGGTGTCCCTGCAACCCGGAAGAGCCTTTTGATGCCGACGGTTCCGTCGTTATGGGCAAAACCGTTATGTGTCCGTGCAACGGATTATATTCCGGTTATAAAAAAGGTTTTGACGAAGATATCCGCGACATCAAGCGCGCCGCCAAAACACAGCTTAACAAGCTGAACTATTTTAAATATTACATCGGTATGGATTACAACATTGCGTCTCCGTCTGCCGCGTCTGATCATCTGAGTATCGACGATATTCGCTTTGCTAACGGTCCGATTAAGCTCAAAACCGACAACCTGATTGACGATCAGGATAACCTCTCTTTCGTTCTCGGTGCCCGGGTCAGCAAGTATTGGGGACTGGAGGCTTTCTATGAGAAAACCTATGAAGATAAAACCGTTACAGGTATAGATAATTTTACACTAAATACGAGTAGCGGTACGGGTGAATATTTGATGAATGAGTTTACCACCAAATACAGCGCTTACGGTCTGGATTTGGTCGGATATATTCCGGTTTCCGCTTATTTTGATTTTGTCGGTTCTGTGGGCGTTGCCAAATATGACTTTGAAACCAGCGCCAATTTTGCGGTTTATGATGTTACCGGAACCCGTCTCGTTGATGGTATAACAAAAAAGTTTGACGACAGCAATGTCGGCTGGCGTGCGGCAATCGGCGCTCAGGTTAATATTGCCGAAGGCGTGGCTTTGCGCGGTATGTATCGGTATGTTTCCATCGGAGGAGACATTGTTGACGATATGAGCGAAGTCTCGTTGGGCGTACGTTTTCTGTTTTAGTTAAGGATGAAACTGATGAATAAACTTTTGTTGTTAAGCGGATTGGCTGCCGGGCTGGTTTTGAGTTCTGCAGCTCAGGCCCAGAGCTATAATCCGAATTATCCCTCGCAGGTCGGTGCTTCTTATTACAACAGCCGCCGTCCGGCCGCATCGTCCAACGGGTTGAAAAAGTTTTCAATCGGTATGGATTACGTTATCGGTTCAACCTCGGTTGCCGACAAAAACTTTATTATGAAAAGTCCCCTGACCGGAGGCAATGACTACACTGGCAGTACAGAGGATTTTGAGGATAAAATCGATGTTCTCAGCGGTAACGTCGGTGTTCGTCCGTTTAAATATTTCGGCGTTGAAGGTTTTTATCAACAGTCTTTGTCCGATAATCAGATTAAATATCAGGAGCATTATTCCGGTTCCGATAAGTTTGCGCAGGCCGAGTATAATATTGAGTACAAAGCTTATGGTTTGGATGCCATCTTCTATCTGCCGGTTGCATCCCGGTTTGAACTGATGGTGACCGGAGGTATCGCCAATTATGATATTTCGGCGGAAGCCAAATTAAATGGATATTCTGAAAATTCCCTCAATATGGTGAGCGGCAGCAAAGTGAAGTTTGATGAAAATAAAACCGTTTTCCGTTACGGTGCCGGTGCTCAGTTTTGGATGACGCGTCGTTTGAACTTCCGACTGATGTACCGCCATATTCCGTTGGACGGCGATTTTATGGAAGACATTGACGAACTTTCTTTTGGCGTCAGATACAACTTCTAAATCATCCTTGATTAAAAAACCCCGGCTAACTAACCGGGGTTTTATTTTTTTGTAAATCATGCCTTGGTTGCTTTTGCGCGTTTAAAAGCCTTGTTGTTGCCGTATTTTTTCTTTGGCCGTTCTGCTGAGGCAGCCGTTTTGCTGCCGCGCATATCGCGGCCTTGTTTTGACCAGGCGTTTTTCTTGGGAGACTTCTCGTCTTTTTCCTCTCTGAGCATTTGTTTGCCGCGGGGACGAAGCAGTATTTTTTCGGCAGAGGCTCTGAGCTTGGCCTTGGTTTCTTTTTCGGAGTCCAGAAGCTCGTTAAATTTTGACTTTCGGGGCTTGGTTTTGTTTTCCTTTGTCTTGTCGACCGACCATCCGAAAGCGCCGAGATCGCGTCCGAGCGTATAATAGCGGCCGTGAACATAAGCGAGCAGCCCAGCCTTTTCCAAAGCCAGTCGGCCGTCTTCTTCCAAATATCTGTCGTCAACGTTAACATTGACGATTTCAGCCAGAAACATATCATGCGTTTTGAACGAGGTGACGGACTTCACTTTGCATTCCAAAGAAATCGGGGCTTTGCTCAGCATCGGCGCCGCCACTTTTTTGCAAGCTTCGATTTCCAGATTCATCTCTTTTATCTTGTCTGTATTCTTGCCGGACTTGACGCCGCAGTAATCACAGGCCTTTGCCAGTTCAAGCGTCGTAACGTTAATGACAAACTCGCCGGATTCTTTTATGATGTTATGCGAATAACGGCTCGGGCGTACCGAAATGTAAGTCATCGGCGGCTCTGAATTGACGATTCCCGTCCAGGCAATCGTCAGCACGTTGGGTTTTTCCATTGTTCCGCAGGTTACCATAACAGGCGGTACCGGAGCCAGCATAGTGCCCGGTTTCCAAGATATTTTGGTCATTTCTTTCTCCTCACAGGTTAAGTTGGCTTGAGCATATACCTTTTATTTTATTTGGCAAGTTTGATATCCGTTAAAATAAGTTGCGGCATTTTCCGTTTGGGTAGTATGATATAAAAAACAGGGAGGGTTTTATGTGTATATTTTGCGACATTGTTTCTCGCCAAAGTCCGGCCGATATTGTCTGGGAAAACGATGACGTCGTATGTTTCTTTCCGCGAAAGCCGGAGGCATACGGACATTGTCTGATTGTGCCACGTCGTCATTTTGATAACATTTTCGATATTGATGACGCAACCCTGAAACAAGTGGCTTGTGCCGCAAAATACCTTTCTGCCGTACTAAAAAAATCTCTCCAGGCTCGGGGGATGAATTTGTTGCATGCCAGCGGCCGTGCAGCCGGACAATCGGTCGGGCATTTTCATCTGCATTTGCTACCGCGCTATGCCGATGACGGTCTCAATGCCTGGCCCTGCCTTCCCAAAGTAAAGTTTAATCGGGAGGAGCTGCTCCAGAAAATAAAGTGTGGCTTATAAGCATCCGTAACCTGACGCTGTCGGGGCAGTCATCCTGCTTTTGTGTTTTTGCCGCTTCTTGGGGTATGCCAGGATGATTGTCAGCTTCTGCGGAGGCAAAATTGTATTCTGATGATAAAAAAAATCCCGCTTTGCGAGCGGGATTTTTTTTGTTTGTACGGATTCGTTATTCTACGTTGCCGAACGGGTTGATAACCTTTTCTTCCTGTGCTTTTCTCAAATCGAAAAGGTTCAGGAAAACGCCGGAAACGTAAATTGACGAGTAAGTGCCTACCACAACGCCCCATACGATGGTGAAGGAGAAGCTTCTCAACGTATCGCCGCCGAAGATAAACAGCGCTAATGCCGCCAGCATCGTTGTGCATCCGGTCAAGATTGTTCTTGAGAAGATGTCGTTGATACTTTTGTTCAACAGCTCATATTGAGGCATTTTCTTAAATTTGCGCAGGTTTTCTCTGACGCGGTCATAAGTCACCACCGTATCGTTCACCGAGTAACCGGCAAGCGTCAGCACCGCTGCCACCGTTGTCAGGCTGAAATCAAACCCGAAGAAAGAAAGCAGGCCGACCGTGGTGATGATGTCGTGAAGCAAACCAATCATTGCGCCAAGGGCAAACTGCCATTCAAAACGGAACCATATGTAAGCGCTGATGGCCAGTACGGCAATAACAGATGCGATGATGCCGGCTTTTTTCAGCTCGTCGCCAACCTGCGGTCCGACCAGTTCAACTCTGCGGTACTCATAATCGTTGCCCAGAACTTGCTTAATCTGGTTAACGACGGCCATCTGCTCTTTTTCGTTAAGTTCTTTGGCCTGAGCACGAATCATAACTTCCGTTCCGGTTTCGCCGATGGTTTGCAGGTTGACTTCGTCGACGTCAACCGTATTGATCTTGTTGCGCATTTCTTCCAGATTTATTTTATTTTCGCTTTTCAGCTCAATTAAAATACCGCCGGAAAAATCAATGCCGTAGTTAAAGCCTTTAATGGCAATGCTGGCTATTGATAAAACAACCATGACAATTGACAAGACATAAGTCAGTTTTCTGGCTTTCATAAAGTCAATTGTCGTATCTTTGGTTACCCAACTAAACATTTTCATCATCTGAAAAATTCCTTTATTAAACTAGATTGGCAGTCTGGTTGGTTTGTATTTCGCAATCCAGCTGGAAATAATTAATCTTGTGACGGTTACCGAAGTAAACATCGATGTGGCGATACCGATAGCCAAGGTAACGGCAAAACCTCTGACTGGTCCGGTTCCGAAGTAGAACAGGACAAATGCGGCAACCAGCGTCGTCAGGTTAGAGTCGACAATGGTGCCCCAAGCCTCGGTAAATCCGGCTTCGGCCGCATCTTTGGTTGAGCGTCCGGCCTTGACTTCTTCACGCATTCTCTCAAAGATTAACACGTTTGCGTCAACCGCCATACCGATGGTCAGGATAATACCCGCAATGCCGGGCAGGGTTAAGGTTGCCCCCATAAAGCTCAATGCGCCGAGCATCAGGAACAGGTTGGTGAAAACCGTAACCGTTGTGAACACGCCGAACAGGCCGTATGCCGCAACCATAAACAAAACTACGGCAATCAGACCGATAATGGAAGCGACAATGCCTTCGCGGATTGAGTCGGAACCCAAACCGGCGCCAACCGTTCTTTCTTCCAGAACCTCCAACGGAGCGGGCAAGGCACCGGAGCGCAGCAGCAAGGCCAGGTCATTGGCCGACTTGACAGTAAAGTTGCCGCTGATAATGCCGCTGCCGCCCAAAATTGCGCTTTGAATGGTCGGAGCCGAAATGACTTCGTTGTCCAAAACGATGGCCAGACGTTCACCAATGTTGTTTTTGGTAACTTCGCCGAACTTTTTGCCGCCCAGCGAATTGAACTTGAAACTGACGACAGCCTCGCCCTCTTGGAAAGAAGGCTGCGCGTCAACCAGATTTTCTCCACTGACGACGGGCTTGCGGCCGATGACATAAGTTTCGCCCTCGCTGCCTTGAATCAGGCGGGAAGAAGCGGAGAGTTTGCCCCTTCTGGCTTCTGCCGCGGAAGATCTGCTGTCAACCAGGTGAAAAGACATTTTTGCCGTTTTGCCGAGCAGGGTTTTGACATATTCCGGATTCTGCAGGCCGGGCAGCTGAACCACGATGCGGTCGACGCCTTGGCTCTGAATAACAGGTTCTTTAGTACCCAGTTCGTCAATACGGCGTCTGACGATTTCAATTGATTGGTCGACAATCTTCATTTTCAGCTTGTTCAATTCGACGTCGCTGTATTTGATTTCTATCTCACCGTCGGCGTTTTCCGTCGCTTGAATGCCGTCGTCGATTTTTCTGAACAAATTGGCCGCTTTGTTGCGGGAATTTGCATTTTCGATTTTGACTTTTACTGAATCCGCGCCGGCGTTCAGGTTCTGATAGCGGATTTTGTTCTCGCGCAATATCTGGCGGGCGGAATCTTCTATTGAAGACATCCTCTCTTTAATAACGTCGTCGACTTTAACTTCCAACAACAGGTTGGAACCGCCTTGCAGATCCAGTCCCAGATTGACCGGCTGCCACCATTTCGGCAGGGCATCGGAATTGCTGATTACGTTTGGAATAGCAAAAAAGATGCCTAAAAAGCATACGGCCAGAATCAGGATTATTCTTGATTTGGATAATTTGTACATATCTTTGCCTTTTATTTTTTAGCTTTATTGGAATTAGCAGCTTTTTTGCCTTTGCTTTGGGCTTTAACGGCCGGTTTGGCTGCTTTTGCGTCATTGACAACCACGTCACGGATAGTTCCGCGGTTTACGGTAACCACGATACCGTCGGCAATTTCTACTTTAAGGTCAACGGGATCGTCGGCATCGAGTACTTTTGCATAAATGCCGCCGCCGGTAATAACGGTGTCGCCTTTTTTTATGGCAAACAGCATGGCTTCGTGCTGTTTGATTTTCTTCTGCTGCGGACGAATGAGCAACAGATAGAAAATAACGAAAATCAAACCTAACTGCAGCAGGGTGCCGTACATGGAGCCTTGTTGTGCAGCGGCTTCGGTTGCTTGTGCAAAAGCAGGACTAATTAACATTTTCTTCTCCTAAGTTATTAACTGACCGTTACTATATATCAAGTTCTCTTGCTTATATAGGGCAAAAATGAGTATTTCACAAGTATTTTTTAATTTAAGAAGGTATCGGCTGGCAGTTTCTTACGGCAGATACGCTTTGGGGTTGACGGCTTTCTTTCCCGCTCTGATTTCAAAATGCAGCTGAGGCGTGCTGACGCCGCCGGTACTGCCGACGGTTGAAATCTTTTCTCCTTTTTTCACTTTCTGGCCTTTGCGTACCAAAATGCGGTCGTTGTGGGCATAAGCGGTCATCCACCCGCCGCTGTGTTTAATAAGGATAAGGTTGCCGAACCCTCGGAGTTCGTTGCCGGCATAGGCGACTGTTCCTGCGTCGGCGGCTTTGACCGGGGTGCCCAGAGGCGCTTTGATGTTGATGCCGTCATTATTGCGCCCTTTGGCAATCGGGCCGAAGTTGGAAACGACTTTTCCCTGTACCGGCCATGCGAATTTGGACGTTCGTTTTTTTACTGTTGTGGTTGTGGTCCGGGTGGTTTTCTTTTTGGCGGCGGAAGTTGTCTTCTTTTTGGTGGAGCTCGCTTTCCAGGAGGAAGTCTTTGATACGGTTGCCGCTTTTCTTGCCGTTGTCGGCGTCGTCGAGCTGCTTACGACCGAACCCGGAATAACCAGCCTTTGCCCGATTCTCAGGGCATAGGGGGCGGCAATGTTGTTGAGCTTGCTTAAAGAACGCATGTCAACGTCATAACGCTTGGAAATGTTGTAAACGGTATCGCCTTTTTCAACAATGTGAAACCGTGCGTTGGGCATTTTGAGAACCCGGCCGATGTTGAGGGTATAAGGCGGCCTCAGGCCGTTGGCTTCAATCATGTCGCGGATGGGAACGTTATAGCGGCGGGCGATGCTGTAAAGAGTGTCTCCTTTTTGAACCGTCACATAGTCCGGCGTTCCGCCGAAAAAGCTGCCCAGGTCATAATTGAACAGCCGTATTCCCGAATGGGTTGAACAGCCGGTGAGCAACAGCAATATCAGCGGCAGG
>ULOG01015468.1_pt1 | contig 10029 bp, 6 predicted proteins | sample 1952401 | NCBI WGS metagenome assembly ULOG01 (sample SAMEA4835598, study PRJEB28245) | human gut metagenome | biome: gut microbiome; material: fecal sample | place: Denmark | collected 2008
AAGGAATTGCCTTGCAACGTATGTCACTTGCTGCCATTATCATAGCTATGGGAATGTTGGTAGATAATGCCATTGTGGTCTCCGATTCGGCATTGGTCAATATGCAGCGGGGAATGCGGAAACGGGTAGCCATATTGCGGGCTTGTTCTTCAACTTCGTTGCCCTTATTGGCGGCGACAGTCATTGCGATTCTAACTTTTTTACCTATATATTATTCGCCGCATATTACCGGTGAGTTATTGTCATCCTTAGTTGTAGTTATCGGCGTTTCGCTGATGTTCAGTTGGGTCTTTGCGCTGACGCAGACTCCTTTCTTTATTCAGGAGTTTGTCCGTCGGCCAAGACCCAACGAACTTAAGGCGGCTCTTTTTGCAGGCAAGTATTATGATAAATTTCGTTCTGCATTGAGATGGGGGATTCGTCACCGGTATGCAACGATTGGGTGTATGGTCATTATGCTGGTATTGTCGGCATGGAGTTTCAAGTTCATTCCGAAGGTCTTTGTCCCCGCATTGGATAAGCAGTATTTTACATTGGATATGTGGCTGCCCGAAGGGACACGGATTGAAGAAACAGATAAGATGGTGATGGATATGGCAGAGTATATCCGCGGACAGGAAGAAACGGAAATGGTATCTACTTATGTAGGACGGACTCCGCCGCGTTATTACTTGTCAAACGTTTCCTTTGGACCTCAATCCAACTATGCACAAATTTTGGTGAAATGCAAGACTTCGAAACTTTCCCGTCAGCTGCATGCCCGTTTGCAGGACTCTGTTTCGTTGAAGTTTCCCGAACCGTTGATTAAAGTAAATAAATTCGAACTAAGTCCGTTAACGGAAGCGGTGATCGAGGCTCGTTTCCTCGGACCGGACCCTGCTGTACTTGATTCTCTGGTAGGGCAGGCCATTGAGATTATGCGACAAAATCCTAAAGTTGCGGATGCCCGGAACGAATGGGGGAATATGTCGATGGTTATCCGTCCGGTATATGATCCGGTGAAGGCCGGAGCATTAGGGATTACAAAAGCTTCGATGATGGAATCGGTAAAATCAATTAATGATGGTTTGCCTGTCGGTGTCTATCGGGATAATGAGAAAAAAGTTCCTGTTCTTTTGAAATCGGGTAATGTGGATATAGCGGACACCCATTCTTTAGGAGACTTTTCGATATGGAATGGAGAAAGGTCGGCTCCGCTTTCGCAGGTAACAGAACGGATAGAGACAACCTGGGAGTTTCCCCAGGTGAGAACTTATAACCGTCAGCTGTCAATGGCTGCAATGTGTGGCGTGAAACCGGGGCATACGATGGCGGAAGTACATGGAGAAATCCGGAAAGAAATAGAGGACATCCAGCTTCCTGAAGGATATACTTTCTTTTGGGATGCCCAGTATAAAGATCAGGGTGAGGCGATGCAGGCCATTGCTAAATATTTCCCGTTGGCATTTCTTGCATTAGTGGTTATCCTGGTAGGGCTGTTCGGTAATTTCCGTGAACCGATTATTATTCTTTGTGTCTTGCCTTTGTCTTTGATAGGTATTGCGGTGGGGATGCTCTTGACCGGTTTTGACTTCGGTTTCTTTCCGATAGCCGGTTGGCTGGGGTTGCTTGGAATGATCATCAAGAATGTGATTGTACTGATTGATGAAATCAATGTGCAGCATCGTAGTGGAATTGATCTGTATACCTCTATTGTTGAGGCTACGGTTTCCCGAACCCGTCCGGTATTGATGGCGGCAACCACTACCATCTTCGGTATGGTCCCGCTATTGTTTGATGTCGCTTTCGGCGGAATGGCTGCGACTATTATTTTCGGACTGACGTTTGCCACGGGATTGACCTTGTTTGTCACGCCTGCATTATATTCAATGTTTTATAAAGTAAAAGGAAAATAAAGATGAAAATAAGGATATATAGCTTGTTGTTATGTGGTTTTGCTTTAGGGTCTTTGTCTGCTTTAGCCCAGCAAAGTCCTCTTCTTGAAAAGTACCGGACTATGGCATTGGATTACAATCACGACTTGAAAGCGGCTGAGAAGAATATAGCTGCCAGTATGGAAGTGGAAAAATCGGCACGGGCAGATTTGAAACCGAAACTTTCCGGAACAGCCAACTTTCAGTATACGGAGAATCCGTTGGAATTGACTCTGGATGTCCCTTCTTTAGGATTATCAAGAACAGTGGAAGGGAAACAACTGAACTATGGTGGTTCTCTTTCCATTCTGCAACCGGTCTATACAGGCGGACGAGTACTGGAATCCATCCGTATGGCACAACATCAGCAATCATTTGCCGCCAATCAGGCAAAGGCATTGAATGATGCTGTTTGCTATCAAACGGATATTCAATACTGGAGTGCCGTAGCCCGGCAGGAGATTGTGACTGTTGCCGAAGATTTTCGTAACTCAATAGCCGCTTTGGTTAAAACAATTAAAGAAAGGGTAGAGGTGGGGCTGGTTGATCCGCAGGATTTACTGATGGCGGAAGTAAAACTGAACGAAGCGGAGTACCAGTTGCTCCAGGCACAAAGTAATTTTGAAACAGGGCGGATGGCATTGAATTCTATGATTGGTGTCCGGCTGGAACATCATACGGAACTGGATTCACAGATACCGGTGGTGGTTGTCGATGATTCTACATGGTTGTCTACCGGTATGGCACGTCCTGAAATTCAGATGGCTTATGACCGGATTCGTATGGCCGAGAGTACGAAAAAGTTGAATGATTCGCAGTTCAAACCTCAGTTTTATGTGGGAATAGACGGGAGTTACTCTTCTCCCGGATATAATTTCAAGAAAGATCTGGATCCCAATTATGCTGTTTATGCAAAGGTCTCTGTACCTATTTTTGAATGGGGAAAGCGTAAAAGTGAGAAACGTGCTTCTTCTTTTCGGGTAGGTATGGCAGAAGATAATCTGAATAAAGTGATGGATCAGGTTGAACTGGAAATAGGTGTGGCACGTAAAGCCCTGTCACAAGCAATGGAACGAGTTCGTTTGAGCGAAAGTTCACTGGCGAAGGCAGAAGAGAATGAAGCGAAAGCAATAGAACGTTATAATGAAGGAAAGGTGTCAGTGGTGGAAGTGATTGACGCGCAAACCTATCGGCAGACATCGCAGGTGAATTATGTACAAGCCAAAGCTGCGGCACAAGGACACTATTCGGAGTTAATAAAAGCGCTCCACGGATATGATTGTCGATAAAAAGCACTAACTTTGTATGAAAAGAGCCAACTGTATGAATGTAAAGTTGAACACCTTATTGTATATAGCGCTGTTTTCAGGATTGGGTATATTCTCTTTCCTGTTACTGATAAATTATGCAACCTTCTCTGATCGGGTTGCCGATATGCTACATTCTGTCAGTACACTGGGGTTCTTCATACTGGCTTTTAATGTGCTGGGATATACTACCATCAGGCTGAGTTCATGGATTGATAATCAGTATGCGTTGAATCTGCATCGGCGTTGGAAGCTGGTTTCAGTCTATATTATCGTAATGGGGATGTTTCTTTTGCTGAACTACGGTTTAATGGTAACTGCCAAGTTGTTGGCAGGAGCTTCTTATCCGTTTACGTTTCCCAACGGAGGCTGGCGGATTCTTATAACTGTATGGCTGGTAGAGCTCGTCATCCTTGGATTGTTGCTGGCCAATCGTTCCATGCGTAATACGTTAAGATTACAACAGAAAGCGGCTGCCTTGCAAAAAGAGAATAATACGGCACGCTATACAGCTCTACAGAATCAGTTGAATCCTCATTTCTTGTTTAACAGTCTGAATACCTTGATTTCTGAGATTCGCTACAATCCGGCTAATGCGGAATTGTTCACCCAGCATCTTTCGGATGTGTATCGCTATATTCTTCAGTGTCAGAATCAAAGGTTGACAACATTGCGGGAGGAACTGGATTTTCTGAATTCTTATATTTTTCTGCATAGGGTTCGTTTGGGCGATTGCATTCATATTGACAACCGTATTCCGAAGACTTGTATGGAGGCTCAGTTGCCTCCGCTTACTATTCAATTGTTAGCGGAGAATGTAATCAAACATAATGTCATTCATACGGGAAAACCGATGACTATCGAACTTCTTTATATGGAAAAGGAACGGGAACTGATCGTCAGAAACCGGATACAAACTAAAAAAACAGTGGTAACTTCCGGAATGGGACTTAAGAACCTTTCTGCCCGATATATGTTGTTGTGCAACCGTGACATTGTGGTAGAAAATGACCGGAAAGAGTTTACCGTAAAAATACCTTTGCTCTATGAATAAGATAAAAGCAGCCATCATAGAAGATGAAATTCCGGCAGCCCGTCTGCTGAGGGATACGTTATTGTCTCTTCGTCCCGATTGGGAGGTACAGTTATTGCCCGGTAATATTGAAGAGGTAGTAGAGTGGTTCGGGCAGCATCCTCATCCGGATATCCTGTTTCTGGATATTCAGCTAACGGATGGCAATTCTTTTCTTTTTATAGAACAGGCGCATCCGGAGAGTATGATTGTATTTACTACTGCTTATGACGAATATGCTGTGCGTGCTTTCTCAGTGAATAGCATTGACTATCTTTTGAAGCCGATTCATGAAGACCGCCTGATGCAGACCATTCAACGTTTTGAAGGATTGACAAAGAACTACATCCATGATTTCAATCAGGAAAGCCGGATGCTGGAAATATTGCAGCAACTTTCTGCTGCGCAGGAGACCTCTGTCTCTGTGCAGAAAAAGTATCGTACTCGTTTCCTTATTTCTAGTGGCGAGAAACTATTCACCTTACAGGTGAGTGATATCGCTTACTTTTATTCGGAAAATAAGCTCACCTTTGCCGTAACCCATAAGAATCGTGAGTATCTCATTGATCTGGCACTAGACCGATTGAGTGAACAACTCGATCCGGATCACTTTTTCCGGACGAATCGTCAGACATTAGTCTGTATTGATGCCATTCAGCGTATTGAATCCTATTTCTTAGGAAAGGCAATCGTTCATGTACAACCACCTTTCAAAGATAAGATAATGATAAGTAAAGACAAGATGGCTTCATTCAGAATGTGGCTGAATTATTAGCTGTTTTGTTATCTTCCAAAAGGGAATTGATTTCCCCTATAGCAATACAATACGTTTTTGCATGATATCTGTCAGTTGCGCCTTCAACTGACGGGCATTGATAGGTTTCGGCATATACCCGTCAAAACCACTTTCCATCACCCGTTGCTCGTCTGAAGCATATGCAAAAGCCGTAATGGCGATAATCGGTACTTTGGCAGAGTACTTGCGGATTTCTTTGGTTGCTTCATATCCATCCAGGACAGGCATATTGATATCCATTAATATAATTTGTGGATTATGCTCCTTGAACATGTTTACAGCTTCCTGACCATCCCAGGCATGAAGCAGATGATAATCATATTTTAGAATAGATTCGAACAACTTATAATTGCTTTCATTATCTTCAGCAATCAAAATTACCAGCTTATCCTTTTCTATGGCAATAGGTTGTATGTCCTTTGGAAGGCTCTTCTTAACAGTCTCTGCTTGCTTGTAAGGCAAAGTGAACCAGAATGTAGAGCCGTTTCCTTCTTCTGATTCTACCCCGATTTTACCTCCCATGTGTTCGACAAGTGTCTGGCAGATTGAGAGTCCTAAACCCGTACCTTGTGCAAATGAATTTAATTTGACGAAACGTCCAAAAATACTTTTTTGCTTATCTTGAGGAATGCCGCAACCTGTATCAGCCACATAGAAATATAATTCATTGTTCTGACGTTTGTATCCAAATCGGATACTACCTTGAATGGTGAATTTTATGGCATTCGTCACCAGGTTAATAATTAACTGAGATAACCTGTTCTTTTCTATATGTGCGAAACATGGTTCTTCAGGAGCTACGAATTCCAGTTTGACAGCATCCGACTTAAGTTTCAGTTGACACATGTTTTCCAGGTCTTTCATTAAATCATTGATTTCAACATTGGAATAGTGCAGGTCCAATGTTCCTGCTTCTATTTTTGATAAATCAAGGATATCACTGATGAGCTGCAATAATAACGTATTATTGTTTTCAATGATACTGACATATTCTTGTTTTTCCTCTTCTTCTTCGGTGGATGCCAATATACCGGAGAAACCGACGATAGCATTTAGAGGAGTACGAATTTCATGACTCATGTTGGCAAGGAAAGCAGACTTCAGCCGATTGGACTCTTCGGCACGGTTTTTGGCATTAATCAGTTCCATCTCCATTTTTTTTCGTTCAGTGATAACGAGTGAGGAGCCAACAAGAGTCAATGGTTTGCCATTCTCATCCCGCGTTTCAACGGCTGCTTGGGCTTCCACCCATTCTATCCTATGAAATCCTTTTTGTGTGCTGACTACGCGATATTCTTCTTTTACTTTTTCCGAATGACCGTCTATTAAGTTCTGATAAGCTTGTTCTACCCGTTTCCGGTCTTCCTTAAATATCTTGGAAAAATAGTGATAGTCGGGTACTGCCAGTTGTTCTTCGGCAACGTCTTTTCCTTGTGTGCTAAGTTCTATCGGTTTGTTGATGTCGCATAAAATTGTTTTACTTCGCAAATCCCATTTCCATGGCACGATATTAGCTACGTCAAGTGACATGGCGAGTTTGTTGTTGATAGTGCTTAGCTTTTGTTGTGCCTTATGGAGCTCTGTGCTGTTCAGGCAAAATACATCAATCATATTATTTTGCCGGTTTGCTTTAAGTACTATATCGTAGAAGGTATCTATTTTTTTGAAATAGTAGGGGAATGTTATTACTTTATTTTCTGATAAGGCTATTTGAGTGAAGTGCAGGAAGTCCGGCATTGATTCCGGAAATATTTCACTCGCTTTTTTCCCGACAACTTCTTCTTTGCGGAAAAAGTTTTTCTCAAAATGCGCATTCACATTGCGGTAAATCAGTTCTACGGGAATGCCATTTTTATCAGCAAGCACTTCTTCCTGCATATAGAGAATGGGCATGTTATTAACCAGATTCTTATAATTTGTCATTGCGTCAATTTCTTTTTGCTGTGCTTTTTTGATGCTATTCAGGCTATGGATACGATAAAAGAATACGATTGCCAGTAATATCATAAAAGACAAGGTACCCATAATGAAATATTTGTTCTGTTTCCAGAATCCAAGCGGTTTATTCAGAAAATGTGTGTTTGGAGGACAGATGGAAGGAGAGAATCCTTTACGGAGTAATATCGTATAGTTGATAATAGGTGCGCCATCTGATGGCATATAAAAGGGAATTTCTCTAGCCGGCTTTCCTGTAAGTATTTCTGAAATGGTATGAATTAATTGCTGGTTATAGTGTTTTTGGTCATAAGTATAACCACCTATCATGCCACCGTTTTCTTCTGTTATATCAGCCATATTAAGGGTGAAAATTGGAGCTGTAGTTGTTACGATAAGTTTGTGAGCATTGGTAACTAATGAAGTATTACCTGCAAATGTCGTTTTGTAGAACCAGGAAGCAAATAAAATTCCGGTTGTATTCGGATCAACATGATACAATGAATCCAATAATTGGTTCGTTGTCATTTTTTGTGGCGTGATGTACTGGTATTCAATATTAGGATTTATGGCTTTTAACTTTGTCTGTATTTCCAAATTATTGGTCTGATTGATTTCTCGCTCGTCACCGATAAATATGAATTTCTTCATATCAGGGATTATGTGAGAAATCAGTTGGATATTTTCCCGTAAATAAAGGTTTGAATATAAAAGTACCAGATTGTAGGGATCGGCAAGTTGGGAGATCGGAACACGCTCCGCTTGTGTAACTGGCTGTTTGTAGATGTAGGTGTCTTTAGGACCTATAAACTTTTCTTCCGAACAGAGTACAATAGGAATGTCTCCCCAAAGCTCTCTATATTCATCACGTAGTAATAGAGAAGGGTTTCCCAATAATATTAGCAGCCGTGGGCGATGATGCTCGTATTTCTGAGAGATCATATTCTTGAATTCTCCTAAAATCGTATCGTTATCGATCATTAAAGTATTCATATGTTCCGCATATAATGCCAGTTTTGGGTTCTTTTGAACGTACTCCGATACGGTTGAAATCATCCTGTTACTCCAAGGAGAAGATTCTGCATAGGAATTGATGCATAAAATATAGTTTGAAATATCTATGTGGTCTCTTTGTGCTAAAATAGGAGTAATAGATATGAAACATAGAAAAAATGCTAGCACATATTTTTTCATATTCATGAGAGTATGATGTTTGTGTTCGATATATTATTTATTGATTTGATACGGGCAAAAGTACTAAAAACAATCTGAAAAACGATGGCATCCAATTAAAAAATAATAAAGTAGATGTATTGTTCAAGGAATTTCGAATCCGACCTTATGCGGATGTGTAAACCAAAAATATGTAGGTGTACGAAAAAGGATGCACTTGTTTTTATCAATAATTGGCCTATTGTTGTCTGTTTTTATTAATGAATGAAGCTGCAATATTTGCTTGTTAAAAGCAGAATGCGTAAATTGTTGATTATGAATGTTGTATGGGCGACTGTTTTTTCCTTTAAAACCAACGGCTCGTTGGTTTTAAAGGAAGGACCCGTTGCACACCGAGGAACGGGCCGTTGGTTTTAAAGGAAAGAATGAGTTTATTATTCAATTGTATGAACAATTCTTTTTGTGTGTGGATTTATTCCTTTCTATACTTTCCGGCATTATTTCAATGCTTCTATGACTTTCGGCAACATTGTCCAGATCGTATTCTCATCTTGTGCAGTAAAGAAGTTGCCATCTATCTCAGATTTTTCATCCGTGGCAATTCCGTTTTGAATGACAGGTTTGGCCAGCGGATGGACAGCGACTTTTTTACCTTTTGTTATACCTGTAAAGTCAAACATCATTGCACCGGCACAGTGTCCGATCATCATCTTTCCTTTTTCTCCGAAAGTCTTGATGACTTCCATCAAGTCCACATTGTATGGCTGGTTTGCATACTGCTGGAATACAGGTACTGCATCTCCACAGGAGAATACAAGTGCATCAAATTCGTCTTCATGCCCTTTTAGATTAGCAATCACATCATCTACTATTAGGACCATTCCTGAATTGGTTTTGATCTCTTTCGTATCCGATACGGCAAATACTTTATAGGAAATGCCATTTTCGAAAAAGGCTTCCAAGTATTGGAATAAACCACAACCATTTACCGGATTCACTGCTAAAACTGCTACTTTCTTTGCCATAATCATAATTATTTAAATGAAACAATAGTTATTTTTAGTAAGTTTATTACTTTTGTGATGCAAATGTATCTACCTTAATTGAAAAATACAAGAACGAACCTCAGAATAAGGTAGTTACATGGAAGTAACTATTGTTGAAACTCAGTATAATACAAAACGTTAAAAAGATGAAAAACTTTCACCCGACAGGGAATTGCCCTGTAAGAGATGTCATAAGCCGCTTGGGAGACAAATGGTCGATGCTGGTACTGATAACTTTGAATGCGAATGGTACGATGCGTTTTAGCGATATTCATAAAACGATAGAGGATATTTCACAGCGGATGCTGACTGTTACTCTTCGTACGCTCGAATCTGACGGTTTGATTGAACGGAAAATATATGCGGAAGTACCTCCCCGTGTAGAGTATTATCTAACAGATACAGGAGGAACTTTGATTCCGCATATTGAAGGATTAGTAGGCTGGGCTTTGGAAAATATGGATACGATTCTGGAGCATAGAAAAAGTAACTGACCGGATTATGAATAAAGTAGTGGATACTGTTCTACAAAGTATTCACTATTTTATTTCATTCCATTTCGGCGGAGTTGTATTTAATAGATTGCGCACGAAGAAGTCGTAGCGTTTATGTTCACCGAAACTTTCTCCCATAGTGTGGTGAGCACCGGGAATAACCACTAACTCAAAATCTTTATTGGCTTTGATCAACGCATTTGCTACCTGCATGGTAGAAGCCGGATCTACGTTATCATCCATTTCACCTACTACCAGCATTAACGGGCGACTGAGCAAGTGAGCATTCTCAA
>ULOG01023471.1_pt1 | contig 9920 bp, 6 predicted proteins | sample 1952401 | NCBI WGS metagenome assembly ULOG01 (sample SAMEA4835598, study PRJEB28245) | human gut metagenome | biome: gut microbiome; material: fecal sample | place: Denmark | collected 2008
TTTCAGCATCCGCGGCATCGAGTACCATTTCGCCGAGCAGGCGGAGTGTATCAGCCCCTTCATTTCCTCCTCGGAGAGGCCGTAGCGGGGCATCACTTGCAGGAGCAGCGCCTCGTCGTTGTCCGCAATGTAGCGCAGGTGCGAAGCCAGGCGGTGGAGCTTGTCGTTGCGCTCGCCCTGCACGGGTTCACCACCCGCCAGGCGGAACCATTGTTGGATAATTTCCGAATAAGGGATGCCCTTAAACTTTGGTAATGAAGAATGAAGAATGTCGGCTTCGCCTCCGAATGAAGAATTTTCACCATCCGCAGGCCATTCTTCATTCTTCATTTTTCGTTCTTCATTTTCCAAAGATTCTTCATTCTTCATTCTTAATTCTTCATTTCCCAAAGATTCTTCATTTCCAAACAGCCTCTCCTCGTCCACATACAGCGTATGGTCCTCGGGCACCATGTAGATGCAGCGGCTCACGTCCTTCAGCGCACCGTCCGCCTGAAAGCCCACGTCGGCCGAGAAGCGCTTCTGCGCCTCCTGCGGCGTCATGCCGTCGGGCAGGACGATGAGCACGTGCGTGCCGCGCCTCACCGACTCCTCCACCAGCAGCACCTGCCACTTGCCCTCTTTCTGCAAGGCCAGCGACCGCTCCAGTATCTCGGCCGAGTGCCCCTTTTCGTCGAAGTCCAGCATCAGCCGCGGCAGGGGCTTCAGGGCGTCCGCCGCCGCGCGGTGGTTGTTTCGGAAGGCGGCGCAATGAGGCGTCCAGATGGGCAGCCGCCGTTTCAAGTTCTCGTCGCCCGCCTCGATGCGGCGACACATCTCCGCCAGCCAAGGCTCGCGGCGCATGGCCTCCCACTCCTGGCGGGTGGCCGGAAGGGCGGGAGCGCCATGCCCCCGTCCGATACAGGTAAAATTGTTCATATGATTTAATTGAAAATTGAAAATTGAAAATTGAGAATTGAGAATTGAAAAATGGATAATTGACAATTTATTTTGCAGCATCTTCATTCTCCATTATCCATTTTCCATTCTCCATTGTTTCACCACCTCGTCTCCAGTTTGCGGCTGGCATAGTAGGCGTCGATGCGGCGTCCCTCCAGGGCGCGCAGGGCGCGGATGTCGTCGGAGGTCAGCGAGGACCGGAAGCTCCATTTCTCGATGATCTGGCCGCGCTGGGTCATCATCACCCGGCAATGCTCCGTAGCAAAGAGGTCGATGTAGCGCGGTCCTGTGCCCATGTTGTAGGGGCTGACGCGCGTGTGTCCGTCCTCCTCCACCGTGATGCGTCCCTTGTAGGAGGCTCGTCCGTCGGGCGTGATGGGTGCTTTCTCCGCTTCCCAGGAGCAGGGATAAATGTTGATGTTTCCGTTGGCCAGGAAGGCCGTCTGTGTGTCCATGCGGACATCTTCGATAAAAATATTTTTGTTCATTGTTTTCTGAGTTTTGTGAGAGAAGGGAAGCAAGAAACGTGGCCACTTTGCTCTCCAGGAGATTCCTTCACCTCGCTCCACTCAAGTTAGTAAATTGAGAATTGAGAATTGAAAATTGAAAATGTATCGTAGTGGTTAGTGGTTAGCGGTTAGTGGTTAGCATACTTACCGTTCACCGCTCACCGCTAACCGTTCACCGCTAACCGTTCATTTTCACGATTTCCACCGCCAGAATGTCCTGAAACACCTGCCCGTTGTACTCGCGCGTCTGGAAGCGGAGGACGGCATACACCAGCTCGCCCGCATAGAATTTGCACGAGGCCAGCTGCCCCAGCATGGCTGCCACGTACGTGTCTTCGTACTTGCCGCCCACCTCCTGCAACACGATGTTGCACTTCATCACCTGTCCGTTTTCAGCCTTCTGGCTCTGCACGGCGAAAGGTTCGCCCTGCATCACTACTTTCATAATTCTTTTCATCTTCTAAAATTTTTAATTAAACAAAAAAACTCCCGCAACCATCTGTTTTTCCGATGATTGCAGGAGCAAAGTTAGGGGATAAAAAAAGAAAAGACGAAAAACAAAAAAGGTCATTTAAGGCCGACCACAAACGACCTTAAATGACCACAAACGACCTTCCTTGAAAGTAGATTTCAGCTTATGAGCGCACGAAAATCATCTATCATTCCCTTGAAGATTTTGTCTTCATACAGGTAGCTGGATTCCGTGTATCTGCTCAATGAAGACTTGGCCTTCAATTTATCGTCACCAAATTCAGCACAAAATTCGCCCCACTTTGGACGGCGGATAACGCCAGCTTCCATAGCCGCACGAATGGGCATGACTATATCTTTCGGTGAGGTTTGTCTGTCCACCAATTCATGCAATCGGGCGATGATTATTTCCTTTTTATCAGTGGATTTTACAATTTTTGAAAATAAGGATTCTGCATGTGCCTGCGAAGATGTTCTTATGTTTTTCTTAGGATTCTTTTTTTCGGTTGTGTTGGCATCCCTCAATTCATCCAGCCTTTGCATCATGCGCAGGAAGCGGAAAAACGCACGGCGTTGCTCCTCACACACAACTTTTCGGTAATTGAACACATACCTGCCTATGGCCGCCTTTTTGGGCAGGAAAGTGTCGTTTTTCAGGTCAACCAAGTCGCGCAAAGCCGAATAGTGCTTCCTGAGGTCCATGCCCTCAGGGATATTTTCAAAACACTCAAACCTGATTTCTCCTTCAAAATCAGCCATATCGGCTTCCATCTGTCGCTTCAGTTTGGGATTCAGAAAGCCCGATTTGAAGAGCTCCAACATTTCATCATACAGTTTTCCCCGCGCATGGCGCAACAGCACGCTGTTGTCTTCATCGTCTTCCCACTCGTCTATCCAGGTTTTCCAGTCGCCCATCAACTGTGTGCCCCACTCCCAATCGAAGCGGCGGTTCAATGTCTCAAAAAGTTTCTCGCCGTCTGCCTTGGTCAATTTACGCTGATACATTTCATTGGCTATACCTTCCAATTCCTTGCACAGTTCGCCCAAGTGCTTGCTCAACGTCTGCCGCAAATGCTCATCGCCGACCTTATCCCACAGCAGAGCTTCCATCTTCCGCACAAACTCCTCTTTGTCTATATCTTTTTCGCCTGGCAGGGTGACCAATGAATCTGCCACTCCCCACAAACTTTTCTTGATATTTTTCAGTTCACGCGAATGCGCCTGATCTTCCGCCACGAAGTATATTTTCGTGTCGAATGTCCTCAGTTTTCTGGCCCATTCAGAATATTCTACGTCCTCGTCTATCTCCAGCAGTTCGTAAGTATCGTTACTGTTTTTTACTTGTTCTTTTACTTGTGCAAACATTTCCCGCAGGCGCTGCACATCGTAGAGCACATATAGAAACGCCAGCTTGAGTCCCCCCGACGACACCGCCCTAATGCTGTTCAGCTCCATACCCAGCATTTCCAGCCAGCGCAAATATTTTGTTTTTTTCTCGCCTCTATCCACGTTTGTAAAGTTGTGTTTTTTCATCATTAAGAAGGTGCAGGTGGGCGAGAACAAACGAAATCCGCTCAGGCCTCGCATGCCTCTCCAAAGAATCGCATACTCCCGCACCCCCCACACCGTAACTTGTACAGCGGAGCAATGCAAGCGCATGGTTCTCTTGGAGTTTTCTTTTTCGAGTTGCGAGTTCGAGCGGACAAGAACCAATATGAATGCGCAGCACATTCACACCTTCTATGTTATTATCTCTTTATATCTGTTTATCCGTTTCTTTCGTTTTATACATGCTGTCAGCAGGCTGTGCTGCATCCAGTTTACAAATTCACATATTTGGCGAAAAACGCCTGCAATTTTTCAATCACCGTGCGCTTCTTCTCCGCCCGTTTGCCTCCGCCGCCAAACAGGGGCATCGGAGGCAGTATCTTTACAATGGCTGTGCCCTCGGCCTGCACCGCTCCTTCTTCGAAAGCCAATGCCACAAATCGGCGGGTTTCCTCGGGCTTCAGCCGTTCGTCGTCGATGATGTGTTGCAGCTCCTCTTCCTTCTGTTGGGCCACGTAGGCTTCCCAGTCGGCATACACACCGTCGGCCGAAGCGCCGTCGGGGGTCATGCGGGCCACAAACTGCTCTATCAGCTCGCGCTTGTCGCGCAGGTCGGGACTGGCGGCCACGGCCTTCTGTATCTTCACCACGATGTTGCGGTCGGCACAAAGGCTTTCGCGGTATTGGGCCACCAGCATCAGGATGTAGGCTATGTCTATCTGCACCTGCTTCACCAGCTCCATTTCGAACACAATGTCGTCGTTCACATGGGCCTTCTCGCCACGCTCGCTGTTTCTGAATTCTTCACGCAGGTCGATGTACCACGACGTATAGTCCTGCACCTGGAAGTCGCCCAGCAGCAGCCGCTCCACTTCGCGGCCCTCGTCGTCGCGCACACAGCCGGCAGCCGGGTCAAACTGGTCGAACGCGTCCAGCAGGTTGCGCAGCTTCAGCAGCGCGCCGAAGAGGCGCACAAAGCGGCGCTTCTCGTCGTCGGTGCGCACCTGGCCGATGCTGCTTATGGGAAACTCTTCCAGCAGCCTCTCTTCCAGCTCTCTGTAGCCTTCGTGGTGGCGGGTAGCGCCGGTCGTGTCGGTCTCGTCGTAGCCCTCGTAGTAGTCACGGAAGGGGCGCATCAAGATGATGCCGCTGGCATCGCGGTTGCCAAACAGGGCAAAGCTTTCTTCCACCTCGTGCTCCAGGTTGCGGAAGCAGACGATGTTGCCACAGTCCTTTACGCTGTTCAGGATGCGGTTGGTGCGGCTGAAGGCCTGCAGCAGGCCGTGCATCTTCAGGTTCTTGTCCACCCAGAGGGTGTTCAGCGTCTTGGCGTCGAAGCCGGTCAGGAACATGCCCACCACGATGAGCAGGTCTATCTCCTTGTTCTTCATGCGCAGCGACACGTCCTTGTAGTAGTTGGCAAACTGGTCGCCGTCGGCACTGTAGCGGGTACCGAACATCTTGTTGTAGTCGTCGATAGCCCTGTCCAGAAACTCCTTGCTGGTGGCGTCGAGCCGCCCCACGGCTTCGGGGTTCTCGTCTTCGAGGCGGCCCAGGTCGCCGTCTTCTTCCGACTCGTTGGGGGCATAGGTGAAGATGGTGGCCACGCGCAGGCGCCGGGCTTCGGGCAGGGAGGCCTGCTGGCGGGCAAACTCGTCGTAGTAGAGCCGGGCCTTGCGGGTGCCGTCTACGGCAAAGATGGAGTTGAAGCCGCTGGCCATCTGCTTGCGCCGCTCTTCGGCAGCCCGCTGGCGCGAGGCCACCACCTGGTGCACGTTGCCGATGACGCTCAGCTGATAGCTCTCGTTGCGCTTGGTCTTGCGCGCAAAGTGGGTCAGTATGTAGCTCACGTTGTTGGCTATGTAGCGCGGGTCTTCCAGCGCCTCGGCCGTCTGTATGCCCGCCACCTGTTCGTCGGTCATGCCCTGGCGGGCACGCATGGTGCGCACGTAGTCCACCTTGAAGCGCAGCACGTTCTTGTCGTTGATGGCGTCGATAATGGTATAGGTGTGCAGCGGACGGGTGGGCTTGCCCTCGGCGTCGGGTTCGCCGCCAAACACCTGTGCGGTGGTGGTGCGGCGCTTGTCCTTGGCGCTCTTGCTGGCATTCGCGGCAAAGATGGGTGTGCCCGTGAAGCCGAAGATGTAGTAGCGCTTGAAGCGCTGGGTGATGAGCTGCTGCATGTCGCCGAACTGCGAACGGTGGCACTCGTCGAAGATCATCACCACGTCCTTGTCCAGACAATTCAGCTCCACCTGCCGCGACAGCAGGCGCGACAGCTTCTGTATGGTGGTGATGATGATGTGGCAGTTGGGGTCGTTGAGCTGGCGTTGCAGTATCTTGGCGTTGGAGTTGCTGTTGGCGGCATCCTTCTCGAAGTTGTCATACTCCTTCATCGTCTGGTAGTCGAGGTCCTTGCGGTCGACCACAAACAGCACCTTGTCCACAAAGTCGAGCCGCGAAGCCAGCTGCGCCGTCTTGAAGGAGGTCAGCGTCTTGCCGCTGCCCGTGGTGTGCCAGATGTAGCCCCCGGCGCGGCGGGTGCCCTGCAGGCGCTTGTTGTGGGCATAGACAATGCGTTGCAGGATGCGCTCGGTGGCGGCTATCTGATAGGGACGCATGGCCAGCAGGTTCTTGTCCACGGTGAACACGCAGTAGCGCGTCAGGATGCGCAGCAGGGTGCCGCGTGCAAAGAAGGTCTCGGTAAAGGCCCTCAGGTCGTTGATGACGTGGTTTTCGGCGTCGGCCCAGTAGGAGGTAAACTCGAAGGAGTTGCTTTGCGTCTTCACCCCGCGGCGCTGCCGCTGCTGCTCCTGGCAGTGGGCGTAGCGGGTGGTGTTGGCGTAGTACTTGGTATTCGTGCCGTTGCTGATGACAAACAGCTGCACGTACTCGAACAGGCCGTTGTCTGCCCAAAACGATTCGCGCCCGTAGCGGTTTATCTGGTTGAAGGCCTCCTTGAGCTGCACGCCCCGCCGCTTCAGCTCGATGTGCACCAGGGGCAGGCCGTTCACCAGGACGGTGACGTCGTAGCGGTTCTTGGCCGTGCCGCCGGTGGGGCTGTACTGGTTCATCACCTGCAGGCGGTTGGCATAGACGTCCGTCTTGTCCAGCAGGCGGATGTTGCGCGTCTCGCCGTTGTCCAGCTCGAGGCTCACCACGGGGTCGTGCTGGATGCGTTCGGTCTTGTCTTCCAGCGTCAGGTTTTCGTTGGCAATGAAGCGGTCGAAGAGGCGCTTCCATTCGTCGTTGCTCAGCGTCAGGTTGTTGAGCCGCTCCAGCTGGCGGCGCAGGTTGGCCGTCAGCTCGGCTTCGCTGTGGATGGGCACCCGTTCGTAGCCCTGCCTTTCGAGCTGGGTCATGAAGGACGCTTCCAGGGCGGCTTCGCTCTGGTAGGCCGTCTGCTCGGCGGGTCGGGCCTCGTAGCAGGTCATCACGGTGTTCTCGTCCTGCTGGACGACGATGTTGTACAGTTCGGTCATACGCGGTCAAAAGTCAATAGTTTGTCCCGATAGTATTCGTATTGCTTCCGGCGGGCTTCCAGCTCGGCGGGCAGGCCGACGCTCAGGTCGTTCACCAAGGTCTCGAATTTGTCGAGGATGGCGACGATGCGGCGCTGTTCGGGGAGAGGGGGGATGGGGATTTCTATTTGAGAAAATAGCTTTTTGGAAATATTATAACGGGTTACCCCATTCGCTGTTTTCTTAATTTCATTTCTGATATTATTACTTCTGAATAAAAATTTCAAGAAACCCGGTTCATATAAAGATAAATTATTAAGTCTAAATCCAAAACAAAATGAATTCAAATATATAGGCTCATTAATTATTTCTGTTACAACAGATGACATACCACATTCATCAGGCGTTTCAGAAGAGCCAGTAAATATGACATCTCCATATGCTATTACATTCTGTTTTTCACCAGGTAATATATTTACAACATCATTCATGTTTAAATTTACGGCTATATTATTAAAGATATTTGAATATGTTACATATTTAGCATTCCCTTCCTCGAAATCTTTTTTTGTTTTTCCTGAAAGACCACCATAAAACAATCCTATCTCCCCCAACTTCTTCCACTCCACACCATCTACCCCCTCAAAATTGAGCAAGCAATCCCGATAATAGGCATATTGCTTTTTGCGGGCATCCAGCTCGGTTTGAAGGTTGGCGGTCAATTCTGTGAAGGTGTCGAGGATGCGGACGATTTCTTGCTGGATGGGGAGAGGGGGGATAGGTATTTCTATTTGGGAAAATAACTGCTTAGAAATATTATAGCGGGTTACTCCATTTGCTGTTTTCTTTATTGAATTTCTTAAGTGATTACTTCTAAATAAAAATTTTGCAAAACTTGGCTCGAATAAAGACAAATTATTAAGTCTAAATCCAAAACAAAATGAATTTAAATATATTGGTTCATTTATTATTTCTGTTACAACAGAAGACATACCACATTCATCAGGCGTTTCTGAAGAGCCTGTAAATATTATATCTCCATACGCTATTATATTCTGTTTTTCATTAGGTAATACATTCACAACATCGTCAATCTTTAAATTAACGGCAACATTATTAAATATATTAGAATATGTAACATATTTTGCATTCCCTTTCTCGAAATCTTTTTTTGTTTTCCCCGAAAGGCCACTATAAAACGTTCCTATTTCCCCCAACTTCTTCCACTCCACCCCATTGGGACACAGCTGCTGTATCAATTCCTCCACCCGATTCATCACGCCTTTCCTCCTTCCAGTTCAGCCACAATACGGTCAATTTCCTCACGAAGTTCAACTCCGCGCTTCACAATTTCCTTAATTTCCTCATTCAATGCATCAATCTCCACCTTTTCGCGCGTGTCGGGCTGCTCCACGTAGCTGGACACACTCAGGTTGCAATTGTTGGCAATAATATCGGCGTTGGTCACCAATTTCGTGAAATAAGGTATATCCTCCCGCTGGGCCACTGCCTCGGCGATACGGTCCTGATACAGAGGCAACAGATAGTTCTTGTTGCCCTGCTTTTCATACTCCTTGCTGGCATCCACAAACAGCACCTTGTTGTCCTGCTTGGCACCACGGCGCAACACAATGATGCACGTGGCTATCTGCACCCCGAAAAACAGGTTGTCGGGCAGCTGGATAACCGTCTCCACAAAGTTATTCTCCAACAGGTAGCGGCGGATCTTCTGCTCCGCCCCGCCCCGGTAGAGCACACCGGGAAACTCGACGATAGCCGCCTTGCCCGTCTCGGCCAGGTGAGCTAATATGTGCATGGTGAAAGCCAGGTCGGCCTTCGACTTGGGTGCCAGGACACTGGCGGGGCTGAAGCGGGCATCGTTGATGAGCAGCGGATTGTCGTCGCCCGCCCACTTGACGCTGTAGGGCGGATTGCTGACGATGGCGTCGAACTTCAGGCCCAGGTGGGCAGGCGCCGTGAGGGTGTCGCCCAGGGCAATGTCGAAATTGGAGAAGTTGATGCCGTGCAGAAACATGTTGATGCGACACAGGTTGTAGGTGGACGGATTGATTTCCTGCCCGTAGTATTGCAGATTGGGATTGTCCCTGCCCACGGTCTTGGCAAACTTCAGCAGCAGGGAGCCGCTGCCGCAGGCGGGGTCGTACACGCGGCGTATCTGCGCGTTGCCCTCCGTAGCCAGGCGGGCCAGCAGCTCGCTGACGCCCTGCGGCGTAAAGAATTCGCCGCCGCTCTTGCCGGCGCTGGCGGCATACATCTGCATGAGGTATTCGTAGGCATCGCCGAAGACGTCGTTCTTATGGTCGGTCAGGGTATCGGCCAGCTGCATGCCGTCCACCGCACGCAGCACCTTGGCCAGCAGCTCGTTGCGCTTGGCCACGGTGTGACCCAGCTTTTCGTTGTTCACAGCAAAGTCGCTGAACAGGCCGCGCAGGTCGTCTTCCGAGAGCTGTCCCTGGGCCGAGTTTTCGATGGCACGGAAAACGCTGCTCAGCGTCTCGTTGAGGTTCTCGTTAGCAGACGCACCGGCCGCCACGTTGGTAAAGAGCTGCGACGGCAGGATGAAGTAGCCCTTCTCCTGCACCACCATCTCGCGCGCCTCCTCGGCCTCTTCGTCGCTCAGGCGGGCATAGTCGAAAGTGGGGTCGCCGCCCGCTTCGCGCTGCAGGCGGTTGATGTAGGCGGTCATGTTTTCGGATATATAGCGGTAGAAGAGGGCGCCCAGCACGTAGCTCTTGAACTCCCAGCCATCGACGGCTCCGCGCAGGTCGTTGGCTATCTTCCATATCGTGCGGTGCAGTTCGGCACGTTCTTGTTCGTTGGACATAGTGGTGAGTATATAATAGGGGTTATAAGTTTGTGTAATCAATCTGCAGGACGCATCTCGGCGTCGTAGCTGCCCGAGCTGCTCCAGTCGTCTATGGTGCCGCTCATGCCGCCTTGGGTGGTGTCGGCCGCGCAGGTGTCGGCAGCC
>ULOG01004011.1_pt1 | contig 9874 bp, 10 predicted proteins | sample 1952401 | NCBI WGS metagenome assembly ULOG01 (sample SAMEA4835598, study PRJEB28245) | human gut metagenome | biome: gut microbiome; material: fecal sample | place: Denmark | collected 2008
TATGCGGTCTCCTACAGTGCGGGCATGAATCTGCACATTAAGGTGTTAAGCCCCGGAAATAATCATCATATGGCAGAAGCGATGTTTAAGGCATTTGCCAGAGCTTTGGATGAAGCGGTTTCCCATGATCCGAGAGTAAAAGGAATTCTGTCAACGAAAGGAAGTTTGTAATACATGAAACAAAAAAACATTGTCGCGACGCTTTATTTAAAAGATGGTCATGCAGTAAGATCCATGACCGATTTTACGCCGGTAGATGCGAATGTTTATCGACTGTGCCAGTTATACAACGACAGTGGAGTTGACAAGATCATTATTTTTGACCTGTCTACCAGCGATGATGAGCATGAAAAGAATGTCAATACGATTCGAAACATCAATCGCAACATTGATATTAAAGTATGCGCAGGAGGAAACATTAACCGTCTGGAAGATATCAAAAAACTTTTGTTTGCGGGATGCCTTCAGGTGATTTTAAATGCTTCTAAGCCTTCGAGCATCGGACTGGCGGAGGAAGCCAGTGCACGTTTTGGCAAAGACCGGATTCTGCTCTCTATCAACAATGTGGATTTTATTTTTAAGAATCAGGATTCGATTGAAAATACATTCCATGAAGCACTGGTGTTAAATCCGGAAATTCTGGATGCACTGGAAAATCTGACCAACATTCCGTATGTGGTGGAACTTCCGGATTATAATTTTGACGAGATCGTAAGGCTGCTGAAGCGGGAAAAAATCCGAGGAATTGCGGGCCCGTTCATCAATGATACTTCAACGGATATTATGAAGTTAAAGTCTTCTCTGCTTCAGGAAGGCATCAATATGTATAATTTTGCACCGGATCTGTCCTGGGAGGATCTGAAACTGAATTCGGACGGAATGGTTCCGGTCATTGTGCAGGATTACCGTACAGATGAAGTGCTGATGCTTGCATACATGAACAAAGAGGCGTTTGATACGACAATTAATCTCGGGAAAATGACCTACTGGAGCAGAAGCCGTGATGAACTCTGGACCAAAGGCCTGACATCCGGGCATTTCCAGTATGTGAAATCCCTGACGGCTGACTGCGACTTTGATACGATTCTGGCAAAAGTCTCCCAGGTAGGGGCTGCCTGTCACACCGGAAACCGTACCTGTTTTTTCAATAGCATCGTACAAAAAGAGTATGTTGAGAAAAATCCGCTGAAGGTACTTGAGAGCGTGTATGATATTATCAAGGAACGTAAAGCACATCCGCAGGATGGTTCCTATACCAATTATCTGTTTGGGAAAGGAACCGATAAGATTTTGCAGAAACTTGGGGAAGAGTGTACGGAAATTGTAATTGCAGCGAAAAATCCGGAACCGGAAAACATCAAATACGAGATTTCCGATTTTCTGTATCACTGTATGGTGCTTATGGTGGAAAAAGGCATTACCTGGGAAGAGATTGCCAATGAACTTGCCCAGCGATAAAAAATAAATGTTAAGAGGTATCTATGAGAAAACTAGCTTTAAGTGACGAGATTCTGATGCAGATTGAAAAACCTGCACGCTATATCGGTAATGAGCTGAATTCTGTAGTAAAAGATGACACATCGCAGATTCGTTTTGCGATGTGTTTTCCTGATGTATACGAAATTGGTATGTCACATCTTGGAATTCAGATCCTATACGACATGTTTAACCGCAGAGAGGACACCTGGTGTGAACGTGTCTATTCTCCATGGCCGGATCTGCATAAAATTATGAAGGAGCAGAATATTCCGCTGTTCGGACTTGAATCCCAGGAACCGATCAAAAACTTTGATTTTGTCGGTCTGACTCTGCAGTATGAGATGTGCTACACCAATATTTTACAGATTCTGGATCTGGCACAGATTCCGCTTCTTTCGGCTGACCGTGGGGACGAAGACCCGATTGTTTTAGGTGGAGGACCATGTTCTTATAATCCGGAACCGATTGCAGACTTTTTTGATTGTTTTTATATTGGAGAAGGGGAGACACAGTATGATACATTTTTAAATCTCTATAAGTCGATGCGGGCATCCGGACAGTATTCAAGAAAGGCATTTCTGCATGAGGCGGCAAAAATAGAGGGCATTTATGTCCCGTCGCTGTATGAAGTCCGTTACAAAGAAGATGGCACGATAGCGGCATTTACTCCTGTTTATGATGATATTCCGGCAACCATCAAAAAGCAGGTGGATATGGATCTGACCGGCTCGGTTTATCCGGAAAAACCGGTGGTTCCATTTATCAAAGCAACACAGGATCGCGTGGTGCTTGAAATACAGAGGGGCTGTATCCGCGGATGCCGTTTCTGTCAGGCCGGCATGATTTACCGGCCAAACCGGGAAAAGGGCGTAAAACGACTGAAAGAACTTGCACAAACCATGCTTGCATCGACCGGCTATGAAGAGATTTCCTTAAGTTCTCTCAGTTCATCGGATTATTCCGATCTGGAGGAACTGATCAATTTCCTGATTGAGGAGTGTGACAAAAAACATGTCAATATTTCCCTGCCATCCCTTCGTATTGATGCCTTTTCCCTTGATATTATGCAGAAAGTGCAGGACATCAAAAAAAGCAGTCTGACATTTGCCCCGGAGGCAGGTTCCCAGAGACTGCGAAATGTCATCAATAAAGGCCTGACGGTTGACAATATTCTGACCGGTTCCCATGATGCGTTTGTCGGCGGCTGGAATAAGGTCAAGCTTTATTTTATGCTTGGACTTCCTACGGAAACAGAAGAAGATATGCGGGCGATCCCGGAACTGGCAAACGAGATTGCCGCTTTGTATTATGACACCGTGCCAAAGGAACAGAGAAACGGAAAATGCCAGATTACGATCAGTACTTCCTTTTTTGTACCGAAACCTTTTACCCCGTTCCAGTGGGCTACCATGTTAGACCCATCAGATTATCTGGCGCGTGCAAAGATTGTCAATGATCATGTAAAGGAACAGTTAAACCACAAGAGTATCCGTTACAACTGGCATGAAGCCGATGTGACGGTATTGGAAGGAATCCTTGCGCGCGGAGACCGTAAGATTTCAAAAGCTATTCTTTATGTGTATGAACACGGCGAATTTTTCGATGCGTGGTCGGAATTCTTTCACTATGATCTGTGGCTGGAGGCATTTGCTGCATGTGGCATTGATATTGATTTTTATACCAAGAGAGCACGAAGCGACGATGAAATTTTTCCGTGGGATTTTATTGATGTCGGTGTGACAAAGGCATTTATGCTGCGTGAATGGAAAACCGCGCTCAGTGAGACGGTGACGCCAAACTGCCGGATGCGCTGCTCCGGATGTGGTGCAAGACAATTTGGAGGAGGTGTCTGCTTTGAAAATCAGAATTAAATTTCGAAAATGGGGTGTCATGAAATTCATCGGACACCTGGATATGATGCGCTATTTTCAGAAAGCGGTCCGGCGTGCAAAGATTGATATCCGTTATTCGGAAGGATATTCTCCGCATCAGATTATGTCCTTTGCGGCGCCGCTTGGAGTCGGAATCACAAGCGATGGCGAATATTTTGATATTGAAGTCAATGAATCCATGACATCTAAGGAGGCAGTCGCTGCACTGAATGAAACCATGGTAGATGGTGTGGAGGTTACTTCCTATGTGAAACTGCCGGATAAAGCGAAAACCGCGATGTCAATTGTGGCAGCAGCGGATTACCGGCTGAGCTATAAAGAAGGGTACGAAAGTCCGTTATCAACGGAAGAATGGAAAAGAATCGTCAAAGAACGGTTTTTGGACAGCCCACAGTTTACCATTATCAAAAAGACGAAAAAAAGTGAACGGGAAGTGGACTTAAAACCATTGGTATACGCGTTTTCCGTTGAAGAGGAGCAGGGACGCCCGGCATTTTTCCTGCAGGTTTCTACGGGCAGTGTGGATAATATCAAACCGGAACTGGTACTTTCATCGGTTTATCAGCTTTGCGGACTGGAATACTGCGAATCCGCAATCCAGATCCACCGGCTCGAAGTTTATGCGAGGGATGAACAGGGGCAGCTGGTTGGGCTTTCCGGCATGGGAGAGGAAATTGTTTAAATGAATCGGATCGTTGTCACAAAACTGGAACATCATCAGACAGAGTATCTTGCTTATCTGGTTTTAGATGAGAACCGGAAGCTGCAGGAACTTCAGGTTTTTGAACCGGAAGAAAATACTCTGCTGGATCATATTTATGTAGGATATGTAGAGAAGATTGTGCCCAATATTCATGCCGCTTTTGTGCGCATTGCGGATGGACAGAAATGCTATCTTCCGCTGAATGATGTGAAAAACCCGGTGTATACCAGAAAATTATCCAAAAAAGAAGCGCTCTGTGAAGGGGATGAGTTGCTGGTGCAGGTTGTAAAAGATGCGGTAAAAACCAAAGATCCGGTCGTAAGCACCAAGCTTGTAGTGCATGGACATTACTGTTTCCTTTCGACAGAGAATACCTGTCTTGGCGTTTCTAAAAAATTATCCCAGGAGGAGTCAAAAAGACTGTCGGCTCTTTTAGAGAACACGTGTAAGGATCATGAAGCAGAAGGGTACGGGCTGGTATTCAGAACCAATGCAGGGGCGGTTCCGGAAACCGAATTATGCGAAGATATCGAGCTGGTGCAGAAAGAATACCGGGCTTTAAAGAAGACCGGTACACATCAGAATGCCGGAGATCTGGTGTACCGGAATCTCCCCGGCTATTTGGTGCGGTTAAAAGCAGAAAATTTTGAAAAAACAGATCTGGTTCTTACGGATGGTCAGGGTCTGTATCAGGAGATCTGTGCATACCTTCCCCATCTTGTGGAAGAAAAAAAAGTGCAGCTTTACCGGGATGATGCGGTCAGTCTTTCGACTTTATATCATCTGCGGGGCAATATGCAGGAACTGCTTTCTTCCAAAGTATGGCTTGATTCCGGAGCCAATATTATCATTGAATCTCTTGAACCCCTGACGGTCATTGATGTCAACAGCGGAAAAAACCGGTCCCGCCGGGAAGAGGCTTTATTTGCGATCAATGTTGAAGCGGCAAAAGAGATTGCACGGCAGCTTCGTCTGCGCAACATTTCAGGGATGATCCTCGTGGATTTCATCAATCTGAAAAAGAAAGAACAGCAGCAGAAGCTGATTTCCGTTATTCGGGAGGAATTACAAAAAGATTCGGTTCCCGCAAATTTTATCGATATTACCAGACTTGGTCTGGTGGAACTGACCCGGAAAAAAGTATACAAATCTTTGCGTGAAATTTTATCATAAACAGCTTGACGAACAGGTGGTCATGTGCTATTATACACTAGTATGCCGCACAGTGAGGTAAAAGTTTGCTTATTGGCAACACCGTAACTGGCGAGTAATGATAAATAGGAGGTGCCATATGTACGCAATTATAGCAACAGGTGGTAAACAGTACAAAGTATCCGAAGGCGATATCATTACCATTGAAAAGCTTGGAGTTGATGCTGGTGAGAAGGTTACTTTTGATCAGGTATTAGCAGTATCCGGAGACGATATGAAGGTTGGAAACCCAACAGTAGCCGGAGCAACTGTTGAAGCTTCTGTCATCAAAGAAGGCAGAGCAAAGAAAGTAATCGTTTACAAGTACAAGAGAAAAACCGGTTATCACAAGAAGAACGGACACAGACAGTCGTTCACCCAGGTTAAGATTGAAAAGATTAATGGATAATCGATAGGAATTGTTATATGATTACTATAACGATTTTACAGGATCATGAAGATGCAGTGGGATTTCACTGCATCGGTCATTCCGGATATGCGGAAGCAGGAAGTGATATTATCTGTGCAGGTGTTTCGGCACTTGTGATAAATACGATCAATTCCATAGAGACTTTCACAGAGGATTCTTATCATATTGATACAGAAGAGACATCCGGGCTGATTGATTTCAGACTTGATCAGAAAGCCGGTCATGATACACAGCTTCTGATGAAGTCCATGGTTCTGGGCTTACAAGGAATACAAAATGATTATGGGAATGAGTATATCATTCTTGATTTCAAGGAGGTGTAGGACATGTTGAATATGAACCTTCAGTTTTTTGCTCATAAAAAGGGAGTTGGTTCTACAAAGAACGGACGTGACTCTGAGTCTAAGAGATTAGGAGCAAAGAGAGCAGACGGACAGTTCGTAAAGGCTGGCAATATTCTCTATAGACAGCGTGGTACAAGAATTCATCCAGGTGTGAATGTTGGTATCGGTGGAGACGACACATTATTTGCTAAAGTAGATGGTGTTCTTCGTTTCGAGAGAGTAGGAAGAGATAAGAAGCAGGCTTCTGTATATCCAGTAGACAACGAATAAGATTTAAACCCCGACTTTTATGAGCCGGGGTTTTATCGTTATGTAGGAGAGAGATTATGTTTGCAGACCGTGCAAAAATTATTATCAAATCAGGAAAAGGCGGAGACGGACATGTGTCCTTCCGTCGTGAAAAATATGTGCCGAACGGTGGTCCGGACGGTGGCGATGGAGGAAAAGGCGGAGATGTCATTTTCTTAGTAGACGAGGGAATCAATACGCTTGCAGACTATCGGCACAGACGAAAATTCGCAGCAGAACCGGGCGAAGAAGGTGGCAAGAAAAACTGCCATGGAAAAAATGGTGCAGATCTGATATTAAAAGTTCCGGAGGGAACAATTATAAGAGATGCGGCATCCGGAAAAGTAATTGCCGATATGTCAGGGGAAAATAAGCGTTCTGTCATTTTGCATGGCGGCCGTGGAGGACTTGGCAATCAGCACTTTGCAACTTCCACCATGCAGGCTCCAAAATATGCGCAGCCGGGACAGGAAGCCATCGAGATTGAAGTTCAGCTGGAACTTAAAGTGATCGCGGATGTGGGACTGGTTGGTTTCCCGAATGTCGGAAAATCCACCTTTTTATCGCGTGTGACCAATGCACAGCCAAAGATCGCCAATTACCATTTTACGACATTACAGCCAAATCTGGGTGTTGTTGACATGGAAGACGGAAACGGTTTTGTGATTGCGGATATTCCGGGACTGATTGAAGGTGCTTCCGATGGTGTCGGTCTGGGACATGAATTTCTCCGGCATATTGAAAGAACCAAAGTCATTATCCATATTGTGGATGCGGCCGGAACCGAAGGACGTGATCCAATTGCGGATATTCATGCCATTAACCGGGAACTGGATGCATATAATCCGGACTTGTTGAAGAAACCACAGGTAATTGCAGCAAACAAGATTGATGCAATTTATGGCAATGAAAACGAAATTATTTCTGCGCTTCGTGCAGAATTTGAGGAAAAAGAAGGCATTAAAGTGTATCCGATTTCTGCGGTGAGCGGTCAGGGTGTTCGGGAATTACTGTTTCATGTACGTGAACTTCTGGCAAAATGTCCGAAGGAAGCCGTTGTCTATGAGCAGGAATTTGATCCGGCACTTGGCTTCTTTAAGGATGAACCATATACAATTACCCGTGCAGAAGACGGTGCCTTTGTTGTAGAGGGTCCAAAGATTGAAAAAATGCTTGGATATACAAACATGGATTCCGAAAAAGGATTTTTATTCTTCCAGAAATTCCTTCGGGAACAGGGCATCTTAAAGGAACTGGAAGAACAGGGCATACAGGATGGAGATACTGTCCGTATGTATTATAACGAATTTGATTATTATAAGTAACAGGAGGAAACGCTATGAACAGCAGACAGCGCGCCTATCTGGGAAGCCTTGCCAACAATATAGATCCGATCTTTCAGATTGGAAAAGCATCTCTGACACCGGAGATCATTGAAGCACTTGATGCCGCATTGGAAAAGAGAGAACTGATTAAAGTCTCTGTATTAAAAAACTGTATTGATGATCCGAAGGAGATCGCTTCTGTCATTGCAGAGCGTACACATTCCAATGTCGTAAAAGTAATCGGAAAGAAAATGATCTTTTACCGCAAGGCAAAGAAGAATCCAAAGATTAAACTTCCGGAATAAGACACATGAATATCGGAATATTAGGAGGGTCTTTTGATCCAATTCATAACGGACATCTTCATATGGCAAAATGTGCATACGAATCTTATGCACTGGATCAGGTATGGCTTATTCCCGCCGGACACTCTCCAAATAAGGATGAGCATGGGATGACCGACGCCAAAGACCGGTTTCAAATGTGTAAACTGGCCGCACAGCCGTATCCCTGGATGACGGTCAGCCGGTTGGAGCTTGACAGTGCCGAGAGAAGCTACACATACCGCACCATGGAGAAATTGTCGGAACAGTTTCCGATGCATCGTTTCTTCTTTATTATGGGTGGAGATTCTCTGGACTATTTTGAACAATGGAAACAACCGGAACGAATTGCCAAACTGGCTACCATTCTGGTGATCCCGAGGGATCTTTTTACCATCGCTGCACTGGAGAAGAAGATCCGTTTGTTGCAGGAACAATTTCCCTGTGATATCCGGATCGTTCCCTGTGAACGTTTTTTGATGTCTTCCACAAAGATCCGCCAGGCACTGATGAGAGGAGAATATCCGGAACATGCGTTTCCGGAAGAAGTATCTGCGTATATTCGCAGGCATCATCTGTATCAATCGTAAAGAAGTGGAGCAAAACGTATGGAACGAGAAGAAATACAAAAGAGATTGAAAAAAGAACTGGATAAAAACCGCTATGAGCATACGCTTGGGGTCATGTATACGGCAGGAAGCCTTGCCATGGCATATGGATATGATTATGAGAAGGCGATGATCGCAGGACTTCTGCATGATTGCGCCAAATGCCTCCCGACAGAGAAAAAGATTTCTCTCTGTGAAAAAAACGATATCCTGATTTCTAAAGTAGAGCGTGAAAATCCAGGACTTCTCCATGCAAAAGCAGGTATGGTTTTGGCAGAGGAAGCATATGGAGTAAAGGACCCGCAGATCCTTCATGCCATCAAGGTGCATACAACCGGAGAGCCGGATATGAATACATTGGATAAGATTATCTACATTGCCGATTATATTGAACCTTTAAGATGTGAAGCTCCCCATCTTTCGATCATAAGACAGATTGCCTTTTCGGATCTGAATCAGTGTATGGCAGAAATCTTATATGATACTCTGCATTATTTAAGCGGGAGAAAAGGCAGTGTAGACCCAACGACCCAGTTAACCTATCAATTTTATGAACCGTATGGAAAGGATCAGCCATGGAAACATTAGAAATCGTAAAGACCGCCGTAGAAGCGCTCAGAGATAAAAAGGCAGAGGATGTAACCGTTATTGATATTACAGGAGTTTCCTCTATCGCCGATTATTTTATTATTGCAAACGGAAACAACCAGAATCAGCTGACTGCAATGCAGGATGCTGTAGATGAAGCATTATACAAAGCAGGGCTGCATGCAAAGCAGATTGAAGGAAATAATAAGTCGACATGGATTCTGATGGACTATGAGGATATCATTGTGCATCTGTTTTCCAAAGAAGACCGTCTGTTCTATGATCTCGAACGCATCTGGAGAGATGGAAAGATCATTGAGATGTAATTCCAACAGGTATTTTGTGTAACAGACATGATTGATTATAAAGAGTGATTATAAATGAAAAGTGAGAGAATAACTTCTTTCCTACGGATATGAAAGGGAAGAAGGTTATTCTCTTTTTTTGTGACAAAATAATATAGCAGGTTATAAATATTAATAGAACAGATAAGTAGCTACCGAATTTCCGGAGAGTAATAGGAAACTACGAGATACTCGCCGCTGTGCAGTGTATTATCTTCCGAGATTCCGTTCAGTTCGCACACCTCATCGATAAACTGCGCACGGGAGGTACGGTCAGAGGCAGCATATTGATCGGCAAGAGACCACAAAGAATCTCCCTTTTGTAATTGGACACTTGTGTAATATTTATGAACCGGCTG
>ULOG01031764.1_pt1 | contig 9832 bp, 4 predicted proteins | sample 1952401 | NCBI WGS metagenome assembly ULOG01 (sample SAMEA4835598, study PRJEB28245) | human gut metagenome | biome: gut microbiome; material: fecal sample | place: Denmark | collected 2008
CACGCTGATGGGCTCGAAGCTCGCCACCCAGAAGATGCGCGCCATCGCGAGCTCGACGACGGCCGGCACGTCCGTGAAGAGTCCGAGCATCGTGCGTCCGAAGACGAGCACGAGCGCCACCATCAGGACGGTGGCGACCATGTTGAGGCCCGTGGCGACGTAGGTCGCGCGCTTGCAGCGCTCGAGGTTCTTCGCGCCGTAGTTCTGGCTCACGAAGGTCGTGGCGGCCAGACCGAAGGCGTTGATGAAGCAGTAGATGTTGATCTCGATCGTGAAGGCCGCGACCGAACCCGCCATGGCGTCCGCGCCGAGACTGTTGATGGCGGACTGGATGACGAGGTTCGAGATCGAGAAGACCGCGCCCTGAAGGCCCGCGGGCCAGCCGATCCTCACCATCGGGCGCAGCGCCGTCATGTCGATCCGGAACACCTCGCGCGGCTCAATGTGAAGCGGGCCATCGGCCGTTATGAGGCTGAAGAAGAGGAGCGAGGCGGCGAGCGCGTTGGCGAGGACGGTCGCGAGCGCAACACCCGCCGTTCCCATGCCGAAGGCGAGCACGAAGAAGAGATTGCCCGCAATGTTGACGAGGGTCGCCGCCACCAGCGCCCAGAGCGGCGTCTGCGTGTCGCCCTGGCTTCGCATCACAGCGGCGAGGAAGTTGTAGATCGCAATGAAGGGCATGCCGAGAAGATAGACGCGCAGATAGGTGAGCGCATCGTCTCTCACGGCCTCGGGCACCGACAGCCAGTCCATGGCGGGCCCCGCGAAGCACTCGCCGACGATCGCCGCGCCTATGCCGAAGATCACCGCCGTGGCGAGCGCCGTGTGCACGGCCCTGTTCGCCCGCTCGGGCTCCTTCATGCCGAGCAGCCTCGCCACCACGACGTTGGCGCCGAGCGCAAGACCCATGCAGAACGCAATGATGAGGCCGATGACGGGCACGTTGTTGCCCACGCCCGCCATCGACTCGTTCGAGACGAAGCGCCCGAGCACCGCAACGTCGGCAGCGTTGAAGAGCTGCTGGAGCATGCCTGTGAAGGCGAGGGGCAGGGCGAAGACGATCATCTTGTCCCAGATCGATCCGTTGAGCATGTCGATCTTCTTGTTCTTGCGGCGCATATCCTTGCGTTGTCCTTTGGCTGGCTGTTGTTCTGCCGTCGAGTCCGGCACTTTCGTTCTTCCGTTCATTCTACCGCCCCCTCCCGCCCTTCCAAGAGTCCCGAAACGAGCGCGGAGCAGTCTTTTGAGCGACCTCACCCGCGCTTGGCGCGTCGGCCCTTCGCGGCGAGGCGATAGCGCTGCCTCGGGTTCTGGCGCGCCTCGGTGGGCTCGATGACGCCCGCCTCCACAAGACGCTTCACGCGCTTGGCGGCCGTCTGGCGGGAGACGCCCGCAAGGAGCGTGATCTCCTTGACCGAAAGACTGCCCGCCTCCGCGAGCCTCTCCCTGAGAATCGTCTCGAAGTCGGCCTGATCCGCACCCGCCAAAGGCGCTGCGGACTCGTCCGGAGCCTCCGCCCTCACCTCTTCTCTTATGTCGGCTTTTTCCTCCTCGGCCGCCTTTGCGAAGATGACCGTGAAGGCGGCGGGCGTGGTTTCGACGCGCACGGCGAGGCCGTCGGCCCCGCAGCCGAGGATCGCGGCAAACCCGAAGCCCGTGCCTTCGGCGGCGAGGCCGCCTGCGAGCGGCGTGAGGGAAAGCATGCGCGCGAGCCTTTCGTTTCGGCTCGCCCTGAGGCCCGCGTCCGAGGCGAGCGCCTCGGGCGCCATGCCGAAGAGTCCGCCCGGGCTCCTGATGTCGACGGCGTCCTCGAAGACGCGCACCCGCACGGGCATGCCTCGTCCTTCAGGCGAATAATCCCTGTGCTCAAGGGCGTTGACGAGCGCGGCGCGAAGGGCTCGGGCGAAGGCCCCATCCGTCGTTTCCGCGGCGGGCGCCCACGACGCCATGACGATCCTCTCCGCCTCCGCGGCCATTTCGGCGGCGGGGCCGGGCACGGGCTTCATGAAAAGCACTCTGCGGCCCTCGTCCGCGCCGTCGCCCCTCGGTCCCTCGAGGACCGACACCTCGAGCACGAGCCTCGGAAAATGCTTCTGCGGGAAGATCGAGCCGGCGACAAGGCCGCCGAGCGTCGGGCAGATCCTGCCGTCGACGCGGGTGAGGACGCCGAGCTGCATCAGGGCCGTCTCGTCGGAGAGTCTCGCGAAGACGTTCGGATGACGCTCCCTCGCAAAGCCGAGCATCGCGGCGATCCGCTCGGCCTCGAGCTCGTCGGGATTCGCGTGCTCGACGGGCTCAATGTCAAAGAGCGGCGGACAGCGCTCCTCCATCATGCGGTAGCGCTCATAGGCGGTCAGAGGCCTGGTGCCCTCGTCAGTTCTCAGAAAGGCGCCCGCACGGCCCGCGCCCTGCACGCGGGCGGGCCTGCGCCTGCGGTCGACCTCATGCACGCGCAGCCAGGCGACGGGCCGTCCGTCAACGGACGCAATCCCCGCCTCCGCACGCACCTCAGGCTCCACCGCCCCGAGCGCCCCGCGAAGGGCCTCGACCGCCGCCTCGGCATCGAACCCCACCGCAGACCGCCATCCGTCCTCAGGATCGGGGCCGATCAGAATCCATCCGCCCGCCGTGTTCGCAAGGGCCGAAACCGTCGCTGCAAGACTCTCGTCGGGCGCCTTGAGCACCTCGACGCTCCTGCGCAGATTCGCGCCCCTCATGAGACGCGCCAGCACGCCGCCCGCGTCCTCATTCCCGACTTCAGACATGCCGTCCTCCCGACTTGACAAATCAACTGTAAACCCTTCCGCCGGGGTGCACTCCGTCCGCTCCCGCAGCCCCGTCGCGCAACCGGAAATGGCCCCGCGACAGCTCAAACTGTAAACATGCGGTACCGGAACTGTCAACCCCGCCCGCTGACAGTAACGCATACTTTAAACTACAGATCAGACATATTTTACCTTTACACTTGCCGACCCTCTTCCTCCGGCCGGCTCACGGAAAAGCATCCCGGTCATTTCCACTCACGACTGTAAACCACGCCCAATCACCTTTCAACCCTTTACAGTTGCAATCCCTCTGTCACTCGAAAATGCATCGTCATGCAACAACTGGAGCTTCAGCTCGACGGGTTCCGAAGCGCTTGTCTTCAGAGCCTGCGAGCCCGCCGTCTCGCCCCGAAGGACGGGCTGAACGCTGGTCGAAGATACTTTGCGAGCTGATTTTCATCGAGCGGCCTCGGCGTATTTTGAGGTCCTCTTTGGCGCGAAGACCGTACGTCCCCTTGAAGTGACCTTCAAAATGCACCATGCCGAAACGGACGTTCTGATCCTCGAACCGATCCTTCGGGTATGGGCTGCACGAGGTTCCATCATCCCGGATACCTCAGGCGCACCCGCGTACTCGGAGCCACGGACATCGTCGAGCGCTTCATCGTGAAGCAATCCTGAAAACAATTCGGGCGCCCGTAGCATCTGCCGCAGGCGCCCGAATTGTTCTTGTCCGTCCCTCGACGGCGCCCTTTCCGGGCTTAGCCGCAGACCCAGAGGGCCGTGCGGTAGACGACGAAGGAGAAGGCGTAAGCGAGGAGCGTGTAGGCCACCCACAGGACGGCCGGCGCCTTCCAGGTGCCCATCTCGCGCTTGATGGCGGCGAGCGTCGCGAAGCACGACGGGCTGAAAACGAAGAAGGCGAGGAAGGAGAGGCCCATCGGGATCGTCCAGCTGTGCTGCAGGATCGGCACGAGGGCGTCCTCCGCGTCGCTCGCGGTCGCGTAGAGCGTGCCGAGCACCGAGACGGCCACCTCGCGCGCGCCCATGGCGGGAACGAGCGAGATGCACATCTGCCAGTTGAAGCCGATCGGCGCAAAGAGGGGCTCCAACGCGCGGCCGAGCATGCCCGCGAAGCTGTAGTTGATCGCGGGATCGGTCGCGCCGGCGGGCGCGCCCGGGAAGGTCGTCAGCACCCAGAGGAAGACCGTGAGCGCCAGAATGATCGTGCCCACCTTCTGCAGATAGATGCAGGCGCGCTGCCAGAGGCCGTGCGCGAGCGCGTCGATGCGCGGCAGGTGGTAGCTCGGCAGCTCGAGCATCAGCGTGCGGTTCTCGCCCTTGCCCGTCGTGTGCTTGAGGATCCAGGCGACGACGAGCGCGCCCACCATGCCGAGACAGTAGAGCGCGAAGAGCACGAGGCCCTGCAGGCCCACGCCCCAGACGGAGACGTCGGGCACGAAGGCCGCGATCATCACGGCGTAGACAGGCAGCCTCGCGCCGCAGGTGAGCAGCGGCGCAATGGCGATCGTCGCCCAGCGGTCGCGCTGGTTGCCGACGATGCGAGCCGCCATGATGGCGGGCACCGCGCAGGCGTAGCCCGAGAGAAGCGGCAGGAAGGAGCGGCCCGAAAGGCCCACCGAGCCCATCGTGCGGTCAAGCAGGAACGCCGCTCGCGGCAGGTAGCCCGACTCCTCCATCAGCAGGATGAAGAAGAAGAGGATCAGGATCTGCGGCAGGAACACCACCACGCCGCCCACGCCGCCGATGACGGCGTCGACGAGCAGGTCCTTCACGAACCCGTCGGGCAGGTGCTCGGCGCACAGCTCTCCGAGCATGTTGAAGCCCTCCTCGATCCACTCCATCGGATAGGCGGACCAGGCGAACACCGCCTGGAAGACGAAGAAGAGGATGATCATCAGGATCGTCACGCCGAGCCAAGGATTGAGCACGACGCGGTCGATGCGGTCGGAGAATTCGTCGGGGAAGATCTTGTCAAGCCCGAGCTTGCGCAGGATCCTGTTGAGGCGCGCAAGGTCGTCCTCCTCGGTCGCCTCGGGCACCCAGGACGACCAGGCGGACGGGTCGGAGAGAAGCTCGGTGAGCCTGTCGATGCCCTGCTTGCGCACGGCGATCGTCTCGACCACGGGCACGCCGAGCTCGCGCGAGAGGTCCTCGGCCTTGAGCTCGATCCCGCGGCGGCGCGCGAGGTCCATCATGTTGACCGCCACCACGGCGGGGAGCTTCAGGCGCTGCGCGGCCATGACGAGCTTGAGGCCGCGCCTCAGGTTCGTCGCGTCAAGCACGCAGACGACGAGATCGGGCCTGCGCTCGCCGCGCGCGATGCCCTTGAGGACGTCGACCGTCACCTTCTCGTCGGGCGAGCGCGGATGAAAGGAATAGGTGCCCGGAAGGTCGAGCACGCGGATCTTCTCGGGCGCGCCGATGAGTTGGCCCTCGACGCGCTCGACGGTCACGCCCGCATAGTTGGCGACCTTCTGCTTCGAACCCGTCAGAATGTTGAAGAGCGACGTCTTGCCGGCGTTCGGATTGCCGAGCATCGCGATGAGCGGCCCGGACGGATAGATGTCAACGGTGGAGACGGCCATCAGTCGCGCCTCCTCACCTCGATGCAGCGGGCCTCGACCAACCTCAGCGCAAACGTCGAGACGCCGATGCGGACCGCGATCGGATCGCCGCCCAGAGCGGCCTTCTGCAACACCACGCACGGTTCGCCCGCGGTGAAGCCGATTTCCTCAAGCCAGATCTCCCAGTCTTCGGGAGCGCCTTCGGCATGGACGCCGACCACCTCGAGCTCGTCTCCGATGGCGGCCTTGTCCAGAGTGAATGTGTCGGACATTTTTATATATGGGGGGCTGATCCTTCGTGCCTCGGGCCGCCTCAGGGGTTCGGAAGCCCGGGTCCAGCCCCGTGGGGGAGGGCTGAGAAGGAAAATGATTCTCTTTTAGGTGACTCGCATTTTACCCGTTTGCGCAGCCGTCGGCTCGATTCCCTGAAAAAATTCCTCGCCCGCTTGGACCGCCTCCGCCTCCCGAAGAGGCGCGCTGTCACCCAAAAATGACAGTTTTCCCTTACGACGAATACTCCCAAGGGGGTATTTGCACCCATTTCACCCTAGTCAATCTGATGTATAACCCTTGAAAATCAATGGGTTAGAATGAAAGAATCCCCTGCCATTCAATGCGGTTCGCGCCTGACGCCGAACCCGCCTCACCAACGGAGTTCCCCCCTGATGACCGAGATGACCGCTCCCGCGCGCGTTCGCGAGATTCCCTATAACTACACGTCGCTCTCGGACCGCGAGATTGTGATCCGTCTCCTGGGCGAAAAGGCCTGGGACACGATTGAGTCTCTTCGCGGCTCTCGCCGCACCGGCCGTTCCGCCCGCATGCTCTTCGAAGTGCTCGGCGACATCTGGGCGGTCGAGCGCAATCCCTATCTGGTCGACGACCTGATCGTGCACCCGAAGCGCCGCAAACTGCTCGTGCGCGAGATGAGCCGCCGCCTCGAGGCCGTTCGCCAGCGCGCCGAGGGCAATGCCGACGTGCTTCGCCTCGTCTCCGAGGCGAGCGCCGCCGTGTGCCGCTTCGACAACAGCTTCCCGAAGCTCATCGAGCGCCGTGCCGAAGTGAAGCGCCGTCTGTCCGCGATCACCGATCCGGACAACATCCGCTTCGACGGCTTTGCGCGCGTCACGCACGTCACCGACGCCACCGACTGGCGCATCGAGTATCCGTTCGTCGTCCTCACGCCCGACCGCGAGGAGGAGATCGCGCCCCTCGTGCGCGCGCTCTTCGAGCTCAAGCTCACCATCATTCCGCGCTCGGGCGGCACGGGCTACACGGGCGGCGCCGTTCCGCTGCACCCCGACACGGCCGTGATCAACATGGAGAAGTTCGACCGCCACAGCGGTCCCGTCATGCGCCGCCTGCCGGGCGTCGAGGGCGAGCATCCCGTGATTGAATGCGGCGCGGGCTGCGTCACCCGCCGCATCGAGGAGGCCGCGGCCGCCGCAGGCCTCGTCTTCGCGGTCGACCCCGCCTCGGCCGACGCCTGCTGCATCGGCGGCAACGTCGCCATCAACGCGGGCGGCAAGAAAGCCGCCCTCTGGGGCACGACGATCGACAACCTCGCCTGGTGGAAGATGGTCGACGTCAACGGCCGCATGATCCGCGTCGAGCGCGTCAACCACAACTTCGGCCGCATCCACGAGGTCGAGACCGCCGAGTTCGACATCCACGAGCTCTCCGACGAGGGCGCGGTCGTCAGGACAGAGCGCCTCTCGATTCCGGGCCGCACCTTCCGCAAGGCGGGCCTCGGCAAGGACGTCACCAACAAGCTTCTCAACGGCCTGCCCGCCATACAGAAGGAAGGCACGGACGGCATCATCGTGAGCGCCGCCTTCGTGCTGCACCGGATGCCCGACTTCGGCCGCACGGTCTGCCTCGAGTTCTACGGCACCGTGGCCGAATCCACACCCGCCATCGTCGAGGTGCGCGACTTCGTGCGCGGCCATCCGACGGTCGAGCTTGCGGGTCTCGAGCACATCGACTGGCGCTACGTGCGCGCCGTCGGCTACCGTGCCAAGCTCGAGGGCCGCGGCATGCCCAAGATGGTGCTTCTCGCCGACATCGTCTCCGACAACGAAGCCGACCTCGACGCCGTGGCCGAACGCTGCTGTGAAATGGCGCGCGCCCGCGACGGCGCGGGCTTCATCGCCCGCACGTCCGCCGATCGCAAGGCCTACTGGAAGGAGCGCTCCCGCACGGCAGCCATCGCCAAGCACACCAACGCCTTCAAGCTCAACGAGGACGTCGTCATTCCGCTCGAGCGTCTCGGCGAATACTCCGACGAGATCGAGCGCATCAACATCGAGTTCTCCTTCAAGAACAAGATCCGCATCGCGGGCGCCTTCATCGAGCGCCTCGCCGACACCGCGCTCGACGAGCGTCCCGGCATCACCTTCGCGCGCGACCTCGCGGCCCGCGTCAGGACCCGCTGGGAGGAAATGCGCGCCGCCATGGACGGCGACGCCGCGCCCTATCTCGCCGAAGGCGTCGAGCCCCGCGAGGGCGAGACCGTGTTTCTCGCCATGCGCGACGGGCGCCTTCGCATCTCCGTCAAGCGCGAGATCCTCGAGATCCTCGCCGCGACGCTGCCCGCCGACGTGATGGCCGAGCTTCACGCGCTCCACAAGAAGCACGTGAGGAGCCGCCTCTTCGTCGCGCTCCACATGCACGCGGGCGACGGCAACGTCCACACGAACATCCCCGTCAACTCCGACGACTACGGCATGATGCAGGACGCCGAGCACACGCTCGGGCGCATCATGAGCTGCGCCGTGAAGCTCGGCGGCGTCATCACGGGCGAGCACGGCATCGGCCTCACGAAGTTCGAGTTCGTCACCGACGAGGAGCTTCGTCCCTTCCGCGAATGGAAGAACAGGATCGACCCCGAGGGCCGCTTCAACAAGGGCAAGCTCATGCCGGGCGGCGGCCTCGAGCGCGCCTACACGCCCTCGTTCGAGCTCTTCCGCGCGGAGTCCCTCATTCTCGAAAATTCGGGCCTCGGCGCCATCTCGCAGTCCGTCAAGAGCTGCCTACGCTGCGGCAAGTGCAAGCCCGTCTGCACGACGCACGTCCCGCGCGCCAACATGCTCTACTCGCCGCGCAACAAGATCCTCGCGCTCGGGCTGATGACGGAGGCCTTCCTCTATGAGTCGCAGACCCGCCGCGGCCTTTCGCTCAAGCACTTCAACGAGCTCGTCGATCTGGCCGACCACTGCACGATCTGCCACCGCTGCGTCAAGCCCTGCCCCGTCAAGATCGACTTCGGCAAAGTGACCACTGCCGTCAAGGCCTTCCTCAACCGCTCGGGCCACAGGGATCTCAATCCCGCCGCGCTCGCGGGCGGCGCGCTCGTCGACGCCGTCAACCCGATCGCCGTGCGTGCGCTCCACGCGGGCGCCGTTCGCGCGGGCTTCTCGCTGCAGCGCCTCGGCAACGAGCTCGCCGAGAAGTACCTCGCCGCGGACCTTGCGCGCATTCGTGAAAAGCCCGCCAACACCACGGGCCGTCCGAGCCTCAAGGGCCAGGTGATCCATCTCGTCTCGACGCCGCTTCCGGGCCGCATGCCCAGACAGACCATGCGCGCCGCGCTCGGCATCGAGGACGAGGTCACGATCCCGATTCTTCGGCGTCCCGACATGCCCGCCGACACCGAGGCCGTCTTCTACTTCCCGGGCTGCGGCTCCGAACGCCTCTTCGGCGACGTGGGCCTCGCCGTCGAGGCGATGCTCATGCACGCGGGCGTCCAGACCGTGCTCCCGCCGGGCTACCGCTGCTGCGGCCACCCGCAGCTCGCCTACGGCGAGACCGCCAAGGCCGAGAAGATGATGACGGAGAACCGCGGGCTCTTCCACCGCATGGCCAACACGCTCAACTACCTCGACATCAAGACCGTCGTCGTGAGCTGCGGCACCTGCATCAAGGCGCTCGACGAGTACGAGTTCGACCGCATCTTCCCGGGCTACCGCATCATCGACATCCACGAGTTCCTGCTCGAGCGCGGCATCACCATGCCCGTGCACGCCGACACGTACCTCTACCACGATCCGTGCCACACGCCGCTCAGGCTCAACCCGCCGCTCGAAACGGTCAAGAAGCTCACCGGCGCCAACGTCGTGCAGTCCGAGCGCTGCTGCGGCGAGTCGGGCCTCTTCGCCGTCAAGCGCCCCGACATCGCCTCCCAGGTGCGTCACCGCAAGTTCGAGGAGATCGAGAAGGCCAGGGCCAAGACCAGCATCAAGGGCCACGTCAAGATGCTCACCACGTGCCCCGGCTGCCTGCAGGGCCTCTCCCGCTATGAGGAGCGCGCCGACATCGACGCCGAGTACATCGTCGTCGAGATGGCCCGCCAGATCCTGGGCGCCAACTGGCGCGACCAGTTCATCCGCACCGTGAAGAACGGCGGCATCGAGAAGGTTCTCGTCTAGGAACGCCTTCTCTCCGGGCAGCCTCCCGAGGGGGGCCGGACGGCAACGCCGT
>ULOG01016218.1_pt1 | contig 9816 bp, 9 predicted proteins | sample 1952401 | NCBI WGS metagenome assembly ULOG01 (sample SAMEA4835598, study PRJEB28245) | human gut metagenome | biome: gut microbiome; material: fecal sample | place: Denmark | collected 2008
CTCGTATCGGGAGCCTGCTTTGCCGAAATGGGAATCGATGTCACCTGCGTGGACATAGATCCGGAAAAAGTCAAATGCCTCCTCGAAGGCGAGATTCCCATTTATGAACCCGGCTTGGAAGAACTTGTAAGAAGAAATGTCGAAGCCGGCCGGCTCCATTTTACTACGGACCTACTCCCCTGCCTCGACAACGTCGAAGTCGTTTTCTCGGCCGTAGGCACGCCGCCGGACGAAGACGGTTCGGCCGATCTGCAATACGTGCTCGAAGTAGCCCGGACATTCGGCCGGCACATCAAAAAATACACGATTTTAGTTATCAAGTCCACCGTACCAGTGGGTACTGCGAAAAAGGTAAAAGCAGTCATCGAAGAAGAACTCGCAAAACGTAGCGAACAGATCGACTTCGAAGTAGTTTCGAACCCCGAATTCCTCAAGGAAGGCGCCGCCGTCAAAGACTTCATGTCCCCCGACCGGGTGATTGTCGGTGTGGAAAACGACCGGGCAAAAAAAGTCATGGAGCAGCTCTACCGCCCGTTTCTGATAAACAATTTCCGACTCTACTTCATGGATATACTTTCGGCCGAAATGACCAAATATGCAGCCAATGCCATGCTGGCCACACGCATCTCCTTCATGAACGACATCGCCAATTTGTGCGACCTGGTCGGAGCGAATGTCGATATGGTACGGAAAGGTATCGGCACCGACAGCCGCATCGGGCCGAAATTCCTCTACCCGGGCTGCGGATACGGCGGCTCCTGCTTCCCCAAAGATGTCAAAGCCCTGATTTGCACAGCCCGGGAACATAAGTATACAATGAGTGTTATCGAAGCGGTCGAAGCTGTCAACGAGCGCCAGAAAGAGATCGTGGTCAAGAAACTGCAAGATAAACTTGGAATACTTCAAGGCAAGACGATCGCCCTGTGGGGCTTGGCATTCAAACCCGAAACAGACGATTTGCGCGAAGCACCGGCTCTGGTAGTCATCGATAAACTCCTGACTGCAGGAGCTGAGATCAAAGTATATGACCCAGTCGCTATGGCGGAGTGCAAGCGCAAGATCGGAGAAAAAGTAACCTATTGCAAAGACATGTACGATGCAGTGTTCGACGCCGACGCTCTGGCCGTACTGACCGAATGGAAAGAATTTCGCGTCCCCTCATGGTCCGTCATGCGAAAAGTGATGAAACATCCCGTTCTGATCGATGGACGCAACATCTACGATAAGCAAGAGGCGATTGCCGAAGGATTCGATTATTCGGGAATCGGAAAATAAAACGACACGAAACAGCAAAGACAGACAATCAAGACAGCCGCAAGGTTGAGCACAAGATATGAATACAAACCGATGCAAAATCATTAATCTGCCAAAAATAGGCGACCATCGGGGCAATCTCTCTTTCGTGGAAGAGTTGAGCCACATTCCCTTCGCCGTGAAGCGCACTTACTGGATTTACGATGTTCCGGGCGGAGAGTTCCGGGGCGGCCATGCCTACAGGGACAATGAAGAATTTATCATCGCTCTCTCCGGCAGCTTCGATGTAGTGATCGACGACGACGCAGAAAAACAGGTTTTCACGCTCAACAGATCCTATTACGGACTTTATGTTCCCAACGGATTATGGCGAGAACTGGAAAACTTTTCCACGAACTCGCTGGCACTGATTCTCGCCTCCACACCGTACGATGTCAACGATTATATCCGCGATTATGCCGAATTCAAAACTTTCCGCCATGCAAAGCAACACGGTCTATGACTGCACCATCGTCCATTTGGACAAACACCACCACGCCAAAGGAAACATTACCGTCGTGGAAAACGGAATAACCGTTCCGTTCGATGTTCGGCGCGCCTATTACTTGTACGATGTCCCGGGCGGAGAATCCCGAGGCGGGCACGCCCACAAGGAACTTTCGCAACTGATCGTTGCTGCCAGCGGCAGTTTCGATGTCACGCTCGATGACGGCAATATCAAGCGGACATTTACCCTGAACAGACCGTACCAAGGGCTTTATATCGTACCGGGAATATGGCGGGAACTGAACAATTTTTCATCAGGTTCGGTATGCCTTGTGTTGGCCTCGCACCCGTATGACGAACACGACTATATTCGAAATTACGAGGAATATATTCAATTAAAAAATGTTTGAAATTAAAAAATACTCTCCTGCTGACCGTACCGCCTGGGACCAGTTCGTCAAGACCTCGAAGAACGGAACTTTTCTGTTCGAAAGAGCCTATATGGACTATCATTCCGATCGGTTTACCGACTTTTCGCTTCTGATCTTCCGCAAAGGCAGGTTGTACGCGCTGCTACCTGCCAACCGGGTTGCAGATACGCTCCATTCCCATCAGGGACTTACCTATGGCGGATTCGTCATGAACGACAGGGCGACCGTTTCGGATGTATTGGAAATGTTCGGCGCAGTAAATCTTTTTCTACGACAAAACGGCTTTTCCAAAGTGGTATATAAGGCGATTCCCTATATTTACGACCGAATCCCGGCACAGGAAGACCTGTATGCACTGTTCCGCGCCGGAGCCACTCAAATCGCCGGCAATATTTCATCCGCCATCTATTCCGAAGACCGATTGAAATTCACCGAATCGAGAAAATCGGGGTTGAGAAAGGCCCGTGCAGCCGGATTGCGAGTAACGGAATCCGATGATCTCGCAACCTTTTGGAATATCCTTTCCACGAATCTGGAGGATAAATACAGCGTAAAGCCGGTACACACGCTCGCGGAAATCTCCTTACTGAAAAGCCGGTTTCCGAAACATATCAAACTGTACCTCTGTCTGCATGAGGATACCCCTCTGGGAGGGACTTTAGTATATGAAACGGGCCGAGTCGTACACACCCAGTATATTTCGGCCAATCTCGCAGGCAAAAATTCAGGTGCTTTGGACCTACTATTCGACTACCTGATCAATAAAAAATATGCGGATATTCCGATTTTCGATTTCGGCCAGTCCACTGAAAACAGCGGATATATACTCAATGAAAATTTGATTTTCCAGAAGGAAGGCTTCGGCGGACGGGGAGTCATGTATAATGTTTACGAATATACGATCGAGTAATTCTGCAGTGCATTCGTGCAAATCATCGCATCGCATCGAATCATGCAACAGAGTAATATTATATCATGGAAAAAATCGTACTGATAGGAACGGCAGATACAGCGCGGGATGCGTATTGCTTTATTCAAGACTACAAATTATTCGAAGTGATCGCATTCGCAGTCGATCGGAAATACAAGACAGACGATATGTTCTGCGGCCTGCCCGTATATTGCATCGAAGAACTTTCTTCACAGATAAACAAGACGGAAGTGGGGCTTTTCATTCCGGTCCAATGGAATTACCTGAACCGCCAGCGCAGGGATCTATACACCAGATTGAAAAACGAAGGTTACCGGTTCGTCAATGTAATCGCCCCGAACGCCATCATCCACTCAGGAGGCACGATCGGCGATAATTGCTGGATATCGGACGGTACCGTCATCGAATCTTTCGTTACGATAGGCAATAATGTCTTCGTCAAATCCAAAGCATGGATCGGACACTATACCACGGTGGAAGATCACAGCTTCATCGGCGCAGCCTCGATGATCGCAGGGAAAGTCGTTGTCGGAGAACAATCATTTATCGGAATCAATGCGATGGTTTTCGATGGAGTCAGGATAGGCCGCAAATGTCTTGTCGGGGCATGTACTGTCGTCAAACGCTCGCTCCCTGATTACTCCCGGATCAAAACGGCAACGGGCAACAGCGAAATAAAACAATATGACGAAAGCTCCATCGAAGAGAAACTGGTCGCCGCTAAAAACATACGATAAAAAATGGTTAAATTTTTAGATTTGCAGGCTGTCACGGCAAAATATGCCGACGAAATCCACACAGCTGTCAACCGAGTCATCGATTCGGGATGGTACTTGCAAGGAGCAGAGAACCAACATTTCGAGCAAAATTATGCACGGTATATCGGAACGCGCTATGCGGTGGGCTGTGCCAACGGATTGGATGCGCTGATATGGATTTTCCGTGCCTACATCGAAATGGGGATAATGACTCCGGGTGACGAGATCATCGTTCCGGCCAATACCTACATCGCCTCCATCCTGGCCATTACGGAAAACGGCCTGACTCCCGTATTGGTCGAACCCCGGCTCGATACCTATCAAATCGACGAGCAAGAGATCGAAAAGGCGATAACGCCGCGCACCAAAGGCGTGCTTATCGTACACTTATACGGACAATGCGCCTATACGGAAAAAATCGGCGAAATTTGTAAGCGACACGGGGTTAAACTCATCGAGGACAATGCACAGGCTCACGGATGTCGGTTCGCCGGGAAACGAACCGGTTCGCTGGGCGATGCCGCCGGCCACAGTTTCTATCCAGGGAAAAACCTCGGAGCTTTCGGCGACGCCGGAGCCGTGACGACCGATGACGACGCCTTGACCGAAACGATACGGACGTTGGCTAATTACGGTTCGTCGAAAAAATACGTATTCAAATATACGGGACGCAACAGCCGGTTGGACGAAATTCAGGCAGCCGTACTCGATGTAAAATTAAGTCATCTCGAAGAAGACATAGCGGCCCGAAAAGATGTAGCTCGCTACTATATCGAACATATTCACAATCCCCGAATCGTACTGCCCACTATCGAGGACTGGGATGCAAACGTATTCCATATTTTTCCCGTGCGGTGCGTCGAGCGAGACCGGCTGCAACAATATCTGGCCCAACGCGACATCCAGACGATCATCCACTACCCGATCCCGCCGCATAAACAGGAGTGTTACAAGGAGTGGAACGAATTGACGCTCCCCATTACGGAGAAAATCCATAACGAAGAACTCAGCTTGCCGATGAGTCCGGTAATGACCGAAAAAGAAATAAAAGAAGTTGTCGAAGCAATAAATTATTTCAAATAAAGAATTGAACAGCCGTTTCCGACGGCTTCATCAGGCATGGGTATCGAGAGTCGCACCGTAGAAAAAGAGGGATACAAGACCGCATTCAAGGCAACCGCCCTGTTCGGCGGAGTGCAGGTCGTTATCATACTCATCCAGATACTCAAGGCAAAAGTCGTCGCTCTCTGGTTAGGGGCGTCAGGACTCGGAATCATGAGTCTTTTCAATGCCGCAACCTCCCTGATATTTTCTATTTCGAACTTGGGATTACAGGAGAGTGCCGTCCGGGATATCGCCTATGCCAAAGGCAGCGGAGATGAAAACAGAGTCGCCGGAACCATAAAAGCGATCAACCGCTGGGTAATTGCCACCGGATTTTTAGGTGCAGTCGTTACGATCGCCCTCTCGCCCTGGTTGAGTGAATGGATGTTCGAAAGCGACGCATATGTCACCGCTTTCATTCTGTTGTCGTGCGTTGTATTCCTGATGGGAATTTACAGCGCCAATTATGCCACACTGCAAGGCACTCGAAACCTGAAACTGATGGCCCAAGCCAATGTTTTCGGAGCCATCTCCGGTTTCTTGTGCTCGTTGCCGATGTTCTATTTTTTCCGAGATGAAGGCATTGTATGGGCACTGATCCTGACTGCCCTATCCACGACCGCAGTCAGCCTATTCTACGTAAAAAAGGCCTATATTCCCAAAGTCGATCAGACTTTCGCCGAAAGCTACCGGATTGGACTGAAAGCGGTTCGCCTGGGGATCATGCTGGCTTTAAGCGGAATAAGCGTCACATTGGTGCAGTTCGCCATAAAGACTTTTATCGTTCGAATGGGAGGACTGAACGATGTCGGACTCTACGAAGCCGGTTGGGCTCTCAATACGACCTACCTCGGACTGGTTTTTACCGCCATGGCAAAAGATTACTATCCGAGATTGTCTCAAATCGCCGGTGACAATGCCCAGGTAAAAGTGATGATGAATCAACAGACCGAAATCGCATTGGTCCTTTTAGCACCATTGATCATCATCATGATTGTTTTCATGTCATTTTTCATACGGTTATTATACTCCGCCGAATTCCTTGCCATCGTACCAATGACCAAATGGCTGCTTATCGGCGCTTTAGTCCGGGCCGGAGCTTGGGGAACCAGTTTCGTATTCCTGGCCAAGGGTGACGGAAAATTATTTCTGTTCAATGAATTGGGAATTAAAATAATCACATTACCCTCCTATTTGCTATGTTACTATTGGTTCGGATTGGTCGGCATCGGTTATGCCAACGTGTTCAATTTCCTGATATATTTTCTGTGGGTCGGCATCGTAGCATATCGCAAATATAAAATATCGTACAGTCCGATTTTTTGGAAGTTGTTCATTACGTTCCTATCCATCATACTGCTTTATCCGATCGGAGAGCAGCTTTGGAATGCGAAATACCTGACAGGCATAGCAATTACTCTCTGCATCTGCGGACTTTCCCTGTATGAATTCAACAAACGTATCGATATTCGGGACTTTTGGGCGAATATCGTATCGAGATTTAAGAGCAACAAGCAATGAATCTAACAAAAGAGTATATCCTTTCATGTTACGATAAAACGAAACGTCTGGCAAAAAAATCGTTCGAAAAAGGACGATACAACCGATCCCTAAAGTACATAAATATCGCAGCCAGAATCGCATACCAATTCAACTGGATCTACCGGGACGATGACCTGGAGGAGCTTTTGGCAAATATCTCGAAGCAAACAATTTCGAAACGGAATCATTATACACCGATAGAAAACCGCTATGTATTATACGTAGCTTCCATGATCGATAATAGAGGTGAGATACAACAATATTTGAGAGCATTGATAGCCTGCGAAGGTGAACTGCTAGTGATCGTAGAGAAATACGGAAAAGAAGCCGCTGCAACGATCGCAGAAATCAAGGCTTATCCGAAAGCAAAAATTTATGCATTGCAAGGCGACGAAACCGATGTAGAATCTAATGCGCAAAAACTCTATGACAAAATAGTAAATTTCCGGCCTTCGAAACTATTCATGCACTTACGCCCCGAATCCGGTTTTGCGATCACTGTTTTCGACGCTTTGCCCGAAGAAATTATCAACTACCAAATCAATTTAACGGATCATGCCTTTTGGCTGGGATGCAAATGTTTGGATTATATCTTCGAATTTCGTCCTTACGGTTGTACCGTGTCGCAGGAAAAACGAAAAATCGATAAAGATAAAATCCTATTGCTTCCTTACTATCCTATTTTGAACCATAGAGATTTTCAAGGGTTTCCTTCATCTTGCACCGCAGACAAGATCATCTTGTTCTCCGGAGGAGAATTGTACAAGATATACGGCGGAAACGGATTGTATTTCAAGATCGTCAAACATATTCTCGATGAAAATCCGCAAGCAATCCTATTGTACGCCGGAGATGGAGATACAGGAGGGGTAAATGCCTTTATTGCAGAAAACAAATACGAAAACAGATTCATTCTTTTGGGATTCCGGCAAGATATAAATGAAGTATTCAAGCACTGCGATATATATCTCTGTACCTATCCTTCTGCCGGTGGACTTATGTGCCAGTATGCTGCTGTGAACGGCAAACCTATCCTAGCTTATAATGAACCGAAAGCCCGATCGAAGTTTATCGAAGATCTTATTTGCGTCAATGCAAATGTCCAACTAACATTTACCGATCCAAAAAGATTGACTGAAGAAGCCGGGCGCTTGATAACAGACAAGACATATAGAAAGAAAAAGGGGGCAGAATTACAACATGCGGTGATGACCCAGGAACAATTCGAACGAGAGTTCAAATCAATAATCAATTCGAATAAAAATCGACGACAATACGAACACCAAAACATAGACTACGATGCTTTTTTTGCGCGGTATCTTGAATTAGAAAACGAACATACGGATACTTTCAAGCTTCTTATCATCAGAAAATTCAAATTCGCAACATTGAAATATTTTCCCCGAATGACCGTATGGTTCATCGTATATATGTTAAGCGGCAAAGGGTTCAAATTCGTCATCAAAAGGAAAGTAGGTCCTTTCTTGCACAAACAATATAATAAACTAAAAACAAGATATGAATAAAACCGCTATTCATAATATAGCAAATTGCTATACTGACTCTTCCTGTGTTTATTTTATCCGTTTTCAAGCCAATAGTCAAGGTATTCTCCAAACTTTCAAAAATATTCTATTCCCAATGGAAGAGAACGGAATTCAAAACTTGTCCTCGCAACGTAATAATTGAATATAAAATAGAAGTCGGGGGGGGGAATAATATTTCTATCGGTAATCACGTCAGAATAGGAAAAGACGTAATGCTCTATACGCATCCGCATTATAATGAACAAGAATTCACACCATCAATAATTATAGGGGATAACTCTCGTATCGGCAGACGCTCACATCTTACTTCAATACAAAGTATTTGTATCGGTAACGGTGTTAGGATGGGAAATGATATCTTTATAACGGACAATGCACATGGAGGAGGTGATAATATAGTCCATCAACTAGATATAGCTCCCAATTTACGTCCTCTGTACTCCAAAGGTCCCGTCATAATCGCAGACAGAGTTTGGATTGGTGATAAAGTAATCATCTTACCGGGGGTGAGTATAGGTGAAGGAGCTATCGTCGGTGCAGGGGCAGTCGTTACGCATAATATTCCTGCTTACAGCGTAGCTGTGGGTAACCCGGCCCGAGTCGTTAAAACGTTAAAATAAATCTGTAAAAAATAACCCGATGGGAACAGGGATATCGAAAATAAACAGTTATAATATAGAATTATGGATTTTTGCCATTTGTCTGGTATTATCCATTCCTCCTTATTTCCTTTGGCAACTGTCGTCTCCCTATTTTGTAATAGGATGCCTGTTAATTGCAGCCAAACATGCCAAACTATCCGACCGTACTGCGAACGATATGTTTTTCATGTTTTTATTGACTGGTATTTACTTTTTTTACGGATTTCTCAACAGTACTTCTTTACAAGGAACCCTCTATGTTTGCCTGATTCCCATTCTATTTTATGCCGACAGAAAATTCCTGACAGACGCCTTCGAAAAATTCGTCTATGTTTTTTCAATCACATTGGCCTTTTCGATAATCCAATTCATACTGGTACAGATTCTCGGTATTTCTATGCCCGCCAAAAGTATCCAACCGTTGAATAAAGCCAAACAAGCCAGTTATCTAGCGTACACTTTTTATGTTACCACCAATCAGTGGGGAGCGGATATTTTACCTCGTTTTTTCGGCTATTACGATGAACCCGGCGTAGTCGGCACCTTATCCGGTCTAATATTGATGACCAGGAAATTCAATCTGAAGAAACTCATAAATATTCCGATATTCATAGGCGGCCTGCTATCTTTTTCTCTGTTTTTTTATGTGATCGCAATTGCCTATACTCTGATATTCGTATTATCCACAAAAATCAAGTATATGGTGCTCACTCTTATCTTTTGCGGAATATTATACGGTTTTTACCACAAATATTATCAAGATAACGAGGTCATCAACCGATATATTATTTCCAGAATGGAATATGAAAACGGCAATTTCAGTGGCAACAACCGGACTCATGGCGGTATGGATGCTTGGTATAAAACCTATTTTGAGAATTCGGACGACTACTATTTCGGTTTAGGTGCCGGTGCAAGTCAAATATACAACCCAGGCGGAGCATCCTATAAAGATATTATCATAAATTGCGGAATCGTATTTTTTGCGGCATATATGGGAATATTTACCCTTTTTGGATTTTACAACCTTAAATTCTCGAAAGAATTTTTGCTGTATCTGATAATGTTATACGGGACCATATTCCAACGACCATTCATAGACTCTTTCGTATATATATTCCT
>ULOG01013929.1_pt1 | contig 9712 bp, 12 predicted proteins | sample 1952401 | NCBI WGS metagenome assembly ULOG01 (sample SAMEA4835598, study PRJEB28245) | human gut metagenome | biome: gut microbiome; material: fecal sample | place: Denmark | collected 2008
TGGACGCCACGGAGCCGCTGGACAGCCCGGCCAACCTGGCCCGCCTGCTGGACAGGGACGACAGGATCCGGGCCTACATAGACGGCCTGAACGCGGCCCTGCGCTGTGAGCAGGCACGGGGGAAACCATGAATGATGTGTCCGCCGCCGTAAGTGCGGCTTTGCCCCTTATAGAATCGCTGTTCGCGCTGGGCGTACCCGGCATCCTGATCTTGCTGGCCTCCATCCCCGCGCTGGCCGTGGCCCTGGTTTTCATCCTGGATTACCGGCACGGCAAGCGCATCGAGCGCGTTCTGGCCGCCTACCGGCAGGATACGCAGGAAGCCTTGCAGACCATAAGCGAAAAGCACGAGGCCATCCTGCGGGAAATGAGCGCCAAGCACGAAGAAACGGCTGAATTTTATAGGAAAAATGTTACACTGGTAAAGAACTACGAACGGATGAACGACACCCTGCAAACCCTGGTGGTGAACAATACGCGGGCGGTCGAGCATCTATCCACTATCATTGAAACAAGGAACAGGGCATGAGCAGACAGGATGAGATCGGCCAGAGGGAAGAACTGCGCATTCGACGCCGGAGCATTGAAGCGGAGGTCTCCAATACCCGCGACGCCATCCGGGACGTGCTGCCGCTGACAGCCGACGCGGCGGACATCGATTCCGAATATGTGGTGCGCCTGGCCATCAAATTGAATGAGCGTGTGCAGGAATTGCGCGGCGTGAACAAGAAAATTGCCATACTGGAACGCGAATTCGGAGAGTGGCATGGGCTGGGAGCATGAGCCGGGCACCGTCTGGCGGGCACAGGAACTGTATTGTCTGGACCGGATGTCGTTTGAGCGCGTCGCCGAAATGACGGGCGTGGCCACGTCCACGCTGAAACGCTGGGCGGACAAGTACCGCTGGCGGGAGCGCCGGGAGGAACTGGCGCAGGTGGAAAGCGAGATACGCTTCAACACCATCATGGGCCGCAAGGCCATCCTGCAACGCCTGCTGGAAGCGGAAGACGGCAAGGAAGCCTCGCAGGTGGCCTTTGCCGTGGCCAGCCTGGAATCCCTGGCGCTGAAACAGGCGGAGCTTGCAGCGGCGGGCAAGCTGCCTGCGTACACGGAACCCGACGTGCGGCCCCAGATCGCCACCCAGGCGGATGCCGTGGCCGCGCTGCGTGAAGCCGTGCGCAACAAGGTGGGCATGGCGCTGTCCGACCCGGAAAAGATCAATGCCGCCACGGTCCAGGACGTCAAGCGCTGCCTGGAGCTGTTGGGCGAGCTGGAAGCCCGTTTGCCCAAGGAAACGGAAGAGACGCGGAACAAGGCGCTTTCGCCGGAGAACGCGCAGGCCATCCGGGAGATCCTGGGGACCTCCTAAGCTGGAGACGAGCGTATGAACGATGTGTTTTTGCCGTATCAAAAGAAATGGCTGGCGGACAAGGCTTCGGTCAAGGTGGTGGAAAAATCCCGCCGCGTCGGCCTGACCTGGGCGCAGGCGCATGACGATACGCTGCTTGCGGCCACGTCCGGGCGTTACGGCATGGACGTGTTGTATATCTCGTTCAACCAGGACATGACGCGGGAGTATATCGAGGCATGCGCCGACTGGGCGAAGCGTCTCCAGCTTGTGGCCGGAAAGGTCAACGAGGACGTGTTCAAGGACGGGGACGAAAGGGAGATCAAGGCCTTTCGTATCGACTTTGCCAGTGGGCGCAAGATCCTGGCCCTGTCCAACAGACCTTCCAACCTGCGCGGCAAACAGGGGCGCGTCATCATAGATGAGGCGGCCTTCGTGGAAGACCTGCCGGAGCTTTTGAAGGCGGCGCTGGCCCTCTTGATGTGGGGCGGGCAGGTCATCATCATTTCCACGCACAACGGCGCGGACAATGCCTTCAACCAGCTGGTGCAGGACGTGCGCGCCGGGAACCTGCCCTACAGTCTGCACCGCATCACGCTGGACGACGCCCTGCACGACGGCCTGTACCGCCGGATCTGCCAGGTGACGGAAAAGCCCTGGACGCAGGAAGGGGAAGACGCCTGGCGGGCGGAGCTTATCAAGACCTACGGGGACGGGGCGGACGAAGAACTGTTCTGCATCCCCCGGCAATCTTCCGGGGCGTATCTTACCACGGCCATGCTGGAAGCCTGCATGGGAGCCGCTCCTGTGCTGACCTGGACGCCTCCGGCGGAAGACTTTGTGGACTGGCCCCTGCCCGTGGCTGAACGCTACACCAGAGGCTGGATAGCGGAAGAGCTGGAGCCGCTGCTGGCTCCGCTTCCCCAGGACATGGCGCATTTTTGCGGCGTGGACTTCGGGCGTAACGGCGACCTTTCCGTATTCTGGCCCGCCACGGAAGAAAAGGACCTGCGCCTGGTGCCGCCCTTCGTGCTGGAGCTGCGCAACTGCCCGCACAGGACGCAGCAGCAGATCCTGTTCGCCATCCTTGAACGGCTGCCGCGCTTTTCCGGCGTGTCGCTGGACGCGCGGGGCAACGGTTCCGCCCTGGCGGAAGCCGCACGGCAGCAGTACGGGCCGGAACAGGTCCGGGAAGTGATGATTTCCGAATCGTGGTACCGGGAGACCATGCCGCTACTCAAGGCGGGCATCGAGGACAAGACGCTGCTTTTGCCCAGGGACGCGGGCATCCTTTCGGATTTTCGCAGCCTGCGCGTGGTCAAGGGCGTGGCCCGCGTGCCGGAGCAGCGCATCAAGGACAAGACCGGCGGCAGGCATGGCGACTCCGTCATTGCCTGCGCCATGATGCTGGACGCCCGCAAGGAACTGGGAAGCGCTGAGCCGTGGGACTATGTGGGCATCCCCCTGGAAGGCTTTGCGTTGAACGGCTGGTAAGCCAAAGGAGAAAATGGTATGGAACGGGACAAGTTTTTGCAGTGCCGTGATGAAATCCTGGACGTGCTGAAAAAGCATGAGGCGGATAACTGGGATCGTGTGAGAGTCCTGGTATCCGCCATCAATGAAGATCTTGCGCCGAATGGCCATCAAGCTGTCATTACTCTGCGGCCTTTGTTAACTTATCCCGAAGTTGAGAATAAAATATGACGAAACTTTCCATTTCCTTTGTACGTCGGTCTTCAATAGATCCGCACTCGTGTATCAAGTCTACCTTGTTTTTTCTCACAGCGAGATAAAGCTGGGTAGCAGTCTGTAACAATACATCGGGAGAAAATTTCTCAGCCATATTTCCGGCTCCTGTGATGCCCGGATGGTCCGGGGTTAGAGGTTGTGATGAAAAGGTTATCACAGTGAGCCGGATTTTTTCAATCCGGGCAATATTGCGGATTTTTGCCTGCCTTTTTGTGTCAGAATTGACACACTGAAGCCCCTAAAAGATCCTTGCATAGCCCGCGCCCTTTCCGGGCATGACCTCCGTTTTTCTGCCATTGTGGTGGAAAAACGGAGGTTTTTTCATGCTTCACGCAATGGTCACGTTGCTTTTTGCGGCTGCGGGCTGGCTTTGCCATATTCCGGCCCTGGTCTGGCTCTGCGCCGCCTTTTATGTCGGGCGGGAACATGCGCAGGCGGAATACCGCTGGATAGACGCTTACGGGGGCGGCAGGCGGGACGCCATGCCCTGGTGGGGCGGCTTTGACCCGCGCGTCTGGAACTGCAAGTCCCTGTTGGACTGGCTGCTGCCTGTCTGCGCGGCCTTGCTTGCGGAGGCCGTATGAGTACCGGCGGCCTGTATAATGCGGACGGGACCTTTGTTCCGTTCAACGGGGCGGACCTTTCCACGGAGCTGGCCACGCGGCAGAACGCGGGCGTGTTTTTCGGGGAACTGGAGGGCTGGCTTTCCGCCTTGCCTGACCCGGATCCGGTGTTGCGCAAGCGCGGGGATGACGCGGAAGTGCTGCGGGAACTTTCCGCCGATGACCAGGTGACCACGGCCATGCTTTCCCGCAAAAACCGCGTGCTGAACTGCCCGCATTTTTCCCTCCGGGCGGGCGCGCCGGAGGGCGAAACGCCCACGCCGGAGGCGGAGAACCTGCACCGGCACTTCATGCAAGACCTGGAACGGACGAACCTGCGCACAGTCATCAGCGGAATGCTGGACGCGCCCTTTTACGGCGTCACGCCGCTGGAGCTTCTCTGGCGCTTTGACGGTGACTGGTGGCATATCGTGGACATTGTGCCGAAACCCTATCACTGGTTCCGTTTCGACAGCCGGAACCAGCCCGTGTTCGTGGGGGAATACGGAGCGTTTTGCGCGGATCCGCGCCCTTTGCCGCCGGGAAAGTTCGTTTTCGTGACGCACCATGCCACCTATGACAATCCCTACGGCTTGCGGCTGCTTTCCCGCTGCCTGTGGCCGGTGAGTTTCAAGCGCGGCGGTCTGTCATTTTATGCGCGTTTCGTGGAGCGTCACGGTATGCCCTGGGTAGTCGGGGAAGCTCCGGCGAAGGCCACGGCGCTGGAAAAGCGGGACATGGCGCGGGGGCTTTCGCGTATGGTGCAGGATGCCGTGGCCGTGATTCCCTATGGCGCGAACGTCAAGCTGGAAGGTGCCGGGCAGACGCAGGGGGCCTTGCACGAGTCGTTTCTTGCCCGCCAGGACAGGGCCATCAGCAAGGTTCTCATGGGGCAGACCTTGACTGTGGAAATGGAAGGCAAGAACTCGCAGGCGGCTGCACAGACGCACGCGGACGTAGCCGACGACCTGGCCGATGCGGACAAGGCCATGGTCACGGACGCCTGGAATGAGATCGCCTGGCTGTATGCGCAGGTCAACGCCGGGCCGGGTGTGTTCGCTCCGCTGGCAGAATACGACGAACCGGAGGATTTGAACGTACAGGCGGACCTCGGCAAGAAAATCCGGGAAATGGGCGCGAAGTTCACGCGGGAATATTTCACCGGGCGCTTCGGCCTCAAGCCGGAAGAGTTCACCCTTGAGGGCGAATCCGTGGAGCCGGCGGGCGCGAATTTCGCGGCACCGGCGGCCAAGAAGGCGACTACGGCGGAGAAAGCCCAGGCGAACCTTGACGCGGCTATCGTGAAGATGCTGCCCGCCGCGCTGAAAAGCAGCCGTGATTTTATCACGCAAGTTGAGAACGAGATACGGTCGGCCAAAAGCTATGAGGAACTGGAAGAAGCGCTGGGCGTGTTGCTGGCCCCCAGCATGACGCCAGAGGCGCTGGAGACCTTTTTGGCCCGTGCCATGACGGCGGCTGCGGGTCTGGGCATGACGGCTGTCCGGGCGGAGGAAGAAGAGGATGCCTAAGAAAAGGCCTGAGATCGAGCTGCCGGAGCCGGAGATCATAGCGGAGCCCGTCCACCCCGACGCGGCCATAGCGTTTTGGCAACAGCGGGCCAAGCTCACGGATGCGGAAGCCAGGGCCCTGGGCGAAGAGGCCAGGCGCCGGGCGTTTTATGTGACGGGCCTGGCCCGGCATGACCTGGTGCAGCTGGTGAGCGACGGGCTGGAAGAAGCCCTGAAAAACGGGGAGACGCTGCCGGAGTTCAAGCAGCGGATCATGGCGGCCATACAGACGCAGGGCTGGCACGACCACCGGGTGGAGAACATCTTCCGTACCAACCTGCAAACGGCCTATGCCGCCGGGCGGTACAAGAAAATGCAGGCGGTGAAGGCTTCGCGCCCTTACTGGCAATACCTGGCGGTCATGGACAAGCGGGTGCGGCCTTCGCACGCCATCTTGCACGAAAAGGTCTATCCGGCGAACCATGAGTTCTGGGCGTCCAACTATCCGCCCAACGGTTTCCGCTGCCGCTGCTGTGTGCGCACGCTTTCCGCGCGCCAGGTGGAAAAAGAGGGCCTGACCGTGGAAAAGGAGATGCCGCAGGCCGGGGTGTGGACGGATCCGAAAACCAACATGGAGTATTTCGTCCACTTCCCTGGAGCGGACAAGGGCTTTCGCAACAATCCGGGCAAGGACTGGGCGGAATCCGGGCTGGACATGAAGAAGTGCCCGGAGGTGAACAAGGAAAGCTATGAAGAGCTGCGCGGCCCGGCGTCCAAACGACCGGAACCGGTCAAAACGTATGCGGAGCTGGAAGCTGCCATCAAGTCAAGGCTGGGAGACTTTGCCACGAACAACGGCATCACTTCCGTGGCCATCACACGCGGATCCTATTTTATGGCGACGTATTGTGATGGACGGTTCATGTTGAGCGAGAGAGACTTCCCTCTTGGCAACGGAAGGACGTTCAATCCGGCAAAGTGTTTGAAATCAGCATGGAACAAACTTGCGGAAGGGAAGCCGCTGACCTGGGAAGAAGAATATTCCTGTGAAAGCCTGTGGCATGAAATTACGCATAACAAGGAAAAGTACACCAGACTGGGGGATGTCGGACGGCGGTATATGGAAACCGTTACACAATGGACAGCCCGCCGCACATACCACCAGATGCTGGAGTCTCTTGGCGGCAAGGCTGAACACCAGACGGACATCAAAAAAAATGGCTTGGGATACGGACGCTGGATAAGGAACTTTGACCGCCTGCTGGAGGTCCTGAAGGTTGACGAAAATGTCCTTCTCCCGTTCATGCAGGACATGATAGCAAGTCGGAGCTGGAATGAATATGACAAGGCTCTTGTGGACTTTTTGTCCAAAGAATCCGGCATGAAAAAAAGAGCCGTCAGGACGGCTCTTTCTCGAACAGATGAATGGGACTTTGAGGAAGTATTACGCAGGGCGACACTCATAGAGTAACATGGACGTTTCCAGTCGCCTTTCAAGATTTTGGATGCTGTTCAAATACCGTTGCGCGAGCGTTTCATCCCCTCGAAAATAATAGAGGACGGCCAGCTTCGCGAAGTTACCGTCGGCATCCCGCTCACAAACGAGACGGTCTTCCGCAAGTTCCTCGGAATCCGGCAGATAGCCGAAATGAGCTTCAATTTCGGCAGGCGTAGCAACGTCGAAGAAGTTTTCCATGTTTTTCAGATAGCCCGCAGCCTGGCCACTGTCAACAACCCGCCGTCATTCTCCGTTATCGTGCGGAAAATACTCCCCCAAAACTCACCCTAAATTTGTTCGCATAGTTCGCGCCCTTTCCGGGCAAGGCCCCTGTTTTTCTGTCATAGTGACGGAAACAGGGGCTTTTTTCATGGACAAGAAATGGATCGAGATAGCCCGCACGGGCACGTTCACGGACAGCTCCGGGCGGCCCCAGACGTTTACGGAACGGGATCTTGCCGCCATCGCCAGCGCCTATGACCCGACCCGGCGGGACGCGCCGCTGACGTTCGGGCATCCGGCAAGCGACAGCGCCCCGGCGTTCGGCTGGGCGGAGCAACTGAAAAGCGAAGGCGGCAAGCTGTTTGCCCGGTTCCGGGACGTGCCGGAGAAGGTGCGGGAGCTGGTGGCGGGCGGACATTATCGCCACGTTTCCATGTCGCTCATGCCGGACCGTGTGAGTCTGCGTCATGTAGCGCTTCTGGGCGCGGCGCAGCCCGCCATAGACGGGCTGGCGGCGGTGGAGTTCAAGGACGGCGGCGACGCCATAACGGTGGATTTTGCGGCAGCCGTTGCGACGAAGGAAGCTACGGATGGCGACAGCAAAGATGCCGCTGCGAGCGGCGAAGGAGACATTATGACAGTGGAAGAATTGCAGCGGCAGATCGGGCAGCTCACGGCGCAGCTTGAGGCGCTGAAAGCGGAAAACGCGAGCCTGAAAAAACAGGCCGACTCCCACAAGCAGGAAAAGGAGAAGGCCGAAGCCGCCAAAACCGAGGCGGAACAGAAGGCGGAAAAGGCCGGCGCGGACTTTGCCGCGTACCGGGGAAAGGTGGAAGGCGAACGCCGGGAAGCGCGGGTGGCCGAATTGGTGAAGGCCGGGAAGGTGAAGCCCGCCGAGAAGGCGGGCGTGCTGGACTTTGCGGCAAAGCTGGCGGCTCAGGGCGGCACGGTGGACTTTGCGGCCCCGGACGGCGGGACGGAGAGCCTTTCCCTTGAGGAGCGCTATTTCCGCGACCTGGAAGCCCGGCCCGCCGATGAACGCGGCGCGGAGTTTTCCGCGCCTCCCGCTCATGCGGGCGGCCAGCAGGACAACATCAATCCCGCCGAACTGACGGCGAAACTGTAGGAGAACATCATGGCAAATGAAGGCTATCTCGGCAAACACACGCTTTCCGGGGAACGGGCGGCGACCGGCGACCACCCCGCTGTTCTGCATCACCTGCCGCTTTCGACAAGCGCGAAGGCCGCCGTCATTCCCGTGGGCACGGTCATGAAGCGGGTGGATGTCATGGGGGATGAAGGCGAAAGCCACACCGTGGTAGGCGCGGCCTGGGAGCCGCTGCTTTCCACGGATGCGGCCACGGTGCTTCCCGTGGCTGTGGTGGATACGCCCTGCGACCCTACGGGCGAGAACGGGGAAAGCTCCGCGCTGTGCGTGGTGCATGGCGGCGTGAAGAACCGCGTTCTCAAAACGGGTGACGGAAAGGCGCTGACCGACATTCAGACAGCGCAGCTTGTGGAGCACGGCATTTACCCGGCCTAGTCTAACAACGTCTAACAACAGGAAATACTTATGCTTGCGAATCTGAAAGGCATTTTTGCCCCGCAGGCGGTGGCGCAGTCGCTCAAGACGCTGCCGCCCCTGGAAAGCACCATCATGGACCGCTTTTTCAAACAGCGCCCGACGCATCCCCTGTCCATGCTGGGCATTACGGACCTGAAAGCCGTGGTGCAGACCGTTCCCGTGGTGCGTCGTGACGGCGTGCCCGTGCCTCTGGACAATGAATCCATCGAAACGCAGTTCTTCGCGCCCCTGCCCATCAAGGTTCAGGTGCCCGTGACGGCTGCGGAGCTGAACGACCTGCGCGTTCTCCTGGGCAACCAGGCGTCGCTTGAGGCATGGCGGACGCGCAAGGTGGATCAGATACGGCAGGCCGTCCACGCAACCACCGAGGGCATGTGCGCGGGCGTGCTGACTACGGGCAAACTGGCGTGGCCGGTGCAGCTTCCGGGCGGACGCACGGAAAGTTACGGCATCGACTATGGTGCGCCGCTTGCCCATGAACTCGCCACGAAACTGACGGGCACGAGCAAACTATCCGATGTGTACCGGCTGCTGCGTGCCATGCAGCAGGAAATCCGCATGGCGGGCATCGGCGGCAAGGTGGAGTTCCTGTGCGGTGAGGACGTGGCCGCCGTGTTCCTGGACATGGCGGAGAACTACCGCTCCACGGCTCAGGACGCGCCCATCGGCATCAGGCTGGGCGATGGCGAAGTGCGCATCGGCAGTTACGTTATCCGCTTTATGGACGAAACCTACCCCGCGCCCGTGACCGGGGAATGGGTACCCAAGCTGGATGCCAAAACGCTGATGGGCGTGGCCGTGGATGTGCCGGGCACCATCTGGTACTGCGCCATTGATTCCATTTCCGCCAACAATGCCGCCGTTCCCCTGCACATCGTACCGGTGAAGAGCGACGACGATTCCTCCATTACGCTTATCGGGCAGGCCAAGCCCATGCCCGCGCGTCCGTCGCGGGCGGTCTGCAAGGCCGTGGTGGTGGCATAATGCGGAAAACGCCCTGTGCGCCCCGGAGAGGCGTTTTTCCCTCCGGGGCGGGCGTGGGCAAGGGAAAAACTTTTAGACTATTCTAAAACTATTCCAAAACGCGAAAAAAGGGCATGTGCATGATTCTGTGCAGCCGTGAACACATCGTTGATCTTCTGCACGCCAAGTATGTGGAGGCGTGCGAGAAGCAGAACCCCGGACTGGTGGAGCGGACCA
>ULOG01040845.1_pt1 | contig 9663 bp, 10 predicted proteins | sample 1952401 | NCBI WGS metagenome assembly ULOG01 (sample SAMEA4835598, study PRJEB28245) | human gut metagenome | biome: gut microbiome; material: fecal sample | place: Denmark | collected 2008
AGCATGTATTGGCTCATACGCATACAGATAGAAAAACATAGCCAAAAAGGAAAGCAGGAGCGAGAATCCAAACGGCTCATAGAGAGCAGTCAGGATATTTGTGAGGATCTTTCCAAGTAAATCAATCGTTTCTTTCATCGTTGTTTCTTCTTTTATCAATACAGATGTTCCTGATACTTGCCGTCCATGACATCCTTCAGATACTGACCATACTGGTTCTTCTTCATGACCTCATAGACTTCCATCAGCTCATCCTTGCTGATCCATCCGTTCAGATATGCGATTTCTTCCAGGCAAGCAATCTTACGATGCTGATGCTGCTCGACAGTCTTTACGAAGTTGGTGGCATTCACCAGGCTCTCATGTGTACCTGTATCCAGCCAAGTGAAGCCCTGACCTAGCAATTCCACATTCAGAGTACCATCTTCCAGATACATACGGTTCAAATCGGTAATTTCTAATTCACCACGGGCAGACAGTTTCAGATTCTTGGCAAACTCGACTACACGGTTATCATAGAAGTACAGACCAGTCACGCAGTAGTTGCTCTTCGGATGTTCTGGCTTTTCCTCGATAGAAATGGCCTTACCGTTCTTGTCGAACTCAACAATACCGAATCGCTCCGGATCGTCCACATAATAGCCAAACACCGTTGCGCCCTTGCCGTTTTCTGCCTTTTCCACCGCTGCGTTTAATCTCTTCTTCAATCCGTGGCCCGCAAAAATGTTGTCGCCCAACACCATAGCCACAGAATCGTTTCCGATGAAATCAGCACCAATGATAAAAGCCTGTGCCAGTCCATCTGGAGACGGCTGAACCGCATAGGTCAGATTCACACCAAACTGGTGTCCATCTCCCAGCAGATTCTCGAAACGAGGAGTATCCTGCGGTGTGGAAATAATCAAAATATCGCGGATGCCAGCGTTCATCAGAACGGACATCGGATAATAAATCATCGGTTTGTCGTAGATTGGCAAAAGCTGTTTACTTGTTACTTTTGTTAATGGGTACAGGCGTGTGCCTGAACCTCCTGCTAAAATAATACCTTTCATTCGTTTCTTCACTTCTTCTACTAAAAGTCTAATAGGTGAAAATCATTGTTGCTTGCCTATCATTTTCCAGCATCCCCCATATATTACACTTCCTAAACATCCCCCCAATGTGTTATAAAAGATATCTGATAACTGAAATGTGCCCAATCTCAAAAACAATTGAAGAAATTCTATGGATACAGAAAAACAAAAAGTTATCTTTATGCCTTTCCAAATCATCCTCTGCCTTTCTCCAAATGTCCATATCAACGTAGCACTAAATGGCATCATCATAATCACATTCTCAATACATTCTGTTGTAAGCTTCTTTTTTCCATTCACTGTTTCCCAAATGCTCCAACCTCCCATAACGTTAGATAACGGGTTCATCCATAGATCTCTATTTAGGAGAGTCTTAAATAAAATGAGCGAAGTAACAAAACACAAAAGAAACAATTTACGGAACAACGCTGATTCCTTAAAAGTATCGTGCCACACAATAATTGCAGCCTTCCATCCCTTTCCAACATTAATTGGTCGATACGCATATAAGTAAAAAAACATAGAAAAAAAAGACAAAAGAAGTGAAAAGCCACATGGTCTGTATAGGGCAGTCAGTACGTTAGTTATAATATTATTGAGTATCTTAATTACTTCTGTCATCTTATTCTCATCTCTTAAAATCCAATTTTTTGTCTGCAAAAAAGCAGAAACTCCAAGTTAAAATGTGCAAAAAGCAGCTAAAGTACTATATAACAGAAAGACATTTATATATTCAGTAGTTATGCATGTTTATCCTTCCAGCTTAACGTTTCAAACCACTAATACGAATCTTCACCTTAGTTGAAAACTCACGTACTTCTCTCGGAAATGAAACATAAGACACTACTGCGATTTCAAAAATATAGATTAAAAATCCAGGAACTGCACTAAAACAAAATCCACACACCAAAAAGGCACATGTTTGAATAAAAGGATACAATTTCTCTTTGGTATTGTATTCCATCCATTTAAAATCAGGCAGACATAGAAAATACCAACAAATTGCTGATAACAGTGTCCCTACTGCAAAACTTTCCTTAACCTTATAGATTCCATAGCAGACAATGTTAAATATAAATCCTACAACAATAATCATCATTAGTTTTATGAAATAAATATTTTGTTTTTTCTGTGCTTTATACAAATTAACATATACACTTTTTATGACAATATAAAAAATCTGAGCCGCAAAAAGCAAAAACATAACTTTAGCTGAATCAATATATTTCGTCAAATATATCTCTAAAATAAACCTTGCAGGAAAAGCACACGAAACAATTGCAGCTGCAAAAACCATTACATAATTTCTTGTTTTTCGTATCTGTGATTTATCAGTGGCCTTACAGAAATAATTATATAATGTTGTAGTCACTGGCGTAACTGCAACATTCATAAAGTTCTCCATACTAACAGCAAACGAATACTGTGCAAATGCCAACGTAGTCATCAAAGCCTTAACAAACCATCGATCCATACTCGTAAGCACAACAGATGACAAATTTCCGACTGTCAGCAAAATACCACCTTTAATATTATTTAATAACTCATTTAAATAGAAAGAAGTTCCTCTATGCTCGCCTGCAACAAGTTTTTTGCAATTCAATTCCAAGGCAATCCACACGATAAAATACACAATGACGTTACTAAATAGAAAACATTGTGCATTATCTGTTTTAATTAAGTATACCCACATCATGTTTGCAAAAAAGATCAAAATCGTATTTGCATTCATGATTTTCCCGTAAAGAGAGAATTCCCCCGTTGCTTGGTATAGCTGTTTAAAATAGTTTGCCAGATTCAACGGTAGAATCGATAATGCAAAAAACACCAAAACTTCTTGCTTTAAAACAACTGCGACAAAAGCACAAATAATCGTAACAGCAATTTCAAAAAACCTCAGTGTAGAAAGATTTGTTCTTAAATCTTCTCCTCGGATATCTTGAACATTTTTCCCTCCGTATTTCAAGTACATTCCATCGACAAAGCCAAAGTGGAACAGACCGGCATAACTTACATAAAGCTGAAATGTCTTTATCGTTGCGTAGCTTTCCACGCTTAATTCCTTTGGAAGGACAAAATTTGTTATCAGGTTAAATCCTAAATTGATAAAATTTGCTATAAGGACGTACATCAGTCCTTTTTTCAGTGATGTTGACATTGTAGACTTTCTCTTCCTTTATTTTTTGAAGATTCAATGCTCTCAATCTTCAATTCCACTTTATATCGTATTAAACACGATTCGAAGTTTTACTTTTTCAAATGTTCTCTTGGTTGTTTTCTTTTTATTATACGGGAGCATCAAAATCTTCAATTTATATTTCAAATTATCTTTGTATTCTGCAAAAAATATAAAATCTTCTTTTGTTTTTTCTGGCATCATCTCGGAATACCCTTTTAGTATTTCCTTCGCCATATCACTTCTAAGGACATTTTTATTTTTAATGATCCCCCTCAGTGTATCTTTCAGAGAATGCCTTTGTGCTCCCAAAACATTTGCATCATGCTGTCTATACATGATATAGGCATTCTGATCTGAATAAAAAAAGCCATTCACAGCAAGACACACAAAGCTGATCCAGCTATCATGCATACTAATTACTGAAGGTTTGTATTGTTTCAGCTTTTCCATCAGTGCTTTATTAAACACAAATGTACATCCTGGTGTTCCATATGTCAGAATATCATACAATGGATTTTTAAATGTATTATCTGTAAACGATTTTCGGATAAATGTTAAGTCTTTGTCCACCACTTCAACTGCACTACTGTATAAAGCAGGCTTGTCTATATTCTCAATACATTTTACAGCAGAAATGATTTTTTCTTCTTTCCAGACATCATCCTGATCACACAGCGCATAATAATCGTAATTTATATCCGCTTTCCAAATCAAGTCCAGAAAACTTTTCGCGGGTTTTAAATTATTCCCTCCATAAACTTTAACCCTATCATACTTTTTCAATATTTCAACCGTTTTATCTGTAGAACCATCGTCACGCGCAAGAATATCAACATATATGTTCTTCTGCGCTAGTACGCTTTCCAATAGTTCTGGTAAATATTTTTCGCCATTATATGTAGATAATAATATTAAGCATCGACACATACTACACCTCTCAAATTATTCGCTTGCAATTGCTTGTGCTTTCGCATTATATGTTATATATAAAGCAATAATTACCCAAAGCAACTGCGATACATCAGCAACAGACAGCATTACCGCCACATAGGACACAAAACAGAGAAAAAAGCTGTTATTCATGTTTCTTGAATTTTTGAATGTTGCTTTTTTCCAAGAAGATTTAAGAAGCGAGTAGAATAAGCTAAAACATGCAATTCCACCTAACAAACCTTCCTCTACAAAATATCCAACATAACCGTTGTCAATGGTATCTCTTACCTGCCATACTCCATTTATACGATAACTTAATTTCCCCCTTGTATGGCAACTTGCTCCCAGTCCAAATACTGCATTATGTATCAGCATCCAAGAAATACCCGATAACTGTATCATTCTTGACGAAAGCCCCGTTGAAGAATTTCCGCCAAAATTTTCAATTGTTTCTCCACTATCTCCAAACGCAATTATTATTGATTTAATTATGTTTGTAAATTGTTGTGAAACAGTCGGCACCGCAAAAGAAACGAACACTGCCAAACAAGCAATTACACAACCTGCACAAAAAATTTTATTTCTTGTTTTTTTATCTGTAATAAGTATAAACACCAAAAGCAACGCAAGCAGTACAACAATTGTTCCTCTTGACTCTGTTAAGAATGCTGCGACAATATTTAGACCAAGAATACATCCATTCCACCTTCTTCTTTCATTTTGCCACATATACAATGCTAAGGGGATAATAAGCGCACAATACATTGCATAGTATACCGGATGCCCAAATGTAGCTTCTGCACGAATGATGCCCATTCTTACCGTAGACTCCATTAAAACATTCCGAGATACCGTATTCAAAGAATAAAACAAATTTGAGCCAATCAGAACATTGATAATGCTGATAACTGCTATTATTCCACTTGCATCTACGATTGTTTTCACGCACAGATACACATCTTCTTGATCCTGTATAATTTGACAAATCAAGACAATCAGTATCAGTTGCTCAACAATGACTGTAAACTCCGTATTGATTGCATCAGATAAGCTTGAAACATAATACCCGTTTGCCAAAATTCTTGCTGCAAAATAAATAATCAACGGCCAATATAGGCCAGTTGCTTTCAAGGGTTTCCTAGTGAAATAAAACATAGAATATAACGGTTGACACTTGAATTGCTGAGAAAATATTTATCAGCAGAAAGACAGTACGTAACTCGTATTGTGAAAAGAAATTTATAAGGAGAAAAGGCAATGATAAGAATTCTTCATTCTGTCAGCAATATGGATCGTGCTGGTATTGAGACGATGCTGATGAACTATTATCGATATATGGATAAGTCAAAAGTTCAATTCGATTTTTTATGCAATAAGAAAAAACCGGGAGCGTATGACGATGAAATAAAATCTATGGGCGGTAGAATTTATCATACACCGGGATTGAATCCGGCCAAGTATCCTGTGTACTTGAAATACATGCGAGAACTGTTTCAAGAACATCCAGAATATAAAATCGTTGAGGCGCACAATGGGGCACTTGGCGTGTATGCACTTCATGCTGCCAAAGTGAGCAAAATTCCTGTGCGCATTTTTCATGCACATGGAGCAAGCATAACGAAAGACTGGAAGCTTCCAATCAAGCTTGTTTGTAAGGCTTGCCTTCCCACAAATATGACGCATCATTTTTCTTGTGGTGTCGAGGCTGCAAAATGCTATTTTGGACAAAAAGTGGTAGATGAAAATGACTATGTGCTGATTCCAAATGCAATAGACGTCGAGCGCTTTATCTATAACCCAGAAATTCGTAATAAGATTCGCAAGGAAAACGATCTGGAAAACAAACACGTTGTGGGGCATGTTGGACGCTTTATGGCGCAAAAAAACCATACATTCTTAGTGGATATTTTTGCAGAGGTCTTAAAAATTGATTCTCAGGCACATCTTGTTCTATTAGGCGATGGTGAACTGATGGATGAAATTAAAAGAAAGGCGGCAGACCTTGGTATCAGTGAGCATGTAACCTTCGTTGGAAATGTTGGAAACGCCAATGAGTGGTATCAAGCATTTGACTGCTTTGTTTTGCCGTCAATCTGGGAAGGCCTTCCGGTTGTGGGCGTAGAGGCTCAGGCAGCGGACCTTCCGTGTGTCTTTTCGTCAGCCATTACAAGAGAAATTGGATTGTCACAGCACGCAAAATTTGTCCCGCTTACAGAATCTGTTTCTGTATGGGCAAAAACACTGAGTGATCTATTGTTATCTCCTGTACAGATTCATCGTTTCCTTTACAACTTCATCCCAGTTATATTTCTCGCAGATAAAGTCAGCTGCTTGATTCTTCATTTTCATAACCATTTCAAGATGGTCACATGCCTCTTGCAGTTTTTCTCGCAAGTCCTCTACATCTGACTTTTTGAAAATCAATGCCCTATCTTCCACAACCTCTGTACACTCTGGGATATTCGAAACTAGACAACAATTCCCATAGCTCATAGCTTCTAAAAGACTCAATGGCATTCCTTCCAAATCTGAAGGTAACGTATATACATAAGCATTACTATATAGTTCCTTCAATATCTGCCCCTGAACAAATCCTGTAAAAATAATCCTGTCATCATCTTTTGCTAGATCCTTTAATTCATTCATAAATGAGTCTGTATCACTTGAACCACCTGCTATTACCAGCTTCTTATCAGTCTTAACATTCTTAAATGCCTCAACCAAATATCTAATCCCCTTTTCCGGAACTAATCGTCCTAAAAACAATATGTAAGAATCTTTTTCCAAACCATATTTTTCTGTAATTAATTCAGCTTCTTGGATTTTTGGTCTATTCACTCCATTTGGAATGAACACTGTTTTTCTTCCATACTCTTTCTCAAAATAATCTTGAACGCCTTTACTCAGCACAATAATTTCATCCGCATACTTCACAGCATTCTTTTCACCCTGATGAATAAATTTTGAACCAAATCCACTTTTCCATTTTTCACGTTGCCAATCCAATCCATGAATTGTTACAATCACTTTTTTACCAAATAGTTTTGGCAACCACGCGAAAAATGCCGGTCCCTCTGCATGAATATGAACAATGTCATACCGGCCAAAAGCACAACATAATGCTGCAAAAAAGGATGATGATACAGCTGCAAGACCTTTTTTCTCTATTGTTGGGACTGTTTTAAGCCTAATTCCTTTATATTCTTTAAGTCGTTTTGAATCATATTCAGAACCACTCACATGATGACCACCTCTGTCGTAGCATGTCACATTATGCCCTTGTGCAACCATCCTTGAGCAAAGTTCTTCAACCACTATTTCAACTCCGCCTTCTCTTGATGGAATTCTTTTTTGACCAAACATAGCAAAGACACTATTTTACTATCGGGTTCTGGTACTTCTAAATCTTTAAGTAATTCATATGGACTTGCTTTTAAAGCATTTACAGTTTTTGCAAAGGTATGTACATCCATCGTATTCTCTGCATTTTCATACCGGGATACTGCATTAGAGCTTTTTCCAATCTTTAGTCCAAGCTCTTCCTGCGAAAAACCACTTTCTCTACGTTTCTCACTTAGAGAATTGCCAAACGCAATTCTTGCATCCATGTTTTTTTCTTTCGTAGACATGCAGTACCCCCTTTCTTTTATATTTTGGGAAATAAAAAAGCCTGAAATAAACAGTAATCTCCTTACATACTAAAAATGTGCATAGTAAGACTCAAGTTCCAACTATGTAAAATCATCCTCAAGTATGTATATTGTACTGTTTATTCCAGGCTAAATATTTGTAGTCTTATAGAAATAAACTTTTCTTTATGTAAATTATTTATTTTTCTTAACATACTGAGTTTATCACAAGAAATTATTTCTGTCCACTTTAATTATCCATTTTCTGGTATAAAAACGCAAAAACCCGACAAAACACTATGCTTAATCGCTATGTTGATAATATATAGGTATACTATCCCCATAAACTTCTTGCATATGTTTTGCCGGGTTCCTGATGTTTCTGTGCCATCTCCAACACGTTCAGCAAACTCTTGAATATCCGTGCTGTATGTGAAGATTCCTGCCGTCTAATATTACAGATTCACAGATATTCTCATTCCTGCATATTAAATTGTATCACTATACTTTACTTCTTCTCATTCTTCCGTATCCCGGAGAACTCCTACCAGATGTGACATATACATCTCTAAGCGATCAACTTCTTCCTTCGACCGCTTCTTATTCATATCAATACCAACAACTACACCCAAATCTGCAAATGCTGTCAGCTCTCTATGACATCTCTGGCAACGCACCTCTGAATAGGTAAAAAGGCTTTTCTGGTTCACTTTGCCGCATACCGGGCATGTAACAAATAATGGTTCTTTGCTCATCAATAATCCTCCAAGTAATATCTACACAAACTATCACTCAAACGGATAAGGGAAATGAAAACCGTTGATGAGTTAATAGCAGGCGATTCCGTAGCACCGAAGCCATGCCACCTGCTATATAATCTTCCCCTGGGATTGGCTCTGACAATCTCATCGCAACCTACACCTGCTACTGTCCATATCATCTACTCCAATGACTTGATCACATGAACAGCAACACCCTGAACAGTACAATTCTGTGTATAAATATCCGGGTACTTTGGATTCTCCGGATGCAACCGTACACACCTTCTTTCTGTATCAAGGAAAAACCGCTTTAATGTGGATTCATTATCTACAAGTGCTACAACAATGTCTCCATCTGAAGCTGTACTCTGCTTCCGAATCACAATCATATCTCCACTGTTGATACCTGCTCCAATCATAGAATCTCCACTGGCCCGCAAGATAAAGAACTCACCCTCTCCAAACAACGAAACAGGAAGAGAAACATATTCCTCAATGTACTCTTCCTCCAGCTGCGGCATACCACAGGATACCGACCCAAGTACTGCCGCTGGCTTCGTAAGTAGAGATATTTTATTCGTTCTCTCAGTAACAATCTCCCCATTGCGGTAGCTTAACATTCCTCTGTCATTCATAGCAACAAGGTACTTGTATACTGTACTCTTGACTATACCGAGCGCATCTGCGATTTCGCTGGTATAAGGTGAACGATGATTCAGCAACTGAAACTGTTCTGCATAATCCATAATCTGCTTCATCAATTCTTCGCTTTTATGCCGCATCTTTTCACCTTACCTTTCTATCGGAAACGTTGCGTTTCTGATAGAAGTAATTATACCGAACAAATTTTCGTAAGTCAATACGTTTTTTAATTTTCCCGAACATATTTTTGTTCATTCATCCTCAAATTCCATTTCGTTCATCTCTGGAAAATCCAGCAACTCAGAAACGGTCATATTAAATCCCATAGCAATTTTACGCAAAGTCTTCAGCTTTGGATTCTTTGTTTCTCCTCTCATCATACTATTAAGCGTTGATTGCGTAATCCCTGACAATGTAGCAAGTTTATTTGTCGTTATCCCTCTCTC
>ULOG01000087.1_pt1 | contig 9591 bp, 9 predicted proteins | sample 1952401 | NCBI WGS metagenome assembly ULOG01 (sample SAMEA4835598, study PRJEB28245) | human gut metagenome | biome: gut microbiome; material: fecal sample | place: Denmark | collected 2008
AGGTTCGGACGGTTGCGTTCCATCTCTTCCTTGCGGATTCTTGCCAATGAGTCGGCACGTTGCTTTCTGGCTTTTTCCTCCGCTTCCGGGTCGCCGAACCCAAGGCCGCGCTCGATGGCCTTCTGCCTCTCGTAACTGCGGCGTTGGATTTCCTCCAGGTCGCGGGCGAAGTCGTCCTGCGAGGTGTAGCCCATGCCGCCGTTTCCGTCGGACAGGCCCTCCGAAGGTGTATTGTTCCCGTAGGCGTATGAATTGATGTGCCGCCTGGACTCCGCCAACGAGCGTTCCAGTTCCTCCATTTCCTGCTGCTGCCGGATGCGCTCCGCTTCCGCTGCGTCCAGCTCGTCCAGTTCCTCCTCGCTGTAGCCGTGTCCCGGCTCTTCCTTTTCCTCCGTTTCTTCGCCGATGCCACCCACGGCGGTAAAGGCGTCCTCGTCGCCGAAGCGGCGCGACATCTCGTACATCTTGTCCCCGGCTTCCTCGGCGTGCGCTTCGGGCAGTTCCGTGTTGATGCGGTCGGTGGCCACGGCCTGTTCCGGTTCGCCGCCTCCCCCGAAGGTCTGCATCACGAAATACACCAGGGCGCACAGCGGTATGAAGATGACCGCCGGGAAGATGTACTTGGGTTGTTTGAAATTGACTTTAATCATGTTCTCCGTTGTTGATGAATTTTACAATGTTTTCCAGCTTCCTGTACTGCCTGACAATCCTTAGGGAGTCACCGTGCGTTTTCCGGGGTATGGCTATCAGCGAGTCCAGTTCCCGACGGATGGCCCGTCCGCTGTCCGCCAGTTCCAGCATCGTGACGCGGTGCATCCCCTTGTTCGACTGTATGGTGCGGAAACCTTGGAACAAGGGTTCCATGCTGGCAATGGTGCTGATGCCCTGTTCGTCCGCATTGTCCGGCTTGTTACCACCCGTGACAAGGGAACATACCAGCAGAAGGGACAATATCCCCGTGAGACAGGCGAAAGTCCTTTTCGGATGCCTTCGCGCCCAGATGTTCGCCAGGCGGATGCGCCCGGCAAGCCGGAGTCTTTCCCCGGCCTTGCCCAGTTTGGGTTGCAGCCATGCGCGGATCTGCAGGTACGTCCTCAGGCGGCTTTCCCGAAGTTTCTTTCTGATTTTCATATTATTTAGGGTTATACGGTTTAAGGTTCTGAGGTTGTATGGCTAAGGGATTAGCAGTATCGGATACCGCAAAACCTTATGACCGGACAACTGCAAAACCCGATTTTCAATAATCCAAATCCTTGTTTTCAAGCGTCCTCCAGTTGGTAATCAGCAGCCCGTGGGGATTGTTCCGCGTCCTCGGCACGGACTCGACATATCCGGTCGTCACCAAGGAGCGTTTCAGGTCACGGGTGCGCCGCTTGATGAGCTGCGTGCCGTAGTAGGTGAACTTCCGTTCCTGCTCGTCGAAGCTGATGGAGTCGCACATGACGGTGCAGACCGCCGACGAGGAGATGATGTCTGAGTAAAAGCCGTTCTCGTCCATCGCCTGCTTCTGCTTCAGGGCCGTACCGTCCGCCATGTACATCGCCTTGCCGAGCGTCCACTTGATGTAGTCGTTGTCGGGCGGCAGGTTGAAGAAATACTGGTGGAAGAGCTGGATGTGCGCCTTGGCCTCCATCGTGAAGTTGGCTTCCAACTGTGCCCGTTCGGCGAGGAACGGGATGTCGCCGTCCAATATGTATATCTGGTCCCTTTCCTTGTTCACCAAGGAAATGCAGCACCATACGGTGAAGCCGCAGATGACGACGCATCCGCCTATGGTGGCCAGCACCGTCATCATGGCGAGCCTTGTTTTCTGTGCCAGTGATTCTATGAGCATATTCTTGAAATTTTAAGTTTATCTTCCTGATTTGGGCTTGACCATGGAAACCGCGCCCCCGGCCACCGAACCGGCCGCGCCTCCTGCCATGGAAGCGATGCCCGTAGCCGTGGAGCCTGCCGCCGTGGCCGCGCCCGAACTTACGCCGCCGGGGATGAGCCACGAGGCCACTTCCGGGACGAAACGTATGATGTACGCACCGACCAGCATCCCCATCGCGTACATGCAGTTGGAGCCGATGCCCTGCAGCCCCAACGCGCCGATCTGCGACCACGAGTTGACCGAACCGTGCAGCAGGTGGTCGTAGGCCACGAGGTCTTGCTGCAGATTATACAAAAGGATGAAGTCAACGTAGTACAGGCACATGTAGGTCACGAACCCCCACAGCGAGAGGGAAAGGAACTTGGACATCCACTGGCTCCACGCCGAGTTCCACGGCGGGGCGAGGGACAGGGCGAACATGATGGGGCAGAATATCATCATGATGGCCATGAAGATGCGCTGCGCCACGAGGATGCCGTAGTAGGACATCTGGAAAATCAGCTCGCCCACGAAGCGGATGACGTCGTTTATCCATTCGCTGACCTTGGTCTCCGTGGCCACCACCGCCCGTTGGGCGTAGTTGTTGATGGTGTTGCCCAGGTTCTCCACGTTGTAGATGAGCTTGTCCCACCAGGCGGCGTCCTGTCCAATGGCGGCCACCTGCTGGGCGGTCGCGATGGAATCCTGCACGGTGCGCAGACGGTCCAGGTATTCGCTCTGCTTCTGCGCCACCTTCAGCTCGAAAGCAGCCACCTCCTTGTTCTTGGCCTGCGCCATCGCCTTGGTAGCGCTCTCCAGCCCCTTGCCGGGCACCTGCAGGGCGTCGCATATCCACGACGAGGAGGAGATGCAGATGGAGATGCCGACGATGCGGAGGAGCTTCATCACGTCCATGCCGCGCCGTCCGAGCATCATCATCCAGCACTCGTAGGAACCCACGCACAGGGCGAGCAGCAGCCCGATGATACGGGCAAGCCCCACCGCGTCGCCCAGCACGGCCACGTTGGGGAATGTCTCCATGGCGACGAGCAGCTTGTCCAGGCTCTCGTCGATGGCCGGAAGGCCTATGGTCAATAAAACAGCAGACAGTTGCATAATCGTATTCTTGTCATTTCACATAATTTATTCTTAATAATGTGTGGCAGCCACGGCGCAGAGGTTGGCGGTCTGCTTCACGAGGGCTTCCATCCTTATTTTGGCTTCCTCGTAGGCCTGCTGCCGCTTGGCGTTCTCCAGTCCGTAGCCCACGCCCGTCTTGTGGATGTAGGCGATGCCGGCACAGAGGATTTCATTCTGTCTGCCCAGCTCGTCCACCTGCGGCTTCAACTTTCCGCCGCTTTTCGTCATGCAGTAGAGCAGGCCGTCGGTGATGCAATCCTGCATCCGGTTGAACTCGTCCTTGTAGGCCGGATAGGCCAGGTCAACGGCACGGTCGGCCTCCCGGACAAGCTCCTCCTTGTACAGCTCTTCCACATATTTGCGTTCTTCCTCCACCTTCTCCAGCTTCTGCCGCTGGGTCTCCTCTGAGATGACCCGTGTGGGCATGATGCGCTTGATGTTCGATTTGGATTCCTTGAAGCGGACGCGGAAGCCGGACTTGAAGCCCGCCCATTTCCAGTACATCTCCGCGCCGGAGTAACCTTTGTGCAGGAAGTAATAGTACCAGTCGGGCGCGAAGTCCCACGGCCCGTTCTCCATGGACTGCCACTGTTTCTTCTTCTCGTTGTCGCGGACGGGTACTTGGGCTTCCGCCACAACCGGGGCGAAAGCCACGCACAGCAGTAATATGGCCTCTCTAACTTTCATATCCTTTGTTCCATTTGTCTATTACCGTTTTCGCTATCTCATCCTTGACCTCGGAGTTCAGTATCTCCCAGATGTAGTCCGGTTTCCATCCGCAGTCGGTAATGAGATAGCAGTACAGGTTTGCGTTGTCGATGATGTACCTTGCCCTGTCTATGGTGGTTTTCAGCGTCATCACCAGATTCAGTTTCTCATCCATGGAGGCCTTCATCAGGTTGATGCCGGAAGCGGCCACCGATGCATAGAGCTTGTAGCAGTGCTTCACCTCCCTCGATATGGCCAGGTTGGCGTCGGCATAGTACCACGCCACGAAGGGTTTCTTGCTGACATGGCCGAACGTGTTGGATGTGAAGTCCTTGTATTCCTTCACCAACTGGTACAAGGCATTGGCCGTGGCTGAAATGGCACCGGCCAGCACTAAGTAGGAATGGGCGTTGTCTAATTTGGTGTTCAGGGTGGTGCGCACGTCGTTGAACTTTCCGGCCCCCTTGGTGACCAGCGACTGCTCGCCGAAGCTGGCGGCCACACGCTGCATGGCCTTGTCCTCGTCCTTCTTGACGGCCTTGTGCAAGGCTATCAGGGCTTCGATGGTCGGGAGGTCTTTGGGAATGACCCCGGCCGATACCCTAAGAGGAAGCGACAGGACGGCGACTGCCATACAGAATGATATGATTGCTTTATTGTATTGCTTCATAGCTCTTGTTGTCAGGTTCAGTAATTGGAAGCCACCAGCCCGTTCCATGACAGGACAAGGCTGCCGACACGGTTCTTCATGGTCACCACGTTGGCCCAGCCCTCCGGGTCGATGGCAAAGAAGAGGTCGTCCGCCGTGGCGTACTGCGCCATGAGCATCATGCCCTCCACCTTGTAGCGTATCTCCATCAGGTCAGTATATATGCGGTTGGCCAGGGTCAGCCGCTCGTAACGGTCAAGCAGGTTGTACCCGTCGCTTTTCCTCTCCGCCGTGGCTTCCCCTTTGAGCGGGTTCTGTATCTTGGCGTTGTTCACGATATTCACGAAATTGCCCACCAACTGCTGTGTCTCGGCCACGAGGTTGCCGAGTTCATTGAGGCAAAGCAGCTTGTTAGCAAATTTCGCCCTGCCCACTGTCTCAATAAGTTCCGGCACGTCCTTGAGGATGTCGAAGGCGCAGTTGCCTATCTCCTTGTAGTAAAGGCTCTCCGTGCCGAAGCCGGATATGTTTTCCATCGAGAGCTTGTACAGCTCCTTGATGGTGGCCATGCTCACGGTGTAGAGTTCCACCTTCTGTTTTTTCGAGGCGATGGAATCCAGCCGCTGGTTGTGCTGCCCCTCGATGAGCTTTTGTGAGGCCAGGTTGACGCCCACCGTGGCGATGCAGTTACGGTCTATGACGATGCGCCATCCGGCAAACGTGGGGACGGAGGCGGCAAACAGGAATGTTCCTAACAATATGGCTTTCAGCTTTTCCATAATGACATTACTTTTTGATGTTGGTTGACTTGTCTGGCAAACTCCAGGTATATGGGGCTGCCCGCTTTCTTCCGGTCGGCCTCGATGCGCGTGATGGCCTCCTGCACCGTGCCGTAGTGCCGCAGGTATGTTTTCAACGCCTCTTTTTCCGTCCGCTCGGTGGTGTAGGCCCAGTAACATTCGGGGGCTTCCTCCACGCCGTACACGTCGGAGTGCTGTCCCCGACATATCCACACCTCCTTGAAGTAGCTGCGCCCTTCGTGGTTGTCCAAGGCGTTGATGGTGAATATCTGCTGCCGCTGCACGGGGGTCAGTCCCAGTATGGCGGCTATCTGCTCGTACCTGTCCTTGAACTTGGACTGGTCGAGCAGTATCTTCACGTCGGAATTATTTATGATGGCCTCCTTCACGATGGGCGAGTCTATCACGTCGTTCAGCTCCTGCGTGACCACCCCGGCGATGCCGTGGAACTTGCGGACAGTCTTGTACAGGTACTTGATGTATTCGGCCATCGTGGGCGAGGCGATGGCCTTCCACGCCTCTTCGATGATTAGGGCCTTGCGCCCCTTCTTGATGCGCATCTTCTGGAGGAACACGTCCATGATGATGAGTACCACGATGGGGAAAAGCACGGGGTCATCTTTTATCTTGTCAATTTCGAATACAATGAAACGCTCATTGAAGAGGTCCACGTCCAGGTCGGCATTCAGCGTCGTCTCCAGCTCGCCGCCCCGGTAGAACTGTTTGAGGACGGCGGCGAAGCCGTGTATGTCGAATTTGATTTTCTCTAAGGAAGTGATTTGCGGGATGCGCTCCACGGCGAACTCGTAGTAAGAGTTGAAGGAAAGTTCCCTGACCTTCAGCCGCCGTTTCTGCTCCTCCATGCGGTCTATCTGCCTGTCTATCCTTACCAGCATGGTGTTCTCGTAAAGCTCCTTGCGGTATTTTTCCACGATATGCGCGGCGTGTTCCCTTTCCGATTCCGAGGCGGCCTTGTCGCGTATGAGGGCCATGAGCGAACGGCACTGCCGGACGAGCTTCATACGCCTGACTTCCGAGGGGAGCAGCAGGGCGCGGCTTTCCGGCACCTCCGGCGGCTCCTTGGCGTTTATCAGACGGTCGATGTCCTCCATCTCGTGGTTGTACTTCTCGTAGTCGTCATCCATTTTGGAGTCTACAAGGAGCTTCTGCCGCAACTCCGCACGCTGCTTCTCCGTGAATTTCTCGAAAGGATGGAAATAGGCGTCGTAATACTCCACGAGGGTCTGGTTGATTATCATGTCCTCTATCTTGTTGGGGAATGCGTTGCCCTTGAAAATGAGGAACACCAGCGATTTGAGGAAGTTCTTCTTCTCGCCGAAGTTCAGCCCGTATTCTTCCGCCGTGACCTTGAAGGGGTTCATGGAGATGGGCTTCTCCTTGGAATAGGAAATGTACGTGCCGCCGTAGTAGCCGCAGATGCCCTCGTAGGAGTCGCCCGTGTCCACCATGACCACATCCGTCTGCTGTTCCAGCAACTGGCGGACGACCGAGTTCATATGAAACGACTTTCCGCTTCCTGAAGGCCCGATACAGAAGAAGTTGGAGTTGTCGGTCATCTTGACCTTGCCTTCCTTGCCCGTGATGTCGATGCAGACGGGCAGCCCCTGCCGGTCGGTGTAGTACGTGGTCAGGGGCGTGTCCTCCGATTCCTTCAGGTGTTCCTTGAAGAAGAAGCACAGGGCGGCGTCCGACAAGGTGAGGAACAGGTCGTAGTCGGGATTGAAGGCGTAGGCGTTGCCGGGGAAGCTGTCGGTGAACAGCTCCAGCTGGTTGTAGGCCGTGCGAGAGGGCATGATGCCGCACCCGTACAGCTTGGTCTCCAGATAGGAAGTGGCCGGGGTGACCTTGTCCGCCGGGCAACTCACCAGTATGTTGAAGTTGGCGTAGACCAGCAGGGAGCTTTCCACGGCAAGCTTTTCCAAGACCTCCTCGATGTCGGCCTTGGCTATCCGGTTGCTCGGGTCGGGCATGGAGCCGTGACGCTTGGCCTTGGCCTGTAGCTTGCGGAGCAGCTTGCGCTGGCCGGGTATCTGCACCACCTGGTTGTACACCACGCAGTCCGCATGGGGTACGCTCGTCAGGAACGAGAACAGGTCGGTGGCGATGCCGTAGCCGTTGACGTTGGCCTGTGTGTAGGGCCTGATGCGTGAGGGCAGGTTTATCTCGTCGATGTCCACCAGCGGATAGGAGCGCACCACGCGGCCGCCCACCTTCAGGTACTCGTCCGAAGCCTTGAAGTTGGTCATGGAGAACGGGCCGTGACGGAAGCGGAAGGCCATGAAGCGGTGGCAGTATTCGTCCACCTCGTCCTTGGACAGTCTTCTGTGGCGGATGTGCCTCTCGCTCAGGATGTCCTCCGCCTTGGCCACCTTGGAATGGAACTCCGCCCACTTCTTCGGGTCGTACTGCACGAACTGGCCGCGCTGCGCCTCCTGTGTGATGACAAGGTAGGTGCGTATCTCGGTGAACTCCCTTCCCTCGAAGTAACGGAAATAGCTCCGCGTCAGGAACTCCGCATTCTCCGGCACATTGTGGTGGTAGGCCTGTCGGCAGAAGATGTCCTGCTTCTGCAGGGCGTAGCCCTCGCCGAGTGTCTGCACGAGGTTGGAGAGCACGTCCTGGAAGCGCAGGTACTGCTCCGCGTCCGTGCATAGCTGCTGCACGGGGTTGGCCATCTCGAATATGACCGAAGGCTCGCCCCTGGTGGAAAAGAGGACGGCATGGCCGTCCGTCTCTTCCAACTGGGCGTAAAGCCCCTCGAATGCCCGTTTCCTGTTCTGTGCCATCTGATGTTGTCTTTATTGGTTTATCAATTTTCTTTTCAATTCGTTTTCCGGATGTTCTTATAGACGTAGATGCCCTTCGCCCGTTTCTTGTTGTGCAGTCCGCCGCGCTGCTTGACGAAGATGGTGGCCAGCCCGACGGCGGCCATCACCAGCATGGCGACGAACCCGGCGAGTTTCCCCAGGGCGATGGAGAAGGCGATGAATCCCACGAAGGACACGCCTATGGCCACCGCCGCCAGCGTGAGGAAACGGCCCCGGATGCCCATGAACTCCAGCGGTTTCTGGAGTCCCTTGAACACGGGGAAGCCGTCCTGGCCGTTCTTGTCTCCTTCCATGGCTTACGTGAAGAAAAGCGGCAAAGCCTCTGACAATGCGATGAATGCGATACATCCGCCGATGGTCAGCATGATGGTTTTCTTGACATCCTGGTCGCCGTTCTGCATCTTGAAGTAGACATTGAACGCGCCTACCAGTACGATGACCGCCGCGATGGCCTTCATGAGGTTGGAGACGGGTGTCTGGTAGGAGCTTACTTCCTGGGTGGCCTTGGTGAAGCCCGCCGCTCCCTTGCTGCCTGCCATGACGTCGCCGGCGGCGAGGGTGAGCGCCACGAGGGCGAGCGTGCCCTTCCGGGCGAACGCGGACTGCTTGAAACGGACGAATGCGCGTAGGCATCTTTTCTTTAATTCCTGCATTTCTTTAATTCGTTAAATGGTTGTTTCATCGCCTAAGGAACAGGGGTCGCTAAAGGAACGTTTCGATTAAGCGAGAGCAATGAGAACTTGTTCGCTTTGCCGAGCGTGAGAAAGGTCGCATGAAATGCAACGTGTTTTTCTCACCTTGCGTTCTCGCAGGTGTATATGACAAGGCCGAGGTCGCTGGTGCCGGTTTCCGCCAGCCTGTCTATTTCATGGATGAGGTCGTCCACAAGGATGCCGTCGGTCATGATGGCCTCGCGGTAGCCGGGACGGCGGAAGTCTTTTTCTTGTTGTTGACCTGATTCGGATTGTCCGTTGCCAACCGTCTCTTCCTTCTTCTCCTCGTCCCGGCTGACCTTGGTGGGATGGAAACTCTTTGCCTCGTCCGATATGTCTATCTCTTCTTCCGTATGGTTCTCCTGTTCCGCGTTCTGTGCCGCCTGCGCTTTCCTGATGTCCGTGAAGATGAGGAAGGCGTAATAGCAGGCCATCGCCACGAAAAGGATGAAAACGATTTGTCCGTACTGCATGGTCATATGGCGTTGGATAATGGTGTGTTGTCTTCGGGAAAAGGCAGGAAGGCCAGTCCGAATCTGGCGGCCTTGGCTTCCAGCCGGGCTTTCCGGCATGTGGCTTCGGTAAAGTACAGTATGTTCCGGTGTACACCGGTGACGTAGCCCTTGGCTTTCAGCCGGGAACGTATCCTGACCTTGGCACGGTGTGAGATGACCTTGATGCGCGTGAGGGGGTCAAGGCCGAAGATTGCCCTGCGCCGCTCGCGACGTACCATCTCGAAGCGGACACGGGACGACATCGCGTAACCCTCCGCCTTGCTCCGGTTCAGCCCCAGCTTGCGGGCCATACGGCTGACCGTGGTGCGGCTGACACCCAGGTCACCGGCCATTTCGGCGTATGAACGGTTGTCGAAGTGGCG
>ULOG01002328.1_pt1 | contig 9554 bp, 9 predicted proteins | sample 1952401 | NCBI WGS metagenome assembly ULOG01 (sample SAMEA4835598, study PRJEB28245) | human gut metagenome | biome: gut microbiome; material: fecal sample | place: Denmark | collected 2008
CTTTCAAAACCGGGAAAACAAGTCGCGTATCTTCCGTTTAAAAGTCCCTTATGGCCAAGTATTTTGGGTGCAGCGCATATTGCCCCTATAAGCTTGTCTGAATCCGAACAGTAATCTATAGCAGCCTGAACCTCAGGACAGTTTTCAAGGTTGTCCGCTCCCGGCATACCGCCCGGAAGGACGATCATTTCAAGTTCATTATTTAGCTTGATTTCCTTTACAGTAATATCTGTAATAAATTTTACCCCGTGAGCTGCAGTTACTTCCCTTGAGTCTATGCCTACAGTTTTAACCTCGGCTCCTGCACGTCTTAAAATATCTATCGGAGCAATTGCTTCGATCTCTTCAAATCCATCGGCTAAAAAAACATACACCATAATAAAACTTCCTTTCAAAAGAAATTTATAAATCTGTTAAAGAACGTCATTTTGATATTATAGTTATTTTACATAAAACTTTCTAATGGAAAGTAACCGTATACTTTTCATGAAGAAAAACCGGATGATAGGAAAGCTTGGATTTTCTAAGTCCTTCTATCCCCAGATCCTCTTCCCTGTTGATGTATTTAAAACTGCCTGCATATCTGCAAGCAAATTCATTGCATATTGCAGGATATGCGCCCTGAACCTCGCTCGAAGCTTTTTCTATATGGACTACGAAAGTATCTGAATTAAGCTGTTCGCCGATAGTAAAACCAACGATTTTACCATCCGATCTGAGTAATCCGCCTTTAAGCTCAAGATAATCAAAGTTACTGAAAAACGTATGGATAGCGTATTGTTCAACAACAGCGGAAAAATCATCATAACCTTTGCTTGCATTATATGATTGCGCAGCAAAAGCGGTGCATTCGTCAAAATTATCAGATGTTAAAGGTTCAAAACTCCACTCGTTGTCTTTAAAGCGTTTTATATGGTTTCTCTTGCCATGGTACCTTTTACCCTTAAGCTCTATCAGATCCTGAGTGTTATAAATATAGTCAAAGCTGTCACGGTTAGCCTCAACGCTTATTGTATCCTTGTAATATTCCTGCATCCACTTAAGATTCTGAGCGTTTACAGAGCTTATTTTCAAAGGGTATCCCTGATCCTCGGAAAAACGTTTCAGATCATAAAACAAATCCAGATACTTTTCTATTCCTGAATCATCGCATTTGACTCCTGTAGGAAAGGTTATCACGGGCTGTTTGCCGTCAAAGGAACAGCTTATATAAAAATCCTTATAAGAATCTATAAGCGTATTGCTGAGCCTTCTCCACGCAAGATTATTTGCAAAAGAGTATTCACAGCCCCTGAAATCCGAAACTTTAAGACAACTGTTAATCCAGTCACGGTCGGATAACTGTATTTCTCTGAAATTAAACATAAATTTTCACTTTTCTTTCAATAAAGAGCTACGTTTTCAAAAGGTGATTTTCAGCCCTTTATGGATAATGTATTTAACAGCTCGAGTATTTTTTCAGTTATTTCATTTACAGACAGCGGCTTGTTTCCGTCGCTGCATTTAACTATTTTCCATCCAAGCCTGTCCGCCGAATAAAGCGCCGCTTCTCTGCATTTCTTCAAAAAACTGACGTTTGCCTCATGTATATCTTTTTTATGCTCGTCGCCGCTGTATCTTTCAGTCATAAGCTTTTGAGAAATCTCAACATCCATGTCTAGAAAAATAACCATATCCGGTCTTGGAAGCTCAAGTCTGCCATACTCATACCCGCACAGCCAGTCAATATATTCGTTCCAGCAGCTGCGGTCAAGCTTTACCATTTGATAAATACAATTTGAAGTTGTATATCTGGCGGCTAAGATACAAACACCGTCGTTATATTCTTTTTCCCAAAAGCGTTTATAGCTGGCGTATCGATCCACTGCATAAAAGCTTGACGCAGCATAAGCGTTTACACTTTGCGCCTCCGAACCAAAATCACCGTCCAGGTACATTTTAACCAATGCTGACGACGGCTGATCATAATCGGGAAAACTGATCGGTTTTATTTTAACACCCTTTGACTTAAAATATTCCGTAACAAGATTGAACTGCGTGGTCTTTCCGCTGCCGTCCAAGCCTTCCAATACTATAAGCCGCTTTTTATTCTGCATTTTTCAGTTCCTCGTAATATTTGCGGACTTCACTGATTTTTCCGCAGGTCATTTTACCTTCACAGCATTTTCCTTCTCTTACGCAGGCAGGACCGGCATTTTTAAATAATGTCGGCGCAACCCGGCAGCACAGCCTGAGCATTTCAGCTGCTACGCTTCTGATTTCCCACTGCGCCCGGTTACAGCATCTCTGCTTAAAGAAATTATAAAGGCTGCGCGCATTCATCGTTACTACCATTTTTGTGTTCGCCGCGTTGGGAAGAACAAACCTTGCGTCCTCGATAGCTTTTTTCTGAGCTTTATGCTTAGCTGTTTTTTCATCACAGCCTTCAGAAATGAAAGTTTCAAAATGCTTTTTCTTCAGAATATCCGCAAGCTTATTATAGCTGTCTATAGCTGAATCCATCTGCTGATTGAAAATTTCCAAAGCAGTATCATCTGAACTGATTTCAGGAGGAGTAACAAACTGAAAATTAGTCACTTCGACATATCTCTGACTCTGCACGGAAAATGAAGCTATTCTGTGTCTCGTCATTTCGGCAAGAAAAGAACGTGAAACTCCTTCTATTCCAAAAGTAAAAGAGATGTGCTCGATAGGGCTTTCATGTCCGAGAGAAGCCAGCATTTCTATAAAGCTATGTATCTTATCTTCCGTAAGTCCGTCCATAAGAGTATCTATATCGCTGTTGGCATAGCAAAGCTTTGCCGCAGTAGCAATGATCTTCTCAGGATCGGGAGTGTGCGTTATCAGCGTAACCTTCATTTTTATAATCCTCCGTATTATTGCAACATACATTCCAATATGCTTATTATATCATTTTTCTCCCATTTAGTCAATAAAAACAGCAGCGCTTTTTATGGTTTTTGATATAACCTCGAAATGATAACATATTATTTACGAATTTATTCTGTACTGCTTTGTCTTTCATGTTCAGATAGATATACCGAAGGGATTTCCCCTACAATAATCGTTTCGGACACCAAAAATTCATCAGATATCACTATATCGGTAGAATGAAGCGGCAATATGGCTGAAACTTCAGCGGTAACCAATATGGATATTCTATGCTTAGTCTGGTTGATACCCTGAGCTATGAATTCACTGTGTATTTCCGTATCTACCGCGCCTACCTGATGAAGCCTCAGACTCACCTCAGGACCTCTTCCGCTGAAAAAAGTTATACCTGACAAAGTTCCGAGAGGCAGTGAAAGCTCTTTGTTTTCAATTTCTGAAAGTTCGTTATTTACCGACTCTCTTACATTCTTCTGCAGCTCGTTGACTGCTGCACTGTTTGTTTCTATTGAAGTTATTTTACCGTCTGTATCCCGTTTTATTTCTAAATAGCTTCTGTTTTGTTCCGCTTCACGCTGAAGCTGCAATTCAACAGCGTCATTAATAATCTCTGTAGCGGTATTTCTTCCCTTGTATTCGCATATTTCCGCCATATGACGACTCACCTGTCTGTGAAATACAAAAACCAATACTGCCAATATCACAATTAAAGCAAGAATTATATAGGATATTTTAAATGTCTTTGAAGTACTGTACCGGCTCAACAAAATCGCCTCCTCTTGCTTATAATATACAAGAGAAAGCGATTTTGTTAATATAACTGCTAAATTTTGCCTTATTTTGCTTCAACAGCTGCCTTAGCTATTTTTACAATATTATCCGCACACAGACCAAAAGCTTTAAGGAGCTCTGCGGCAGGTCCCGAATAACCGAACTCGTCGTTCACACCTATTTTTATTACCCTGGTAGGGAGATCTGAGCTAAGAACATCGCATACTGCCGAACCAAGCCCGCCTATAACGCTGTGTTCCTCTACAGTAATAACCAGACCTGTTTTCTTTGCTGATTCGATAATGATCTCGGAATCTATAGGCTTTATTGTATGAATATTTATTACCTCCGGACTGATTCCCTGCGCTGCAAGAATATCGGCAGCTTCAAGAGCCTGAGAAACCATAAGTCCTGTAGCAATAATAGAAATGTCAGTCCCCTCTCTCAGCTTTATTCCCTTTCCTAACTCAAATTTATAAGTGCTTTTATCGTTGAATATCGGAGCGGCAAGACGTCCGAATCTCATATAAACCGGACCGTTGTGAAGTATTGCCGCTTCAACCGCAGCTCTGGCTTCAACATCGTCCGCAGGATTTATTACAGTCATGCCGGGGATAGTTCTCATCAGCGCAATATCTTCGTTGCATTGATGTGTTGCTCCGTCCTCTCCCACTGAGATTCCGGCATGAGTAGCACCGATTTTTACATTAAGATGAGGATATCCGATAGAATTTCTTACAATTTCAAAAGCTCTTCCTGCCGCAAACATTGCAAAAGTAGACGCAAAAGGAATTTTTCCCGTAGCGGCAAGACCTGCGGCAACACCCATCATATTAGCTTCGGCGATTCCGCAGTCAAAAAATCTGTCGGGAAACTTCTTCTTGAAAATACCGGTTTTTGTAGCGGCGGCCAGATCGGCGTCCAAAACGTAAAGGTTTTCATATTTATCTCCCAACTCGGCAAGAGCTTCGCCGTAGCTTTCTCTGGTAGCCTTTTTAATTATATCAGCCATAATATCAGCCCTCCAATTCTTTCAGCGCTTGTGTAAGCTCGCCTACTGCCTGTTCATACTGTTCTGCATTAGGTGCGGCACCGTGCCAGGAAACATTGTTCTCCATAAACGAAACACCTTTGCCTTTTACGCTTGTCTGAATAATCGCAACCGGCTGCCCTGCAATTTTTTCAGCTTCGTTAAACGCCCTTTCTATATCGTCAAAATCGTGAGCGTTCATTTTTACGGTGTGCCAGCCGAAAGCTTCAAATTTCTCGGCGATCGGATATGGCGACATAACGTCCTGAATCTTTCCGTCTATCTGAAGACCGTTGTTATCAACTATAGCTACAAGGTTATCCAGATTATAGTGAGCAGCAAACATAGCCGCCTCCCAGACTTGACCTTCCTGTATTTCGCCGTCTCCCAGAATAGTATAGACCTTATAGGTGTTTCCCGAAATTTTACCTGAAAGCGCCATTCCGCAGGCAGCGGATATACCCTGACCCAATGAACCCGACGACATATCCACTCCGGGGATATGGATACACGGATGTCCCTGAAGCAAAGCACCGATATGACGAAGGTTCTTAAGCTCTGAACTGTCAAAAAAGCCTTTCAAAGCAAGAACGGAATACAAGGCCGGAGCAGTGTGACCCTTCGAAAGCACAAGTCTGTCCCGCTCAGGCTCTTCAGGCTTGTCCGGATAGACATTCATCTTTGCAAAGTAAAGATAAGTAAGCAGATCCGCTATTGAAAGAGAACCGCCCGGATGACCCGATTTAGCGTTGAATACACCCTCAAGAATTCCGAGACGAACCTTACAGGCGTTGATTTCAAGCTGTTTTTTAATAGTAGCGTCCATACGATAAACCTCCATATATATTATTTTAACTGAGTCGATATGTAATCTATTACCTCGGCGACAGCGTCTTCTTCGCACGAAACGTCAAGAACGATATCTGCGGCAGCCTTCACGTCTTTCGACGAATTAGAGGGACACACGCCCACATCGGCATATCTGATCATTTCAATATCATTGTTGAAATCTCCTACCGCTACAAAAGTATAATCCTCCATACCGCATATTTTTCTCATATGTTCAAGCGCCGAGCCTTTGGAAATATTCTGTGGAAGCATTTCATAATATTGTGGAGCCGATATAACAAAATCAACATCGTTAAAACCGCTTTTTTCAGTATAATCAATAAGATTGCCTAATTTATCGGGAATGTTTGTAAATAACACCTTGTACCAATTATCCGGGATATTATCCACATTGCATAGAATAGGATCAACTTTGCAGATCTCACAATGTTTCCATTCCATCTCAGACATTTGAGGAACATAAACTCCGTCAAGCAGCAAAACTTCACATCCGACATCGGGATTGTCTTTCAGAATTTTTCGTGTAAAGTCTCTTGCCTTTTCAGGTAAATAAACATCATATATCTGCTTTTTCTTTTGAATATCATATACCATGCCGCCATTACACATTATGATAGGACAATTTACTGTAAAATCGTTGAAATACTGCTGAGAAGCCTGAAGCGACCGTCCTGTTGCAATTGAAAACTTTCCCCCAGCCTTTTGAAAATGTTCTACCGCCTGTAGATTTTTAAAACTGGGTTTTTTACTTGCAGGAAGAAAAGTTCCGTCCATATCGGTAATAAGCAATACCTTTTTTATATCCTCAAACATAAAGATAAACCTCTCTTATGCCTTTAATTTTTTCAACACATCTAAAAAATAATCCGGCAGTTCACTGTCAAATTCCATATACTCTTTTGTCGACGGATGGATAAAGCCTATTTTTTTAGCATGAAGGCACTGACCATCCAGTCCTTTAAAAGGTTTTCCATATACGCTGTCGCCTAAAACAGGATTACCTATGTAAGCGGAATGAACTCTTATCTGATGAGTTCTGCCGGTTTCAAGACGAAATTTAAGCATTGAATACTGACCGAATTCCTCTATGACCTCATAGTGAGTAACAGCGCGCTTTGAATTTTGTTGGGTAACGCACATTTTTTTTCGGTCATATTTGCTTCTGCCTATCGGCGCGTCCACCGTTCCGGAAGGCTCTTTAAATCTTCCGCAGTTTACTGCTCTATATTCCCTTGTAAAGCTATGAAGCTTTATCTGTTCTGCCAGTATATTATGAGCCGCGTCGTTTTTTGCAATTATAAGCAATCCGCTTGTCAACTTATCTATACGGTGAACGATACCCGGTCTGATGACCCCGTTTATGCCGGACAGCCTTCCCTTACAATGGTAAAGCAACGCATTAACAAGAGTTCCGTCGGGATTTCCTGCGGCGGGATGAACTACCATTCCTTTAGGCTTGTTGACCACCAGCAGATCGTCGTCCTCATAAACTATATCTATAGGAATATTCTGCGGTTTAGCTTCCAGCGGTTCGGGTTCGGGGATAATTACAACTACATGATCCGAATTTTTAAGCTTATAATTCTTGTTTACAGGTTTTTCATTGACGAAAACACTGTTATTTTCAATAAGCTTCTGAAGTCCTGAACGTGTTAATCCCATTTCATGACCGCACAGCCATTTATCAATTCTGTTTCCCTCATCATCCTGTTTAATATGAAACTCAAGCTTGTTCATCGTTATCTGCCTTTTCGGTTTCCGATTCCGAAGATTTATTTTTTTGACCCTTTCCTTCTATAAAAATTATATAAATGCAAAATAAAGCAGCGCCGATCACAACGCATATATCTGCAAAATTAAAAATCGGAAAATCAACCGGCTCAAATAAAATGTAATCAACAACTTCCTTGATTCGTATTCTGTCGATCAGGTTTCCTATCCCACCTGCAATAATAAGCGACAATGACACCAGCTGCAGCTTACTGCCGTTGCGTTTTCTGTACATATACACAAGTGCAGCAATAATAACAGCAACAGGTAGTCCTATCAGAAACCATGTCTTACCCGACATCATGCTCCATGCCGCTCCGTCGTTGGTTATGTGAGTTAAGCTGAAAATGTCATGTGAACCGAATTTTATCACCTTGATTATTTCACCTATCTCAATATTTTTTACAACAGCAAATTTGATCAGCTGATCTATTGCGGTCAAAACCGCAATTATAACAAGCGAAATAATAAACATTTTTCCTCATTTCCCCGCCTAACTCAAAGCGGTAAATATTAAAGCTTATATCTGGTTGTTAAATACCCAAAAGGCTCTGCAGTTACAGAGCCTTGGAGCAGAATTATTCTACAACATTACAGCATCTTTCACAAAGAGTAGGATGCTCTGCATTTTTTCCGACATAATCTGAATAAACCCAGCATCTCTCACATTTTCCGCCTCCGGCTTTTGAAACGGTAAAGGAAACGCCTTCAAGATCACCATTATATTCGCCGCTATCAACGCCTTCAAATACTTCAACCTTTGATACAATCATCAATGCAGGCAACTCTTCCTTAATAGCGCATATATCCGAATAAAGCTCCCCGTCTGCAAAAATATGAACATCAGCTTCCAGTGAGGCTCCGATAACCTTATCGGCACGTTTGATTTCAAGCGCTTTCTTAGCGTCCTCACGAATTGCAGCAATAAGATTCCATTTCTTTGAAAATTCAGCAGTGGGGGTAAGACCGCTTTTCTTCGGCATATCGTTAAGGAAAATACTCTCAGCATTGTCTTCTGACGAATGAGGCATATAAGACCATATCTCATCTGCAGTAAACGAAAGAATCGGAGCAACAAGCCTTGCAATTGCAGAAAGAATCCTGTAAATCACAGTCTGTGCCGCACGCCTTTCCACAGAATCGGGTCTTTCACAGTAAAGCCTGTCCTTAAGAATATCAAGATAAAAATTAGACATATCAATAACGCAGAAATTATGAATTGCATGAAATACTATATGATAATCAAACGCTTCATACGCTGTGTTAACCTTATCAATAAGCTCATCAAGCTTAAGCAAAGCCCATTTGTCAATTTCGTACAGTTTATCGTCCGAAACGCCGTCTCTGTCAATATCAAATCCTCCTTGATTGGAGAGATTTCCTAAAATAAATCTAGCAGTATTGCGTATTTTTTTATATGCGTCGGAAAGCTGGCCAAGAATATCTTTGGAAATTCTGATATCGGAGTGATAATCGGAAGAAGCGACCCAAAGTCTCAGAATATCAGCCCCGTATTTATCTGTGATTTCCGCGGGCTCAATACCATTTCCAAGAGATTTGTGCATTGTCTTGCCCTGACCGTCTACGACCCAGCCATGAGTGCAGACGCTTTTATAGGGAGCGTGACCGTTGCAAACAACGGATGTAAGAAGCGATGACTGAAACCATCCTCTGTACTGATCGGCGCCTTCAAGGTACAGATCAGCGGGCGAACGCAGATTATCACGCTCTTCAAGCACAGCGGCATGAGTAACTCCGCTGTCAAACCACACGTCCATTATATCCATTTCTTTTGTGAAGCTGCCGCAGCCGCATTCACATCTAACACTCTCAGGAATAATTTCCGTTAAATCGTGAGTATACCATGCGTCAGAGCCTTCTTTTCTGAAAAGTTCAGAAATAGCATTTATTGTTTCCTCCGTTACTACGGGCTTTCCGCAGTCATTGCAATAAATGATCGGAATAGGAACGCCCCACGTTCTCTGACGTGAAATACACCAGTCAGAACGGTCACGAACCATTCCCTTGATTCGTTCCTCGCCCCATCCTGGAATCCAGTTAACTTCTTCTATAGCTTTAACAGCCTCGTCCTTGAAATCGTTTATTGAACAGAACCACTGCTCGGTAGCTCTGAACAGAATGGGCGACTTGCATCTCCAGCAATGCGGATACTGGTGAACGATTCTTTCGGTAGCAAACATTGCCCCGGTTTCAACCAGATGCTTTCCGATTGCCTTATTGGCTT
>ULOG01033539.1_pt1 | contig 9505 bp, 8 predicted proteins | sample 1952401 | NCBI WGS metagenome assembly ULOG01 (sample SAMEA4835598, study PRJEB28245) | human gut metagenome | biome: gut microbiome; material: fecal sample | place: Denmark | collected 2008
GCGGAAAAGGAATTCATCACGGCGAAGGATCTGGCCGACAAGCCGGTTATTCTTCCCAGAAGAAACAGCGTGAAAAATGAAATTGCCAGCTGGTTCGGAGATTATTACAGGGACCTTAACGTGCTCTTTACAAGCAATCTTGCTACCAACGGAGCGATCATGGTTTCAAAAGGGCTTGGATACTCTCTTGTAGTGGAGGGCTCCGTTTCCTTGTGGGACAGGGAAAAAATCGCAGCCAGACCTTTGCATCCCGAGATATCGGTAGGAAGCGTGATCGCCTGGAAACGCAGTCAGCCGTTCAGTCCTGCAGTCACGAGGTTTATTGAACACATAAGAAAAAGCCTTGCAGACGCTTCGGATTAATGCCGGATAAGCATAATTTCCTATGAAAACTAAGTATTGGACATTGAGATGAATATACGATATAATTTAAGTGTAATCAGAAAATGATTGCACTTATTTTATATCCGGCTGTAAAATTATCAATATTTTTGCGGTATTGCCTAAAGCCACAGGCCGCGAAATTACTATCGCTATGGACTTATACAACAGGCTGTCTATTTTATTTAAGGAGATATAGATATGAACGGAAAATTCAATGAACAGGAGCTGAAAGATATGATAAATTCGCTTGACGAATCCGAAGGATCGGCAGAAGAAAAAATCCGCAGGCTTCGCTGTATGCGCTGCGGGCTTCTTGACGAGATCCATGAAAAGCAGCAGCTTCTGGATAAGGTGGATTATATCATATGCAAGCTTAAAAAAGGTGCGTCATAATTAGAAAAGCTTGTGTTATATGCCGCATTACAGCGGTCTATGACGTTAAAGCAAAGTAGATTGAAAAAATATATCCGGCTTCATGCGGTAATTAAATAGAAAGAAAGGATCTGATATTATGAAAAAATTTTTAGCGGCAGTTATTGCATTTACAGCGCTTGCAATGACAGCATGCGGCGGTTCGTCAGATGAAAACGGAGCTGCGTCCGACGGCAGACAGAAAAGGACCGACGCCGCAAGTTCAGCCGGCAGCGTCAGTGAAAACAGTTCGGAAAATATTTCAGAAAACTCAGATACAGAAACTTCCGATGACGCAGCCGAAGCCGAGCAGGAGGAAAAGGAAGATTCAAAAATATTGATAGCATATTTTTCGCTCGGCGAGAACAACGGCCTATCGGACGATGTTGACGCTGACGCAAGCGCAAGCGTTGCTGTGGTCAACGGAAACGTAAGCGGAAATACCGGCGTTATTGCCGACTATATCCGTCAGGCAACGGGCGGAGATACCTTCTCGATTCTTACGGAATATTATTACCCCGAAAATTACGACGAAACTCTGACGGTAGCGCAGCAGGAAATCGAAAACGGGGAACGCCCAGTACTTGCAAGCCATATTGACAATCTTGACGAATATGACACGATTTTTATAGGCTTCCCGAACTGGTGGTACGGATTGCCTGCGCCTATGGACAGCTTCTTTGAAGAGTATGATTTTTCCGGCAAAACGATCATTCCGTTTGTAACCTCCGGCGGAAGCGGATTTTCCGATACTATCGAGGAAATAAAGGCTTATGAGCCGAATGCCAGCGTGCTTGACGGTCTGGCAATTTACTATACTGACGTCAGTGACGCACAGAGCGAGGTCAACGAATGGATCGCAGGGCTTGAATTATAAAGCATCTATTCAGTTAAAGTTAAGGCAATACCACGCTATCATTGTGCGCAGATAGATTTTTCCGTATAGCATGACGGAAAATATGCAAACAGATTGTGCGTAAATCAGCTGCGGTATTGCCTAAATATAAATACAACCAAGGAGATTCAGGTATATGAAAATTCTATTTGTCCTTGCTGCCGTCTTGTTCGTAATAATTATACTTGTTATTATACCTGTTATGATTGAAGAGCGGTTTCATATAATGGAACGCAGACATAATAAGTGGATTGAATATTACAATGAAAACGGGTAAGAATTATTAATCAAACGTCGCGAAACAAAAAAAGGATAAATCAAGTACGGTTACGCCGCCCGAAAGCCGATAAACTTGCAAAGGACGGACTTCACGCAGTTATGGCTCCGGATGCTGCGGAAATACCGATAGTCGCTGCTGCCGCATACTGAAAGCGCATTTCGGATCCCGTACGGGACAAACAATTGCCCTCGTAAACGAGTATTGCACCGTTTACAAGGGTTTGTTTTTTACCCGTCATATTAACTTTTGTTTTTAAAAATCAAATATTTTATATTCAGCCCGCAGAAATTAATTTTTGCGGACTTTTTAATTTATGCAAAAATCCGTTTAAGGAGAATACCAACTTATACAGAGGCTAAAGGTCGCTCAAATCTTAATGCGATCTTAATACGAAAACCAACTGCTTTATACCCTCTTAATAAGATGAAATGTAATATAATGATTGAAAATAAAAAAACAAAGGAGCAACTGTATGTCTGAACTTATACATAAACAGAGGCATTTAACCTCATTTCAAATAATTATATTAGGATTTGCAGGTGTGATATTATTCGGAGCATTTCTCTTAATGCTCCCCATTTCATCTGAAAGCGGTGTTGTAACGCCTTTCAATGAAGCGCTGTTCACTTCAACTTCCGCCGTATGCGTCACCGGTCTGATCGTACAGGATACGGGTACATACTGGTCTGCATTCGGTCAGGCGGTCATTATTATCCTTATCCAAATCGGAGGATTGGGAGTTGTAACGGCAGCGGCAGCCTTTGCTTTGCTCTCCGGCAAAAAGATATCTCTTATGCAGAGAAGCACTATGCAGGAAGCCATCGCCGCGCCTAAGGTAGGAGGAATAGTTCGGCTGACAGGTTTTATATTAAAGGTTACTTTTCTTATCGAACTGATCGGTGCTCTTGCTATGATGCCGATTTTCTGTAAGGACTTCGGCGTTAAAGGAATATGGATGGCGGTATTCCATTCCATTTCCGCATTCTGCAACGCAGGCTTTGATATAATGGGAACTCCCGATTCGCTTTATCCGTCGCTTACATCATATGCGGGCAATCCTGTAATCAATATTACTATAATGCTTCTGATAATAGTTGGCGGTATCGGTTTTCTTACCTGGGAAGATATCTGCACAAATAAATACCACCTAAAGCGTTACCGTATGCAGAGTAAGGTAATTCTTGTAACGACACTGCTGCTGATAATAATCCCCGCTTTGTTCTTTTTCCGCGAATTTTCAGATCTGCCTATGGAAGAAAGAATATTGAGCTCCTTCTTTCAGTCAGTCACACCCAGAACTGCAGGATTCAACACTGTAAACCTGGCGGCAATAACCGGAACAGGTCAGGCAATTATGATAGTTCTTATGCTCATAGGCGGTTCTCCCGGTTCTACCGCAGGAGGTATGAAAACAACTACCTTTGCAGTGCTTATTGCAAACGCCTTTGCTATATTCCGCCGTGAAAAGGACGCACAGCTGTTCGGCCGCAGAATCGACGGCGGCGTAATCAAAAACGCAGCAACTGTTCTGATAATGTACATAATGCTGTTCTTCAGCGGCGGTCTGATTATCAGCGTAGTCGAAGGACTACCGATAGGAACCTGCCTTTACGAAACAGCGTCGGCGGTAGGCACAGTCGGGCTTACGCTTGGGATCACGCCGGAGCTTGGTATTATATCACAGTGCATTCTGATAATCCTTATGTTTCTAGGCAGAGTCGGCAGTTTAACTCTTATCTATGCAGTGCTCTCCGGAACGAAGAATACAAATCTTTCAAAACTGCCTCAGGAAAGAATAACCGTAGGTTAAAGGAGAATATACTATGAAGCTTGTACTCGGAGAATACAGGGCTCTGCAAAAATGCTTACGGCTATGAACGCCGCCAAAAATATCACACCCTGCATATTTTTTGCTTGGAACATATTTACACAACCGCTTTGCAGATATAGTCACAGATGGTCATTAGAAAACAATACGGCTATACAGATTTTCCGGATTGATAATAATCGGTAGATTATTTCATAAATCTGTGATATAATATACTTGAGATAATAACATACATAGCCATGATATGAACAGGTTTATACAGAGGTCATTTCATGGTGCTGTCTCAAAATGAAAAGGCGGTGATGCAGATGAAAAACGAAAAGGCGCTCGAAAATAAATCAGCCGGCGAACATACCCTTGTCTGTTTGTCTGCATCGCCTTCCAATGCAAAGATCGTACGTACTGCCGCAAAAATGGCAAAAGCTTTCGGCGGCGCCCTTACGGCTCTATATGTGCATACACCCGACTCGGACAGAATGACCGATGCCGATAAAAGGCGGCTGCAAAATCATATCTGCCTTGCCGAACAGTTGGGAGCCGATATTGCTACCGTTTACGGCGAGGACGTTTCCTTTCAGATCGCAGAATTTGCAAGGCTGTCCGACGTCACAAAAATTGTAATAGGCAGAAGCAGCATAAAACGACGCCATTTTTGGAGCAAGCCGACGCTTACAGAAAAGCTTACCGAAATTGCGCCCAACTTAGATATTCATATTATTCCGGACTCGGCGGCAGATAACAAATACCGCGTTAAGAAAAAAATATCCTCCAATCAGTTCCTGCCTAATATGAAGGATATGATAATCACAATCATTATCCTTGCCGCTGTGACGATAATCGGTTGGGTGTTCCTTAAGCTCGGCTTTACCGAATCCAATATAATTACGGTCTATATTCTCGGTGTTCTGCTGACTTCGATTTTTACAAGAGGATACGCTTGCAGTGCTATAAGCTCCATATTAAGCGTAATTCTGTTTAACTTTTTCCTTACAAAGCCAAGACTGACATTCCACGCTTATGATTCGGGTTATCCGGTTACTTTCGCTATTATGCTTGCCGCATCCGTTATTACCGGAACTCTTGCTTCAAAGCTGAAGTATCACGCAAAGCTGTCTGCCCAGGCGGCTTTCAGAATAAAGGTAATGTTCGACACCAACCAGCTGCTTCAAAAGGCTCAGGACGATAACGCTATTATCAATATCACGGCAGGTCAGCTTGTGAAACTGCTTGACCGGGATGTTATTGTCTATCCTGAAATTAACGGTAAGCTCTCCAAAGGCTATCTATTTACGGTAACGCCCGAAACTGAAAACAAAATCTTTTTTACCGGCAAGGAAAAAGCTGCCGCCGAATGGGTTTTCAAAAACAAAAAGCGTGCCGGCGCCACTGCCGACACGTTTAAAAGTGCTGAGTGCTTATATCTTGCTATCCGTATCAACAACAAGGTTTACGGCGTTGTAGGCATACATATAAGCGGCAAACCCCTCGATTCCTTTGAAAACAGCGTGCTGCTTTCAATACTCGGCGAATGTGCACTGGCAATAGAAAACAGCCGTAATGCAAAAGAAAAGGAATCGGCGGCGGTTCTTGCTAAAAATGAACAGCTCAGAGCAAATCTGCTTCGTGCAATTTCCCATGACCTGCGTACACCGCTGACCTCTATCTCAGGCAACGCCAGCAATCTGATGTCAAACTATGATAAACTGGATGATGAAATGAGAATGCAGATCTTTACCGACATTTTCAATGACTCTCAATGGCTTATCAGTCTTGTGGAAAATCTGCTGTCGGTCACACGCATTGAAGAAGGCAGAATGAACTTTAATATGTCCGTTGAACTTATGGATGAAGTGATCGAAGAAGCAATGCGGCATATCAACCGCAAAAGCACAGAGCATAACATTTCCGTAGAATACAAGGATGAACTGATACTTGCACGGATGGACGCAAGGCTTATTATTCAGGTCATTATAAATATAGTGGATAATGCAATCAAATATACTCCTGCCGGATCGGAGATCAGAATAACGGCAGAGAAAAAAGAGAATACCGTATCGGTCAGAATTTCTGACAATGGTGCCGGTATTCCCGATAGCATTAAGCCCCGTGTATTTGAAATGTTTTTCACAGGCGAAAGCACAATTGCCGACAACCGCCGAAGTCTCGGACTCGGACTTTCTCTTTGTAAATCTATTATAAATGCTCACGGCGGTGAAATTACACTGACGGATAATACGCCGCACGGCTCTGTTTTTACTTTTACTTTACCGTCAGGCGAGGTGAATATAAATGAATAAAGCTCTTATTCTTGTGGTAGAGGATGACGCTCCGGTTCGCAATCTTATTACCACTACATTGAAAACTCACGAATATAAATATATTGTTGCACCTAACGGTGAAAGCGCCGTTATGGAGGCATCTTCCCATAACCCGGATATTATTCTCCTTGATTTAGGGCTGCCTGACATTGATGGCGTAGAGGTTATCAAGCGCATCCGCACTTGGTCGAATGTACCGATCATCGTAATCAGTGCAAGAAGCGAGGACAGCGACAAAATTGAAGCTCTCGATTCCGGTGCGGACGATTATCTGACAAAGCCTTTTTCTGTAGAAGAACTGCTTGCAAGGCTCCGTGTAACGCAACGCCGTCTCGCCATTATCCATACTGACGCAGCGGCTAACGAATCCGTATTCACAAACGGCAAACTAAAGGTCGATTTTGCCGCAGGCTGTGCCTATCTCAACGGCAGCGAACTGCATCTGACGCCTATTGAATACAAATTGTTATGCCTTATGGCAAAAAACGTAGGCAAGGTGCTGACTCACACCTATATTACCCAAAAAGTATGGGGAAGCAACTGGGAAAACGATGTGGCGTCCTTACGTGTATTTATGGCGACTCTCCGAAAAAAGATTGAATCCGAACCGGGTTCGCCTCAGTATATTCAGACGCACATAGGCGTCGGATACCGAATGATGAAAGTCGAATAGAATTTCATGACCCGGCAAAAAGCCGGCTTCATCAAAACTTGCTTCCGCAAGATTCCAACAAAGCCGGCAAACCGATATTGCCTTATATTGTTATCTTTTTTCAGCGTCAGGAAGCTTCAAACTGAGAGTTATAAAGTTCGGCATAGAATCCGTTCTGCTTTATAAGCTCCTCGTGATTTCCCTGCTCTATTATATCACCGTCTTTCATCACAAGAATAAGGTCGGCATCGCGTATTGTAGAAAGCCTATGCGCTATTATAAAGCTTGTTCTGCCTTTCATAAGATTGTCCATGGCTTTCTGTATCTGTATTTCGGTTCTGGTATCGACCGAAGAAGTCGCCTCGTCCAGAATAAGGATTTTATTATCGGCAAGAATAGCTCTGGCTATGGTGAGCAGCTGCTTCTGACCCTGAGAAACGTTGGACGCTTCCTCGTTCAATTCCATATTGTAGCCGCCGGGCAGGGTCTGGATAAAATGATGAACGTGAGCAGCCTTAGCAGCCTCTATTACTTCCTCATCAGTTGCTTCAAGCTTACCGTAACGGATATTTTCCATTATCGTGCTTTTGAACAGCCATGTGTCCTGAAGCACCATTCCGAACGCTTCTCTCAGCTCGCTTCGGTCAAAATCCTTTATGTCGTAGCCGTCAATTTTGATTTTTCCGCCGTTAAGATCGTAAAATCTCATAAGCAGCTTGACCATTGTAGTTTTTCCTGCTCCGGTAGGACCTACGATGGCGATTTTCTGTCCCTGCTTTACCTTTGCCGAGAAATCGCTTATTATTATTTTATCCGGATTATAGCCGAATTTTACGTTTTCAAATTCAACATTGCCTTTAACGTCGGAAATCGAAACGGGAGCGTGATTTTCCGCTTTCTGCTGCTCCTCTGGCTCCTCAAGGAATTCAAATATTCTTTCGGCAGCTGCGGACGTTGTCTGCAGCATGCTTGAAACCTGCGCCATCTGCTGTATTGGCTGGGTAAACTGCCTTACATACTGAATAAACGCCTGAATATCTCCCACTTTTATTGAACCTTTCATTGCAAGGAAAGCTCCGTATACCGCTACTCCCACATAGCCGAGATTTCCCACGAACTGCATTATCGGCATCATTATTCCCGAAATAAACTGCGACTTCCACGCGGAATTGTAAAGCACATGATTTGCCTTGTCAAACTCATCAGCTGCAGCGTCCTCCCGGTTAAACGCCTTTATAACCGTATGTCCGCTGTAAATCTCCTCTACCTGACCGTTTACATGACCAAGATATTCCTGCTGCTGCTGAAAATATCTTTGAGATTTTTTTACTACTATTCCTACAAGAGCAGCGGATACAGGCAGTATTACCAGCGCTATTACCGTCATCGCCGGGCTTATGGAAAGCATCATCACCAGTATTCCTATTATAAGCGTGATTGACGTTATAAGCTGCGTAATAGACTGGTTGAGGCTCTGGGACAGCATATCCACATCGTTTGTTACCCGCGAAAGCACTTCTCCGTGAGTTCTGGTATCAAAATAATTCATTGGCATACGGCTTATCTTCTCGCTGATATCCTTTCTCATTTTGTAAGATACCTTCTGAGAAATTCCCGTCATGATCCAGCCCTGAATAAACTGCAGCACCGCCGAAAGGCAGTAAAGCCCCAGCAGAATAAGAAGGATCCTTGCAATTTTCTCAAAATTGATACCGCCTGTTCCGCCTATTTTTGCCACAAGTCCGTCGAAAAGCTCGTTGGTTGCGTGTCCGAGGATTTTAGGACCGAGAATATTAAATACCGTTCCGCCTATTGCAAATATGATCACGGCAATAATTCTGAACCTGAACTGAACCATATATTTTATAAGCTTTGAAGCAGAGCCTTTGAAATCCTTCGGCTTTTCTCCCGCCATCATCGGACCGTGCCCCATAGGACCACGGCGTCTGGGCGTCTGCTTTGTCATTTCAGCCATTTAAATCCCCTCCTTTTCCGTAAGCCTTGCAGCTTCCAGCTGTTCATTATATTCCTTTTCGGAAAGCTGTGATTTAACTATCTGCCTGTATACCTCACAGTTAAGCAGCAGCTGCGAATGATTTCCTGTTCCGGCTATCCTGCCTTCGTCAAGAACTATTATTTTATCAGCGTTTAAAATAGTCACTATTCGCTGCGCCACAATAATCACGGTTTTGTCCTCTACCTTTGAAGCCAGTGCTTTTCTCAGCTTTACGTCTGTCTTATAGTCCAAAGCCGAGAACGAATCGTCGAATATATATATCTGAGGATCTTTCGCAATGGCTCTTGCGATTGAGAGCCGCTGCTTCTGCCCGCCGGAAACGTTTGATCCGCCCTGAGCAATATGAGAAGCATACCTGTCCGGTTTTTCATTTATAAACTCAGAAGCCTGAGCGATCTCTGCCGCCTGCTCAATTCTGCTCTCGGGAGCGTCCTGGAATCCGAAGCGCAGGTTGCTGTCTATATCGCCCGAGAAAAGCACTCCCTTCTGCGGAACAAAGCCTATGCTTTCTCTGAGATTATGCTGGGTATAATCCTTAACGTCCGTTCCGTCAATAAGCAGCTCTCCGCCGCTTATATCGTAAAACCTCGGAATAAGATTTATAAGCGTGGATTTTCCGCTTCCGGTGCTTCCGATTATTGCAGTGGTTTCTCCGGGTTCTGCGGTAAAGTCGATATCATGAAGCACGTCCTCGTCAGCTCCCGGATATCTGAAATCAAC
>ULOG01034675.1_pt1 | contig 9446 bp, 8 predicted proteins | sample 1952401 | NCBI WGS metagenome assembly ULOG01 (sample SAMEA4835598, study PRJEB28245) | human gut metagenome | biome: gut microbiome; material: fecal sample | place: Denmark | collected 2008
GGCTGATATTCAGCTGCTCCGCCAGAATCTGACGGTCACCGGCTGCCTGATTCAGCATATAAATGAAGTCGCTGTTCTCAAAAATGTTCGTCACTTCGCGGGAAGAAAGCAGGTCTTTTACGTTCTGGGTAATGCCGGTGGGAATACCGCCCCATTTACGGAATCGCTTCCAGATTTCCACGCTGTAAGCCGCTGTCTGCTCTTCTTTCAAAAGCAGATGGAACTCGTCCATATAGTAGCGGGTGGCTTTACCGGCATTACGGTTGGCGGTCACACGCCCCCAGACCTGATCCTGCACCACCAGCATACCGATCTTTTTCAGCTGCTTGCCCAGCTCCTTGATGTCATAGCAGACCAGCCGGTTATTGATATCTACGTTGGTGCGGTGGTTAAACAGGTTTAGAGAACCGGTCACATAGATTTCCAGTGCTGTTGCCACATGGTGTGCTTCCTTTTCATCCTGCCGGAGCAGTGCCTCATACAAGTCCTGCAACACCGGCATATTCTCCGGCACCGGGTTCTCAAAATAGGTCTGGTAAATCTGATGAACACAGCGGTCAATGACCGTCTTTTCTACCGGCTGCAAGCCTTCTTTGCCGCCCACGATCAGCTCGCACAGTGACAGGATGAAATCTGCTTTCAGGGCAATCGGATTATCCTCTTCTGAATAATTCGCATTGATGTCCATCGGATTGATATACTGCGTGCTGGAAGGGCTGATCTTAATGACCTGCCCCTCAAATTTCTGCACCAGAGCCGTGTACTCGGCTTCCGGATCGCACACAATTACATCGTCATCCGTCACCAGGAACGCATTGGCGATTTCTCTCTTGGCAGAGAAGGATTTACCGGAACCGGGAGTACCCAGAATCAGCCCGTTGGGGTTTTTGAGTTTTTTCCGGTCAACCATAATCAGGTTGTTGGACAAAGCATTCAGCCCATAGTACAGAGCCTCTTTCCCGGTCTGAAACAGCTCCTGGGTGGTAAAAGGCACGAAAATCGCCGTACTGCTGGTAGTCATGCTGCGCTGAATCTCAATCAGGTTCTGTGCCAGCGGCAGGCAGCTCATCAGCCCCTGCTCCTGCTGAAAGTCCAGACGGCGCAGGTTGCAGTTGTACTTCTGTGCGATGCTGGAAGCCTGAAACACATTGGTTTCCAGCTCCTGCTCCGTCTCGCCGGTGTTCATCACCAGGAAGGTCAGCAGGAACATACGCTCATTCTGGCTCTGCAATTCCTTCAGCAGTGCCTTTGCGTCCTTGCCGTAAGTTGCCAAATCGGACGGAATGATGTCCATATCGTATCCGGAACGGACAGCTTTCTTCTGTTCCTCAATCTTGGAACGATCCAGCTCCGTAATGGTGTGCTTGATGGACTTGATTGCTTTGTTCTGGTCTACCGACTGAATGTGCATGGTCACAATCTGGCTGGACTCCATATCCAGAAAATCCTTCAGCAGCTGATCCGACAGGTCGGAAGCCGTTATCTGGAGATAGGACATGGAGCCATACATCCCACCCATCTGAAAAATACGGTTCTTCGGAAAGGCAAAACCGGTCGGTGCAATAAAGTCCTTTACCGACAGCCCGCTCTCCGGCAGCCACTTCCAATCGAAATTGAATCGGTCATGGTCACCCATGTGGAACATATCGTGCATCAGATGAAGCCGTTCCTTGCCGTTGAGCACTTTTGCCCGGACACCCAAGCGTTTGAAGTTGTTCATCAGGTCGATCTCGATGTGAATAAGCCTCGGCTTTGCCTGTTTCATGGATTCCGCCTCAATGCCAAATGTCAGATACTTCGTCTTGGTCAGGCCGTTGTTGCCCTGGGCAAGCTGACGGCGGAGCATGGTGCTGTACTCCGTGCGCACCGGATTGAAATGATCCTTCTGGTACGGAATACGCACCATCTTCTCAAAATTCGAGGCATCCGTAGCCATATTCATAAAAGAAAGCTCAAAACGGATGCTGGAATCAAAGAAGTTCAGGAAGCTGCACCATTCCTCAAAGATAGCCGTCTGATCTTCCTGTTGTGCCAGCTGGTAATTGATATCCTGAAACTGGATGGTTTTGGTGTAGTAGTTATCCGTCACACGGCAGATACCATCCGGGAACATCCGCTGAAAGGGAATGCTATCCTGAGCTGAGTGCGGAACCGTGCTGTCACCCCTTGCACGGTCGATCACCGTCTGCACCTGTTTTTGCTCTGCGGCTGACAGATGAGACGGCATTCGGATGTCATCCTGCTTTTTATTCTTCGCTGTCAGCTTTTCGAGAATTTTGAACAATGCGATTTACCTCCATTTCCACGTCTGCCTGCTGAACCAGCAGTGCATAGTAATTTTTTGTTTTGTAAGGCCGCGTTTTGGGCCGCTTGAACTTTGCCTCATAGAAATGCTTTGCCACCACTTCCAGCGGCTGACCGTCTTTCTCATACATGGCAAGAAAGAAAAGCGGCAGCATCACTGCCATCATGCCAAGTGCAGCAAGGCTCAGATTCCCGCTGGATTTGAGCAAAAAGAAAACCGGAACGCCAATCAGCGCACCGGCTCCGAAGCAGAGAATCTGCCGTTTGGTCAGGTTCATAAAGACCTTGGTTTTGACCTTTGAAAGGTCTCGCGGCACAGAAATATAAGATGCCATGAATCATTCCTCCTTCCTTAGTGTGCTGCAAACACGGATTTCGCGAGGCTTCCCGTCTTAAAGAGCGTAAATGCCAGCAAAACCGTATAGCCCATAACGCCCCAAATGCTGCTGATGATGTTATCCGAAAAGGACAGGTTCTGAATCAGAACTGCGTAGATGCCTACACAGATCATGATAAGAAACCCCTGGAATCCCAGTGCAAACAAGGAGCGCAGATAGTTTTGACCGGTATGGCTCTGCTCATGGTTTCCAAAGGTTGCGAACGGAATCGGCGCAAGGCTCACCATGAGATATATTTCCACCATTCGGCCATACACGATGACAAAGATGATAGCCGACAACGCCAGCATCGTGACCTGAACCACAAAGGTCTGCAAATACAGTCCCAGCAGCGGTCCTAAGTCCATCCCTTCCAGCGTGGCCTGCATTGCTGTCAGGGTCGCATCGCTGACGGACGTACTGCCGGAAATCAGCCCGCCGCTTCGGGAGATCACTTGCTGCGCCACATCAAAGACAGCCATCGTGATATTGAATGTGTTCGAGATCAGGGTCACTGCCAGAAAGGTCTTAAAGACCCATTTGAAAAATGTCCAAGTCTCAAAATTTGCCAGATTGTTATGCTCGATGAGCATCTGGATCAGCTCATAACAGGCGATGAAAGTCAGCACCATTCCGGCAATGGGCAGGATCACGGATTCCGAGATGTTGCGGATCATAGAAAAAACCGCAGGTGAAAAGTTCGCCGGTGTGGTTCCCACATCGCCTGCGATCTGTCCAACCTGCTGGTTGACCGAATCGAACATCCCTGAAAGATTTCCCATGATACCGCTGATGATCATGCTCTTGAGCCAATCTGTGATCTGTTCAAGGATACTCTGCATGAGCCGCCTCCTTCCTTACGCGAACACGCCGAACAGCTTCGCCATCCGGGACAGAAGCATAAACAGCTGTGAGAAAAGAGACAGTGCCGATGCAGTTGTAGTAAGAAACGCCATAGATTTGTCCTCCTGTAACTTGTCCGGCCTATCAGCCGGTGCGATTCTAAACTGCGGTTCTGCGCCTTACTTCCAACATGTGCACCTGCCAGAGAGCGCAGAAAATAGCCAGCTGCGGAGATTGCCTGCACCTGACTATGTAACAGGCAGCTTTCGCCGCCCGGTCGGAATCTTCGCTCCGACAGCCTTTGCTTAACCGAACAGACCGGAAAGCAGCGGCACCAGAGTCGTGCCGATCAGTGCCACGCCACCGCCAGCCATCAGCTGCTTCATGCCCTGAGACTTGGCACCAGGGTTGTCATTGCCGTAGCCTTCCAGCAGGTTGATAGCTCCCCAGATGCCAAGACCGGCACCCAGTGCGATGACGAGAGTCTGAAGAACGGTTACTGCGCTGTTGAAAAATGCCATAAATGTGTACCTCCTTGTACGATGCGCCCTTATAGGCTGATGAATAGTGATTTTCCATCTGCATGTGCACCTGCAAATGGGCAAACATATAGCCAGATTTCCAATCCCAATCAGAAACCTGGCTATGTAAAGAGGCGGCAGCTCGCCGCCCCTTATCTTATTCTGTTGCCAGCAGCGTACCCATGACATCTTCGTCACCGGAACAAACTTACTTGGCATGATCTGCGTCAACCACTTCATACTTATCACCGGGCTTGAGCTTCAGCCGATGGTCAAGAAAAGCCTCGATGCTGAACGTGTTTTTCTTATCAGCACCGGCAGTGAGCTTGTAGTTCGGATGCTGGGTCAGATCGTATTTATCTGACTTGAACGGTCTGACACCGCGCAACTGCAAAATGCACTTTCCGCCATCCAGCACAGCCAGTTCATCCACCGAAGCCAGGTCATGCCCAACCTTCTGATAATTAGTGCCGTAAGATGGGCTGTTGCCTCTGGTATCAGAAGTGTTGTACAGATCAATCGTTTCTTTCCCCAGTGCCTGATTCAGCTCTTTCAGCGTAGTCGGCTCCGAACCGCCAAGAAAAATACGGGAATCCATATTGCCGATGATGGTATCGGCATTGTCCTTGTAGATTGCCTTCAACTGGCTCTGTGCCTGAAGCACCAGACACGCCGAGATTTCTCTTGATCGGATGGTGGCTACCAGCTTTTCCAGATTCGGAATCTGACCAATGTTCGCACACTCATCAATCAGGCAGCGCACATGCACCGGCAGTCTGCCGCCGTAGACATCATCCGCTTTTTCGCACAGCAGGTTAAACAGCTGTGTGTAGATCATGGAAATCAGGAAATTAAAAGTCGGGTCTGTATCGCTCATAATGAGGAACAGAGCCGTTTTCTTATCTCCCACCGTATCCAGCGACAGCTCATCATACATGGTGATATCGCGGACTTCCTCAATATCGAAGGGAGCCAGACGTGCGCCGCAGCTCACAAGAATCGACTTTAAGGTCTTGCCCGCAGCCAGCTTAAATTTGGCATATTGCCGGACAGCAAAGTGGTTCGGCTTCCTCTTTTTCAGTGCTTCAAACATCTGATCCACTGGATTCTGAAAGGTTTCATCATCCTCGCGTACTTCCATCGCATTCAGGAATTCAATCAGCGTTGCAAAGTTCTGCTCTTCCAACGGTGCCTCATAGTGGATATAACCAATCAAAGCACAATACAGCAAGGTCTCTGCCTTCGTCCAGAATTCGTCACCGGCCTTGCCGTCTCCCTTGGTGTTGGCAATGAGCGTTGTGGTCAGCTTCAAAATATCCTTTTCGCTGTGAATATACGCGAAGGGATTATAATGCATCGACTTTCTGAAATTGATGGTGTTAAAGATCCGGATGCTGTATCCATTCTTCAAAAGGGCTTGGCCGCAGTCGATTACGATATCGCCTTTCGGGTCAGTGACCACATAGGAACTGTGACATTGTAAAAGGTTGGGTTTGAGCCAAAATCGGGTCTTACCGCTGCCGGAACCGCCCACCACAAGCACATTTTTGTTTCTGGCATTTGCCGGATTCTTCGGGCGATTGCCCATCATCAGCCGCTCGGTCCGGGTCAGAATCACATTGTTTGCAAACACCGGATCTTCAAACGGTTCGATGTCTTTCTGCGTACCCCAACGAGCAGAGCCATACTCCATGCCATGGCGATATTTCTTGGCATTTTTGCCTTTCAGGTACACAGCAAGCCGCAAACCCGCTCCGCAGCACACACCAATCAGCAAATCCATCGGATGCAGACTTGGCATCGGATTGGAAAAGGCTGCACCCAGGGCAGAAAGAAAGCCGAGGAGCTTTTCAGACATGTCTGCGCCCTCGGCAATTCTCCACGCTTCTCCCAGATTGGTACATACAAGACCGGCAATGAAGTACGGCAGGTTCAGGAGCAGCTGCTTCTTTGTCTTATTACTCATAGATCACGCTCCTGACTTTTGTGGCGAACCTTATCCGGAAGAATTGCAGCAACCAGCTCTTTGAGCTTGTTAAGCTGCTCCAGAACACTCGGTTTTTCCTTTGTTTTCAGCTTTCGGTTGGTGAATTCCTCAAAAGCGGAAGTCAGTGCATCCGCATCCTTCGCCTTAAAGAACACCGTGTACTTGGGTGGCATTACATTTTGGTCTTTCGTAATGGCATAATCCACACCATATTTCCGTGCCACCTGTTCAAAGCCTTTCAAATCCGTTTTCTCAATAGGGATACTGCTGACTCCCTGATTCTGACCGATCAGTTCTTTGATGCTCTGCTTTCCAACCGGCAGCTGCGCTGTTTTCTGAGTCACCTTTGCCTGATGGTGCCGTTTCCACGCATTATAGCCATTCACGATGGTGCGAAAGGTCAATTTCGTGGTGCTGATTGCCAGATTGACGGTACGATTTTCAACTTCTTCCTGCATGAATCTCCGCCTCCTTCCTTACAAACTGTCCCGGTCCGGTGCAGGTTTGCTCTTTTCTTGGGGCTTTGCAGCCTTTTCCTCCATCTTCTTCACCATGTCATCCGGAACCGGAATCGCCATGATGCTGCGACCCATACGAACGAACATCTGAGGCTGATGGAACTGTTCCTCAAATTTCTGCATCTGCTCCGAAGTCAGAGAACCAAAGTCATCCTCTGTCAGCCCTACCACCAGAAAATCACCGGCATAAATGTCCTGCATATCCCCGTCTTCTGTGTAAATCGCACGGTTCAGCGGCAGACCATTGATTTTGCCGGATTCATTCAGAATAATGGCCACTTCATCCTCAAATGGATAGGTGACTTCAATATCGCCGCCGACCATGGCCTGCAAATCTTCCAGCTCCGTGCCAACACTGATTTTCTTCGGATAGGCATTGGGCTGTACCAGCAGCACATCCATTGTCCTGGTCTCTGCCAATTCATGTTCTCCCACGGTCTTGAAATCCACACCGGTGAAATCGCCGGAATCCAGAACATAGTCCTGATTGTTCCACGCCTGCGTCACCATGCGTTCCGCATCTTCCTGTGAGGCAGCTTCCACGGAAACCTTTCTCTGGAGAGTCTCTGTAATCTCCACATCAAATTTCTTCATAGGCACCTCCTTAGATCAGGCGCAGTGCCGGAACCAACTCGCCGCCAATGGAAACCACCGTCAGGTTCTCGTTCACATAGTCGATGGTGCGTTCCAGCGTAAACAGATTGATGCTGCATTCGTTGCCGTTCTGGTCGATTTCCGAAACTTCCGCAGCTCCCAGCAGATAGCGGGTTCTGTCAGTCTCGATCACATCGCTCTTATCATAATGGAGAAGCAGTTCCCCATCTGCCACCAGATCAGCCTCCATCTCATCGTAAACATCCTCAAAGATGTCTCGACTGCCATCCTCGGTCAGAAGTTCGCCGCCAGCCCCCGGCAGGATCACCATCACAATGCGCTCCTTCGGGTGATCTTCACGGATTGCCTCCAGCATCACCCAGTTATGAAGCATCGCAATGGACTTCTCAAACATGGGATCATCCATCGGATTCGGCTGCGATGCACCATTCGGGCAGTTCTTGCAATCCATGCTGCACACTGCGTTGTTCTGATTCTTCTTAAAGTTCATCATCATAAAAATCTCCTTCTCATCGTTCCATATCTCGTTGTTTACTTCGCTGCCATTTTTCCAGCAGCCGGATAATCGTGTCCTGCATCTGCTTCGGCGTATAGGATTTCGGGAAATACTTCCGAAGAACCTCGTTTTTAATCGTCACATGGTCAAGCTCATCCTTTTTGATTTCATTCATCACTTCACACATGGCATCCAAGGTACAGCCGCCCTCCTGCGAGAGTTTTTTCAGCCGCTGCGCCTGTGACAGGGATGGAGATGCCTGTGCATAGTCCATTGCCTCCAGAAATTCTTTCTGTTCAGACGGTTTCAGATAAGACAACTCTACCGCCGGATTGAAGGCGATTTTCTTCTCATCCACCATATCCAGAATTTCGGGAATCAGGTTGGTAAGGCGGATAATCCGCTGAACTTGCGTCTTACTTTCATTCGCATCATCAGCTAATTGGTTCACAGCCCACGACTTCTGACCAACTTGGTCAGAAGTTAAATCTCCGCGTTGTCCCTGATGCTTCATTGCCTCCAGCTTCATCTTGTAGGAAAACGCTCTCTCACTGGGAAGGATATTCTCCCGCTGCAAGTTGCTGTCCACCATAAAGATGATTGCCTCATCATCGTCCATTTCCTTGACGATGACCGGCACTGTCTCTAAGCCTGCCAGCTGTGCTGCATGAAGCCTGCGGTGTCCCGAAAGAATTTCAAATCCGCCTTCCGGGTCAGGCCGGACAATCAGCGGTGATACCACCCCTATCTGCTTGATGCTCTCCACAGTCTGTTCCATCAGCTCATCGTCCAGCACCTTAAAGGGATGACCTTCAAAGGGATGAAGGTCAGAAAGCGGCATCTCCGTCCGCTGCTCCTTAGCCGCAGCGTCGGCAGCTGAGCCACTGCGGTTTTCTGTTGTAATACTGGTTTTTGCTTTTGCCATTCAGCTTCTTAACCTCCTTCCAGCGGTGATAGATGTCATTCTTACCTGCGAAAAACGCCTTTTTTGCCTTGCACTTCATAGATCAAGTACCTCCTTAACGACCTGCTGTTTTTCTTTTCCAATGCTCTTTCTGCGGTCCTCTCCGCTGATTCGTACCGGCGTACACATTTCCAGAATCCTGCTGTAAATCCGGGCGTATGCCACATCCTGCGGATTGCGGATTTCAGCAATCTTCAGATTGGTTGTGATAATGACCGGAAGCCCGGACTTATACCGCTCATCAATGACAGCGTAGACCTGCTCCAGCGCATATTCGGTGCTGCGCTCAATTCCCAGATCATCCAGAATCAGCAAAGAATAGTTGGAAAACGAAGCGATATACCGGTATCGCTCTTCCGAATACATGGCACCCATCTGGTTCAGGATCTTGGAGAAGTTCGTCATCAAAACCGGAATGCCCTGCTCCAGCAGCGCATTGGCAATACATGCCGCCACAAAGGACTTTCCGGTTCCGACATCTCCCCATAACAAAAGGCCAAGGTTTTCAGCCTTGACCTTTTTCCACTGCTCCACATAGCGTTTTGCCATTTGGATATCCTTGTTGTCTTCTGCAACGGCAAAATTCCATTCCAGAAGATGCTTTTCCTGAATTCCCGTTGCTTTCAGTTGCCTGATTTTACGCTGACGCTCCACCAGCTCATCCTGGCGTTTCTTTTCCGCCATCGCTTCCTGCTGGCATCTGCAAAGGCAGGGAACAATCTTGTCTCTGCCCCAGAGCTTTACCCTGCACTGCACCGGAGTATGACAGTTCCGGCAATACAGCAGTCCGTCCACGCCCTGGTATTCCTGCTCTCCGGGTT
>ULOG01039475.1_pt1 | contig 9372 bp, 7 predicted proteins | sample 1952401 | NCBI WGS metagenome assembly ULOG01 (sample SAMEA4835598, study PRJEB28245) | human gut metagenome | biome: gut microbiome; material: fecal sample | place: Denmark | collected 2008
CCTGCCGTAAAAACGGCAGCTTGTTTTATATCATTTATATAAATGGACTCTGACTTTGTGTGGGTGATCTTATGATATATGCAAAATCAAATCCTCCGGAATCTTTGGAGGAGCATACGCAGAAAACGCTTGGTGAATGTGAATTGCTCAGACAGCACTATGCAGGAGCACTGAGTGATTACGAATGGGAAATGCTTTATTTTGCTGCGGAATCGCACGACCTGGGAAAGCTTGATAAAAAGTTTCAGAATAAAATAACAGGATGGATTAATGGAAAATCTGTCAGAGAGGAAAGTATTCCTCATGGCTTTTTAAGCTGCGCAATGATAAATAAAGAAAATTTTAATAATCGTTTCAAAGACCAGAAAGACAAAAACGCTATATTTATGGCAGTTATGTTTCATCATGATAGAGGAAAATTTAAATACTGTCATGATGAAATCGAGGCTTACGTTTTAAAGAATTTGTGGGAAAACGGCGGCAAATATAGCTTTAAAGGATATAAGCTTCCGGAAAAGCCTTATCTTAAATATATATCGCTTAGAGAACCGCAGAATGTTAATTTTACAAACCGCTACATCAAAATAAAAGGCTTGCTTAACAAGGCGGATTATTGTGCTTCCGCAGGGGTCGATATCGAGGTGCCGGCGGAATATAACGGCAGTACGGTTACTCAGCTGACCGACAGGTTTCTTCGTAACCGCTTCGGATCAAAGCGAAGCCTGCAGCAGTTTGCTGAGGAAAACTGCGATAAAAATCTTATTATAACCGCAGCTACAGGAAGCGGTAAAACTGAGGGAGCTTTGCTTTGGCTTAACGGAGAAAAGGGTTTCTATACTCTGCCTCTGAAAATCTCCATCAATGAAATTTATAAACGTATCACAGATAAAACGAAAATAGGATATGCTCCGTGCGCTTTGCTTCATTCTGACGCGCTTTCGTACTACATTGCAAACCGAAACGACGGCGATGAGGACGCAGCAACGGTCTATCAAAAGGCTAAAAAGCTTACTGCTCCGCTGACGATATGTACGATAGACCAGCTGCTGACTTTTGCTTATAAATATAACGGCTGTGAAATGAGCCTGGCTACGCTTTCATATTCAAAGCTTGTAATAGACGAGATACAGTCTTATTCGCCGCGTCTGCTGGGTACTATAATCTATGCTTTGAAGCAGATAACAAACCTTGGAGGGCGTTTTCTTATTACTACGGCTACATTTCCCAAGATACTGAAAGAATTTTTTGCAGAAAATCGGATACCTTTTGAGATGTCTCCGGCATTTTACGGAAAATGTACTCACAGGCATTGCATATCTCTGTTGGAGGGCTGTGAGTTCGACTTTGAACGTATTGCCAATGAGGGAAATACAAAGAAGGTGCTTGTTATCGTAAACACCGTTGCCAAGGCGCAGAAAGTATTTGAACGGCTGAGCGAAACGGCGTCATGCAGCTGCCGTCTGCTGCACAGTCTGTTTCTTGCTAAGGACAGAAAAACGCTTGAGGAGGACATATGCCGTTTTGCGCCTAATACAGGCGAAGATAACGGTCAATGCGGTATCTGGATATCCACCCAGATAGTAGAGGCAAGTCTGGATATTGATTTTGACGTGCTTTACACGGAAATGTGTACTATAGATTCACTGCTTCAGCGCATGGGGCGCGTTTACCGTTCCCGCGAGAACGACGCCGGCGAAGCTAACGTCTATATACTTGACAGCCGGAACGGAACGAAAATGTTTATTGACGAGGAGCTTTATAACTGGTCCCTCGAAGCGGTAAAAAATAAGCTTGACGGTAATAAAAGCGTGCTTCTTTACGAATGTGAGGAACGGGATGATAAATCCGAAATGATAGATCATGTTTACAATGAAGGCCGCAAGGAAAGCAAATATTATAATGCTATAAAGGAGCAGATAAGATTTCTTGAAAATCTTTCCTGGTACGAAGAAGAGAAAGTCGAGGCTAAGGAGCAATTCAGAAATATTGACTCCATTACCTTATGTCCCAGAGCGGTCTATGAGCGTCTTGAAGAAAGCGGCAGGCTTGCGGAGTGGAAAGAAAAGCTTTCGGCTAAGCTGAAAGATCAGATGACAGACGAGGAAAAGAGGAAAATCAGCGAAGAAAAGCAGAGGGTCAGGGATGAGATATCAAGCTATACGGTTAATGTTTCTTACTATCATCGACTTGACTATGACAGATCAAATCAGCTTTTCTATAAGCACAGCGGTATTTATCTGTATAACGGCGACTATGATTTTGACGAGGTTTCTTCCTCCGGCATGGGACTGATTAAGGCGTTTACCGACAGAAAGATTGTGGGCAACGAGGTTCCGATAGACGAACTGATAATTTGACGGGGAGAGCATTGTAATGGAAAGAAACATTTCCGGAATGATGATATATTATTATTTTGTATGCAGGAGAAAGTTGTGGTATTTTTCAAATGAGATACGAATGGAGTCAGATTACGATGCAGTCGTACTTGGTAAGATACTTGACGAGAATTCCTACGGCAGAGAACAAAAGCATATTAATATAGATAATGTGATAAATATTGATTTTATCAGGGAAAAGTATATGCTTCACGAAGTGAAGAAAAGCCGTTCTATTGAAGAGGCTTCTGTCTGGCAGGTCAAATATTATTTGTATTATCTGAAGAAAAAAGGAGTGTGCGGTCTTTCAGCGAGGATAGATTATCCGCTGCTGCATAAAAATGTGGACGTTGAGCTTTCCGAGGCGGATGAGATCGAGCTCGAAAGGGTAATCCGTGAAATAAAGGAGACGGTCAGTCTGGATCTGCCGCCTGAAATGAAGAAAAAAAGCATTTGCAGAAAGTGTGCATATGCCGATCTTTGCCTGATATAGGAGGGGGAAATGGGACAAAGCTTTTATGTATATAACGGCGGAACTTTAAGCCGTAAGGATAATACAGTTCAGTTCGTTACCTGCGAAGGCGCCAAAAGGGACATACCGGTCGAAAATATCAGCGATATTTACGTAATGAGCGAGATGACTTTCAATACTGCGCTTTTAAATTTTCTGTCGCAGCATGGAATTACTGTACATTTCTTTAACTATTACGATTTTTACACCGGCAGCTTTTATCCCAAGGAGCAGCTGCTTGCCGGAAAGCTGCTGGTCAGTCAGGTGGAACATTATACAGACCCGGAAAAAAGGCTGACCATAGCTCAGAAACTGATAGACGCAGCAAGCTTTAATATTTACCGTAATCTGCGGTATTACAACGCCCGCGAAAAGGATCTTTCAGGTCATATGATAGAAATTGAGAGTCTGAGAAAACGGATATACAAGACTTCTGACGTAAGCGAATTGATGGGAGTGGAGGGTAATATAAGGAAAATTTACTACAATGCATGGAATATTATTGTCAATCAGCAGATTGATTTTGATAAACGAGTAAAAAATCCTCCGGACAATGAAATAAATTCTCTTATATCGTTTGTGAACACGCTGGTTTACACCAAAACTCTCAGCCAAGTGTATAAGACCCAGCTTAATCCTACCGTAAGCTATCTTCACGAACCTGGTGTAAGAAGATTTTCGCTTTGTCTTGATATTTCAGAGGTGTTCAAGCCTTTGATTGCAGACAGGCTTATATTTTCCATGCTGAACAGGAATCAGATCACTCAGAAAAGCTTTACTCCGGGACTTGATTATCTTCATCTTACGAAAAAAGCTTCGCAGACAATTGTTACTGAACTTGAAAAGCGTCTGGTTACTACAATAAAACATAAGGAGCTGGGAAGAAGCGTTTCATATCAGTATCTTATAAGGCTTGAGTTGTACAAGCTTATAAAGCATCTTATCGGTGAAAAGGAATACGACGGCTTTAAAATATGGTGGTGAAAGTAAGTGTACGTTATTTTGATTTATGATATAGCTATGGATGAGAAAGGAAAGAAGATACTTCCCAAAGTCTATAAGATCTGTAAGCAGTACCTCTTTCATATTCAGAATTCGGTGTTTGAAGGTGAGATATCCGAGCCGGGGCTTGCTATGATGAAAACCAAGCTTAATCAGTATCTTAGAAAGGAGTCGGATTCTCTGATAGTTTTCAAGAGCAGAGATGAAAAATGGCTTAAAAAAGAATTCTGGGCAAGAGAGGATGACAGCACGTCTATGTTTATTTAAGGCAATACCGCCGGGCGACCGTTCAGCGGCTTTTCATGCTATCTGCTTGCATATTTTCTGTAATCCCCCACAGAAAAATCCTGACATACGACAATATACCTTTAAAATTCCTGAACAGTCGGGCTGAGAAATCTGCATACGTACTAAACAGACTAAAAATGATACCGACATGCATAAAGCAAAGCTTGTATTCCAATTTTTATATTGCATATGTATGTTGATATATATAGTATAAAATCTTCACCTATTTTCATATGTTTGGCTTGAAAAAAGACAAGAAATGTGATATACTTTTATAAAGTGAAAACGTTTACGTTTTCGGCGAAGGCGGAATATACAGCCGCTCAGAAATTAATGGAGGTATAAAGAATGTCAGACACAGTTAATATTTCTCCCGAGCTTCTGGAGAAAATGGACGCTTATTGGCGCGCCGCAAACTATCTGTCGGCAGGTCAGCTTTATCTGCTTGATAACCCGCTTCTTCGTGAGCCGCTTACTATGGATCATGTAAAGAAGAAAATCGTAGGACACTGGGGAACGGTACCGGGTCAGAACTTTATCTACACTCACCTTAACCGGGTGATCAGGAAATATGATCTTGATATGATATATATTTCGGGTCCCGGTCACGGAGGAAACTTCATGGTTGCCAATACGTATCTTGAAGGCTCCTATTCCGAGGTTTATCCTAACATTTCACGCGACGTTGAGGGCATGAAAAAGCTGTTCAAGCAGTTCTCTTTCCCGGGAGGAATTTCTTCGCATGTTGCTCCTGAAACTCCAGGTTCTATCAACGAGGGAGGAGAGCTTGGCTATTCTCTGGCGCACTCTTTCGGAGCCGTTTTTGATAATCCCGACCTTATTACGACTTGCGTTGTGGGTGACGGCGAGGCCGAAACAGGACCTCTTGCTACGGCCTGGCATTCAAATAAGTTCCTTAATCCTAAGACCGACGGAGCGGTTCTGCCGATCCTTCACCTTAACGGCTACAAGATATCCAACCCGACTATCTTCTCCAGGATATCTCATGACGAAATTCAGAAGTTCTTTGAGGGCTGCGGCTGGAAGCCTTATTTTGTCGAGGGTGACGATCCTATGACAATGCATAAGCTGATGGCTGAAACTCTCGATACAGTTATCGAGGAGATCAAGGCTATCCAGAAGGCAGCACGGGAGGACGGCGTAACAGAGCGTCCGATATGGCCGATGATCGTTTTCCGTTCACCTAAGGGCTGGACAGGTCCGCAGACGGTTGACGGCAAGCAGATAGAGGGCACATTCCGCGCGCATCAGGTTCCTATGACGATGGAGCAGCCGGAGCATCTCGATCAGCTGAGAGAATGGCTGTTAAGCTACAGACCGGAGGAACTGTTTGATGAAAACGGCAGACTTATTCCGGAACTGGAAGAGCTTTGCCCGAAAGGCGACAGGAGAATGGGCGCAAATCCTCATGCCAACGGAGGAATCCTGCTGCGTGATCTGAGGCTTCCCGATTTCAGAAAGTATGCGGTTGAAGTGCCTTCCCCCGGCTCTGTCGAGGCGCAGGATATGATCGAGCTCGGCAAGTTTGTAAGAGATATTTTCAAGCTTAATGAGGAAACGAAAAACTTCCGTATTTTCGGACCTGACGAAACGATGTCAAACCGTCTCGGCGCAGTGTTTGAAGCTACGAACCGCGACTGGAACGCAGATATGACAGACAATGACGAGTTCCTTGCCGCAGACGGACGTGTTATGGATTCAATGCTTTCGGAGCACATGTGCGAGGGCTGGCTCGAAGGTTATCTGCTTACGGGTCGTCACGGCTTCTTTGCAAGCTATGAGGCGTTTATCAGGATCGTCGATTCGATGTTTTCACAGCATGCCAAGTGGCTGAAGGTTACTTCTGAGCTGCCTTGGAGACATAAGATAGCGTCGCTCAACTACATATTGTCATCCAACGTATGGCAGCAGGATCACAACGGCTTTACACATCAGGATCCGGGATTCCTTGACCATGTTGCAAACAAGAAGGCCGACGTTGTAAGAATGTATCTGCCGCCGGATACCAACTGTCTGCTGAGCTGCTTTGACCATTGCATACGTTCCAAAAACTATGTAAACGTAATGGTTACTTCAAAGCACCCAAGACAGCAGTGGCTGACAATGGAGCAGGCTGTAAAACACTGCACTCAGGGTATAGGTATCTGGGAGTGGGCTTCCAACGATCAGGGACAGGAGCCGGACGTTGTTCTCGCCTGCTGCGGAGACACGCCAACTCTTGAGGCGCTTGCCGCCGTTACTATCCTGCGAAAGAATCTGCCTGATGTAAAGATCAGATTTATAAACGTAGTAGATCTGTTCAAGCTTCAGCCTCAGTCAAAGCATCCTCACGGACTTTCAGACGCAGATTTCGATGCGCTGTTCACAAAGGATAAGCCCATTGTTTTTGCATTCCACGGTTATCCTACTCTTATACATGAACTGCTTTATCACAGACACAACAGAAATCTGTATGTCTGCGGATATAATGAAGAGGGAACCATTACGACTCCGTTCGATATGAGAGTTCAGAACGAGATCGACCGTTTCCACCTTGTTCTGGAAGTTATCAAGAGACTTCCTCAGCTTGGAAATACCGGAGCATATCTGTATCAGCAGATGATGGATAAGCTTGTCGAGCACAAGCAGTACATAGCCGAGTATGGTATTGATCTGCCTGAGATCAGAAACTGGAAATGGCAGTAAACTGTGAGGCTGAATTTATAAGTTAATAAAGTGGTATATAAAAATCGCTTCCGATGCGTTGCTGTGCCGGAAGCGATTTTTTACTGTAATACAGATATGATTAACGGTACATATGCGGATCATATACCAATTTTTCTTGAACGCACGTATATAAATCGGAGCGTGTTTAACGAATGATTTATATGTAAGAAAAAATTACCCGTCGGAGCGTTACCGGCGGGTAAGCAATTTATTTCTTTTTTGCTTGTATGTTTCTGCGCTTTCTGCGTGCTTTTTCCTCTTCTTTCAGTTCGCGGCGTTCCCGGGCTTTTGTTCTCAGCCATACTATCAATATAACAAGTGCAAGAACCAGAACGAACATCACGATCCCCAGAGCCGGCATAAGAATTTTCTTATACTTATCCATTGCTCCTTCGTTGTCGCCGCCTGTTTTAGCGGAGGTCGTTTGCTTGGCGGACGTTGTGACCGACTGGGGCTGCGTCTGTGTTTCCTCCAGGGAAGATTCTTCCGGCGGAGCTGCGCGCTGTATTGTTATGGTGTATGTGTGCTTGTTTCCGTTTGTATCGGTAACGGTTATTGTTCTTACGTTGTCGCCGACCTGAAGATAATTGCTGCCGGTGTACCATATGTAATCCAGAGAACTGGCTGTTGTTCCCTCTATTTCACAGTAATCCACAGAACTGTCGACTTTCACGACATAATCGTAAATATCGTATGAGAATTCAGGTATAAGCTCTCCTTCTGAGACGGTAAGCCTGGTAAGAATGCCTTGAGCGGGAATACCGTTTTCGTCAGTGGCTGTAGTTGTTGTGGAAGAAACGCTGTCTGTCGGTCCTGAATCGGAGGGAAGAGATGTAACGGTTCCTCCGCCGTCTCCGACAGTAATATTTGCATAAGCTGTAGGACTTCCTAGCGGCATTCCGTCGCCGGAAAGAACGGAACAGTTCGAGATAGACATTTCGGATGTTCCTTTTTTCAGCGCCGTAAATGTCAGTGTGACTGAAAGCTCCGTGCTATCTTTGTCAGGAGAAGCGTTTATAAGCAATATTCCGCTTCCTCCGGTAACCATATCTCCGTCGGGAACAAACTGAACGGACGAATCATCGTAAACAAAATCGGATTGTACGGTACCTATATTCTGATCGGAGGTGAATTTAACGGTAACCTCAAATTCGCTTCCTTGAGCAACTGCGCCGTCCGGAATATAAAACTCGGCATAGCTCGTTGCAAACGCGGTTATGCTGAACAGAGAGCACAGGACCGCAGCGGCAGCCATAAATACCAGCGTATGGCATAAACGCTTTAAATTCAATATAATCACCTGTCCTTTAAAATCAAACGCAATTGACAATCTTATTATAGTACAAATTGCATAATTCGTCAACCGGTCGGCAACCCAAAACCATTATCATTGCATAACATGATAATAAAAACGGGAATCTGACCGGTAAATTGACCGTAAGTAAGGTGATTTTTATAGCTTTTGTGTCGTTATCCGAGAAGGCGTTCCATAAAATCTTCGGTGCTTTCAAAGGCGGTGCGGTTATATCTGTACATATCGTAAAGGCAGTCGCTGTCGCCTTGGCATATGTAGTTCATTTTTTCCTCGACTCCGAGGCTTGCCTTGAAGCCGCAGCTTTTCACCAGGTGCCTTGAAGCGTCGCATACAAGTCCGTAGGGATAGGTATAAACGTCAGGTGTAAAGCCGCAGTTATCCTCAAGGAGATGCTGGGTCTTGAATGTGTCGTTGTAAAAAGCCTGGCGGTAGTCCTCATAGCTTTCACCGTCATTTATGGACGAGCCTCTGCGTCCTTCAAGCGAATGCATATTATAGCTGTGGTTTGCAATTTCAACATATCCGCTTTCCATAAGTTTTTTTATGTCCTTCCAATCCAGATACGAATAGTCCGGCGACGGTTCAGCGTCTTCACAGGCAACCTCGGAATATTTTCCTACTACGGAAAACGTTGCTTTGAATCCATACTTTTTCAGCAGCGGAAGAACGTAGGTAAGATTGTTGTAGCTTCCATCGTCAAAAGACAGTATCACCGGCTTTTCGGGAAGTTCTTTTCCCTTTTCAACGTAATCGATAAGCTGACTTACAAAAACTGCTTCATAACCGTTGTTTTTTAGATAAACGATGTCCTTTTCCAGCTCCACCGGAGAAAGCACATAATCTCCCCACATTGCTTCGTCTTTCAGTATACTGTGATACATTATTATAGGCACCTTAATGCCTTCGCGTTCCTGCGCAGTTACTTCCGACGGAATGAAAACTACTGCCATTGCGCTGACGATTAATGTGAGAATTATTACAGCGCAGCCGGCTTTTCTTAATTTAATGCTTACAAACAATACTATCTCCCCGTTTTTAAGAAATTCAAGGCTTTTATGCCTGTACTTATACATATGCTCGGGCTTTTTGTAAAAGTACAAAAAATATAGACAAGTGTAGGTTTGTCAATGAAGCGTTACAAAAGATTCAGAAAA
>ULOG01032088.1_pt1 | contig 9339 bp, 5 predicted proteins | sample 1952401 | NCBI WGS metagenome assembly ULOG01 (sample SAMEA4835598, study PRJEB28245) | human gut metagenome | biome: gut microbiome; material: fecal sample | place: Denmark | collected 2008
CAAGCGTTTCCGCTTTTGCAACCGTATTTCCTTTCGTTTGCGGATGCAAAGGTAGAAACTATTTTTGAACTGGCAAAATGTTCTTGATATTTTTTTGCTTGTATCCTTCTTCTTTTTGTTGGAGTTGTTTTGTATTTATCTGAAATACAGGAATTTGTTTGCTTGATATTTTTTCTGCCGGACGAAACTTTTTTATTGTAGGAGGCGCGGGCGTAGGTACTTCTGTTCTTTTTTTGTAGCTTTGTCACGGGATAAAAAGAACTGGTATGTGGCAGAAAACGCAGGGCATCGTGCTTCGGACGGTGAAATACAAGGATACGTCGTGGATAGCCGACGTCTATACGGACGTGGCGGGGCGGGCATCGTTCCTGGTGCCGGTGCCCCGTTCGCGCAAGGCAGCCGTCAAGCCTGTCCTGTTTCAGCCTTTGGCTTTGGTGGAGCTGGAGGCGGACTTCCGGCCGAACACTTCCATCTATCGGATCAAGGAGGCCAAGTCGTGGCATCCGTTCACGACCTTGCCCTACGATCCTTATAAGTCGGCCATTGCCCTGTTCCTTTCGGAGTTCTTGTGCAGGGCGGTGCGTGTCGAGTCGGACAACCAGTCGCTGTTTTCCTACTTGAGGCACTCCATCGTGTGGTTGGACGAGTGCCGTACGGGGTTTGCCAATTTCCATCTCGTGTTCCTCATGCGCCTGTCGCGCTTCTTGGGGCTTTATCCCAACCTGGAGGGCTATTCGTCGGGATGTTACTTCGACCTGCTGAATGCCTGCTTCACTCCCCTGCGTCCGTCGGGGCATTCCTATTATATAGGTCCTGCCGAGGCGGAGCGGCTGACAACCCTGATGCGCATGAACTACGACACGATGCATCTGTTTGCGATGAACCGTGCCGAGCGCATGCGCTGCCTGGCTGTCATTGAGCAGTATTACCGTCTGCATCTGCCCGACTTTCCCGAACTGAAGTCGCTCGAGGTGCTGAAGGAGCTTTTCGACTGACAGGAGCGGACGGCGCTTGTCAGGCGTATGTTGTACTAATAAAATGAAATAATACGTTCGGGAAGATGTTTTTTCGGCGTTGAATGTTATTTTTGTCGCTTACTTAACTTTAATAACGATACCATGTATAGAATGATTTTGAACGAGACATCCTATTTCGGTGCGGGATGTCGGGCGAATATCGCCGTAGAAGTGGCCCGAAGAGGTTTCAAGAAGGCTTTCTTTGTGACAGACAAGGACCTGATCCGTTTCCATGTGGCCGACAAGGTCATCGAAGTGTTCGAGAAAAACAATATTCCTTACGAGCTTTTCAGTGATGTGAAGGCCAATCCTACCATTGCCAACGTACAGCATGGTGTAGAGGCCTTCAAGGCATCGGGAGCCGATTTCATCGTGGCTTTGGGCGGCGGCTCTTCCATTGATACGGCCAAAGGCATCGGTATCGTGGTGAACAATCCTGAGTTTGCCGACGTGAAGTCGCTGGAAGGCGTGGCCGATACCCGCAAGAAGGCCGTTCCTACGTTCGCTTTGCCTACGACGGCAGGTACGGCCGCCGAGGTGACCATCAATTATGTCATCATCGACGAAGACGCCAAGAAGAAGATGGTGTGCGTAGATCCCAACGACATCCCGTCGGTAGCCATTGTAGACCCTGAGCTGATGTACTCCATGCCGAAGGGGCTGACGGCCGCGACGGGTATGGACGCGCTGACCCATGCCATCGAAAGCTACATTACGCCAGGTGCCTGGGTGATGTCGGACATGTTTGAACTGAAAGCCATCGAAATGATTGCGGCCCATCTGAAAGCCGCCGTCGATAATGGTAACGATACCGCGGCACGCGAAGCCATGTCGCAGGCGCAGTATATTGCCGGCATGGGATTCAGCAATGTAGGTCTGGGCATTGTCCACTCCATGGCCCATCCGTTGGGAGCCCATTATGATACTCCCCACGGCGTGGCCAATGCCTTGCTGCTGCCTTATGTCATGGAGTATAATGCCGAGTCACCCGCTGCTCCCAAGTACATGCAGATAGCCAAGGCGATGGGTGTGAATACCGAAGGCATGACCGAAGCGGAAGGTGTACGTGCGGCGGTCGATGCCGTCCGCCAGCTCTCTTTGAGCATCGGCATTCCTCAGAAGTTGCACGAGATTGGAGTGCGCGAGGAAGACTTGCACCAGCTGGCCATCGATGCCTTCAACGATGTATGTACGGGTGGCAATCCCCGCCCGACGTCGGTGGAGGATATCGAAGCGCTCTATCGCAAGGCATTCTGACGAAAGCCGCCGTCGGAAATAGACCTATAAAAAAGCGGGCGGATACGGATGCGGAGGAGATGGATTCCTCTTTTTCCGTATTCGCCCGCTTTTTTTATGTGGCGGCAGGTGCTGTTGGTCATTCAACTACCTGCAAGGCCTCGCCAGCCGCCGAATGGGCGGCCATTTCGGGGGCGTAGGCGCATTGGACGGTGGCAAGTCCCGGCTGGTAGATGCCTGCTTGCGATACGCGGCAGCTGTACTCCAATACATAAGTTCCCTTGCCCAGATGGTCGAAGAAGAAGCGGGTCGAGGCATCTTTCGTTTCGGCATAGTAGCCGAAGCCTCCCGTCCAGCGGTAGCCAGAGAGCGTGGCGGTCGGTTCGAGGCAGGCGGCGCGGCTGTCCTTCAGCTGGACGTAATCCATGGCACGGTCGAGGCGGAGCACAAGGCGGATGACCAGCTTGTCGCCCACGCGAAGGCCGCCTCCCTTTTCCAGCGGATGGAGTTCCGAACGGCCAATGGCTGTTTTACGCTCGACAAAGCATTGCTTTTCGATGGACAAACCAGTGCTTTGTGCTCGGACATCGGCCACGGGCGAAAGATACTGGGCATAGACGGCTCCCCAAGCCATGCCTTCGTCGTGTTTCTCCACTTCGAGGGTGCGGGCTTTGAGGGCGGCGCTGCCTTCTTCGTAGGTTTCCTTGATGTATCCTAAGCCCTGCAACGGACGGACGGAAGTGTCGGTGGTGCGGAGGCGTTCGCGACCCAAGGTGAGGGTGACGTCGCCACGGTCGGCCAGCCAGTTGCGGCCGTTGCACAAGAGGGCGTAGATGGCGTCGGCCGAAGCTACGGGCGTATTCCATTGGGTTGTCTGCTTCTGCTTCAGCAACCAGCGTTTCATCTCTTCCATAATAGTAGCGTTGCCTTCGAAGCGCGACAGGGCTTCCATGGCGGCTACGTGGGCGGTGACGGGCATCATGCCCCAGCTATAATAGCCGTCGTTGAAGGCGAAGTGGGCTCCCATCGTCTTCTCCTGCACGAGGTGCTCCTTGAGCGAGGCTTCGAACGCTTCGGCATCGGCCTGGCGTCCAGCAGCTTGCAGGATGACGGCGGATTGTGCCTTGCGTTGTATGGAGGCCGTCGTCAGCTGGCGGGGCAGAAGCGGGAGGAAGTAGCTGTGTACCTCCTTGTCAGCCTGCTTCATCGCGTCGGCATCTAAGGCCAGCAGGTAGAGGTAGTCGAAGGCGTCGTCCGACAGGGTGGTGATGGGTGTGCCCTTGCGTTCGGCTTCGCGCAGGCGCTTGTACTCTTTGAGGGCTTCCTGATGCAGGTAGGCAAAGGCACGTTGCTTCATCGCCGCGGCATCGGCATCGAGCGGGCTGCCTGTCAGCAGGGGCAGGCGTACAAGCAGGGTGGCGATGTAGGTGGTGATGTCACGACTGCTGCCCATGCCTTTGTACCAGCTCCAGGCACCGTCCTCGCCTTGCAATTCCTTCAGGCGGGTGAGGGCCGAGAGGGTGAGGTTACGTTGGCGGTTGGCGTCGAACAGCTGTACGAGGCGTTGCATGCGCTCCGTGTCCGAAGTGGCTTCGGCCAGCCAGGGCGTTTCGCTCAACAACAGGTTCTTCAAGTCTTCGTTCTGCTCCAGGCGGCTGAGGAAAGTCTCTTTGCACTGCCCACTGGCCTGCCAGGCCTTGATGACTTCGCGGATACGTGGTTGCGACTGGGCAATGGCGGCGGCCAAGGTGTTGGCATAATAGGCTACGGCCCACGAGATGGCATTTTCGCCGTCGGGTTGCGTCAGGGAAGGCAGGGCCTGTATGGCCATCCAGGCAGGATTGCCCGTCACCTCGACGGTCAGGCGCCGCTGGGTGGCGGTGGAGCTGTTACGGTTGAACAACGTATCGAGGCGGAGCGTGCAGGCGTCGTTGCCCTTCAGGTCGAAGGTCAAGGTTTCCGTCACATACTCCTGGTTGCTGAGCACGGGGAGGACATGCTGCTCGCCGTCGCTGAAGTTGCCTCCATCGGCCGTGAGGCGCACGCCCAGCAGGGGATAGCGCTCGTCCACGTCGAAGGCGAAGCCGACGGCGGCGTTGCGGCCGGTTTCCGCTTCAAACTTCTCACGGCGGGTCAGGATGACTTTTTCGGTTGTGGGGTCGAACAATTGTAATGTCACGCGCCCTTTTATCGTGCCCTCGGTCAGGTTGCTCACCGTGGTGGCCACCTGTGCCTGGTCGCCCATGCGGAAGAAGCGTGGCAGGTTGGGGCGCAGCATGAATTCCTTGGCGCTGACAACCGATGCTTCGAGCAGGCCTGTCTGCATGTCCTTCGTGTGGGTATAGCCGCGAAAGTTCCATCGGGTCAGGCTTTGCGGCAGGGTGAAGGCTACAACCACTTCGCCCCGTTCGTTGGTGCGGAGCTGGGGATAGAAGAAGGCTGTTTCGGCAAAGTTGGTGCGGAGGTCGGCATCGGGCTGGAGGGTTTCGGCGGTATTCACCACTTCTTCTTCGAACAAGACATCGTCGGTCGCAGAAGGTGCGTAGGCGGCTTCTGCGGCAAGGCCGGCTTCTTCCTTCGTGTTGAAGAGGGCGTTGGATGCGGACTTCTGCAGGACGGTTCCTCTTACTAAAGTGGGCGTCCGGCTGGAGCCATATCCTACGACGAGGGCATCATTGCGTATCTCCATGACTTGGGGTACCAGCCACGGCGAACAGAAGCGGTCGAACGACCAGCCGGGTATCTTCCAGTCGGGTATCGTGAAGTAGGGCGACAGGTAGAGGCGGCTGACCGTATTCAGACGCACGTTGCGCCAGTCGAGTTGCGGAGCGAAGAAGACTCCCCACGACTGACGGTTGGGATAAAGCTTGTCGAGCGAAGCGTCGTACATCAACGCCAGCATCTCGGCCGAAGCGGGCAGGCCTTCGGGCGTGGTCACCACAAGACGCCATTCCTCTTCCTGGCCAGGACGCAGGCGGTCGCGGAAGACTTCCCACTTCATCTGCAGGGTACGATTGGGCTGGGTGCGCTTCAAGAAAGCGGTCCGGCTATACAGCTCGCCTCCCTTCAGCATATTGAACAGGAGGGTGACGCTTTCGTCATAACTTTCCAGATAAGGCATCTCGGCGCACATCAGGGTGTCGGAGAGTTGCAACAGGCGGCTCTCCACGCGCTTCCCACCAGTAAAGACATCCATCCACACCCAGGCGTCCTTGAACGAAGTGCCCAGGCAGAAGGAGGCCTCTTCGCCAGCAGCCACCTCCATCTTCCGTTCGTGGAAGAAGAGGGGGAAGTGGACAGGCGGACGGCGGTCTTCTGTCGAGAAGAGGACGAATGAAGCGGTGCTCTCCACCCGATGGCCCAACGAGTCGGTGGCCCATGCCGTCAGGCGATAACGGCCTGAAGGTACTCCCTGCCACATGAGCGAGGGATTGTTCGTGCCAGTGATACATCCTCCGCTTAAGGTCGGCTTACCGTCCTTGGCCGCCAGTTTACCTTCTTGCGTCTCGGGGTCGATGCGCCAGTCGGCAGTCAGCGTGAGCGGAGACATTTGGGGATTGGAGGCATGAATGGTCCATTGGGACGTATCTTCCTTGCACACTTGCGCGGGAATGGAGAGGCTCAGGTTGAATGCCTGCGAGCCGGCCGAAAGGGTGTAGGAGGCGGTTTGCGTTTCGCCCGCTTCGTCGGTAACGGCTGCTTCCACTTCGAAGGTATAGTTTTGCCACGGCTGGAGGTCTTTTCCAGATTCGCCTTCCAGCTGGATGTTGATGGCAAATCGGCCTTGCGCGTCAAGGCGTATCGTGTCGGCTTTCAGCGTCTTGTCCGTACTCAGATAGCCGCGCAGGCGGTCGTAGCGTTTCAGGCTCCAGGCTAGCGGCATCTCCTGGACAGTAGCTCCGCTGAAGGCCTTCACTTCTCCACGCAGAGTCACCGTCTCGCCCAGACAATAGGGAACGGTGACGGGCTGGAAGGTGATTTCGAACGTCGGGCGTTTATATTCTTCCACCTGGAAGCGGGCGGCACCTGATATCTGCTTTTCCTGAACACGCACCATGAACTGGCCGTTCAGGCAGGCGGAAGGCAAGGTGAAGTCGGCGGTAAAGGAGCCGAATTCGTTGGTTTGCACGCGTCGGGTGGCTATCTGTTTGAGGTTGGCATCGAGTAACTCCAGGTTTACCCATTCACCTTCTACCACTTGGGCACTGTTTTTCCCTTTATGATAGACAACTCCTTTCAAGTAAACGGTCTGACCAGGGCGGTAGATGCTTCGGTCGGTGAGGAGTGAAAGGTCGTAGCGCGTATTCGTTGATGGTTGTGACGAGCGGCTCAAGTAAATGTTTGTAGCGGGAAGTGCCGTATCTGCTCCCTTACTAAGGGTATAGCAGGTATTATACGTATATGGGTCGAGCGTGACGACTGCTTTCCCTTGGTCGTCGGTCACTACCTCCTTCAAGAGGCGGCGATTCTCTTCGTTTTTCGTCGAATAGAAGCAGACGCGGACGCCTGCTTCGGCATGGCCGCTTTGGCCGTCGAGTGTGGTGATTTCCATTTGTCCGCCACCCAGGTCGAGCGTCAGGGCCCGCAGGCGGCTCACGGGCAATAGGCAACGGCTTTTGCGTCCGTTCTTGCCTTGAGGCATGATTTCCACGACATAGACACCCGGCTCCTGAGGTACAGGCATGGGCAGATTTGTGATGCTTTCCAGATAGGGAAGATCTGCCTCCGACTTATGTTCGGCAGGCAGAGGAGTCAGGGTGAGTTGCCGACTATAGATGCGGCGGGGCGACCAACTACGGAAAGTCTTGTCGTTATCGCAATCATAGCGGTTAGAATAGCTGTTCAGGTTCGTGGCATAGATATTCAATGTGACAGGTGCCTCCATCGTACGATAGCGCACGCGTAAATCCAAGGTATCGCCAGGATAGCCGATGCCTTCGGCGGAAATAGCCAGTTGTGGCCGCAGGAGTTCGGCACGAAGCTGCTTCACCTGCCCGATGCGTGCATAGGAGGCATAGCGGCGGATGGCTTCGTCGCACAGGCGGATGGCTTCGCCCACACTGCGTCCTTCGCCTCCACGGCTCATCCATTGCGCCTTGCGCAGATAGACTTCGGCACACAAGGGGCGGTCGGTGTAGCGAGTCATCAGGTCGTCGAGGGCTTGCAGATAGGCAGCCTCATCCTGCGAGGTACTTCCATTCTTCCACTCCCAATAGTCGAGTGTGGTCACCAGGCAGGCATCCGCTCCGTCGGGGCGGGCGGCATATGTTTGCATGGTTTGCCGATAAAGGCTTTCGATGCGTGCATCGATCAATGAGTCTGCTCCGGCACCAGACATGGATTGCAAGGTGCTGATGGCCCTTCGTGCCAGCAGATGGTAAAGGTCGTGGCTGTAATAGGCACTCTGCTCGCCTTGCTCCACAAAGGGCACGTATGCATCGGTCGATGTCTTGAGAAGCAGATCCACGTTGGCCGTTGAAGCCTGGCTGTGCCGGTCTGTCTGCTCGACGAACTGGCGGGCCGTCCACTCGCGGATATCGGCAGGTTGGTTGTCTGTAACCAAGTCTGTCCGTGCGGCTATGGCGCGTCGGTTGCTCTGCCAATACTCCGCGTACTCGCTTGCCAGCAGGGAATGCAGGATGGCGCGGTCCGTTTCATCGGCTTCTGTGGCAACCCATTGCTCCATTTCGTTCAGTCGTGTATAGAGGCTGTCCGGCGTCAGACGTTCTTGAAAGACTGCCCGGCAGAGATAGGCCTTCAGCAGCTGGGGTGAGTTCTTTTCTGCCAGTGCCTTCCGATAGATATCGTCCGTCAGTTTTACGACGGTTTGCGGCAGGCTTTTTTCTTGTGCCTGCTTTACTTGCTTCCACAGCTTTTCGTATGTTTGTGCTTGCATGCCTCCCGTTAGGCAGAGGCCGATGACAAGCAACCATCCCATGTGAGCCAATCGTTTCATAGTCATTTGGTTTTTAGCGTTTTTATTTGGCTCGGACCGATTGGTATCGTTTGGAGTGTCCGAGCATATACCATTAGAGCAAAGTAAGCAATAAAGGTTTAAAAAAACAAATGTTTTAACTGAAAAAGTATAAAACAATTCAGTAATGGCGTATAAAAAAAGGAGATGCATCACGTGGACGCATCTCCTTTTTATCTTTTGCTTTAAAAAATGAATGTACTCTATTTGTTTCTCTCTCTCTCTTAGAAACTGAATTCTTTGTTATCTTTCACTTCCATATCCCAGGGAGTGCATTTCGCTTTCGCCCATGATGGCCAAAGCATTTATCAAATATGCAAACAGCTTTTTCATAATTAATTCCCTTTCTTTTTTAGGTTACCTGAAAACAACGATTCAATTCTCACTTTCAAATGGGGATTTATGAATGCTTAGAGCATTACATAACCCCAAATGTTCTTGTCGGCATTGCTGACGTTCTTAAAAATTTTCTTTAACATTTTCATTTTGTTATCCTCCTAAATCAATCTTGTTATCCTATTGAAAACTTACCGAAATCTTATTGATTTCATGTTTTACAACACAAAAGTAGTGCCTTTTATGGAAATGACAAGCGTTTTGAGGTAGAAAAACATGTTATACAACATATTTCTTGACCTGTATCAATTCGTCCGAAGTTTATACATCCAAATCCTGCCAAAACGACCTGCCTGATGGTTTGTCCTATCTGTCAACTGTCAAAGTGGCAGAAAAAGAAAGAGCCGCACCCGAGGATGCAGCTCTTATACCTTATTATATTATATAAGCCAGGGCATGGCGTATATGGACGATGCCATGCGGCTTACCTGTCACTTTCTTCTCACTTGACGGGTGTTTTCTCCAGCGTAGCTACCAGAAAATCATAGAATCGGGTCACTGATGGAATGCAGGCACGTTCGTCGGGGGAGTGGGGCGAACGGAGCGTTGGACCGAATGAAATCATGTCGAGGTTCTTGTAGGTGGCACCGATAATGCCGCACTCCAATCCTGCATGGATTACTTTCACGGCAGGTTCCGTGCCAAACTGTTCTTTGTAGGATGCCTTCATGGCTTGCAGGATGGGAGAATTGACATTGGGCTGCCAGCCGGAATAGG
>ULOG01031505.1_pt1 | contig 9336 bp, 7 predicted proteins | sample 1952401 | NCBI WGS metagenome assembly ULOG01 (sample SAMEA4835598, study PRJEB28245) | human gut metagenome | biome: gut microbiome; material: fecal sample | place: Denmark | collected 2008
GAAAACTGGTATAGCAAGGTGTATGCCGGACATTCCCTTAGGAGATGTCCGCCCTCCCGCTCCCAAGACGTCTTGCACGCCACGCTGCCGGCTGGTATTTTCCCGGCAACAGGAGTACCCAGCATGGCACTTGGCGCAGACATCGGATACATACGCGTGAGCTCGGCGGACCAGAATACGGCCAGGCAGCTCTCCGACATACATCTCGACAAGGTATTCGAAGATCACCTTGGCGGCAATTGCCGCAACAGGCCCGGTCTGGATGCCTGCCTTGGATATCTGCGTGAGGGGGATACGCTCCACGTCCACAGCATAGACCGCCTGGCCAGGAACCTCCTCCACCTGCAGCAACTCGTGGACTCCCTGACAGACAGGGGGATCAGCATAGTATTCCACAAGGAAAACATGCGGTTTGCCCCAAAAGAGCAGGGGGCTTCCGACCCCATGAGCCGGCTGATGATGCAGATGTTGGGGGCATTTGCCGAATTTGAACGTGCGCTGATACGCGAGCGGCAGAGGGAAGGCATCAACGCCGCGAAGTCCTCCGGAAAGCACCTCGGCCGTCCGAAGCGCATCCCGGAAGAGATCCTCGAGCGTGTACGTCAGGATGTGGAACTGGGTATCCCGCTTGCCAGGATAGCTAAAAAAATTGGCGTACCAAGATCTACCCTTTACAGCAGGCTTGGCAATGGCAGTGCCAAAACGGGGGGTGGCATGACCGGAGAAGAATGACAGGCGGGGCCGGAAACTAATAAGCCGTTCTGTTAGACCTACTTAAATCTATTCAAAAATAAACAAATAGATTCAATGCTAACTTCCTGCTTCACAGAGAATGCCCAGAGGAAAAGGCTTGTTTTTTGCCGCAAACATTCCCGCGTGGGGAATTTTACGGGTTCGAACCAACCGCCTATTCCCCCAGGTCTCACAACTCTCCACAGGCTGATACCGTGGAACTCACGGCCTCACAAATTTAAGGCATTCTGAATACTTTGGCAATATGCACATTTTGGGCATATTTATCTTGAGTTAGGTAGATTATTGCAAACTAATAAGCCCCCCGCAGGCGGGACGCGGGGGGCTTATAGAAAGGGAATGGGAACCGTGACGTCAGGTTGTGTGCTACGTTTGGGTATGCCTGACGTCTTGAGCAGCACAGGCGTGTCATCAGACCCGATGGATGGAGTCATTGGGACCAATGGAGGTGTCCTGTTAATGACAGGATGCCAGTAACCTGCCGTTCTGTCAACACCTGTCAATTTTTTTCCAGAAATGGCGGCCAGTCGCACATAAATCCGCAGGCGCCGGGGTGTCCTCCTCCACCATATTCCTTTGCAATGACGGAAAAGTCCAGGGAAGCTTTCTTTTCCTCCGGAAGGGAAGCATGGCTGTACATGGAGACCTTCCAGGGCTTCTTCCCGTGCCCGAGGCAGGAAAAGAGCAGGACACCGTCATGGACACCCGGAACGAAAGCACTGTCCGCGATCTGTGAGTTACCCAGGGTGTTGGCGGCGAGCCACACATAGCCGCGCCAGGCGACGGTAAAGGCCGAGCTGCACATGGTCGCCTCGTCCAGCTTCTTCTGGTAGGCCTTGTACATTTTTCCTTCCTGGATCAACGCCTCCGTTTTGATCACTGCTTTCTCCAGTGACGGATAAATGACATCCTTCCAGAACCCGCTTGACGGATTCCGCACATCGTACACTTTGCACGCAAGCTGCAAGGCCTCGGCATCAGGCCGGATATCAGGATCCATGTCCCATACGTCGTATCTGTCTGCGTAAAAGACAAAGTGCGGGAGCATTTCTTCAGGGAACAGCATTTCGTGCAGGAGGCGGCAGCCGGATTTCCTCCTGCCCAGCAGGGCTTCGTCGTGGTGCGTTCCAGGGACGGAGATCATGATCTGCTCCCCACGTTCGAAGGCTCTCATATCATTGTCACTGATATATCCGGCCTTGTTCCAGTCGCGTGCCGCCGAAATGTGGTGGTCACACCACAAAAAATCGCACGGCTCACCAAGATCGTTCCGGGCATCGAGCAGTTCCCTGAATTCATCGGGTGTCAGGGAATAGTCAGCCACGATGAAGTATCTTGGCCGGAAGTTCTCGATGATCTCCCTGCAACGGACGGGAGCATCGTGGTTCATGGGGAAGAAGAACGGCATCAAGCCATTATCTTCGGCCCAGCGTTGCACCAGGGCCGCCGACGTCCATCCGTCAAGATCCGTGCCGTGATGGATACAGACGACATACGGATTGTTTGGCTGCTGCCTGTCGTCGTCCGTATTTTTCTCCATATATTTCTCGTCCGTTCTCAGCATAGCATCTCCATTTGTCTGTTAATTTTTTGCAGGCTCTTGCCGTAACCAGATTGCCCGGCTCCCGAAAAATGTTCAGGGGCCGGCGGAATATGTCCGCCAGCCCCGTTTTATCCAACGCTCCGTAGAGCCTGCCTTTGCTAATGCGCGATAACGCTCGCTTTCATGACGTCACCACTGATCCAGTGGAAAGCGATGAGCTTCTCGGCATTGGTTCCTATGGCTTTGCTGTGTTTGTCCAGCATGTCATATATCGACATGTAGATCTTTTTGAGGTGTATTTTCTTCGTTTTGTACATGCCAACGATCTGGTTCAGGACAAGCTGGCTGTCCATGCATATGTGGATCGTGTTTCCCTGAACGAGCAGACCGCTGGATATGAGCCAGGCAATGGCCGTCTGCAGGGACACCGCTTCGGCGTAGTTGTTCGTTGCCTGCTCCTGCTCGGAGACAACAACGGCAAACTCGCTGTCATGATACAGAGGCATTCGCCTGGCCAGACGGGCATGCAGGCTGTTGTGCAGACTGTCATGCAGACTGTCATGCAGACTGTCATCCACTTTTTCGCCCTTTTCGAGCCTGTATACGGCGAAGCTTCCTCCGGCCTCCGCGTCACTGCTGCCGTTTCGCTTGCACAGACCGTCAACGTACACAAGATAGTCCATATCAGGCTTCTCCTCCGGTGTTTGTCCTTTCTTCCGGTGCCCAACTTTCTTCCGTATATCTGATGACGGGATGCGCGAAGTGCCTGCACAGGAATTCCTCCCCGGTGGCAAGATCCTTCAGCCTGAGTTGCCTTCCGATGGCGAGGACCGTGTAATCCTCGCTGGGAACACCGAGGTTTATCCTGTCTCTGGCCACAAGTTCCTGCGACGTGACCTGTACGGGGACCGACACCGTATCCTCAGGCACGGAAGACAAGTTTTCCACCGCCGGCTCTTCCGTGGTTATCTGGGTTGAACTCAGCCTGTCGATCTGGCGTTGCGCGGCGTCCAGTCTTGCTTTGAGCAAATCAAGTTCACCCCGGGCGGCTTCGCGTTCACAACGCGTGGTTTCAAGTTCATCCCGGGCGGCTTCGAGTTCATCCCGCGCTGCATTCAGCCTGCCCCTTTCCTCGGCCAGTTTCCTCTCAAGGAACAGCTCGCGTCGTGTCGGCGTGACGGATTCCCAGTCCCTGGAGCTGTACGACATCTTCCAGGTGAACTTCGTGTTGCCGCCTGTACGGAGGAATTCCTTGTAGAGCATGTTTCCATCTTCCAGTAACCCGTTCCTCCCGCCACTGAACCACCAGTGGAGCAGGGCACCGGTGAAGGACGCCACGCTTGCCCCGGTGTAGGATATCGCACGCTCCGTACAAGCCTCCCGGACAGCATCCTCCGCCTGAAAACAGGCCTCATTCATGTAGGTGCTGAAAAACATCGAGGCGTCCCTGAAGCTTTCTCTTTCCGACAGCCCCATGTTCCTTGCGGGGATGATGTAAGCATTCCAGTCTCCAAGGGACATGCGGTAATCAATGAACAGTTGGGGCAGTTTGTCCCTTACCGTATTGCCGGTACCATTTCTGATGTGTTCCATGACGGATTCCCGCAACTTATGTATGAAGCTGTTGCGGAACTCCGCGCTGTCCGTGCATCCGATGATGATGTCCGGGACAAAGCCGAGATCGTCCGCGATATCGGCATGCGTCATGACACGCTTTTGCCGTGCCACGATACTGAGTCCTCTGTACTGCAGGGCCGCGCGCCTGACAGCCTCCACCTTCGGCAGGCCGATGTCGAAGATGCTGTGTGCCTGCGGCCCTACATTCTCGATACCTACGGTGTCATCGTCGTAGATGATGACCTGCCGGAAGCCCATGGACAGCAGGATGCGCCATTGCCAGTTGCCGAGGCCCCCTGCGCCGATGATGCAGCAAGAGGCCTGCTTCACGGCGCGCAGGTTCAGCGCCGTGGAAAAGCGCGTATCCGCATCGTCCATATTGAATTCCGGGTCATCCTGGAGACGCAGGGCCTTGTCCCGCAGGGCGGCGTAATAGGCATCGGACGCCTGTGCGAACAGGGCGTCTTTGTTACGCTGTTCGTTACGCTGTTCGTTACGGCGTGCATTGGAGCCGGTTTCGGAATCCGATACTGATTCAGACACTGATTCAGATACTGATTCAGATACTGATCCAACCAGCATATCGAGGAACGATGCTGCGTCCTGTTCTTCCGTAACTTGGGGCTGCATCACTATTTGGGGCTGCATCACTATTGCTGCGGCCTGATCTTGAGCTGCACACTGTGGCACATTGACGGTATCTGTCTGCATGGCATTCCACTCCATTTGTTTGTTTCACAAAAAAGCGGCGTACATGTTGCTATGCACGCCGCTCCCAAGATTACTGCTTTCGAATTTCGTGGCTGTTGCCGAGGTCGATGGCCTTGCACACGATGTAGATGATGTCATTGCACAGGGCGTTGGTAACGTCGTTCGCGTAGTCCTCAGGATCCTGGTAGGATTCGAGGCAATCATCCGGGAAGGCAAGCAGGGCGGATACGGAAGAGGACGGGATCGTTGAATCGTTCAGAGGATCGTTCAGAGGATCGTTCAGATCATCCTGGCTATCCTCCCGGCTATTCGGCACGGCGTCCAGTTCCCCAGCCCCGTAGAGCCGGGACACATTGCGCATGTACTTCGCGAGCGTCGTCCCGAGGAAGCGCAGCTTGTTCTCATCCTTGAGATCCTGGTCTCCGGCACGTTTCGCCCAACCACCGTCAAGGCCGAGCAGCCACATGGTGATATTGAACAGCTCACCCATCTTGATACGTTCGTAGCGGGACGCCGACCCCTCATGGAGTTCCCGCATGAAGTAGCCTCCGACAGTAAGGTAGAACGGATCACGGGCATCAAGATCCGCATCTTCACCAATGCCGATGTCCTGAAGAAAGTTCACCAATTCCGCCAGGTTCGATGCGGCCCCTCCCACGGTTTTCAGGGCGTGTTCCCCGTCAGGAGCGGCTGTGTCTCCGGTGCAGGCGAAAACGGGACGCGGCCTGGACAGGACTCCTGGCTTGTATGTCCAGCTCCTGAGGCTGTCTCCGTCAGTGTTGTCGTCCAGAGGCATCACCTTGCCCCGGCCGGGTATGTTGAGGCCGTCGTGCAAGCTGTCGCCGACAATGTCACCGAACAAGTCGACCATGGTCGCCGCCGACCTGCCTCTGACCATTTCGCCAACAAGGTCGTCCAGTTCCTTCTTGCGGCTCCTGGAAAGCCATTCGATGTATTCGGGACGGTTGCATGCGATGGCCACGGCGGCGTCGACCCTGGCAAGGACAGGTGTGTAGGTCACCAGGCTGCACTTGATGCCGCCGTCGGCGTTGACCACGACGTAGAAGCGGTAGTCGTCCATGTACCCAAGGTCATCCCTGGAGAACTGCTGCTCATCGTCGATGCCGGACCAGAAGATACCGTTCCTGCCGTGGCTGTGCAGATGACACAGATGCCTGTGCAGGCCGTTCTCTTTGTAGTAGGGAACCTCCCTCAGCGCATCGAAGTACTTGCGGCAGTCATCGGCATCGAGGGAAACACCGCCCCCACTCGCCTCCTGGCCCGGCATGAAGAAGTCGAAGGCCAGGAAGACGGGCTTGTGCGTGTGGAGACGCTTCAGCGTAAGGAACATGGCCAGCTCGCTGTTGGCGTTCCGTTCCACCATGTGGCGGATCTCCCGGTACAGCGTCGCCGTGAAGCACAAGACCGGTACACGTCCTTCATGGATGAGTGTGTCGAGACTTTTGACAGGGACGTCCTTCTGCCCGGGAATGGGGAAGTACATGGCATCCTCCGATACCAGTTCCGTATCCCAGTCGCTGATGCGCAAAGGATTGGGGTCATGGAAGGGGTAGTGAAATGGGGACGGCTTCGATTTGTTTTCGTGCCTGTTTTCGTGCCTGTTTTCCTGCTTGTTTCCAGCGGGTTTGCTCCCGGTGAGAGCGCCGGCAATGGTTTTCTGGATGTTCGCGATACACGACATGAGAATTTCTCCTTTGTTTTGGTGGTTGCCCGCGGGTAACGTTGTCACGCTGCCCGGAAAAAATTCAGGGCCGCCGGGTGATGTCCCCGACGGCCCTTCGGCTGTTTTTGTGGTGCTTTGCATGGGTCTTATCGCTCTTCGTCCCTATTCCTCTCCTCGCCCCTATTCCCCTCGTCTGTGTCCGCAGGCATGCCTGTGCCCACACTGTTCCCGAAAGCCGTATCCCATTCGTGCAGCCGTGCCTCGATCCATTCATGTCCGGGATCAAGATATCTGCGGAGTGCCGACATGCTCTCACCGCCAATTCCCCATGCCAGGCCGTAATCAAGCAATGCTGACGGCGCGGCAAGCATGGTGGCCGGAGACATCCAGGGCCTGTATATGCACGGGGCGGCTGCTTCAGTCGTGTCCTTCAGAAGCCTGATGTCGTTCCGCATGGCGTGCATGAGGCAGTCCCTGATAAAGGCGTTACTCACACCTCTGGACGATGCCCAGCTATGCAGGACGCTCGCCCAGAGGAAAGCGTACGCATCCATATATCGCGCCAGAGCAGTTTCCGGATCGGCTTCGGCAGTGTTTGCTGCCGTGCAATACAGTCTGAGCGGATCAAGGAAGTTGTCCTGCACGTCTTTGCCGACATTGTCGGAAAAAGCGATCACCCTTTCATGCAGCCTGTCCATGACGGCATGTACGCCAACGCGTTCCTGCAGTATCGCGAGGAGCTCCGATGACATGTCAAAGCACGTACGCGTGTGGAAGAACGTCATGCTGTCCGGCAGGTTCGCGATCCCGCAGGGTGAGGTACCGTACATGTCCGACAGATTGGCCTCCAGGAACCACAGGCAGATCTTCCTGATGACCAGGATGAGGGTTTCCGGCATCATCCGTCCCCTGCACCCTTCGTCGTATAGCCGCATGAAGTCGTTGTTTCCCTGACATACGGAGCTGAACCAGCCCTGCCGGTCATTGATGGCATGCGGGTGCCCGACCTGCTCTTTCCTGAGTCTTTCCTCGCCATTTTTCATAACATACGCGGAACACTGTTGCATCCTTATCCCGCCGTTTCTCTGCAACCTTGCCTCGAATTCGTACACAGGCAACGTCATGTAGATGATCTCGCGGTTTTTTACGAGATCATTGCCGGATGTGCCTGACACGTTCCTGTTCCCGTGGAACAAAAGAGGTTGCCTGACGGTATGGATAACAAGTTCGTTCGTTTCCGTGCATGTGGTCACATGAAGCCAGGGGAACAGTCTTTCGAGTTCTTCCAGCATACTGGAAGTGAGGTTCCTGACGTCTCCCATTTTTTCAAGGGTATCGAGCTCGTTCTGCAAGAGGATGACGCGTCGTCTCGCAGCATCGAGGTCGAACACAAGCTGCTCCTTTCTTTGCTTCGTGCTGACAGTTGTAAAGAACATGCGATTGATGTTCTCGCATGCGGCATTTTGGTCAGTAGGCATAAAGTCTCCTTTGGGTCGTGGTTTTTGGGTCGTTGTTAAAGCAGATATATTTTGTGGAACAGATTCACGGGGTCTACCGTATTCGCAGTGCCTGCCGTGCCCGTATTGCATCCAGAATCGCCACACGTTCCTCCAAGAAGAAGCGACTGGTCTTCACGACCGTTCTTGAGATAGGCAAGCACGTTGGTCAGGCCACAGTAAGAGACGATACCGGGCTTGCGCTCCCTGAGAAAGCCCGTGACGACGTCCGGGAAAGACAGTGATTCAGGATTCATGAGTACGTTCTCTTCCATACCCAAACTGACAAGCGGGTCGTAAGCCTCCATGCCGTACAGGTTTCTGAGGAGTGCCGCGACTTTTCGAGCTGACGGGAAGAGAAGGCAGATCATGCCGGTGTCATCCCTCCCGATGAAGGCGGGGACAAGCAGGCGCGGGGCCTTGCGCAGCTCCACCCCGACGCAGCACCCGGGCATGGTACCGTTTTTCGTGCCCCTGTGGTGAAGGAAGATTGTGCGGTTGTTGTCGATGAACCTGGTCCGTTCGAGATCCGCGGCGTCACCGATAAGTGAACAGTGACGCTCGGCCGCTTCCGGACCGTCACCGGCATACTGGTTATTCACGACGTCACCATGCAGCTTTCTGGCATTGAGGATGATATTTTTCATGGCTACCAGATTTTTTACGTTCGTACCGGGTAGCAGCATCCTTCCATACGTCGGGACAGAGTAACTGAGTACATTGCATACTTTTTCGTATGTATTCCAGACGCTGGTAGTGACTTCTTCGTCGAGCATTCTTGAAAGTACCTGGAAGTCTTTTATGACATACGATTCGAGCCTGAGATATTCCGTAACAAGATCGTGTGTATCCATCTCTCCAAAACCTGTTTCCGGGCGCGCGCACGCGAACGCCTGCATATGGAAAGCCATGAATAGCGAACAGGCTTGTTGAATGCCACCAAGCGTATAGAGTTTGCTGATGTACTCCATGTGCCCCAGGAGTTCGGACATGAAGGATATGCTCCTGGACAGGATGTATTTCGCGATGTGCAGATTTTCAGGTGACTTTTCCTCAATGATGTCGACGTCGTTTTCCAGCCAGCGATTGCCGTATTGGTTGACGTAGTTGAAGGGAACGAACCCGTACGGACGAAGATAGGGCCATCTTTCCTGGTTTAGCATGAAGACGGCTTTGTTGATCTCGTCCTCAAGCGTGAAAAGGGTGTCCCATTCAGGACCTTGCAGAGTCGACAAGGCTTCGAGGATGTTCATGTACCTTATGGTATGATTGTCCGCGAGATGACCAATGACCTTGTCCATGATGTTTCCGAGGCAATGTCTGTCCATCGCAAGGGATGCGCATTTGTACGGGGAGGCTGGCGGGATTGGGGAAAATTTTCTCTGCGCCGTCTCTTCGGCGTAATTTTCTCTGATAATGTGTGCAAGCATGATGGAAATCTCCTTTTTGCATACTTATAACAGAGGACAAAGAGTTTTACGGAAAATATGGCTAAGGGAATGTCCGGCATACACCTTGCTATACCAGTTTTC